>WNGF01009844.1_pt1 | contig 15004 bp, 14 predicted proteins | sample 5400641 | NCBI WGS metagenome assembly WNGF01 (sample SAMN13153371, study PRJNA577476) | soil metagenome | isolation source: 80 cm soil or saprolite under grassland replicate 2 | place: USA:California | collected 2016-06-15
AAGGAGAGCGCGCTATGAAAGTGTTGGCCCTGGTATATCCCGGCATGACCCTGCTGGACTTGGTCGGTCCCCTTCAGGCTTGGAGTTTCTTGCCCGGCTACGAAGTTCAGTATGCCTGGCACCGTTCCGGTGCAGTGCCCACGGACTGCGGCCTCAGCGTGCAGGCGACCAACAGTTTCGAGGATGCTTGGACTGATCCAGACGTCCTCGTTGTCGGCGGCGGTGCGAAGCCCACATTGGACCTGCTGGGCGATTCCGCCGCAATCGCCTTTCTAGCTGATCGCGGGTCGCGCGCCCGCTGGGTGTGCAGTGTCTGCACAGGCTCCCTGCTGCTAGGGGCCGCTGGACTGCTGCGAGGCTACCGTGCTGCGGTGCACTGGGGTGCCCGGGAAGCCCTGAACCAATTCGGCGCTGAGCCCAGCAGCGAGCGCGTCTGCTTCGACCGCAATCGGCTCACCGGCGGCGGCATCACAGCGGGTGTCGACTTCGGTATCGCAGTGGCGGGGCACTGGGCTGGAGAGAGCATGGGGCGAGTCATCGAACTGATTATGGAGTACGCGCCACAGCCGCCGTATGGGACGGGCCGTCCTGATCTGAGCAGAGAATTGATGTAACTCAATGCGGACAGTCGATTTTGACACGCTGAACCTGCACTGGCTCCAACCATCACGCACCCATAATTTAGGTAGCACATGCTCGCCCAACAAGGCGCTCCAGCTGACCGCTGGCTTGGCGGATCCTTTGACAGCTCTCATAGATGGGGAAGGAGGGAACGATCCTGAGGCTACACCAAACCACCATGACATTGGCCACACTGACCGTGTTGGTCTTAAGCCTGATGGGGCAGGCGAAGGCGGATTTCATTGTCTTTGGCAGCAGAGACGCATTTAGAACTGCGATTGCTGGTACTCCTTCCACGACTGAAGGGTGGGATGAGTTTGCTTCGGGGACAATCATTCCCAACGGGGCGTTGGTGAACGCGGTTGTATACGATCTCAGCGATCCGACCGTTAACTTCATTATCACTGCTGGAGGAGCGGATGTTTCATCTCCCAATGGACTCGGCAGGGCAAATAATCCATTCGGTGGAGAAGCTTTCATCCCTAGCGACATAATTACCTTTACCTTTCCAACGCTTATTAGTGCCTTCGGAGTGTCCTTCAATACTTTTTCTACTGCCCAAGAAGCTTATACGCTGACGACGAATCTCGGTGATATCGCTCCTAGCGCCTACGATCCGTTTCCTGGAATAAGCACCGGCAGTTCGCCGGGTTCATCTCAGGTGAACCTGTTTCGAGCGTTACCATCCGGACGCTGGTCTCCTTTCAATTTGGACTCGATGACATGATCTCTGCACAAACTGTCCCCGAGCCTACTAGCCTCATGCTGCTCGCTCTCGGCCTGCTCGGCTCACGCTTAGTGGGATTCGCCGCGAAGGGGAGAATAAGGGTACACAGATCACAAACTGGGGGCCTAACCCGCCGCTTGAGCCGACGGTGAGGTTTAGTAATGAATGATTCCATTTCTGTTGGCGGCTCAGCGGCAACTCGTTAGGCCAATTTGCATTTGCTCTGACAAAGCGGGGTGTTTTGATTAGTTCAGTAGCGGAGGATTTACTAACCCCGAGGAAACCTTTACGCCAGATGACAAGCCACAACGAGCCGGCTCCCGTAAAATGTCGTGGATGGGAGGGCAACGGAAAATGTTCTCGCTGCTACGGAACGGCTGAAATGGGCATATTGGACCGCGTCAAAAGTGTGAGATGCGGTGGGAGCAGTGTTTGCCGTGAATGTCGAGGCAGCGGGCGCATCATTCCAATCATGTAGCAACGACAAGCGCGTTGCGGAGCATAAGTTGGGAAGGGTGGGAATCGAAGTTTTTGAGTCACGAAAACAAATTAATAGAGCACGATTGCTCGATTAAGATGCGTTATCTAATCGTTTTGGCCTGCTTGTTGATCGCGGCCACGGAGGCTTTGGCAACTGAAGTCACTTTTCCTGGGGCCGTGGCGGAGGGGTATCCCAAGGTTGCAGAGGTGACGGGCTACCTGATGTTTCGCGCAGGGGAGGCTAAGGGACAGGTCCCAGCGGTGGTGATTCTGCACGGTAGCGGCGGCATCGACGGGCGCGGGGAATTCCATGCGAAGGCGCTCAATGCGGCAGGCATCGCTACGCTGGAAATCTTCATGTTTACCAGGGGCAATCGGCCCCGCGGCGGCTCCCGCTCAAACTTTACCCATATGTATGGCGCCTTGAATTACCTGGCAAACCGACCCGACATCGATCCTCAGCGCATCGGTGTAATGGGTTTTTCCTGGGGGGGCAGACTCTCTCTTTCCTCAACGACTCTAGCTATAACCCAGCGATTCACCGGTGGGCAGCTGCGCTTCGCTGCTCACGCGCCGTTCTATCCTGTATGCCGGCGACACGTAGGCATGGTATCCGATCCAAAGGCACCGGGCTACGGCACGTATAAGAGACTCACAGGCGCGCCTGTGCTCGTGTTCGCCGGCGGCGAGGACGATTATGACGAGCCGGATACCTGCCAGAAATTCATTGCTTCACTCCCTGAGGAGGCGCGGAGCCATGTTTCCCTCAAGTACTATCCGAAAGCCACCCACGGATGGGACTCTCAGGAGCGGGCTAAAGTGTTCCATGACGACTCGGCTTGGCTCGGTCGGGGAGGCAGGGTACGTATGACTCCCGATCGCGAAGTTGCGGAGGACTCGCGGCGAACCGCCGTAGAGTTTTTTGTTCGGCACTTAGCGCCCCGGTGACGTCATGCCATTCCAAAAGGTTGGTTCAATGACGGTCGTGATATCAATCTGCCATTTGATATCCGTCTTGACCCAGGAGCACGCTCGACGTTGGCGACCCCGCTGATGGTTGCTGCGGGATCGGGAGACGGCGCCAGCTTAGAGACGATGCGGCTGTTGCTGGAGTTGGGCGCCGATCCACTGCTCAATCTCGGGCAGGCATCAGTAGCGCGGTTTGCCGCAGGGGGGCTTGGGTGGAACTACCCCCCTGGTGGGGATGCTCCTCGCTTGCGTCTGTGTCTAGACCTCGGATGTGATCCAAACGAAACCGACGAACGCGGTGTGACGCTACTGGCCGATGCAGCGGCAACCGGCGATGTTGACCGCGTTAAGGTGCTTCTTCACGCAAGGGCCAAGCCGAACGCTGCTGGTACTGTTGTGCCTACGCCGTCGTTTCTGAAATTTCCAGAGTCACCGTTTGACGACAATGCTCCTTCCAGTTTCCGGATTCCTTTACACAACGCGGTTGAGGTAAACGAAATTGTGAGTCTGTTGATCGCGGCTGGTGGCGACGCACAGGCAGTCGACAGGGGCCGCAGAACCGCCCTATTCAATGCTCGATCATCTGAAGTGGCTCGGGTGCTCGTCGATGGTGCTTTCGCCGAACGAGCCGCTGGAGCCGACAGCGGGGAGGTGTGAATTGAGTTCTTCATTGACCCCGCCGCGGCTTAGCGGCAGGACGTCCGTCGGGCGCCGCTACTTGAGACGGAGGAGTTAGATGGAAACCAAAATCATCTTCAACGGCAAGCAGTACGCTAGCCCAGAGGCCATGCCGGAAGAAGTGCGGCAGGCTTATCAGCAGGCGATGGCGGAAGTTGCGGACGCCGACAAGAACGGCATCCCGGACATCCTGGAGCGCGGCGCCGCTGGCAACCTGATCGCGATTCAGCAGTCGTCCATCACCTTCAACGGCCGGGAGTTCAAAAGCGTGGGGGAGATGCCTGCAATGGTGCGTCGTCTTTTCGAACTGGCGATGGGCCAGGCGGACGCGAATCGCAATGGCATTCCAGACGCGCTGGAAGCGGTTTTGTCGGGGTCGGAAACTCCGTCGACCTCGGCCGGAAGCGTTCGGCCAGAATTTTCCGGCGCAGAGCACGCACCCACACCCAATCCCCCGCACGAGCGCGAACCGATCATGACGGCGCTCGGCCAAACCACAAACGCGCTCGATATCTTTCTCCGCATCCTCCTCGGCATAGTCTCAGTGGCCGCGGTGGCTGGCGCGATCTTTCTCATGCTCAAAATGGACAGTAGCTCTCGGAGTCAAGGCGGCAGATTATATGTCTCTATCGCCGCGCTTGTCATCCTCGGCGCCGTCGATTCGCAATTCCGGAAATTGGTAGCACGGCGTGCGCCGTTCAGCGTCGGAACGACCGAGGCCGAAAGCCGCTACGGCCTGATCAGCCTTCTCCTCTTGCTGCTCTCTGCGGTGGTCCTTTTCGGTGCGGCGTTGCTCTTTCGAGATGCAGATCGAACAAGAGTCAATATCTCATCCCGACATAGCCGTCTTGTTGCTTTTACAAAACGATTCAAAATCAGTTGATTCACCCGGGAATCAGACCGATCAAGACTCGGTGCTTCCCGACTTTGGCCGCATCCGCTGTCCCCTGTGCAAATGGCAACCGAAACCTTCGCACCGCTGGTTTTGCGCGCCTTGTGATTCGCCGGAATTTTTCGCTGACGGCTGCGGAACCTGCTGGAACACTTTCAGCACGCGCGGGCGCTGTCCTGGTTGCGATCATCATTGGCGCTGGAGGGCATGTTTAAATTGCACAGGCTGGTCGCTCCACGCTGACTGGTATGAACTCGAATCGAAGAAATCGCAATAATTCCAAATTCACGTAGTCAGAATTCCTCGCGCACCCGCAGATAACTCGCAAACCGTGGCAAGCCGGTGTTGGTCAGTCCGCGATAGGTGTAGGTGATAGTCGTGCCCATCGCCGGCGGACTTTTGCGCGTTTGGTCGGTGAATCCCGTGCCGATCAGAAATCGTTTGCCGTCCGGCGATTGCACTCGAAGAGCGCCCATCATGCCCAGGTATTTGCCCTTGGCGGGAATGTGCTCGATCACCACCGCCTCCGTGTCCTGTAATGGCTTGTGCTTGAGCAGTACATCGCTACGGCCGGTCACGTAGGCGGCATCCGCCAAATGCAGCATGAGCCCTTCGCCGCCGCCGCGTACCACTTCATCCAACTTGCGTTTGAGGGCGGCGCGATCGGCGACCCGAAACTGGTCGACCGCAACCAGCTGCGGCCAGCGCGTCTGCGCGACAATTTCTTTGATGCGCCGGGCGCGCTCGGCAAAAGTCCCCGGCGCTTCCGGCAGCTCGAAGATCATGTATTTGATCCGGCGCCATTCTTCGTCCTGCGGCTCAGCCTTGCGCACCATGCCGGAAAGAGCTTCAAAACGTCCGCGTCCCAACCAAAGCTCGCCGTCCAGCAATTGCGCCGGCAGTTTGGAAATAAACCATGCCGGCGCGTCGACCGCACGGCCGCTGCGAAAGCGCAGTACCTTGCCGTCCCAGATTGCCCGCACGCCGTCATATTTTTCACTGACCAGATATTTGGCCGGATCGACCTTCGGCCCGACGTCGCTGGCTAACAGCAACGGCAATGGCACCGCGCCTGACTCTGCGGCTCGTGCAATGTCGTGCAGGCATGAAATTAGCGCCCACATCGAGAGCAAGATCGAGAGCTCATTGAATTTCTTTTGCATCAACGTCGCTCCGTTGCGCCCACGAGGAGTATTTTATTTTACTGATGATTGACCGGGCTAATTCGCAGATAAGCGCGTTCCGCGTTCGCATCCAGTTGCGAAGAGCTCGGTTGTGCTTAGCAATGACAGGGCAGACGCGCTGTTTCGAATTGGCATCGCGTCGTGCCGGTTTTGTCTAAGCTTCGTCCGCCTCGTCCAAATTGTAATCAGCCCGTTCGGTGTAGTTTTCGAAACGAGTAAACTCACCGAGGAAAGTAAGGGTGACGATACCGGTGGGACCATTACGCTGTTTCTCGACGATAACTTCCGCTTTACCCTTCACCTCATCGTTGTTTTTGTCATAAAGCTCTTCGCGGTAAATGAACATGATCAGATCTGCATCTTGTTCAATCGCGCCGGATTCACGAAGGTCCGACATCTGCGGCTTTCTGCCGGTCCGATCTTCGACCTTGCGATTGAGCTGGGAGAGCGCCATGACGGGAATATTGAGCTCTTTGGCGAGCGCCTTTAAAGAGCGAGAGATTTCTGAAATCTCTTGCTCGCGATTGCTGGCGTTGCCCATTCCGCGCATCAGCTGAAGATAGTCCACGACGATCAAGCCGACCTTTTTCGAGCGATCACGAACCAGGCGGCGCGCCTTGGCACGCAACTCAAGCACGGAGATGGCCGGCGTGTCGTCGATGTAAATCGGCGCCTCGTGCAGTCGGCCTGCCGCCTTGGCGAGTTGCGGGAAGTCCCTCTCACCTAAATATCCCGAGCGCACTTTGGAACTGTTCACGCGCGCTTCGGAGCAGAGCATGCGGAGCACTAGTTGTTCCTTGGCCATTTCCAAAGAAAAGACCGCTGCACCGACGCCGGAGTAAGCGGCGTTGGCGGCGATATTGAGCGCGAACGCAGTCTTTCCCATGCCCGGCCGACCGGCGACTATGATGAGATCCGCAGGCTGAAGTCCGGCGGTGAGCTTGTCGAGATCTTCGTAGCCGGTGGGCACGCCGGTGACCATCTCTTTGCGTTGATACAGCTTGTCGATCGTCTTGAGTGTGTCGGTAATCATGTCGCCGACGGCGACAAATGAGGCTTTGATCTTTTTCTCGGAAATATCGAAGATGACTTTTTCTGCAATGTCGAGAAATTCTTCAACGTTGCCCTGCTCTTCGTAACCCCGCGTGGCGATTTCCGTCGCCGTCGAAATCAAACTGCGGAGGATCGCCTTTTCCCGCACGATTCGCGCGTAGTAGGAAATATTGGCTGCCGTTGGCACGAAATCCGCCAACGACGCCAGATAGGCCGTCCCGCCAACCGCTTCGAGTTCGTTCTTGCTTTTTAAAAACTCGCTCAACGTGATCAGATCGACCGGTTCGTTGCGGTCGGTGATCTCGGTCATGGCGCGAAAGACCTTTCGGTGTGACTCCCGGTAGAAATCTCCAGGGCTCAGCAACTCGAGCACCTGGTTGATCGCGTCGTTGTCAAGCAAGATACCGCCCAAAACGGAAGACTCCGCTTCCAAGTTTTGCGGTGGAACTTTGCGCAGATTATCTTCTAGTGTGGCCATCGATTCGATTGAACTTGCTACGATCCGCGATAGATGAGGAAGACATGTTCACTTCAGCAAAACTGCGAGTTACGCGAATGTAACCGATAAAAATCAAAATGCAAGAAAATTTTTACGCTGCGCGAAAGTTTTTTTTTGCGGATTGATCCATTGTCGGTTTGCTATCGAACTTCGAGATCGACGTTTTGTTGCTTGTGCGTCTAGTTGTGCACCGCTGTTCACAGTTTGTGCACAGCGATATTCACACCTCAGACTGCGCGCCCAGCTTCGCAGCGCTGTCGTTCACGACGAAGAGCGCGGACTGATCATTTGGGCGGCATGGTCCAAGGACTCATGATCGCCGAGCAGCACGAGCGAGTCGCCTGACTGCAGGACGAAGTCGGAACCGACGTTATGAAAGGGCTTACCGTCGCGCACGACGGCAATCACGGTCACTCGGCTGCGCTCGCCGAGCGCGGTTTCCTGCAAACTCCGACCCACGACCGGCGAGTCTTCCAGCACTGAAAAAGTATCGGTGGTCGCGCCGACCAGGAATTGGCTCAGCTCATCGAGCTGCTTGCCCTCTAGCCGCAAGCCGCGCAAAGTGCCGTAGTGCTCTCTGCGGATGAGATCGACTTGCAAACCAATGACATTGCGCGGGACATGGTATTCCTGAAGCACTCGAGCGAAAATCTCCACCGACGTTTCAAATTCCTCGGGAATCACTTGATTGGCGCCAAGGCTATAGAGACGCTCGATCTCGGCAACATATCGGGTGCGGACCAAAATCTTGACGTCGGAGCGCAGGCGGCGCGCCTGCGACACCGTGCGCGCGGTCGCGGTCGGATCCGAGATGGCAATCACCAGCACGCGGGCCCGACCGATGCCAACTTGTTGAAGAATATCGGTCCGAGTTCCATCGCCGAAATTGATCGGTTCTCCCGCCGCTTTGCCGGCGCGAACTAATTCCGGATCGAGCTCCAAAACCTGATAAGGAATGCCGGACTCGCGCAGCACTCGCGCGAGGTTTTGGCCGTTGAGCCCATAGCCGACGACGATGACATGTCCTTCAATTTCGGCGGTCTCGGTCGTGCGCTCGGCAGCAGGCGGGCGCTCGTCGTCCCTGCCAGTTTGCCCCGTTAGGCGATCCGCGATGCGATGCGCCGATTGGATCAGGAAAGGAGTCGCAATCATGCTCAGAATCGACGCCGCGAGAAAACTCTGTTCCTCGGCCGTGCTCAAAAGATTATGACCGATTCCGGCCTTGGCCAGTATGAAGGAGAATTCGCCGATTTGAGCGAGGCTCAGTGCCAAAATAATGCCGAGCCGGATCGATCGATAAAGCCGCCAGAAAATCACCATAATGACCAAAACCTTGATGCTCACCATGACCACAAATTCCAATAGGGGAGTAAGCCAATCCTGCCTGAGCAGCTCGGGATTGAGCAGCATGCCGATGGAAATAAAAAAAATGCCGCTGAAACAGTCGCGCAGCGGCAAGACGTCGGCGACAACTTGATGGCTCAGCTCGGATTCCGAAATCACGAGTCCGGCGATCAAGGCGCCGAGCGCGAGTGACAAGCCCGCGACGGACGATAGCCAAGCGGTGCCGAGACAAACCAGCACGACGAAGAGGATGAAGATTTCCCGATTTCGCACGAGCGCGACCTGGTGCAAGAGCCGGGGAAGCAACTTGCGCGCGGTCCAGACGATTAAAGCCAATGCTAACAAAGACTTTATGATGGCCCATGCCACGCCGAGCAGAGAACCCTCTCCTGTCTGAGCCAAAAACGGCACCATGAGCATCATCGGAACAATGCAAAGGTCCTGAAACAAGAGCATTCCACTGGCCAGTCGGCCTTGGATCGAATTGGTTTCGTTGCGGTCGTTGAAAATCCGCAGGACGATCGCCGTACTGCTCATCGTCACCAAGAATCCGTAGAAAACCCCTACACCCGTCGACGCACCCAAAGATAGTGTGATGACCAGCACCAGCGAAATGGTCGCGAACACCTGCAGAAACCCGGCCCAGATAATTCGCCGTTGCATGGCGAGGAAGCTTTCCAAGGAAAATTCGATGCCGATGGTGAAGAGCAAGAGCACGACGCCAATATCCGCCAATGTCTCAACTTGATTGACGTTCTTGATCAAACCCAACCCGCCCGGACCGATAATCACGCCGGCGAGAAGGAAACCGACAATTGGCGGCACACGCACTTTCTGAAACAAAAAAACGATCGAGATCGTCAAGCCGAGGACAATCAGTAATTCTTCCAAGAAGTGGATTTCAGGCATGCCCTGACAACCGTTTGGAACGGGTATGAATCCGATTTAGAAGAAGGACCGCAGATCGGTTAAGGTTGCCGATATTCTGCTGTAATCACGGTGTGAATACCGCCACGCACGTTGAAGTCGCCGACCACGGTCAGTTTTCTTGGGCGACACGCCTGCACGAAATCGTCCAAAATCTTATTGATGACCGCTTCGTGGAAAGCACCCTCATCCCGATAGGACCAAAGGTAAAGCTTCAACGACTTCAGCTCGACGCAAACCTTGTCGGGCACGTAGCTAATGCGGATCGTGGCAAAATCGGGCTGGCCGGTACGCGGGCACACACAGGTGAACTCAGGACACTCCATGTTGATCTCGTAGTCGCGGTCCGGCCGAGGGTTGGGAAAGGTTTCTAACTCTTTGCTCGGTTTCGCTGCCATGCGCTGATCTTAGCGCGGGCGTAATGCAATTCCAAATTGCCCACTTACCTTGACTTGAAAAGTACGCGATGATAACGCCTTGAAAAAAGCGAGGATCATTGGGAGGTCGACCGTGAATAAGCCGAAGGAGCCGAAGGCCGGGGAAAAACTAACGGAGCAGGAAGCTAAGGCCTACGTCGACTATCTTTATTCGACGCTCTACAAGTACGCCCATGAGAAAATTTACCAAGGCGCCTTCATGACTCAGTTGCGCGACGGCAAGTTACCGCTTCCTGTGATGCGGCAGTTTTTCAAGAATTGGGGGCGATTTTCTCTGGAAGTCAATGCTTTGAATGCGGTGTCTTACTATACGCATCTGCCCTTCTTTGTGCGCAACTTCGATCTCCTCGGTCCCTTTTGCGCGAAGATCGCCGACGAGCTCATCTCGCCGCGCGCTCCGGGTCATGTTCTGGTGCTGCTCCAAACCGCTGAAAAGATGGGTCTCAGCAAAAAAGAAGTCTTGGAAGACCCCTATCTCCCGGCTGCGCGCGCCATCAATGACTTTTGCCACAAGATTTTCATCGACGGCTCGATAATCGAGCTGTGGGGATTGCATGTTTTCGAAGAGTCACTGTCGCAGTGGTCGGGTCAATGGTTCACTGCTTTAACGACGCATTACGGCTTCAGTAAGCAGGACGCGATCTACTTCTCGACTCACGAGGAGGCGGACATGGGCACTCACAAGCTGGGTGAAGGCGGCGAAGAAGCGATGGGCCACGGCGCCTTTAACCGAACAGTTTTAACGCGCGCGCTACAAGACAGTGTTGAATTCCGCGCCGGCTATTCTATGGAATACTGCGCGCTGACGATGGTCGATCTCCACGCCCAGATGAAACAAGCCGCGCTCGATAATCCATACGGTCCGTGACCGATAGAAAGTCTAGCGGTCAGGGGACGATGGGAGTTCGCGCAACCAAAGCTTTTCGCATGGTTTGGGCCAAGAGCTAGAGCAACCGTCCGCCCGGCATATGGCAAAACGCGCTCATCTCGTGCGCGAAGGTCACGGGATTGGCTTTGCAAACATAACTGGCATTGATCTGATCGACGCGTGTCACACCCAAGAGCGCCATGTCGACGATCAGTTCTTCTTCGAGCAATTCAAGCACGCGCACCAACCCGTCCTTTCCCCCCGCACCCAAGCCCCAGCCCTGGAGCTTGCCGATGGTGACCGCCTTGCATCCGAGCGCCAGCGCCTTGACCACATCCGTGCCACGAGTGACACCGCCGTCTAGGACGACGTCCGCCTTGCCTTTCACTGTTTCCATAATTTCCGGCAACACCTCGATGGTGCCTCGCCCATGGTCGAGCTGGCGGCCGCCGTGATTCGAGACGTAGATTACGTCGACTCCATGCTCCACGGCCAATTTGGCATCTTCCGCCGTTGCAACGCCCTTTAAGATAAACGGCAAGCCCGCGATTTTTTTTATCGCGTCCATGGTTTCCCAGGTTAACATCGCCTGAAAGTGTCGGTTCGTCTCAGTGCGCCTGCTGGGGGGTTGCCAGCGATTGAGCAGCGGCCGCTCACGCCGGCTGTAATGAGCCGTGTCGACGGTGAGACACAGGGCTGCATAACCCGCTTTCTTCACGCGTCCGATGATTTCCGCGCACCAATCCAATCCGCCGCGAACATAGAGTTGAAAGATCTTTGGGTGGTTCGTGCTCGCGGCAATCTCTTCCAGACTCGGTTGCGTGACCGAGCTAACGAAGTTCATGGTGCCGAATTCTGCGGCGGCCTTCGCTACGGCGACGCCGCCTTCGGGGGTGATCGATTGCAGCGAACCGATGGGCGCCATCATCACCGGAATGCGCAGCTTCTGTCCGAGAAACGTCGTCGATGTGTCGATCTTTGAAACATCCACCAGCACCCGCGGCCTCAGCGCCAGGCAATCGAAGCCCAAGCGATTGCGCCGCATAGTGGTTTCCGACTCGGCGCCGCCGGTTAGATAATCCCACACATCCTGCGGCAGATTGCGGCGCGCCGCCTGGATGATCTCCTGGTTGCTGACGTAATCGAGGCTCATCGGTCAGTCTCCTTTTCCATACGCGAATAACTAAACAAATGCGCGTGAGAATTGATGGGCGGCACACTATCGAACCGCGCCGGGATCTGTCAAACCTCGTCGCTTAATAGCAGAGAACCGTTACAACGGATCATCGATCACAAAGAATACACAAGACACGAAGCTGCAGGAGTTGGCTCAAACCCGCCTCGTTCGCATCCTGCGTCGTTTCGTGACGAACAACGACTTTAGCGAACGGATTATCCCGAGATCCTCGTGCAACGACGAATCAAAGTGGGAATTCGTTACCGCGTCACCGCTCCTTCGGATGCCGACGAGACGAGCTTAGCATACTTCGCCATGACGCCGGACTTGTAGCGCGGCGGCGGTGGCGTCCACTGGTCGAGTCTTGCCCTCATTTCTTGCTCGGAAATCTCGACATCCAACCGGCGCGCCTTAATGTCGAAGACGATCGTGTCGCCATCGCGCACAGCGGCGATGGGTCCGCCATGCGCGGCTTCAGGAGCGACATGTCCGGCCATGAGACCATGGGTCGCACCCGAGAAGCGACCATCGGTGAGCAATGCCACTGAATCGCCCAATCCAGCGCCGACAAGCGCCGCGGTCACGCCAAGCATTTCGCGCATGCCCGGACCGCCTTTAGGCCCCTCATAGCGAATCACCACGACATCGCTGTCTTTGATCTTGCCCGTCTGCACGGCTTTGAACGCGTCTTCTTCGCGATCGAACACCCGCGCCGGCCCACGGTGAATCATTCTTTCGTGTCCAGCGACTTTGACCACGCAGCCCTCCGGCGCCAGGTTGCCTTTCAAAACCACCAGTCCGCCGGTCGGTTTGAGTGGACTTGCCATTGATCGCACGACTTCTTGTCCGGGGGATTCTTTGACCATTTCCGCTGCCTCCGCAATGGTTTTTCCCGTGACTGTAATCGCATCACCGTGAATGAGGCCGGCGTCGACTAACCGCTTCGCCACCAGTTGAATGCCACCCGCTTGGTAAAGATCGGTCGCGACGAACCGGCCGCCTGGTTTGAGATCGGCGATCAACGGCGTGCGATCACTGATGTGATCGAAATCCTCGATCGTGAGCTCGACACCAGCTTCACGCGCAATCGCGAGCAAATGCAAAACCGCATTGGTCGAGCCGCCGGTCGCCGCCACCGAAGCGATGGCGTTCTCAATCGATTTGCGCGTAAGAATCTGCGACGGCCGTAGATCGCGTTTGAGCAAATCCATGACTAGTTTCCCGGCGTTGAACGCTGCTTCGTCCTTTTCCGCGACGGTAGCGGGAATGCCGTTGCTACCCATCGGCGAGATGCCGAGAAATTCCAATACCGTCGACATGGTGTTGGCGGTGAATTGCCCGCCGCAAGCACCTGCCCCCGGGCACGCGGCGTTTTCCACGGCCAAGAATTGCTCGGCGTTGATGCGGCCGCTGCCGTAGGCACCCACAGCTTCGAACACGTCTTGAATCGTCAGGTCTCTATCGCCCAGATGACCCGGCGCGATGGAACCGCCGTAAAGCGCCAAACCCGGAATGTCCAGTCGCGCCAGCGCCATGACAACACCGGGATTGGTTTTGTCGCAGCCGGAAAGGCAAACCAGCGCGTCGAAATGATTGCCGCGCGCGACCAGCTCGACGGAATCGGCGATCACCTCGCGACTCACTAGCGAACATTTCATTCCTTCCGCGCCCATGCTGATGCCGTCGGAGATCGACACCGTGTTGAACTCCATCGGCGTCCCGCCGGCGGCACGAATACCTTCCTTTACTTTCGCGGCCAGCCGACGCAAGTGGTAATTGCAGGGACCAATCTCAATCCAGGTATTGGCCACGCCAATGATTGGCCGGCGTAAGTCTTCGTCGGAGAAACCCGCCGCCTTTAACATCGCCCGCGTCGGCGCTCGGTCCGGCCCGTCAGTGATCACCCCGCTTCGGGGTTTTAAGTTGTTAGCCATGTATCGCTCCTGAGGTTGCTTTGGAATGACGCCAATTAACTATGGAGCAGCTGTCTTTGCAAGACGGCTTTTCCCGCTCGCGAAGCGTGAGGGGTCGATTCTTACCCGAGTCTTGAAGGCGAACGCCGCAGACTCTATCGTATTGTAGAATGAAACTAACGAAGCTCGGACATGGGATTCTCTTCGGACTCATGCTTCTAACGCCCACGACATCAAGCCCGGCTGCAGGCCAGCTTTCAAAAGAGCAGGGCGATCGCCTGGAACGAAAGATCGAGGAGATCACGAAGAATGCGTCGGCAAATCCGGTCCGGTCGAAGCGAACGACGATGGCGGAACTCGAAGTCAATTCCTACCTCAACTTTAACCTTAGGGATAAAATTCCTCGGGGTCTTACGAATCCGCAGATCACAATCGTCGGCGACGGCCAACTGGCGGGCCGCGTTTTTGTGGACATAGATGAATTCAAGCGGCATCGAACGTCCGGAGGACTTCTGGATCCGCTAAACTATATTTCCGGCCAAGTCCCGGTAACGGCGCGCGGTGTGTTTCGCACTCAAGATGGCAAGGGCAAGTTTCACCTTGGCTCCGCCGAAATCCTCGGTGTTCCCTTGCCGAAGCCACTTTTGCAGGAGCTTGTGACCTTCTTCTCGCGCACGCCGGAAACTCCCAACGGAATCGACATCGACGCGCCGTTCAACTTGCCCGCGAAGATCCGCGAGATCGTGATTAGCCGGGGCGAGGCGGTGGTTGTACAGTAGAGATCGGCCCCACCGCCCAGCAAAATTTTGACTCGGTTTCACCCGCCACCCAGCGCCAGCGCACGCCTGAGGAATTCTACATCTTTCGTTTGGCACAAAGACTCGAACGGAGTCACTGCTCATTCCGGAATCAGACCTGCTATAATCCAATTACCAACGAAATGGCGAACTCATTCTAGAGAGGTGTAAATTTGTCACTTGAGGAAGATGAAAGTGTCGGAAATAGAGTTTCGTTTTGGTAATGACTTGGATCTTGATCAGGTCATTGATCTATACAATGCCTCCACGCTTGGCGAACGGCGCCCTGTCGACGAGCGGCGAATCATGTCGGACATGCTGAGCCACGCCAACCTGGTGGTGACTGCATGGGACGGAGCTTTATTGATTGGCATCGCACGCACGCTTACTGATTTTAGCTATGTCGGATATCTCGCAGACCTCGCCGTGCGCGCGTCC
>WNGF01013086.1_pt1 | contig 14999 bp, 11 predicted proteins | sample 5400641 | NCBI WGS metagenome assembly WNGF01 (sample SAMN13153371, study PRJNA577476) | soil metagenome | isolation source: 80 cm soil or saprolite under grassland replicate 2 | place: USA:California | collected 2016-06-15
ATCGGCCTGCTGCAGGCGGGCGCGAGCATGAAGGGGGAGTTCGAGAATCGGCTCCGGCAGGTCATTGACGAAGTGCAGGCTTCCCCCAGACCGATTATTCTTTTCGTCGACGAAGCACATACGCTGATTGGGGCGGGCGGCGCGCAAGGAACGGGAGATGCCGCCAACCTGCTCAAGCCTGCGCTCGCCCGCGGGACCCTGCGCACGATCGCCGCAACCACCTGGGCCGAGTACAAGAGGCACATCGAAAAGGACCCCGCGCTGACGCGACGTTTCCAGGTGGTGCAGATCCTCGAGCCGACCGAAGACAAAGCGATTCTGATGGTCCGAGGCGTGGCCTCGGTGCTCGAAAAGCACCATCGCGTTCAGGTGCTCGACGAAGCGCTGGAGGCCGCGGTCCGCTTGTCCCACCGGTACATCCCCGCGCGCCAGTTGCCGGACAAGGCCGTGAGCCTGCTCGACACCAGCTGCGCGCGCGTCGCAATCAGCCAGCACGCCGTCCCCGCACAGGTCGAGGATTCCCGACGGAAGATTGAGGCATTACAGGTCGAGTTGGAGATCATCGGCAGGGAAGAAGCGGTCGGAATCGAGGCGTCGGAACGGCGGACATCTGCCGAAGAACAGCGCGCGGCCAGCAAAGAGCAGCTGGACGAACTGGAACGGCGCTGGCATGCCGAACGCGAGCTGGTCGATCGCATTCTCGATATCCGCGCGCGCCTGCGGAAAGGCAGAGCGCCTGTTGAAGGCACCGGCAGCCAGCTTTCCCGCTGATTCTCCCGACGGTCGACGAGCACGCCGTTGCATCAGTCGTCCAGGATTGGACCGGCATTCCTGTCGGGCGAATGGTCAAGAACGAGCTCGACGCCGTCCTGAAGCTCGCCGACACGATCAACCAGCGCGTCGTCGGCCAGCGGCATGCGCTGGAGATGATCGCGCGGCGCATCCAGACAACGCGCGCCAGGCTCGACAACCCGAACAAACCAGTCGGCGTGTTCATGTTGTGTGGTCCTTCCGGCGTGGGAAAGACCGAAACGGCGCTGGCGCTGGCCGAGGCGTTGTACGGCGGCGAGCAGAACGTGATCACCATCAACATGAGCGAGTTTCAGGAGGCGCATACCGTCTCGACGCTGAAAGGCGCGCCCCCGGGCTATGTCGGATACGGCGAAGGCGGCGTGCTGACCGAAGCGGTACGACGTCGTCCCTACAGCGTCGTTCTGCTCGACGAGGTGGAGAAGGCGCACTCCGACGTGCACGAGCTGTTCTTCCAGGTGTTCGACAAAGGATGGATGGAAGACGGCGAGGGGCGGCGAATCGATTTCAAGAACACGATCATCCTGCTCACGTCCAACGTGGGCACGGACTTGATCATGAACATGTGCAAGGATCCGGAGCTCATGCCGGAGCCTGAGGGCATCGCGAAGGGTCTTCGCGAGCCGCTGCTGCAGCGATTCCCGGCTGCGCTTCTCGGCCGGCTCGTCGTCATTCCGTACTACCCGTTGAGCGACGCGATGCTTGGCAACATCGCGCGCCTGCAGCTCGGCCGCATCGCCAGCCGGGTCCGCGACTATCACAAGATCCCGTTCACGTACGACGATGACGCCGTGAAGCTGATCGTGAGCAGATGTACAGAAGTGGAAAGCGGCGGCAGAATGATTGACGCGATATTGACCAACACAGTGCTGCCTGCATTGAGCCGCGAGTTCCTCGTCCGCACCATGGAGGGCGCTGCGTTGAACGGCGTTCACCTGGCGGTGGCGGACGGTGATTTTGCGTATCGGTTTCAATGAGCGCCGGGACGAACATGGAACAGCAGACGGCGACACCCCGCGAAGTCAGCCTTGAAGAAGCGATCGCGATCGCGATCCTCTTCCAGAAGAATGGCCAACTGAGTGAGGCGGAAGAGGTCTACTGCAAGATCCTCGAAGTGGCACCTGATCATCCGGACGTGCTGCACTACGCCGGTGTTCTCGCCCATCAACAGGGGCGCACCGACGATGCGATCGAGTTCATTCGCCGGAGCCTCGACTTCGCTCCGGATAGCGCGGACTGTTACTCGAATCTTGGAATCGTTCTGAAGGCGCAGGGGCGGCTCGATGAGGCATCGGACGCGTTCCAAAGGGCGATCGCCATCAATCCGGAGCATGCGAACGCATACAGCAATCTCGGAATCCTGCTGAGGGCGCAGGGAAAACTCGAGGAGGCCGAAGCAGCCTATCGAAACGCGATTCAGCTCGATCCCGAGCACATCGACGCGTACCACAATCTCGGCGTACTGCTCTCGAGCCAGAGGCGCACCGGTGAAGCAATGGTGTGCTACTGCAAGGTGACGACGCTCAGCCCGAAGCACCCGGCGGCACGCCGGCTTCTGGCGCTGGCTCACTGCACGCTCGGTGAGCCGGACAAGGCTGTCGAGATTTTTGCGAAGTGGCTGGAGGACGAACCCGGCAATCCCGTCGCACTGCACATGCTGGCCGCCTGCTCGGGCCAGGCTGTCCCCGTACGCGCTTCTGACGCATACGTCGAAGCCAGCTTCGACGAGTTCGCGTCGAGCTTCGATGCCAAGCTCCTGAAGCTCTCCTACCGCGCTCCGGCGATTGTCGGGGCACTGCTCGCGGACTCCGGGGTGACCGCGACGAAATCGCTCGATGTGCTGGACGCGGGCTGCGGCACTGGATTGTGCGGGTCGTACGTGGCGCCGTACGCGCGGCGCCTGATCGGCGTTGATCTGTCTGGCGGCATGCTGGTGCAGGCAAGCGAGAAACGGTTGTACGATGAGCTCGTGAAGGGAGAGCTCACCGCGTACCTTGCCGACCATCGTGAATGCTTTGACGTGATCGTGTCGGCTGACACGCTGGTCTACTTCGGGGCGCTGGACCAGGTGGCCGGCCTCGCGTCGCACGCTCTGCGTCCGGGCGGGCTGTTCATCTTCACGGTCGAGGAATGGGTCGACGGACCGCCGGATGCCGCATTCTCGCTGCAGACGCACGGCCGGTACGCTCACGCGCGCGGATATGTCGAACGTGTGCTGACCCACGCGGGACTGCAACCTGAAATCGTGCGCGCGGAGTTGCGCATGGAATCCGGCGCGCCCGTTGCGGGACTGGCCGTCCGCGCAAGCACGAACGACTGACATCTATTCAGGAGACGACCTCATGGCCCGAGTCATCGACATCACAACGCCGCTCGACAAGGACGTCCTGCTGTTCCACAAGATGCGCGCGACGGAGGAGATGGGGCGCCTGTTCGAATACGAGCTGGATCTGCTAAGCAGCCAGGGTGACCTGGATCTCGACGAAGTGCTGGGCAAGAGCATGACCATCACACTCGAGCGTGCGGACCAGGGGGTACGGCATTTCAGCGGGTTGTGCAGCCGTATCGCGCAGGGCGGGATGGAGGGACGGTACTACGTCTATCACGCAACGCTGCGCCCATGGCTCTGGTTCCTGACGCGGACGAAAAACTACAGGATCTTTCAGGAGAAGAATGTTCCCGACATCCTGAAGGAGATCTTCAGCCAGCACGCCGCTATTGCGGACGTACAGGACGAACTCACCGAGTCGTACGGACCGTGGACCTACTGCGTTCAGTACAACGAGAGCGACTTCGCGTTCGTCAGTCGCCTGATGGAACACGAAGGCATCTACTATTACTTCAAGCACAGCGAGGGCAAGCACACGCTGGTGCTGGCCGATTCCTACAGCGCGCATACCTCTGCGTACGACGACGAGATCCCGTTCATCCCGCCAGAGGAGCGTATTCGCCCCGAGCGGGAGCACGTCAGCGCGTGGTCGATCACCCGCGAGCTGCAGCCAGGCAAGTACGCATTGGCTGCGTATGACTTCGAGAAGCCGAGCGTCGATCTGCAGGTGCGGAGCAACATCAAGCGATCCCACGTGCTGTCGGAGTATGAAATCTTCGAGTACCACTGGGACTACATCGATCGCAACGACGGTGAAACGTATGCGCGGACGCGCATCGAGGAAGAGCAGGCGAAATACGAGCGCACACGAGGCGCAACAAACGCGCGCGGGATGGCGCCCGGATACCTGTTCAATCTGGGCTCTCACCCACGCTCCGACCAGAACGCCGAGTATGTCGTGGTATCGGCGGCATATCAGATGCAAGCCGGGCAATACGAAGGAAGGGATACGGCCGCCGCCGAGTACAGTTGCAAGTTCACGGCGTTGAGCACGCAGCAGCCGTTTCGCGCCGAGCGCATCACGCCCAAGCCGATCGTGCACGGACCGCAGACCGCGCTGGTGGTCGGTCCAGCCGGCGAGGACATTCACACGGACAAGTTCGGCCGTATCAAGGTGCACTTCTACTGGGATCGCTACGGCAAGCGCGACGACACCAGCTCGTGCTGGATCCGGGTGTCACAGAACTGGGGCGGCAAGGGCTGGGGCGGGATGTTCATCCCGCATGTCGGGCAGGAGGTGATCGTTCAGTTCGAGGGAGGCGATCCGGATCTGCCGCTCGTGACGGGGCGGGTATACAACGCCGAGAACATGCCGCCGGCGGAGCTGCCGGCGGGGAAGACGCAGAGCGTCATCCGTGACCACGGCGCCAACCAGATCATCATGGAAGGCGAGGCGGGCAAGCAGCGGATCTCAATGTACTCGCCGACGGGCGAGACGTCGTTCAGCATTGGCGCGGCAAAATCCTGAGTGATTTTGCAGTGCGACCTCGATGGGGAATTGAGGCGAGATTCCATTGATCGAGGCTGAGAGGAGGCCTCGTTCTGCGGGCCCGAGTTGGGAAGATCACGGGGCAACAATCAACTTGGTCTGGCCCGGAGCGATCACCGCGCCCGCCGGTGCGTTCGCATTGGACCCATTATGACCGGTCATGGACGTGAGGTGCGCGCACTTTTCGCCCTCCACAATGCACTTCGAGCTGCCAACCTTGAACTTGACTTCCGCCATGTTCCGGTTGGACACCACGCCGCCCACCGTGCCGGCTTCATCGCCGCTGGATCGGCTCATCTCGCTCTTGACGGTGCAGACCTTGGCGCCGACAAACTTGACTTTCTCCGACGTGGACTGCGAGTTGCTGACGGTCCCAATGTTCGGGTACGGCAGGGGCACTGGACCGCCCGGACTGGGCGTCTTGCAGGCGTCGATGGGGCCAGTAGTCACCGCCTGGCCGCCAGCCTTCGTCGCGGCAGGGAACATATCGCCTCCTTTAGCCGAGGTTGATCCGGCTTCCGTCAATCTGGACGTCTTTGCGCGCGCGCTGGATTATCCGTTCAGCGTTCAGCGTGGCAGGCCCGTCCACGACCGTGCGGCTGCGTCCGGCGGTCGTCTGAAAGAGGTCGCGGACCGAGCGATAGCAGTCCACGAAGCGCTCGAAGGCTGCCCGCGCCACGGTCTCGATGCGGTCTGCTCGCAGGGCCAGCTGTGGACTGCGGATCGTGATGGCGCGTTCGGCGGCGATATCGATGGCGCCGCCCGCCCGGATCTGCATGTCGCCCGGAACGACAAAGCAGCTCTTGCCCCGGCCGCGGATGACGCCGATGATGTAGAGCTCATCCTCACCGAAGGCCAGCACGATGTCGCCGGCCACGGGGGTATACGGGTACGCCAGGGCGAGCTCGGCGACGGCCGTGCCGGTCGGCAGCGCCAGTCGGACGCGATCGTCCGTGATGTCAATGACGGTGCCGGGCCCGACGTAGACCGCTGTGCTTGTAAGCATGTTCACCTCATTCCGGCTTCCAGGTTTCGGCTTCGAGGAGCTCCATATTCGTCTTCTTCACGTCCGTGAGATTGGCGCCGCGGAAGTTCGCCCCCGTGTCGAGCGACGCGTGGAGGTTGGCCCCGTGAAGGTCCGCGCCAGAGAAATCGGACGCGTCTAGCTGGGCATACGAGAAATCGGCATACTCCAAGGCGCACCCGCCGAAGGTCGCTCCGCGCGCGTCCGATCTCGAAAAGAAGCCGCCGGGCAGGCGCGCCCCGGCGAGGTCGGCGTTCTGAAGCGACGTCCCGATGAACGACGGATCGCGCAGGTTCGCGCCTCGGAAGGCGGTCTCGTCCAGCTTGGCCTTCGCGAATTCGGTGCTGATGCCGCTGACGTCGAGGAAGTTCGCCCGCGACGCCAAGGCCTCGGTGAAATCGGCCCCGGTGAGGCACGCGCGGCTGAAGTTCGCGCGTTCGAGGCGACAGGCGCGTCTTGGACAGATCCAGCCCTTGGAAGGAACAGCTGGTCAGCCTGGCCTTGCTGAGGTCGACGCCCTCGAGACGGCAGCCGTCAAGGATGGCCCCCGTTAACGTTGCGCCGTCCACCTTGGCGCCCGAGAGGTCCGCACCATCCAGCATGGAACCCGTAAGCGAAGCCCGGCTAAGGTCGGCCTCGCGGAGGGTTGTGCCAATGAAGACGGTCTCGGCCAGCGTGCATTCCGACAGATTGGCGTGGTCGAGATCGCACCCGGAGAAGTCCGAGCCCGTAAGGTCGCGGCCGCTGAGATTCACTCCCGGCATCTTCGCATCGCGCAAGATGGTCCCCCGCAGGTCGGTCTGAAGCAACTCCTCAGGCGGGAGCGCGGCATGGGTGAGATTCGCCGCCATGAGCAAGCACCGGCCGAGCCGGACGTCGAGCAGCACGGCGTCCTCGAAGTCTGTCCCGACGCAGTGGGCGTTCTCGAGCGTGGCGCCGGTCAGCACGGCGCGCCGCAGGATGGCACTCTCCAGATGCGCGCCGGTCAGGTCGGCGTTCGACAGACGCGCTCCGCTGGCGTCCGCCTGTTTCAGCGAGGCGCCGGCCAGCCGCGCGCCGTTGAGCTGGGTCCCGCGCAGGACCGCGCAATCCAGTTCGGCCTCCGACCAGTCCACCGCGCCGAGGCGGGCGTGGGAAAAATCGCAGCGGCGAAGCTGCTTGGGCAGCCCGCGCGCATCCGACAGGTCGGAGCCCCGGAAGCTCGCGCGCTCGAATCGCGATCCCGCGAAGGAGGCTCCCGCCACCACCGACTCCCAAATGCGGAAGTCGTCGATGACGGCGCCGTCGAAGCGCGCGCCCGCGAGCCCGCAGTGGTGGATGATGCCGCCCCTCAGGGTCGCCTCGGTCAGGTCCGCCTCGGCCAGCCCGCAGTCCGCCAGCAGGCCGTCGATCAACCGGGCGCGACGCAGCACAACTCCGCGCATCGAGAGTTCGATTATCCGCGTTTCCATGAGATCGCACTCGGAAAGGTCCGCGCCGACGGCGGCGCCCGCCCGGAACGTCGCGCGGGTGAGCCGCGCGCCGCGCAGGACGGTGCGTTCGAGCGTCGTGTGGTAGCTCGTGAGGTCGGTGAGGTCGGCCCCGCTCAGGTCGGCATGCGGGAAGCGGCATTCGATCCAGTTGGCGTCCTGGAAACGGACGCCGGCGGCGGGGCAGGAGCGAAGCTCCGACTGGAATAGGGTCGCCCCCCGGAAGTCCGCCGCTGCGAGGCCGACGCGCTCCATCGTGCACAGACCGAGCGTGGCCCCGGCGAACACGGCCCGGTCCGCGACCGAGTCGCGCAGGTCCACGCTGCTGATGTGCGAGCGCGTGAAATCGGCGCCGGCGAGATTGCAGCCTCGGATGCGGATGTGTTCGAGGTACGTTTCGCGGAATGCGACGCCGCGCAGGTCGAGGTCGCTGAGGTCGGCGTCCGTCAGCGTGGCGCCGGGCGGAAGCGTTCCCGCGCGTGCGCGCCGGAGAAACTCCTCCGGCTCGAAGACGATCGTCTCCGGTGTCTCCTCGGCCGACGTGGGGGGGTCCTCAGGCAAGCTTGGTCCCCTTCACATTTGCCATGCGGAGATCGGCGCCCTGCACGTCGGCATCGAGGAATTCGGCCTCGTAGAGGCACGCGCCCTTCAAGTCGGCATGCGTCAACCGCGCTCCCTCCAGCAGCGCCTGGAAGAGGTTCGCCTTGACGAGCACCGCGTTCGTGAGGTCGGCCTCCGGAAGCCGCGCCTTCCGAAGGTCCGCCCTTAGAAACGTCACGCCCACGAGCGATGCGTCCGCGAAATTGGACTGGCGCAGGTCGGCGAGCGAGAAGTCCGCGCCGTCCAAGACGCACGATTCCCACACAGAACCGCTGGCCCGGACGCCCGGGCAGCGAAGGCCGGCCAGATCGGCGCGCTCCCCGGCCCGGAATTTGGTGAGGTCGGCGCCCGACAGGTCCGCCCCCCGCGCGGAGACGCCATAGGCGCTCGCCCCGGCGAGCGTCGCTCCGCGCAGACTCACGCCCGCCAGCTTGGATCCGCTGAAGTCGGCTTGCGGAAACGAACCCTCTTCGAGCGTCGCCTCCGCGAAGTCGCACTCGATGAAGAGCGCCGACTCGGCTTGCACGCGTACGAGCTTGGCGCCCGTCAGCTTGGAGCCTGTGAAGTCTGCTTCCCTGAGCGCAGCGCCCGTGAGATCTCCTCCCGTCAGGTCGCAGCCGGCGAAATCGGCGCGCTCCGCGCCGGCCTCCAAGAGGGAACAGTCGTTGAGGTTCACGCCCGCCAGAACCGCGCCGGTCAGGTCCGCGCCGTCGAGCCGGGCGCTCCGCAAGCGAGCGTTTTTCAGAACCGCGCCGCGGAATTTCAACCGGCGCAGGTCGAGCCCGGAGAGGTCGAGTCCGGCGAGGTTCTGGCCCGAGAAGTCTCCCCCGTGTGCCGCGAACTCCGCGCAGCGCTGCCGCGTCCACGCCGGTTCCCCGGGCTCCGGCGTCGCCTCCGGCTTCTCCTCCTTCTCGCTGTCCGCGAACTCCTTTTCGATCCTGTCGACGGCTGCGGCCGCGTCGAGGTCGGCCGCGCTCGGTGGGGAGCCGAGGAGCCCTCCCCGCGTGGGATCCTCCTGGGCGATGGCGGCGAGGTCCGCGCGGATCTGTGCGGCCATTGTGGCTGGGTCCGCCGGCGGCGCCGGCATCGGGACGGGCCCCTTCAGGCCGAGTGAGGCGCCGGCTTGGGCGAGGTCCATGGCAGGGTACTTGGCTGCCGCCGGAGGCGGGTTCTCCATGATTGCCCCCGCCTCGCGCAGGGTATCTTCAAACTCTTTCTCCCAGGCGGCCCAGTCGAACGCGATGGGCGGGATGACGACGGGCGGAATCTCGGGGATGACGGCGCTCGCGGTCTGAGCCGCCTCGTCCAGTTCGCGAAGCCGCCGGGGAAGGAGACTGCGATAGTGATCGACCGGCGCGGGCGCGTCCTTCAGGAACTCGCGGACGATGAAGTGATGCCGTATCTCCCGCATCTTCTTTGACGCGATCGCCGCCACGCCGCGCCAGACGAGGACGAGCTTCCCCGCGGTCGCGTCGATCCAGAGCGTATCCAGGGCCAGCGGCACTTCCCGGAAACGAGGTTCGCCCTTGACGAGCTCGTCGATGAACCACCGCACGCGGACGCCGGGCAGCCGCGACTCGAACAGTGCATGATCTTTGCGGAGGTTCTCGAGCCGGATGCGTTCGTCGCCCCGCAGGCGATACGTCAATTGCTGGTCGGAGGGGGCGGCGTTGAAGTAGGTCCAATCGAAATCGCGGGGCGGGCCGGGCCATGTCTCGCGCAGCCACTTGTCATCGTACGTGGCGCGCCGCGCCTTCTGCATGCGCTGGGGCCACATCGCCGACAGCGGCCCGAATCCGGCCGGGTCCAGCGCGGTGCCGGCCGGCGCGGAGATCTCCTCTTGGCGGACGATGTTCGGCAGGCGCCGGGGTTGGCCCGTGGGCGGATCGGACGCGCCGCGGCCGGTCGGATTGCCCGCGAAGCCGGGTCCGCCGTACGCGCGCGTCCACGACAGCGGGATAGACGAGAAGGGTTGCGGGTCCGTTACGCTGCTGATCAGCGTGCCCGTGGCGTGCCTGTCCCCGACGACGATCAGCGATTTCGACCATGAGCCGACGTGGAAGCCGACGCGCAGGGCCGTGGTCGGTCGGCCGCCGGCCGCGTGCGCATCGCCCACCAGCAGGATGTCGGTGTTCGGCTTGATCGGCGCAAAATCCGACGCATAGCGCACCGCATCGGGTGTCTCGATCTCGGGCAGGTCTCCGCCGGGCACGTCCTGCTCCTCCGCCGGTATGGCGGCGGAGCCGGCGTGCAGCTGGAACGTGCCCTTGACGATGAGGGTGCCGCAGAGGGTGTGCGGCGGAACGCGTCCCACCAGCCAGCCGGGCATGAACCCGCTGTCGTTGACGATCCTCATGAGGGGGCGGGGTTCGGTCATTTTCGGGTTCGGTCATTTAAAGTGGTACATCGTTCCCTTAACCGTGACGTGACCGTCGGCGACGAAGACCCAGCTTCCGCCCTTCGCGATGCGCGCTTTCGGGACCATGCATTCGGAAGCGCCCTTGTGCCCCTTGGCGAGGATGTGATCGAACTTCATTGTGGCGGCCCCCTCGCAGTCGAGCGCCATGGCCTTCTCCACGTTGGTCCTGCACTTCTGGTGCGTCGCATTGAGCACGCTCATCGTGATCTCGGCGGACTTGAGCGTCGCTTCCCACTTGCTGATCGTCTCCTCGAGCTTGCCGACCTTGATCTGGAAGTCGCGAACCTTTTCGAATGCTTCGCGGGCGCTCTTCTTGACGCCCAGGATCTGCATGACGCGCTTGCCGAACTTCTCGAAGCGCGAGCCCTGCTTGCGGCATTCGGCGGCGCTGCCGAGCGTGATGGTCTTGGAGGCCTTCTTCTCGAACTTCGTGCCATGGATCTCATCCCATTTCGCGCCGACGACGGTCTCCTTCTTCAGGCCCGTGATTCTCGCCGTGCTCCAGCCGTTCACCTTCTTATAGTCGGTCACCGCGATGGTCGACGTCGACGCACCGAGGATGCCTTCGGATTTGTTTGCAATCGTTACGTTGTGTGACATGCCCACCTGCACCTTGTTGGACGGGCCATCGATTTTGACGATGTAGTTTCCCAGCATGTTCTCGCGGTAGTCGCCCTTGACGAAGATCTCCATGTCGAAGAGAGTGGCCATCTGGCCGCCCGCCAACTTGTCGCGGACGTGTGCCGCTTGGTGGTCGAGCTCGTCGAGCCGTTTGCGGATCGCCTGCACGTCGGAATCAAAAGACATGGCTCACTCCCATTTGGCTTCACTGCCGCGAACGGTAACGTTGCCGCTTGTGCACTCGATCGACTGCCCGCCCTTCTTGAGCTGGGCATGCGAGTCCGTCAGCTCCAGGCTCGCGCTCTTGCCGTCGAGCTTCATGTCGCCGCGGGACTTGAAGATGATCTCGCCGCCGGCCTCGACCGAGAAGTAGGTCGATTTGATGTTCGCGGAATCGACCGTCTCCTTGAGCTTGTCCGCCCGCAGGGAGCACGCGGCGATCTTGCGAGCCAGATCCGCGATCTTCTGCGACCAGTTCTTCCCATCCTGTTGCCAGCGGTTGCCGTCTTCCTTGAGCTTGCCGTACTTCTCGTGCTTCTCACCGATCGTCTCCGCTTTCTTGTCGTACTTCTCCTTGAGGATGGGCTTGGCATTCGAATGGGTGGCGTCACCGACCGTCACCTTGTTTCCGTGGTGGGCTTCGTATTTCGTCCCGTTGAGGATGGCCACGTTGGCGCCGCCTACGATGCTCTTATACATCCCCTGATAGGTGGAGTACGCGACGCCCAGGACGAGCTTGTACTCGACGGGGACGATCCACTGCACCTTGGCGCCGAGCACCAGTTCCGTCTTCGGCGCGACGAATAGGGAGTGGCTCGTCAGCACGATGATCTTGCGCTCCCATCCGGTGACATAGATCTTGCGCGTTCCGAGGATGTTCACCACCACATTGCCGGTCACATGCCACTGCCAGTTTGCCGCGGTCCAGAAGCGGATGCCATTGACCGGCTGATCGAGCCCCTGCATCGCCCCGCGCCGCCGCGCCACCTCCGCGCGCAGCTCGTCCAGTTGGCGGGCCTCCTCAAGAGCCGCGTTCGCCGCATCCCGCACCGCGGCCGCGCGGTTGGCGGCCGCATGGGCGTCGTCGGCGACGGCATCCGCGGCGATGCGCGCGTTCTGGGCGTTGGTGGCGTTCGTCTGCGCGGTGACCGCGGCGTCGTGCGCCGCGTCCGCCTCGGCGGCCGCGGCCCTTACGGCGGCCGCGGAGGCCTTGGTCGGGCGCGCGTTGTGGGCCGCCTGCGCATCGGCCAGCGCCTGGTCCGCCGCCGTCTTGCGCGCTTGGGCGGCGGTGTTCGCCGCATTCGCATCGGTCTCTGCTGTCCGCGCGCCGGCGGCCGCAGTGTCGGCGTTGGTCGCCGCGCTGGCTGTGGACACGGCGTCGGCGCCTGACGCCGTGGCGTCGGCCTGAGCCTGCTCAGTGGGAGTGGTCATGGTCGCCTCACAGAATCTTGGTCACGCCGCTGATCGAGACACCGGCGTCGCTGATCGTTACGGACGTTCCCTTCTCCAGCTTGGCCTCGCCGGATCCCAGCGTGAGCTTGGCGCCGTTTCCCTCGAACTTCGCGTCGCCGCCCGCGGTAAAATAGAGGTTCTGGCCTTCCAGGCTGTAACTTTTCGACTTGAAGGTCCATTCGCCGAGCGTGCGATCGAGGTTGTCGATTTTCTCCTGCGCCTTGGCGATCTCCGTGGTGAGCGCATCCAGCTGCGTGGTGAGCTCAGTGACATCAGTCGTCTTGGTCCCGATCTCTGTCGTCTGGAGGTTGACATCGTGCTTGGAGTTCATGGCCAGGATCGTGTTATTGCCGATGCGGGATCCCTTCTCCGGATGCTTCGTACACTCGTCGGGGCCGAGAACGACCTTGACCCCGTTGTGCGTCTCGATCTTCCATCCGGCGGACTCGTCCCACTTGGCGCCCATGACAACGTCCTTCTTGAGCGGCACGATGGTGGCGAGACTGAAGCCGAACACGCGCTTGGACTCGGACGGGTTGATGTACGTGAACTTGCCGCTGCAGCAGCCCTCGAACTTGTGCCCGACAACGATCGACCAGTTGAAGAGATAGTTGATCTTCGTCTCACCCCCGATGACCTTCAGGCCGTAGGCGTTGCGGAAGAACTGGTACTGGTCCTGCCCGAGGTAGCCATCCCAGTCAAGCTTGGTGTTCAACTTGATCCCGTGGACGCGCTCCTCCATCTCGTGAGCTTCGCCCTGCATCGCGATCACCTCCGCCCTCAGGGCCGCCAGCTCCGCGCGATTCGCTGCGGCACGCGCGGCCGCGGACGTCGCACGCGCTTCTCGCGCTCGCGCCGCCGCGGTATCCCGATCGACCTGCGTGGCGTTGGGATTGGCCGCGGCGGCGTCAGCCTGCCGCTGGGCCTGTTCGGCGGCGTTGTGCGCCTCCTCGGCGCGCTGTTCTTCGGGTGTCATCGCATCACTCCTGACCAATGGAGAAGGATGTGGGGCCGGACCGCATCGACATCTTGACGGACTGCGTTCGGTCGTTGTCCCCGATCGCGATCGAGAACAACATATTCTTCGTCGGCGAGTGCATCGTGATTCCCTGCTCCCGAACTGGTCGTGGATGGCGACCGAGCTGTTCCCCGGCTGTCCAGAACCATATGCGGCTGATGCCCGCCAAGCGCCCAGCTCGCGGTCTGCAATTCGGGAACCGAGCCGACGATGATTGGCCGGTCCGAGTCGCCGTTCGTGTCGATCAGAATGACGTCGGTCCCGGAGGAGAACGGCGACAAACTTCTGAGCCGTCGTGGGATTAACAGATGCCCTTCTCGGACACGCCTTCACCCGCGACGATCATCGGGGTCCTGAGCCGGTCCTGCCAAGCAGGCGACGCCGATTATGGCGCAACGGAGAGGGAAGTCAACCCGTTGACAACACCCGTCAACAACAGCCGTCAGCAACAGGCGCCAGGGCACTCCGCCCCGATAACGATTTTGTTCTTCAGACGCCGTGGCCCTCGATGAGATTTCGCGCTGTGATATCCGTCGTCACTCTCACTGTTTGGAATCAAACCTTTCATACTGCGCGCTGAGCGGTTGGTCCGACCGAAGTAATCGATGCCGCCGTCCTGTCTCGATCACCTTCGCTCCGCGTTCATCGACGCGCCCACTCACGTCGAGTTGCAACGGGCGAGCACGTGTACAAGTTCGTCAGCATTCCAACTGTCCGTCACCGCATTCTCGCGAGCCCTGGTGGATTCGCCGGCGGGTCTTTGATGATCTGCAGCTGCGCGCGCGACGGCTGAAGAAACCCATGCTCGAACTGGATCGGTCGCAGATGGCTGTCGCCGTGGAATGGAATCCCGGGATGAAACCATCTACGTCGTCGTGCTCGCGGCGGAGGTGGATGGCTGGGAAGGACGCGCCCGGTCGCAGCGCGTACGACGCGAAGTATCCGAAGGCGGTGACGTCGCTGCGCCACGACCGGGCGCAGCGGCTCACCTTCTACGATTTGCCGGCGGAGCACTGGCGACATCTGCGCACGACGAACATCATCGAGTCGCCTTTGCCACGGTACGCCTGCGTCAGCGCGTCACCAAGGGGGCCGGCTCACGCACGAAGGCGCTGATGATGCCGTTCAAACTCTTAGCGCTGGCGGAAGAACGCTGGCGAAAGGTGAATGGAGCCGAGCTGCTGCCGCTCGTCCGCGCCGGCGTGCGCTTCGTCGACGGCGTGCAGGAGCAATCGAAGACCACGGTCGGACAAGTGAAGGCGGACGCCGCCTAAGTCTCGCCTAAGTCACGCGGCGATCCACAACATTTGACAATATCTCCAGTCCCGTGGGATCGGCGGTCAGACGCATTCAGCTGTTCTTCTCGAACAGCGCCACCAGCAGTGGCAATCGGACCACCACGATCCGGGTGCACGGGACCTTCTGGTTCTACCGCCCCCAAGCGCGATAACCGTCCCTTGCCGCAGGGGCCGTGCTGCTGCCGGCACCGCGCATCTCCGCGAACGGATCGCAGACCGAGACGATGCCGCCGAGCAACACGCGTGTGCTTCAATCATGTCTCCGGGGGTCCTCCGCCTGGGACGTGGCGCCTGGGCCGCGACGTCTGTCTCAGAACTCCAACATTCGTGTTCGCCCCTATGCCAAGGTTGAATCCAGTGCTGATCGGCTTACTGACTCCGAGCAGCGGGAACGTTATCCTATTCAAAGA
>WNGF01010008.1_pt1 | contig 14996 bp, 16 predicted proteins | sample 5400641 | NCBI WGS metagenome assembly WNGF01 (sample SAMN13153371, study PRJNA577476) | soil metagenome | isolation source: 80 cm soil or saprolite under grassland replicate 2 | place: USA:California | collected 2016-06-15
CGCCTTGTCGCGTTCCGACAGGATCGGCGATGACGTGCTCCAGAGGTGCTTGACACGCGGGTCGTCCCACGGAAGGCCGTGCTCGTCGGGGTCGGCCGCGTCGTACTCCTCCGTAACGTGGTAGAGGAAGAGGCAGTCGGTCAACGCCTCGTAGCCGTGTGCCAGCGTGCCCGGGATGTAGAGCGCGACAGGATTGTCGTCGCCGATGTCCTCGCAGAACGTCTCGCCGGTCTCGCGGTCGAGCGCGACGGCCCGCACCATCCCCTGCACGCACGCAAACAGGTCGTCCTGCCCGCGCTCGTGGTAGTGCAGCCCGCGGATCACGCTGCGGCGCGAGAAGGCAAGGTTCGACTGCCGCACCGGCTTCGGCAGCGTGCCGGCGCGCATCAGCTCCATGAACCAGCCGCGCTCGTCGTCGAAGCGTTGCAAGGGGATCCGCAGGACGTTCACTTGTTCGCGCCGCTCGCGCGAACGAAGTCGTTGACGGCGTAGTACGCGTCGATCGACTCGCCCGCATCGCCCCAGAACCCGTCGACGACGTCGTACTCCATCATTCCCTGCTCGACGTACCAGTTGTTGACGTCGGTGATCTCGAGCTCGCCGCGTCCGGACGGCTTCAGCGTCGGCAGGAACTCCCACACCGCGTCGTCGTAGAGGTAAATGCCCGTCACGGCGTAGTCGCTCGGCGGCTCCTGCGGCTTCTCGACGATGCGGAGCACCCGGTTGCCGTCGAGCTCGGCGACGCCCAAGTGCTGGAGGTGCTCCGCGCTGGGCAGCCGCGCGAGCACGATCCGCCCGCCTCGTTCCTGCCGCTCGAAGTTCTCCACGGCGGGCCGGATCGAGCGCTCGAAGATGTTGTCCGCGAGCATGACGAGAACGCGGTCGCGGTCGACAAACCTCTCGGCGATCCCGAGCGCCTCCGCGATCCCGCCCTCTTGCTCCTGGTACCCGTAGAAGAGCCGGTCGATCCCGTACTCGTGGCCGTCACCGAGCAGGCGGAAGAACTCGCCGGCGTGCGTGCCGCCGGTGACGAGCATCAACTCCGCGACGCCGGCGTTGACGAGCGCCTCGATGGCGTACGTCACCATCGGCCGGTCGTAGATCGGCAGCAGGTGCTTGTTCGTGATTCGCGTCAGGGGATGCAGCCGCGTGCCCTTCCCTCCGGCGAGGATGACGCCCTTCACGCCGCGGATGCTACGGCTTCGGGTGGCAGCGCACTGCGCCCGCGCGCAGCCGTCGCGCCGGTCGCCCCGGCGACGAGCGAGATCACGGCGACGCACGCCCACATCGTCCCGTCGCCGAACGCGGAACGGACCTGTAGCCCGAAGAAAGGCGCGAGGGCCCACGCGACAGCCCACGAGCTGCCGAAGACGCCCATGTACGCGCCGCGAATGTCGATCGGCGCCATCGCCGAGACGACCGCCTGAGACGTCGGGATCCACAACATCTCGCCGATCACGAACACGAGCACCACCAAGGCGACCAGCGGGATCGCCGCGCTGAGGTTCAGCAGCAGGAACGGCAGGCCCATCAGCGGCATAGCGACGGCGAGCTTGAGCGCGGGCGCGATGCGGGAGGTCGCGCGCGTGAGGCGAAGCTGAACGAGCGTGACGAGGATCGGGTTGATGACCAGGAGGAAGCCCCAGGTGGACGGCGCGAGCCCGTGCGAGGACACGAGCGAGATCGGCAGCAGCGATTCGAAAGCGACGTAGGTCATGGTGGCGAACACCGCCGAGCCCATGAAGAGCAGGAACGCGCGGTCGCGCCGGATCACGCCGAAAGAGCTGCGCTCGGGCGCGGCTTCGGGCGCATAGCGGCCGCGGTGCGGGATGTAGCGGTACGCGAGCAGCCAACCGAACGAGCTGAAGACCGCGGCGCCCACGAACAAGCGCGTCCAGTTCTGGCCGAGCAGAAGCAGCGCGCCGAGCGGCGGGCCGATCGAGATGCCGAGGTTGTTCGCGACGCGCACCGCCGCGTACGCGGCCTCGTGCTTCTCCGGCGCGACGAGATCGGCGACCATCGCCGTGTCCGCAGCGCCGCCGAGCGCACCCATCGACGCGAACGACGCCATCACGACGAGCCCGGCGACGACGTGCTGCCCGACGAGCAGCAGCGCAAGCGCACCGGCGATCTGTCCCGCCCAGCCGACGAGGATCAGCGGCCGCCGGCCGAAGTAGTCGGAGAGGTGCCCGCCCAGGTAGCCGACGCCGCCGGCCGCGAGCGCCCCGAGCAGGAAGCCGACGGACAGCGCCGACTGAGACGCGCCGAGTTGCTTGATCGCCCAGATCCCCAGGAACGGATACATCGCGCCGCCGGCGATCGAGCCGGCGAGCCCGACGGCGAGCACCGGCCGCAGGGCGCGGTCGACCTCGGCGCCCCAGATGATGTGGAACACGCGCGCGAAGACCCGCACGCGCCCGAACCTAGCAGCAGCGCTGGAGAAGGCCTACGGGTGAACCGGCGCGACGAGCACGAGCGTCGCGAGCAATCCCGACAGCGTGACGATCAAGCGCATGACAAGAACCTACGCCCGGGCTGTTGCCGGTCCGTCACGGGTTTGCAAGGAATCGGTAAGGGCACGACAAGCACATGGACGAACCGCGGATCGAGCAACCGCAGCCGCCGGTGCTCGAGGGAGAGGACAACGTTCCGCGCCAGCCCTCGCCGCCGCTCGACCCGTACACGCCCGCGCCGCATCCCCCGGCGGGAGAGCGCCGCGCGTGGGCGCGCATGCGCCTCGCGCTGATCCCACTCGCCGTCTGCGTCGCGATCGTGATCTGGGCGGCGTTGCGCTAGCGAACGACGAGCGGCCAGCCGTAGGCTCGGTCGGTCTGCGACCAGATGCGGACAAGCAAGCCGCGCCCCGCAACGACCGTCCGCGAGAAGAAGCCGAGCGAATTCGTACGCGCGGTGCCGCCCAGCCAGCGCCACCCGCCGCCGTTACGGACCTGCAGACGGTAGGGCTGTGAGCCGCTGCGGGGGCGCACCTGGCCCCAGAGCGTCACACGCGAGCCGCTGCGCGTCACCTGCGCGAGCGGGAACGGGAACGCGCTCGCGGCCGGCTTCGCCTTGCCGCTGACCGTGAAGAGACCGCTCTGGAAGCGGCCCAGTTCCGGCTCGTCGCGGACGAGGAAGTTGATCAACATCGTCACGCCGGGCTCGCGGTACGCCCGCAGCGAGGACTGGCCGATGTAGGCGGCCTGCAGCGCCGGCGAGACGCCGAGGATCCGGTCGGGCGGATTCGTCTGATAGCCGTACTCCGTCAGCCAGACGGGTTTGGCGCCGAAGTCGCGGCGCACCTCGCGGAGCAGCCGGTCGAGGTTCGCCATCGTGATCGTGTCGCAGCTCGCGCAGGCTCCGCGGAACGGTGTCTCGATCCCGGGCCGCGACGGATACGGATGATGGGCGTACGCGTCGAGCCTGGCGTGCGCGGCCTTCATGCCGCGGATCCACGCCAGCGGGCCGACGCCGCCGGTATTGCCGCGCGGCGCCGTAACGCCGCCGGCGACGATCGCACGCGGGTTGGCGCGATGGATGGCGGCGTACGCGGGATTCAGCAGCCGCGTGACGTACAGGCGCGGCGAGGGGTTCGAGAGACCCAGCCGCTGATTCGGTTCGTTCCACACCGTCCACTCGCGGACGAACGAGTAGCGCTTCGCGGCGGCGTACGCGAAGTCCCCGAAGCTTCTCCCGCTCGTCGGCGCGACGTTCGGCCGCGCACCGCCGTTGGCCCAGCCGGGCGTGCCGAGCAAGGTCACCACCGGCGTGATCCCGCGCGCGCGCAGGCCGTTCAGGACGGTGTCGTACACACCCCAGCGGTACGCGGGATCGTTCGCCGACAGCGCGCGCTGCGGCTGCGTCGCCGCGACGTCGTTCCAGTGGATCGAGAAGCGCACGACGTCGGCGCCCAAGCGCTGCAGCAGGTCGAGCCGCTGCGACAGGGTGCCCGCGCCGTACATCAGCCACGCATCGTCCTGGATGCCGAAGCGGACGCCGGGGGCAGGGGCCGCGGCGGGTGCAAAAAGGGCCGCCGCAGCGGCCGCCGGGGCGCAAATCAGGACTAGGCGCCTCACGGCGGTGAGGCTACCCGCAACCTCGGTTCAAAAACGTAAGGTTGCTGTTAGTTTCCGGCGGATCTCGGTGCGGCGAGCGGCGATTCGGGCACCCGCGCGACCTTCGCCACGCGCTCGGGCAGCCACCAGTTGTAGCGCCCGAACAGCGCCATCAGGCTGGGAACGAGCAGCGCGCGCACGATCGTCGCGTCGAGCAAGATTGCGATCGCGAGCCCGAAGCCGAGTTCCTGCAGGCCGACGATCGAGCCTGCCGCGAGACCGGCGAACGCTGCAACCATGATCGCGGCCGCAGCGGTGACGATCCGTCCCGTGCGCTCCAGGCCGGTCGCGACCGCGTATTCGTTGTCTCCGTCCGCGTCCCATTCCTCGCGCATGCGCGTAACGAGAAAGACCTCGTAGTCCATCGACAGGCCGAACAGGATCGCGAAGAGGAAGATCGGGATCCAGCCCTCCACCTGCGGGTAGTGGTAGAAGCCGACGAGATTCGCGCCGACGCCCCACTTGAAGACGACGACGAGCATGCCGTAGGTCGCGCCGACCGAGAGCAGGTTCAGAAGCACAGCCTTGAGCGGCAGCAGCACCGAGCGAAACGCGCGCAGGAGCAGGACGTAGGTCATGATCAGGACCGCGACGACCAGCCACGGGAAGGCACCGTAGGCACGGTCGAGGAAGTCGATTCCCGTGGGCGGCGAGCCGCCGGCCAGCACACTGACGTCGGGCGGGAAGTGCGCAGCCGGAATGATCCGGCCGCGCAGCCGCCGCGCGAACGACTGCGCGGGCAGGTCGCCGTAATCGTGACGTCCCGCGATCACCACGTGCAGGTAGCGGCCCGTCGAGTCGACGAACGGCGCCGACGGCCGATACGTGACGAGAGCGACCTCGGGATCTTCAGTCAGGGTCCGGATCAGCCGCACGACCGCGGCCTGTACCGGCGGCGAGGTTGCGCCGCTCGGGCGACGGGTGTCGACGATGACCTGCGCGGGGGCGACCGCTCCCGGGCCCACCGCCTGCTGCAGCACCGTGAAGCCTCGGATCGACTCGGGGTACTTCGGAACTCCTCCGCCGGCGGAACCGGGCGTCAGTTGCAGACCGAGCACGGGGAGCGCCGCCGCGAGCATGAGCGCGACGCCGCCGGCGAGAAACGCGAGAGGCCGGCGCATGATCGCGTGCGCGAGCCGCGCCCACATGCCTGTCTCCTCGGTGCGCCGCTGACGAAAGATGCGCCGGCGTCGCGTGCCGCGACGTCCGTAGAGCGAGAGCAGCGCAGGCTGCAGAGTTGCCGCGGCGGCAATCGACGTGAGGGGGATCAGGAAGCCGCCGATCCCCATCGAGCGCATGAACGGCAGCGGCATGAACAGCAGCAGCGCCAGCCCGATCGCCACCGTCGCTCCGGAGAAGATGACCGCCCGGCCGGCCGTGGCCATCGTGCGCACGATCGCGTCGTCCTTCGAGCCTCCCTTGGTCAGCTCCTCGCGGAAGCGGTAGATGACGAGGAGCGAGTAGTCGATGGCGATGCCGAGGCCGACAAGCTGGACGAGGTTCGTGACATAGACCGCCGTCTCGACGTAGTGCGCGACAACCCAGACGGCGCCGAGTGTGGCGCTGATGGTGCAGGCGGCGAAGAGGAACGGCATCGTCACCGCGAGCGAGAGGCCCAACACCGTGAGCAAGACGAGGAGCGCGATCGGTAACGCGATGCCCTCGCCCTTCTTCAAGTCCTTCGCGAAGATGGGGTCGAGGTCGGCCTGGATGGCGGGCTGGCCTGTGACGTAAGGCGTTGCGCCGCGCAGCTCGCGAAACGACGCCCGGATCTTCTCCGTATACGCCTTTGCCTTGGTGAGTGAGAGCGTCGAGTCGATCGTTCCGTACAGCACCCTCTGCCCCGCCGGCTGCAGGCCGTTCGCGATTCCCCGGGGTACGACACGCGCGGCGTTCCGCAGATCCTCCTCGAGCGCGGCACGCAGGTCTGGCGTCGCCGGCCGATCGGTCCTGAATACGACGATGAAGCGCGCGTAGTCTCGATCGCCGAAGTGCTGGACGAGGATCGTGCGCGCCCGCTCCGAGTCGGTGCCCGGAACCGTGAAGGTGTTCGAAAGCAGGCCGCTGAGCTGGGTGCTCGACCAACCACCGGCGACGAGGATCACGAACCACGCGGCGAGAATCGGCCAGCGGAGGCGGAGAACGGCGCGCGTCCAGCGGCTCATCGCGTGCGCCGCAGGAGCTTGCGCCGCTTGACCGTCGGCGCGTGGCGAACGGCGGCAAACCAGACGTAGAGCAGGAATCCGAACGTTCCGGCGGCGAGCTTCAACACGCGTCTGATCCGCGCCACGCCTAAGACCCTAGGCAGCCGGGTACCCTTGCCGCAAATGACTCCGAAGCGCGACATCGACCAGCTGCAGAACGAGATCCAGGAGCTCTTCGCGGACCTCTGGCAGGTGCCGCGCTTCTCCGGGTTGCGGCGGGGCTTCCGTCCTCAAGTCGACTGCTATCGGACGGCGGATCCGCCGGAGCTGACCGTGCTGGTCGAGCTGCCGGGCGTCGATCCGGCGGCGATCGAGCTGGTCGTTGCGGAGGGAACGCTGTACGTCGCCGGCGTGCGCACGCGCCCCCGCTGTGAAGGCCAGTCGTACCAGCAGATGGAGCTCGACTACGGGCCCTTCCGCCGCCGCGTGCAGCTCGACGCCGACGTCGACGTGGACGCGGCCCGCGCGACGTATGACGCCGGGATCCTGAAGGTCGTCCTGCCACTCGCGCAGCGCGCGGCGGCCGGAGCGCGTGTGTCGATCGAGGTGAGCCGCGGGTGAGCGAGACGCTCGTCGAGCCGATCGTCGAGACGCCCGAGCTGCCGCCCGTTCTGCCGGTGCTGCCGCTGAAGGAGACGGTCGTCTTCCCGGAGTCGATGACGCCGCTCGCGGTCGGCCAGGAGCGGTCGATCAAGCTGATCGACGACGTGGTCACGGGCGAGCGCCTGCTCGCGCTGGTGACCGTGCGCGGCGAGCAGGAAGACGTCGAGGAGCCCGGCTTCGACGGTCTCTACACCGTCGGCACGGCGGCGATCGTGCACAAGATGATCCGGGTTCCCGACGGGACGCTTCGCATCCTCGTGCAGGGGCTGCAGCGGATCCGCATCGAGCGCGGTGTGCAGGTGGACCCCTACCTCGCCGCGGAGGTCGTCGAAGTGCCCGACGAGCTCGTCGAGTCGCGCGAGGTCGAGGCACTGACGCGCAACGTCCAAAACCTCTTCGCCCGCGTGATCGGTCTCGTCCCGTACCTGCCCGAGGAGCTGCAGCTCGCCGCGGCGAACGTCGACGATCCAAGCGCGCTCTGCCACCTCGTCGCGTCGACGTTGAGGCTGAAGGCGGAGGAGAAGCAGGCCCTGCTCGAGCTCGTGAACGTCGAGGAGCGCCTGCGCGAAGTGTCCAAGATCTTGAACAGAGAGCTCGAGGTCTTGGATCTCGGGACAAAGATCCAGTCACAGGTCCAGTCGGAGCTCGATAAGGGGCAGCGCGAGTTCTTCCTCCGCCAGCAGCTGAAGGCGATCCAGGAGGAGCTCGGCGAGGGGGACGCGGAGCAGGCGGAGATCAACGAGCTACGCGAGCGCCTCGATGCGATGGACCTCCCCGAGGACACGGAGAAGGCCGCGCGGCGCGAGCTCTCGCGCCTGGAGAGGCTGCCCTCGGCGGCCGCGGAGTACGGCGTCATCCGCACCTACCTCGACTGGATCCTGACGCTGCCCTGGAACCAGCTGACACAGGACAACCTCGACCTCGAACAGGCGCGACGCATCCTCGACGAGGACCACTACGACCTCGAGAAGGTGAAGGAGCGAATCATCGAGTACCTCGCCGTCTCGAAACTGAAGCAGGAGGTGTCGGGCCCGATCCTGTGCTTCGTCGGCCCGCCCGGCGTCGGCAAGACGTCGCTCGGCCAGTCGATCGCCCGCACGCTCGGACGGAAGTTCACGCGAATCTCGGTCGGCGGCGTGCGCGACGAGGCGGAGATCCGCGGCCACAGGCGGACGTACATCGGTGCGATGCCGGGCACGATCATCCGCTCCCTACGCGACGCCGAGTCGATGAATCCCGTGCTGCTGATCGACGAGATCGACAAGATGGGCGCCGACTTCCGCGGCGACCCGGCGAGCGCGATGCTCGAGGTGCTCGACCCTGAGCAGAACAAGAATTTCCGCGACCACTACCTCGACCTGCCGTTCGACCTGTCGAAGGTGCTCTTCATCTGCACCGCGAACACGCTCGACACGGTCCCGCCGCCGTTGCTCGACCGGATGGACGTGATCTCGCTCTCGGGCTACACCGAGGACGAGAAGCTCGGCATTGCCAAGAAGTACCTGCTGCCGAAGCAGCTCAAGGCGAACGGGCTGGCGAAGGAGCAGCTCACGTTGCCGGACAAGGTCATGCGCACCGTGATCCGCGAGTACACACGCGAGTCCGGCGTGCGGAACCTCGAGCGGCGCCTCGCCGACGTCTGCCGAAAGGCCGCGACGGAGGTCGCGACCGGCAAGGCGGAGAAGATCAAGGTCGACGAGCAGCGGTTGCGCGAGTGGCTCGGGCCGCGGCGCTTCCCGGGCGAGGTGCGCAAGCGGACGTCCGAGCCGGGCGTCGCAACAGGTCTCGCCTTCACGGCGCTCGGCGGCGACGTGCTCTTCATCGAGGCTTCTGCGTATCCCGGCAAGGGCAAGCTGACGATCACCGGCCAGCTGGGCGACGTGATGCAGGAGTCCGCGCAGGCCGCGCTGTCCTGGGTACGGGCGCACACCGAGCAGCTCGGACTGCCTGAGGACTGGTTCGCGACCCACGACGTGCACATCCACGTCCCGGCCGGCGCCGTGCCGAAGGACGGACCGTCGGCGGGCATCACCATGGCGACGGCGATCGCCTCGCTCGTGCGCGGCGAGCCTGTCTCCGACGACGTCGGGATGACCGGCGAGATCACACTCACCGGACAGGTGCTGCCGATCGGCGGCGTGCGCGAGAAGTCACTCGCGGCGCAGCGGGCGGGCCTCAAGCGCCTGATCCTGCCGCGCGAGAACGAGCACGACCTCGACGAGCTGCCGCCGGAGACGCGCGACGCGCTCGAGTTCGTCTTTGTTGACTCGATCGACGAGGGCTTCGACGCCGCGTTCGGCGGCAAGCGCGCGGGCCGCCCGCGCACCGCCCCGGCCCCCGAACGCCAAGCGGCTAGCGCAGCGTGAAGCTCGACACGAGCCGTTCGCACGGCGCGGACGATTCGTCCTTCGCGCGCCGGCAGTAGAGCTGATACTCCCGCTTGCCGCGCAGGACGAAGGTCACCTGCTCGACCACGTTCCCGTGCACGAGGTCGTACTGCGACGCCCGCTCTCCCGCAACCATCGGGGTGCGTTTGGTGAGCGTCGCGCGCAGCTGCTCCTTGAGAGAGGTGGCGACGCGGTCGATCTCCGGCTGCACGTGCTGGAACAGGTCGGGCCTGTACGGCCGAGCGAGCGGGAACGTCGTCACCTGGACGATCTGCTCGCCTTGTCTTGCAGACACGCGCCGCGGCGTGTGCGCGACCGTCCAGCCGGACGGCGCCGCGAATGTGAAACCGTCCTCCACGACGACCCGGCCGTTCATGCCCGGAGACCCGCAGCCTGCGAGTATCGTTGCCGGCAGCAGCAGTTTGGCCGCTCTTCCCCTCGGGAATGAGCGGCTGGCCAACCAGTGAAAGGACGTTCGGAGCATGGCCAAGACGAAGGACAAGGTCTCCGACGCAGCGGGCACGGTGAAACCGTACGTGCAGCGCGCGCTCAGCGACGAGGACCTGCGCGACAACGTGAAAGCCGCGTTCCAGGCGGCCCGCGAAGTCTACGACGAGCTGATCGGCAACCGCGGTGTGACGACGGTCGCGACGCGTTTCGCCACCGACAAGGAGATCCAGCAAAAGCTCAAGGAGGCGGTGGACGAGCTCCGCGAGGCAGCGGACCGCGTCCAGGGCAGGAAGGAACACGGCGGCCGCAACGCGACGCTGCTGATCGCCGGAATCGCGCTCGGCATCCTCTTCAATCCGGTCACGGGCCCTACAACCCGGAAATGGCTCTCCGACGCCGCCTTCGGCGGCGAGGACGACTTCACGTACCAGGGCGGCGGGAACTCAACCGCGGCTTAGCGGTGTAGGCCTGCCAGCGCTCGTCGGCTGAAGAAAGCCGCCGACGAGCGCACCGTCCCCCTCGCTCGACACCGGCGCGAGCGCGCGGCGCAGCGAGCCGGGGTCGAGCCCGCTCGCCGACGAGATGTCCGAGACCTGGAGCAGGATCGCGCCCGGCTCGGGAGCAAGGGTGCCGTGCTTCGTCCGGCTGCCCGGAACCCACGCGCCGGCGTTCGAGAACTTGATGTCCTCGAGATGTCGCCAGGCGTCGAGGTACGGCGTCGGGTCGACCGCCCCGTCGTAGCCGAGCGACAGCAGCCCGACGGGATGGATCTCGAAGTGCAGGTGGTACGGCGTCCCCTCTGCGTCACCCGTGTTGCCGACGAACCCGAGCACGGTTCCGGCGTTCACGTGCGCGCCGTTCATCGCAGCCGGGGAGTACGCGGAGAGGTGCGCGTAGTAGAACTGGTTTCCCTGCCGGTCGACCAGCCATAGACGCCAGCCGCCGATCTGGTTCCAGCCGACGGAGAACACGAAGCCGTCTGCGACGGCGAGCGCCGGCGCGCCCAGGGGCGCGAAGATGTCGTCGCCGTGATGCCAGCCTGGCGCGGCGTGTTGCCGCCGTTCTTGCTCGCCGGTCCGCGCTTGGCGCCGAGCGGCGTCGGGCCGGGCGCCGTCGCCGCAACGGCGCTCGCCTGGACGGTGGCCTCCGCGTAGCCGACGAGAATCTCGCTGCCCGCCGGAAGCCCGCCGTGGTCCTGGGTCAGCGTGACGTCCAGTGCGACGACGTCGCCGTGCCACCCATGGGTCTTGGCCGTATCGGTCGGCGCGCCCGTGCCGGCCCCGACGGTCAGCATGCCCCAGTCGCCGAGCTGGTTGCCGACGACCGCCGACCCTCCGATGTTGACGACGCCCGTGCCTGTGAAGTCGCCGCTGCCGCCCGCCGCGCCGGCCGTCGTCCGCACCTTCGCGTCGACGCGCTGCACCGTCACCTCCCCGCCGAACAAGGACAGGTCGGTGACCTCCGCCGAGGCGCTCGCGGTCGCGGTCTGGGACGGGTCGACGGAGGCGCTCGACGTGACCGAGCCGCTCGTCAGCACCGAGCCGTCCTGGGGATAGGAGAAGCCGGCGCCGAAGCCGACCGAGTCGTTCGGCGGCGGCGCGGCGACGGAGCCCGTGATCGCGCCGGCCTGGCCGGGGATCACGATCTTGATCGCGAAGGCCTGCGAGGTCGCGACGTTGCGGACGGGACCGGCGCCTCCGGCAAGGGAGCCGCCGAGCACGAGACCAACGCCGAGGACCAGGGCGAGCGCAAGCGGGGAGCGCCTGATCACGAGGCTTCCATTATGGAGCTGCGGACGGCTGCCCGCAGGGAGGGTCGAGCTCGTAGCCGCGGCCGCATTCGCCGCGGCGGCCGGCCGCTCGCGCCGCTCGCTCAGCTCTGGTCGAGCTGCCTGCGCGCGAACTCGCGGAAGCGCTCGCGTGCTTCGTCGTCCGGGCCGAGCTGCTCGTCGCCGGCGAACTTCGGGTCGGCTGCGATCTCCTCGGCGACCGCGCGCACCTCACGTGCGAGGGCGTCCGCGTACGCCGGCTTCTTGAGCAGCGCGTCAACCCACGTCTCCGAACCGTCGTAGGGAGGCACGTCGTTGTCGAAGAGCAGCTGCCCGAGCAAGATGCCGACTCGGATGTAGGCGAACGTCCGGAAGGCGAGGATGCGGCGCGGCGTTGCGACGAGCGCGTCGATGTCGGCGTGCTCGCGCTGGATCTGCTCCACGATCGAGCCGATCGGCTCGTCGACGAGCGGGATCCAGATCTCCTCGAGCTCGGCCACGCCTGAAGTATGGGCTAGGCGCGTCGGCTGCGCCACGCGATCTGGGCTGCGACGAGGATCATGATGATCGCAAACAGGCGCCGAAGCGTCGCCTCCGGCAGCGAAGTGGCAACCCAGACGCCTCCCTCGACGCCGGCGACCGAGCTCACGCCGACCGTCAATGCCGCCCGCCACCGAATGTTGCCGTAGCGTTGCTGCCGCCAGACGCCCGCGGCAACCGTCGGCAGGATCGCGGCGAGCGACGTCGCCTCCGCGTGCAACTGGCTCAGGCTCAGCGCCACCAGCGTCGGCACGAAGAGGATCCCGCCGCCGATGCCGAAGAGGCCGGAAAGCATGCCGGCGGCGATGCCGAGGACGACGGCGAGCAGGATGGTCGTCATTTGAGGAGCAGCACCACAGCGACGATCACGAGGAAGACGGCGAACGCAAGCGCCAGCCACCGCGCATGCACTCGCTGCTGCACCGCCGCGCCGCCGACGGCGCCCAACGCGGCCGGAATCCCGACGAGCGCCGCGTACGCCCATTCGACATCGCCGGCCGCCGTGTAGCGGATCGTGCCGGCAAGAGCGGTGATCCCGATCGCGCCGAGCGACGTCGCCATCGCGGGACGTTCTTCGAACTGCGACACGATCAGGAGCAACGGGACGACGATCAGCCCGCCGCCGACGCCGAAGAGCGCGCTGAAGAAACCGGCGGCGACGCCGATGATCACGAGCTTGGTCACGCGCTCGTATCGTAAGCGCGTGGACCAGCTGGACTTTCTCCGCCGTGAGCCCGAGCGCGCGGCGATCTTGCTCGACGTCGACGGGACATTGGCGCCGATCGTCGACCGTCCCGAAGAGGCCACCGTCCCGGCGGACACGCGCGACGTCCTCCGCTCGCTGGTCGTCCGCTACGGGCTCGTCGCGGCGGTGACCGGAAGACCGAGCGAGCTCGGCGGCAGCCTCGTCGGCGTCGACGGCATCGAGGTCGCGGGCGTCCACGGGCTCGAGCTCGAGCCGGAGGCCGACGCATGGCGAGAGCGGCTGCACGCGTTCGCGAATTCAGTCGACTGGCCGGCGGAGGACAAGGGAGTGGCGATCTCGTTCCACTACCGCACGCACGAGGATCCGGCGCGGGCGCGCGCCGACCTCGAGCGAGTCGCCGAACGCGCGCGCAGCGAAGGCTTCAGCGCGCGCTTCGGCCGCATGGTGCTCGAGGTGTTGCCGCCCGTGGACGCCGACAAGGGCACAGCGGTGCGGCGCCTGCTCGAGCGCGCCGAACTCTCGCGCGCGCTCTACGCCGGCGACGACACGACCGACCTCGACGCGTTCGCCGCGCTCGACGAACTCGACGTGGGCGTGAAGATCGCGGTCAACTCGCCCGAGGCGCCCGCGGAGTTGCTGGGCGAGGCCGACATGGTCGTCGAAGGCACCCTCGCCCTGGTCCAACTCCTCCGAACCCTGTGATCGCGCGCCGGCCCGTCAGACGAGTGTGAGGACATCTTCCAGCGACCTGATCGTCGGCTCCCAGCCGCGGGCTTCCGGCCAGAGCGGCTCGTCCCGACCCGGAGGCAGGATGCAGACGGCCTTCATGCCGACGCGCTCCGCCCCCGCGAGCTCGTCGTTCGCGCCGTCGCCGACGAACAGGCACTCGCCCGGCCGGACCTCGAGGCGCTCGCACGCGAGCTGGTAGATCTCCGGCTGCGGCTTGCGCAGCCCAACCGCGCAGGAGAGGACGACGTCGTCGACGTGAGCCGCGAACGGTGTCTTGTCCCACGCCTCCTCGACATCGCTCGAGCAGACGCTGATCACGCCGCGCTTGTAGCCACGGGTGCGTAGCTCGTCGAGCGTCTCGAGCGCGCCCTCGCGCGGCACGAGGGCGGCGCGCGTGAAATCGGTTCGCAGCCGCAGGCAGTGTTCGAGCGCATCGTCGTCGAGTCCAAGGGCGCGGAAGTACGCCTCGATCGGCCCGGTCTGGCGATCGTTGTAGGTGACGTCCCAGACCCGCTCGAAGTTCGGGATGTGCCTCGCCATCTGCCGCTTCACGCGCGCAAAGGACTCGCTCGGCCAGAGCGCCAGCGTGTCCCAGAGGTCGAAGATCACCGCCTCCAGCGGCTCCGTCGAGCCTACGCCGCCGCGCAGCGCCGGAGCACCTCCCAAGCCAACCGCACGTCGTCCTCGGTCGTGCGCTCGTTGCCGACGGCGAGCCGCAGCACGTAGCGGTCGCCGAGCCGCGTGTGCGAGAGAAAAACCTCGCCCGTCTCGTTGACCCTGCTCAGCAGCGCTTCGTTCTCCTCGTCCGAGCCGGCGCGGCGGAAGCACACGAGCGAGAAGCTGCGCGAGACCACGTCCCATCCGGGTTCGGACTCGACCCAGCCGGCGAACAGCTCGGCGAGCCGCACCGCCTCGCGGATGCGCGTCCGGATCCCCTCGGCGCCGTAACAGCGCAACACCGCCCAGAGCTTCAGCGCGCGGAAGCGGCGGCCGAGCGCGGGCCCGTACTCCGACAGGCTGACGACCTCTTCTGCCACGCGCAGGTACTCCGGCACGAGGCTGAACGCGTTCCGGAGCTCGTCCGGACGAGAACACCAGAACGCCGAGCAGTCCATCGGCGTGAACAACCACTTGTGCGGGTTGACAACGAGCGAGTCGGCGCGCTCGACTCCGGCCGCGCTCCAGCGGAACTCTTCACAGGTCCACGCCGAGCCGGCGTAGGCAGCGTCGACGTGCAACCAGACGCCGGCCGACGCGCACGCCTCGGCGATCGCAGGCACCGGATCGACTGCGGCGCTCGAGGTCGTCCCGACGGTGGCGACGACCGCGCAGGCGTCGTCCAGCGAGAGCAGCTCGGGGTGCAGGCGAAACTCGTCGTCCGTCGGCACCTTGCGCAGCTCGAGGTCGAGGAGCCGGGCAGCCTTGTCCACGGACGAGTGCGCCTGCTCGGAACAGAGAACCACACGCGCGCCGGGCCGCGCCTCGCGCGCGGCGGCG
>WNGF01014253.1_pt1 | contig 14993 bp, 18 predicted proteins | sample 5400641 | NCBI WGS metagenome assembly WNGF01 (sample SAMN13153371, study PRJNA577476) | soil metagenome | isolation source: 80 cm soil or saprolite under grassland replicate 2 | place: USA:California | collected 2016-06-15
GAACCGTCTTAATCAGTTCCGGCAGCGTACAGTCAGGGTCGAACCTCATCCACTCCACACCGTACGGGCTCTGGAGATACCCTGAGGCATAGAGTTTGTACCTCTGGATGTAGTCCTCTGCCGGCAGCGCCTTGTCGGTAGGAATACCGATGTGATGGTAACGGAGTTCAGGCATAACGTCAGAGTTGACGCGGCGGCGCGAATCAATTATGGATCTGTTTCGTCTCGCGAGGCAATAATATCGCTTTAGAATTTAGCCGCCGCATTTAGCAAGTCTTGAACGCTCCAAAGATGCTTGACGATCCCTGCGGCCATTGCTGGAGTCGAGCCTTGTAGCGTTTTGTGCTGTCGGCAAAAATTGTAGTGAGCGAGATACAAGGCTAACGCCGCACGGTGATTGTCCCACTTCTTACTAAACGCATTCGTCAGGCGGGTGAATCTTCGGTTTCCCATTCTCACGCTCAAATTGTGACGCTCAATGTAGCTCGTGCTTACCTTGTCCGTTGTTTGGCGGTGGAAATATCTTAACTTGGGTGGCCTTATCTCCGGCGCACAGTGGCCGTAATGGTTTGGCCCTCAAAACCTGAGGCATCTACTTTGATCAAAGCCGTGCCTTGTCCACTGGTAATCCTTCCCTTCGAGACAGACCACCTGAAGACACGCTTATCGGATGGGTCGCCCACAAAATTCGCGGTGAAGATTATTGCAGAACCCTTGGTAATATCTGGGCAAGACACCGCAGCGACCGGACAATCGCCGCTTCCCGGCGTCTGGGTATCTGTCTGCCGGGCTTCCAACAAAGCCGTGATAGCGATCACCATTAGAAAAAAACCGGTGTAACGCACCATGTTTGCCGTAGCTTACTACTACTGGCCACGCTTTGATAGGTTCGCTTCTGATCTTCCCTGACTGTTTCTGAGCAATTCTGAACGGAGCAGCCTCTCTAAGATCGATGGTACGCTCAGGGCGCAGAGAAGGAGCAGAGAACTTCAAATTACGCCACTCCCTTCTTTAGGGTCTTGACAACTTGCCTCCGGGTAGTTGAAAATGAAAACGGTTTTCAATTTCGACTGCCGAGGCCCATTGGTCGGTCCCATTTCAAATATTACAAAAGTTATGTTCCTCAGATTAGCCTTCGTATACGCAGTGTCGCTGATTTGTATGTTGGCTGCCGCGCCCACTTCAGCTCAGGCTCCGAACCCTCAAGCGGGCGATGTATCCAAAATCATCGCTCTGCCCCGAGCCACAACTCCACAGCGAGAATCGGACGTGGCCAAGAGCCCGACTAACTTCGGAACAATTCGCGGGACCGTAAGACTCGAGCCCTCTGGGACAGTCGCGCGTAACGCTGCCGTAACTATCGCCGAGCTGAAACGTTCGGTGCTGACTGACGAGAACGGACGGTTTGAATTTAACGATATGCCCTATGGCAAGTATCAAATCATCGTTCACCTCGACCGCGTTCCAGATGTTGTTGAGACTGTTGAGCTCTCGGGCGGCGATCAGAAAATTGATTTTCAATTGACTTTGGCTCCGGTCCGCGAGCAGGTAACGGTGACAGCGACCGGTTCTGCCGAGGCACTGGTCTCTTCGTATCAGGCCGTTAACTCGATTGGGGCTTTGGAGCTTGCCCAAAAAAATCCGGTATCTATCGGTGAAGCGCTTGAAGGTCAGCTTGGGGTCGCGAAACGCAGTTTTGGTCCCGGTTCAGGCCGCCCGATTATTCGCGGCTTTGACGGCGATCGCGTGCTGGTGCTGCAGGATGGTTTGCGCCTTGGCGGGATTGCGTCGCAGTCGGCCGACGAAGTTGAGCCGATTGATGTGCTTTCACTCGACCGAGTGGAAATCGTCAAAGGGCCCGCCACTTTGCTCTATGGCAGCAATGCCATCGGCGGCGTGGTCAATGGCATCTCAACGAATGAGCTGTATCAACAAGGGTTCTCGGGTTACTTAACGGCCTTCGGCAGCACAAACACATGGCAAGCAGGTAACAGTGCCGGTTTCAAATATGGAGTGAAAAACTTTTTGTTCTTCGCCAACGGCGGAGCCCAGAAAGCTAACGACTATCGCGCGCCGCTCGGCACAGTCTTGAACTCTTACGCACGAGGCGGGAACGTCAGCGGGGGCGCGGGTTGGTTTCCCCGTAAAGGTTGGTTAGCGTTTAGTTATTCCTATGACCGCCGGCGGCACGGCATTCCGGTCGAGCCGGACGAGATTGATTTTGAGTTTTTAAAAGAGCGCCGCCACAGCTACGAAGTCAAAGGTGGCTTGCGCGAACTCGATGGTTTTATCGAGGGCGCTGACTTCGCGGTGAGATACAACGATTATAAAGTCCGCGAATTTGAGTTTGAATCGGACGAAAATGAAACCGAGCTTGACTCCCTCGCCACGAATAAAAATTTCAACTATCGTGCAAACTTCAACCATCGGCGGTATGGGAAACTATCCGGCACTTTCGGGTTTTCTGGTTTTACCCGAGACTTTCTCTCAGTCGGAGAGGAAGCGCCGGCGCCGCACACCAGGCAACATTCTTTTGCGGCTTACAGCCTGGAGCGAATTGATTTTGAACGCGTCGGTTTTCAGTTCGGTGGCCGCATCGAGCAGAACGGCTACAACCCGGAAGGCGGCTTTCGCAAGCGCAACTTTGTTGGATTCTCAGGCAGCGCCGGCATGCGTGTTGCGCTTTGGACGGGCGGTTCGTTCGTCGCAAACTATCAGCACTCGTTCCGGGCGCCGGCACTCGAAGAGCTTTATAACAACGGACCGCATCCGGGTCTGCTCATTTTTGATATCGGCAACGAGAACTTAAAAGCCGAGCAGGGCGATAGCGTTGATTTCTCGCTGCGTCACAACACCAAGCGTGTGCGGATCGAAGGCAGCATGTACTACTACAACCTCCGCAACTTTGTTTTCACCGCGTTTACCGGCCAGACCGATCAGGAGTCAAACTTACCGATAGTCGACTATGCTCAGGGAACGAGCCGATTTGTTGGCACCGAAGCGAGTATCGAGGCGCGCATGTTACCCGTGCTCTGGCTCAATGGAAAAGTGGATTACGTGCGCGCGGAACTGGCCGAGCAAAGCAAACCGCTGCCTCGGATTCCACCTCTTCGCGGAACGCTCGGGCTTGACTGGCGATACAAAGCTTTCAGCATGCGGCCGGAATTGGTGATGGCGAACCGGCAAGTTCGCGTCTTCGATCATGAAACTCCGACCGCTGGTTACGCTGTCTTCAATCTCAACGCTTCATACACCCTTGTGACGAAGCGAGTCGCGCACATTCTTTCGGTCAACGGATATAACTTAAACGACAAGCTGTACCGGAATCACCTGTCGTTCATTAAAAATATTGCGCCGGAGATTGGGCGGAACCTGCGGATGAACTACACGCTTAGATTCTAGGTGCTGGAACTTGCAGCGGTTCAAATATCCTCAGGCGGCAGATCGGTATTAGCGGGCCCATTGATAACAGTCCCGAATGCGTCGTAGCGCGAACCGTGACACGGGCAGTCCCATGTTTTCTCGGCCGAGTTCCAGGTCACAATACAGCCGAGGTGTACACACACCGCCGAAATAGTGTGCAGCGTTCCATTCTCGTCGCGATAGACGGCCACTTTCGTGAGCCCGCTTCTTAAAACAGCGCCTTCGCCTTTCGCAATCTCATCAACTGAGTCGATATCACCAGCAGCAATGAGATCCGTGTACTGCGCCGCGACATTTATGTTTTCCTGAACAAAGTCTTTAACGGCAACGACCGTCTTGCGAGCAGGATCATAAAGTTCAGCCCATGGATTCGCGCGCTCCATAATCAAGTCGGTGAGCAGTACCCCGGCAACCGTTCCATGGGTCATGCCCATGCCCGAATCGCCTGTCGCGATAAAGACATTGTCTGCATCAGCAGGGTTGCGCCCGATGAAAGCGAGACCGTCAATCGGCTCCATGACCTGGCCCGACCAGCGGAATTCGATTTCTTCGATCATCGGAAAACGATTGCGCGTCCATTGTTCAAGCTTGCCCCAACGCTGATTACCATCGTGCTTTTGGCCGGTCTTGTGATCTTCGCCACCGACAATTAACACATCGTACCTGCCGGCTCTTTCGATACGTAGATAATGATAACCTTCGTAAAGATCGGCCGGCGCATCCCAGAGCAACATCGCTGGAACCGAATCCTGCGGGATGCGCGCGCCGATTACATAGGTTGTGTAGGGCGCCTGCTTCGTGTGAATAGCCACCAGATCATTAACCGGCGTGTTTGTTGCTACGACGAGGTGATTTGCAGAGATTGTGTAGCCATTCGTCGTCGTAACATAGGCGTCTGAGCCGCCTTCGATTTCACTGGCATGTGTTCCGGTGAAGATTTGACCACCGTCGCGCTCAATCGCGCGCGCTAAACCGTTGAGATACTTCAACGGATGAAATTGTCCCTGTCGCGGAAAGTGCAAGCACGGGCCGGTATCGAAGCTTTCCAAAGGTGCGCGATCAAGACGACGTACTTCGGTGAGACCGGCCCGATGGGCAGCCGGTAACTCATCTTCCAGCACTCTCATTCTCCCGTTTGGCGGAATGAAGAGATAGCCGTCGAGCCGCTCAAACTCGCAATCGATCTTTTCATCGCGCACGATCGCCTCAACCCGATCGATTGCTGCAGTGTGACTCTGTGCGGCGAGGCGTGATCCTTCTTCACCGAACAGACGCTCCAGTTCAAAGAAGCGATCGTCGAGCGCATTGGTCAGGTGCGCCGTGGTGCGCGCCGTCATACCGCCGCCAATTGGCCCGTCATCCAAAACGATTACTGCCTTGCCTTCGCGCGCGAGCAAGTACGCAGTCGTCAATCCCGCGATGCCGGCGCCGATAATGCAAACATCCGCGCTCGTATCTCTGCGTAAAGGTGACTCGGACGGCGTGTCCGCGGTGGCAGCCCAAACGGATACTGTAGTTCCGGAAGAAGGTTGCATGACGTTGCCCTTTCGCGATCACTCCTGCGACTTGAGTGCCAAAACCACTTTTCTTATTAATCCTGATGGCGAGTTTGGGATTGTTCAAAAATGTACCGTGCAATCTCAACGCGATTACCAAATCCTTTCTTACTGAGAATGCGGCTAATATGGTTCTCGACGGTTCTAACACTAATGCCTAATTCCCTGCCAATTTATTTGTTAGTTAATCCGCGGGCCACGGCAATCGCAATACGCTCCTCAGTATCAGTCAACGCGTCATCCTGGAATGTAATTGCCCTCTCGCCAACTAATTGAGCAATCTCGGCGTGAGTTCGCTGCACGCGCTTTATATTGAAGGTTTTCGTTCAGGCGTCGATGTCTATATCGCAAAACCATTTGAGCCCGATGAGTTGCTGGCGGTCCTCGCCAATATCTTTAATAGTCGTGGCAAGAAATTCCTCTCGCGAATAGCCGTAGTTGCGAATAGCCGCGTCGTTTACCGCGAGGAACGATAATTTTTCACGGTCATAGACCCACATTGGGTGTGGGTTGCTCTCGAACAAAAGACGATAGCTTTGCTCGTTATCGCTCATAGCCTTGGTACTAACAGGTTTCGAATTGGTCCGAGTGTAACAGGCCGCACTCGCTGTGCAAATGACGCGAGAACATGAGCAGACGCAACCTAGGTGTAAATACCTATACAGCTAAGTGATCGTACTCTTGTAACGCCTCAACCTTTTTGTTTAGGCTGGATCGAACTCTCGGCTCTACACCTGGACACGGGTCTTCGTCATTAGTGCGGCGGCGGACCTACCCGATAAAGCAACCGCGACGGACCGCCTACTACAAAACCAGGTTGATATTGGCAATGCTATTAAACCTTACTACGGCAATCCGGCTGGCGATCAATTAACTATCCTCTTGAAAGAACACATCACGACGGCTGCAGAAGTAGTAGCTTCCGCAAAAGCCGGAGATAAGGCTAAGCAAGAGGACGCCAACCGCCGCTGGTTTGGCAATGCAGATCAAATTGCGGACTTCCTCAGCAATGCGAATCCGAAGAACTGGCCGAGGACTGAAATGCGGAGAATGATGCAGGATCATCTGAAGTTAACGACAAACGAAGTCGTTGCTCGCCTGCATGGTGATTGGCGGGCAGATGTCGCTGCCTACGACAGCGTTCATAACCAGATTCTTCAGATGGCTGACATGCTGGCCCATGGCATTATTAATCAGTTTCCGAACAAGTTTAGGTAGTGAACGGACGCTGCGGAATGAGGAATGAAGGCGCCGGAACCGCTTTGAGTAAGCTGTCGTAACGATCGCGACCTTGTTAGTGGAGTCTCATCAATTGCCTATGTTTCGCACCAGCGCGACAAGACTCTATTGGCGGCTAACGTTGTTTTGAAAGCAAGCACAGATAGGCTGCAAATCTGGAAGAGTTTTGGCTGGGCTGCGAGCAAAGTTTGTCGATATAAGAACGCCTGGAACTGTCTTAATTTCCAACGAGCAAATGCCTGAATTTGCTGGGAATGGTACAGCGACAATGGCCGCCACTGGGTTCGCGGAGTTTAGGGTGTGCTAATCGCACCGTTGCCTGATGGTGGCATTGTAATTGTAAAGATGAAGCGCTCCAGCCTGAATTTAGGCCAAAGACCCGGTGTACTCAGGAGTTTACATATGAAGCATCGTGAAATCGCGTACGCGTTAATGAGGATCACGCTCGGCGTGATCTTCTTGTTTTATGGTATCGGCAAGTTCATGGGTGGCATCAGCAATTTCGTCGGTGGTATGAATCAACAGTTTTCGGGCAAGCTGCCGGCGGCGATGGTGATGCCGTTCGCTTACTTTATTCCCTTCGCGGAAACAATCTCAGGCGCTCTAATTCTTCTCGGATTGTTCACGCGCGTCGGCTTAACTTTATCTGGTCTGCTGTTAATTGGGCTGACATTCGGCGTGGTCATTCTCGGTCAGGCTGCCATCGTGGCTCACAATCTTCAGTATGTGTTAGTGAATTTTGTGCTGCTTTGGCTGGTTGATCTGAATCGTTATTCGCTTGACTCTTTATTCCGCCGGCGCGCCCCGGCCGGATTCACGACGTAGCTCTCCTGAGCGTAATCGGGGTGAGGCAGTAGAAAAGAGGAAGAGGTGTTATGCGTATATCGAAGTTTCTCGGACTCGCGCTTGCGATCGGGATTGTTGCGGGTGGAGTCGGCCATGAAATCAATCGCGCCAGCCGCGCATCATTGCTGATTAGCAATGCTGATCGCTCAGCGACGGCCGCGGCCAAGGGCGAAGAATTGCCAAGCAACAGAGCCTTCCCGACCGCAAACGTGGCGGCCGAACGCTACCGGCTTGACGCCTCGCAAAGCAAATTCATTGCTCATGCTCTAGCCGGTGGCCTGCTTTGGTTCAAAGGCCACGACCATCTGGTTGCGGTTCGCGATTTCACAGGCGAAGCTCAATTAAGTCCGGATTCGATAACGGCTTCTTCACTTCAGATCACGGCTAAAACAGAGTCGATGGTTGAAACCAGCAGCGTTTTCACGGAGGCGCAAAAGGGGATAATCAACAAAGAGCTGCGGGAAATCGTACTCGAGCCTGCCAAATATCCTGACATTATTTTTCGTAGCACAGCGGTGACCGGCAAGTCTACCGGCGCCAACCAGTATGACCTGAAGATCGGTGGCGATCTAACGCTCCATGGCGTGACGCGGCAAATCACGATTCCGACAAAAGTAACAATGACGGGTAATGACCTTCGAGCCCAGGGTGAATTCAGCGTCAATCGTGCTGACTTCAAAGTTAAAGCTACTTCCGCAATGCATGGACTTATTCGTGTTCGCGATAAAGTTAAGTTCACCTTCGACATCGTGGGCCACAAGTGAAATAGAGGCTCCAGTAATGGTCTTTGATTCGCGTTCGACACAAAGTGAAACTCAGGTTCGACGTCATGAATCATCAAGTGTAACTGAGCCGCCGGCGCCCATTCGCCAGCATTTGCTGCGTGGCTAATAGACGTTAGAATCACCTCAGGCCATGACAGAACTTTCCGACCAACAAGAAAAACTTTTATCCACCCTGGAAGCCGATGCTTTCAAATATTTCATCCATGAGGTTAATCTCGCGAATGGTCTGGTAAAGGACTGCACCAAAACCGGATGGCCGTCGAGCATCACTGCGGTAGGTATGGCGCTCTCGGCTTATCCAGTTGGAGTCGAGCGTAACTTCATCACGCGCGAAGAAGCGATCGAGCGCACCTTAAGAAAGTTGCGCTTCTTTGCCGGCAGCGAACAGAGCACCAGACCTGAGGCGACGGGTTACAAAGGTTTCTATTATCACTTCCTGGACATGCAGACGGGCCGGCGCGCCTGGGAATGCGAGCTGTCCACCATCGATACCACGTTTCTTTTCGCGGGCATGCTGGCTGCAGCTGCTTATTTCGATCGCGACTCGGCGGAGGAACAGGAAATTCGCAAACTTGCAGACGAGCTTTACCGTCGTGCTGACTGGCGTTATGATCGCGAATACCTTTTCGCCGGCCCGCTCTTCACCCATCAGTTCTCCCATATCTGGATCGATTTCCGCGGAATCCAGGATGAGTTCATGCGCGATCATGGCTCTGACTATTTCGAAAACAGCCGTCACGCGACGTACGCGCAACAAGAGTACGCCCGACAAAATCCACACGGATTCAAGGGTTATAGTGAAGTTTGCTGGGGCCTCACTGCATGTGAAGGGCCCGGTCCAAACGAACTAACGATCGATGGAGTAAGGCGGTTCTTCTTTGATTACGTTGCGCGCGGCGTGCCTGACGGTCCTGACGATGGCACAGTGGCGCCCTGGGCGGTGGTTGCTTCCCTGCCGTTTGCTTCAGAGATTGTTCTTCCAACTCTCGAACATTTCAATGAGATCGAAGTTGGTATCGGCCATCCTTACGGACTCGAAGCTACCTTCAATCCAACCTTTCCCGATGAAAAATGTCGCGAATGCGGATGGCTGTCGCCATGGCATTTCGGTATCAACCAGGGACCAATCGTTTTGATGATTGAAAATTACCGCAGCGAGTTCCTCTGGAAATTAATGAAGAAGTGCCCTTACCTCGTCAATGGCTTGCGACGGGCAGGGTTCAAAGGCGGCTGGCTTTAGACCTGCGCGCAGTAGATGGTTACTTTCGGCGGCCCCTAATTCGCAGCGGGTTGCGGCGTCAAGCGGAAATCGAAATCCGGAAACGAGCCGCGCCCAAAGAAGACTTGCCAGGCGAACGAATTTAGCAAGGGCAGACGCAACAGCGCGCAGCCCAGCTCGATCAATGCAGGTCGCCGGGCCGCAGCAATTAATCGTCGCATCCAGAGCCGCGAAACGAATCTTGCGCGGAACAATTCTCCGGAATAAGCGGTGAGTACGCCGGCATCACCAGTTTCGAGATAGTCAGCGATCACAGTCGCGGCAAAGCTCGAAAGCCGCATGCAGGGATCGAGGCCTCCTGCCGTAAGCGGTGAAACCGCGCCCGCCGCATCACCGACCAGAAGCCCGCGCTCATTCGCGATTCGACGCAGGACTCCGCCGACAGGAATGCGGCCACCGCGTCGTCCAACTAGTGTTGCATCACGTAGATTCACAATATCGCTCAGACTCGCACGAAATTCTCTCAGCGAGGTTATCGGATCGAAGCGCGAAGCGTATCCGCCGACACCCAGATGAACTTCTTCTCCGTCATGTACCAGCCATCCGAGATAACCGGGCGCCAGGCGGGGATCGAGGAAGCAATGAAATCTCGGCGGGCCGTCAAGTGGCACATTTTCGAGTACCTCCTCGACGCCAACAATCCATTCGCGATTACAATCAAGGCCGAGGTCTTTTCCCACATGCGAGCTTGCACCATCAGCGCCAACAAGGTAGCGGGTGCGCACCCAACGCGAGAAAGAAGGCCCATCGAGTCGAACGATCATGTCGTTCTTGAACTGTGAGTATCCGGCGTAGCATATCGAGGGCGTCCATTCAGCTCCGGCACTAACACAGTTATCGAGCAGCCTTTGATACAGCTGGCCCATTCTACCGACCCGAAATTCATCATGCGGACTAACGAGATCCATCGATCGTCGGGCCGGCGAATACAATCTGACGTGACGAATGGGCGGACCAAGACAACTCTCTGGAAGCGCGAAGTCTTCAAGTGTGCGCCGCACAAAAATTCCGGTGGTGTGAATTGAGTTTTCGAGCGAGGATTTTCGGTCAATCAGAAGAACACGGAAACCGCGCATGCCCAACAATCGCGAACATTGCAAACCGGCCAAACCGGCCCCCACTACAATAACGTCGTAGTCTTCCATTTACACCTCGACGCGAAACTTTGTCTTGCCATGTAGCAGACTGTTTTCGTGCCCAATGACGAAATGGGTGATGAAATCGCCTTCGTTCATAAGCAGCGTGGCGCTCTTAATATCCGGCGGCAGATTGAAGACGAGATCGGTTGTGTAGGATTCGCCGGGCCGCAAAGGCGTCGTCAGCGGCGTGCCGCTCTGTGATGATGCTGCGTATCGATTTCCACGCTCATCGAACAGCGCTAACGAGCGGCTGTTCGGATAAAGCAGGCCATTGCCTCGCCATGGCGCGATGGTCGTTTCGTCGAAGCGAGTCTTAATCGTAATTACCGTGTAAACGCCACGCGCGACTGGCTGATTCGGCGCCTCAGCGAGCGTCTTGGTTTGATGGACGTTCGCAATCGAATAAGCAAGATGACAGTCGAGTTCGCAGAAATGTTTTTCCTCCCCGCGCGCCAGGACTTTCTCGTGGCTGGCAAGCGAGAATCCGAGAATCGCCGCGATATAAAATCCCGCAAACATCAGTATTAAGATCAAGATGATTCTCGCGCGGCCACGCTTTCTTACTATCAGCGACTGAACCAATACGATCGTCGCTACAAATATAAGGAAGCCTGTTCCCAGCAGGGCCAGCACGCCGATGGGCGCCGCGAGATTTACATTGGTGTTCATGAAATTCCCCGTAAATTCAGGTAAAGCGCTTTGCCTGGCAAAGCATTTACTGAAAAAATTTTGACGGGAGTGCCTAATATTTCTTTCGCATTCGACCGATCACGGCTTCCATGTGATCAAGATACCGTTCCAGAGCCCGTCGTCCTGAACTCGTCAAACTATATTCCGTTTTTGGCGTGCGTCCGTGAAATGTCTTCGAACAACTGATATAGCCCGCGTCTTCGAGCTTGCGCGCGTGCACGCTGAGGTTGCCATCGGTCGTTCTAATCGTATGCTTCAATTCATTGAAAGTCAGCGATTCGTTGACCGCGAGAGCGCTGATAATTCCCAGGCGAAGCCGCTCATGAATCAATCGATCGATTTCGTGCATGGTGTTTGGAGCACTGCCGTGCACCGGCCGCAGGCGTTGTTTCTCGGGCTGCGCTTTCTTTGTCTCGCGCCTTAGCGCTTGTTGTTTAGCCACCGTATTTCCTCGCGATCACAATTCCAAAAATGATGTGCAGACCACCAAAGCCCGCAGCCATAAACCAGTTACTCCAATTTATCGGCACGAAGAGTCCGATCGCGCCCAAAACCATAAAGCAAATTCCCATTACCGGCACGATGCTAACCGAGAACATACCGCCGGTTACCACGCCGGTGCCGTAAAGCAGCAACCACATGCCAGGAATGGATGCAGTCATTCCGGCTCGAAACAGGACCACCGTCAGCAAAGCGCCGACAACCAGTGCAGGCGACAGGCTGAATGCGACTTTACGCCCGGGCCCGGAAAGCAAAGGAGTCGCCGTGGCTCGCGCCTTCCGATCCATCGACCAACCGGAAATCAGCAAAGCGATGACCGCCGCAATTAGCCAGGTAACCAGCCAACCCCTGGGGGTCGGCTGCTGCGCCGCCAGATAGGTCGCCACCAACGCGGTGACCCCAATTGCAACCTGACCCCAACCGGGCACCGCCGTGAACGAGGAAGCGCGCTCCATGGTCTCGCGGATATAACGCAGATTGTTCATCGCGCGATCGTGTAAAGCAGGCGGGGTCTCTGGCCTTGATGGTGCTAACCGAACGGTCATGCCCAAACTTTAGGGCACCTTGGTCTGCTGTGTCAAGTACTTTGCTGAATAAAGCCAAACGGCGTTGCCTGACCGGAAGATAGTTATACTCAGATTGATCCGGTGCAGCGGCCGGAGGAGCAGGCGAAGACAGGCTCCTCGCGACTACAGAGGTGGACTGTCGCCGGCGTCGATCGTTTCGATCAATTTGCGCCAATCAGAACCGAGCCGGCTTTGCAGAATGCGCACGCAACGGTTCCAGCGCAGGATCGCATCGTCGTTTCCATGCGGACGAATCGCTTCGGCCTTTTCGAAATAGGCGAGTGCCTCATCGAACAGCGGCGCAACAGTGTGCGGCGAGCGGCCTGCGCTCAGTTGGGCTTTCGCCTGGCGCTCATGAAGAATTCCGGCGTAATAAAACCGCTCGTACTCGTCTTTCAGGCTTTGGAAGGTACCCTCGGCTTCGATGTAGCGATCCGAAGAATTCCCCGTGAATTGATCGGTCAACGAAAGTCCCAACAAGCGCAAGGCCGTTTGATTTTCCGGATCGGCAGCCAGTATATCGCGGCAGATTGACTCAGCCTCGCCCGGCTCGTTTAGATTCCGATACAGCTCGGCTTTCGAGATCGCTTCCGGGATGCCGTCTTTCGAGATTGGTTTAAGTTGCGGTTCCATGTGAATTCACGTTCGCGTCATAGTTCGATTTCGATCTCCGATCCATCGACTCTAACGTTATAGCGACCGACTGATTCGCCGGCAGGCGGCCCGAGCACCTTGCCGGTTGTGACATCAAAAACCGCGCCATGCCATGGACAAGTAACTTCGTGACCTTCAATTTCTCCTTCACAAAGCGGTCCGCCGACATGCGTGCATGTGTTATCGATGGCATGAAACGACCCACCGACATTAAAGAGCGCTATCTCTCTGCCGTTGACTTCAAACATCCTGGCCGAGCCGGCTGGAATGTCACTGGTCCTGGCGACTTTTACAAACTCTGGCATCTGTCGTCTTCCTATCGTTACCAATCGCTTAGGCTATTTCAAAGGGATTGCGGGTAACCGTTTCAGTGTGCGTGTAGCAGGATCAATTGTGATGCCCACCGATTCAAGCGCCGTCATACCCAAAATCGGCTCAGCTTCGTCCGGACCGAAGATAACGCGCCCAGCAGTTACTTCGCCCATAAAAGAAATCTCGACTAATCCGAAGGAATATTCTTCAACTCTTCCATTCGCCAGTTCGTAAGCGGTCCTTCCGGCCGGTTCTATTCCAATCTTTCGGAGCTCAGTGCTCGGCGCGAGGGAATCGGTCGCACCAGTATCCACCAGAAAGTCAGCTTCGTACTTTCCGTTCTGCGAGCTCATGCTTCTCAAAGCCACGGTAACATGAGTGAGTCCCATAAAAACGAGCTTATCAACACCTAAGCGATAAGAACAAGCTTACCTACTTTTACGTGCGCCTTTTTCGTGAGAGCTTTCTCAAGAACCATCGCACTGGATCGTAAAAGTCATCGATGACGCGCTCCTTCAGCGGGATGATTGCATTGTCCGTGATATGAATGTCTTCAGGGCAGGCTTCGGTGCAGCACTTGGTTATGTTACAGAAACCGATACCCAGTTCTTTTTTCAGCAGCTCGGTCCGGGATATGCCGTCGAGCGGGTGCATCTCAAGTCCAGCGATGCGCACAAAAAAGCGCGGCCCGCCGAATTGCTCTTTCTTGTCATGATCCCGCAACACGTGGCAGACATTCTGGCAGAGAAAGCACTCAATGCATTTGCGAAATTCCTGTACCCGATCAACTTCGCGCTGATCCATCTTCCATTCGACGTTCGGTTTCGCCGTAAACGGAGGAATCTTCTTGTTGATGCGATAGTTCCAGGACACGTCAGTAACGAGATCTTTCAGCACTGGAAACGATTTCATCGGCTGCACGGTTATGGGCTCGTCGAGCGGCAGCGCATCAAGGCGAGTCTTGCAGGTCAAGCGTGGATGACCGTTAACTTCCGCGGAGCACGAGCCGCACTTGCCGGCTTTACAGTTCCAACGCACGGCGAGATCAGGCGCCTGATGTGCCTGTATGTAATGCAGCGCGTCGAGCACAACCATGCCCGGCGCGATCGGGACTATATACTCGACTAGCCCGCCGTTGTTAATATCGCCGCGAAAGACTTTGAAAGTTGCGTCAGGCATAAAAGATCAAAAACCAATTTCACCACGGAGACACGGAGAACACAGAGTTAATGAACCAATCGCCGAATCCCACTCTTTAAGACCACGACGTTGAAGTTAATCAGTAGGCCTACTTTCACGCCCGTAAGTTTCAAATAGGTGAGTAACTGCGCCTCCTGGATCGGCGCCAATGCTTCCACGGATTTGATCTCAACAATTACCAAACCCGCTACCAACAGGTCAATGCGATAGCCGCAATCGAGCCTAGCCCCTTTGTACTCCAGAGGCAAAGGCTTCTCGTATTCAAAAGAAATGCCTCTAAGTTCGAGTTCTCGACTCAAGCATGCCTGATATGTCGATTCGAGCAATCCTGGGCCGAGTTGGCGGTGAACTTCAATCGCCGCGCCGATAATCTCTCCAGTCAGTCTCTCCTGATACAGTTTGCTCTTGGGCTTCATCGTGGGAGATGCCCTTTCTTGTCTTAGCCTTTTTTCTCCGTGTTCTCCGTGTCTCCGTGGTGAACTACTTCTTCTCTTCGAGAATCTCTTTTAGCTCAGAAGGCATGTCTGCGATTGTCCTGTGGCTCAGGCGCATCGCATCCCCATCGCGCGAGATGATGTTATTGAGCCTGCCCCATTGCTCATCATAGTTCGGATAATCGATCCGACTATGCGCACCGCGACTCTCTTTACGTTCCAACGCGCTCAAGGCCACAGCTTCCGAGACCACCAACATCGACTGAAGATCGCGCGCCAGATGCCATCCCGGATTGAACAAACGCGACCCTTCCACGCGCACCCCAGCGGCGCGCGCCTTTAGCCTTTGAATGTGATCGAGGCCGTGTT
>WNGF01006150.1_pt1 | contig 14992 bp, 16 predicted proteins | sample 5400641 | NCBI WGS metagenome assembly WNGF01 (sample SAMN13153371, study PRJNA577476) | soil metagenome | isolation source: 80 cm soil or saprolite under grassland replicate 2 | place: USA:California | collected 2016-06-15
CCCAGGCTCAACCAGTCGTCGCAACAGTGGTTTGTTGACTTGATTGTAAATACTCATTCAATGCTTCCGCCGGCGTCCGCCAGTCGAGCGTCTTGCGGGGCCGGCTGTTGAGCGTCGCGGCGACCGCGGCGAGGTCGTCGGAGCTGTGTCTCGACAAGTCGGTCCCTCTCGGGAAGTACTGGCGGAGCAGCCCGTTGGTGTTCTCGTTGGTGCCGCGCTGCCAAGGGCTCTGCGGATCGCAGAAGTAGACCTGCAGCCCGCTGTCGATCCGAAGTTGCGCGTGTTGGGCCATCTCGGCGCCTTGGTCCCAGACGAGCGAGCGGCGCAGCTGCTCGGGCAGCGTCGTGATCGAGGCGGCGATCGCGTCACGGACGGCCTCAGCTCCATGCCCGGTCAGCGCAGGCCCGTTCTTCACCCTCGGCTGATCGCCGTGGCCCGGGATCCGCGGCAGGTGCAGCAGCATCGTGAAACGGGTCGTGCGCTCGACGAGCGTCCCGATCGCCGAGCTGTTGAGGCCCAGGATCAGATCGCCCTCCCAGTGGCCGGGGACGGCCCTATCGTCGGCCTCGGCCGGCCGCTCGCTGATCATCACCTCGGCGCTGACGAACTTCTTGCCGCGCGCCTCCGTGCGAGCGCGCGGTACGCGCAGCGCGCGCCCGGTCCGCAGACAGGCGACGAGCTCGCGCTTGAGCGCGCCTCTGCCCTGCACGTACAGGGCCTGGTAGATCGCCTCATGCGAGATCCGCATCGACTCATCATCGGGGAAGTCGATCCGGAGCCGATTCGCGATCTGCTCCGGACTCCACGACCTCGCCCAGCGCCTGTCCTGACGACGGCCGTGGCGACGACCATTGAAGCGCACAGTCGGCCCGGGCACCGGCTCGCCGTCGGGTCTCGCGATCGTGCCGGCGAGCCGGTCTTGCACGTACGTCCGCAGCGCGTCGTTCGCGGCGAGCTTCGAGACCTTCGGGCGGCTCGCGCGGCGCTCCGCGTGCCACTGCGCTGTCGTCGCGCGGTAGGTGATCGAGTGGCTCCGCGTCGACGCGTTGCGGCGCAACTCCCTCGAGATCGTCGACGCGGACCTATTCAGTTGGCGAGCGATCTCGCGTACGCCGACACGCTGGGCATGAAGAATCGCGATCTCTTCCCGCTCAGCAAACGACAAATAGCGCCCCGACAACGGGGCCAACGAGATAGGCGACATCCCGCCACCGTCGCGGAACCACCGGCTGCCAACCGCCTGCGACACCCCCGCCGCCGCGGCCGCCTCCTCGCTCGAGCAACCAGCCGCGATCGCTCGCCAGAACCGCTGCCGATCCTCGCGTCGGGCCACCGACGGCCGACCCGGCGAACACATCTGACCGCGCATCGCTCGAATCGCCTGCTGACGCTTGCCAGCACCCATCGCGCACCACCTCCATCACAAGGTGTTGCGACGACCAATTGAATCCGCCGAGCATGCCGCAGTCGGTGTGCGCGATCACGAATACCTCCTGCGTCCCGAGCAGGTGGTGCGAGATCACCAACGAGCGGAGCGCGTCGTCGGTTACGAGGCCACCCGCGTTGCGGATCACATGCGCATCGCCCTCCTCGAGGCCGAGGAACTTCGCTGGATCGAGTCGCGCGTCCATACAGGTGACCACCGCAAAACGCCGCGCTGGAGGCATCGGCAGGTCGCCTTTCGCGAAGCCTCCCGCGTAGCGTTCGTTCGCGCTCGTGATCTCGTTGTGGATGGTCAAAACTTCACCTCCTTGGTCACATTGATGGTTCGAAATTTGAACCGCCAGATAGTACAATTTTCGAACCGCGGAGGCCGCCGGCCTCTCTGTCGACGACCGGGGACCTCGAGGCGTGGCCCAAGCGACATCCAAGAGACGCAGGGGCAGGCGCCGAACTACGCAATCATCGGCCACGCGCACTTCAACGTCTCCGAGCTCTACGGGATGCTTCCGGCGAGCACCGCGGGTGACGCAAAGGCGCGCACGCCGGCCGGCAACCAGACCGTACGCAATGTGTTGGCGATCGGGCCGGACAAGAAGGTCAAGCTGGTCCGCGTCCACCCGATGACGACGGGCCGCAACTTCGACGAGGTGCTGCGCGTGATCGACTCGCTGCAGCTGACCGCGAAGCACAGGGTCTCGACGCCGGTGAACTGGCGGCAGGGCGACGAAGTGATCATCGCCGGCTCCGTCTCCAACGACGAAGCTCGAGAGATCTGGCCGGAGGGTTGGGAGGAACCCAAGCCGTACATCCGGATCGTGCCGCAGCCGGCTGCTGATTAATTCGCGAGCCACGCTCCGCTCGCTCGTCACGCGTCGTTTCGCTGCGACTGAACCGGTAAGCGAATTCGGTGATCCGGCGATCGCGTCGCCGTCGATGAGGAGACCCGGAATCGACTACGAGGCATCCGCTCGGACGCAGCCCGGACGTGCGAATCGATCCGCGCTGTACGGGCACCAGTCCGAGGGCGATGGCGAAGGCCAGTGATCACGACGAGGTCCGCAGGCTGATCGCCGAGGAGAACGCGCAGTTGGTGGAGGTGCTGTCCGCGGAGGAGTTCGCCGAGGAGCACATCACCGGCGCGATGAACATCCCGCTCAAACAACTCGACGAATGCGCGCCAAGCGACTTCGTGGACAGGACCCTGAGCCAGCAGGTTGCGAAGCTCACGACTGAGATCACGCGCGGCTCCTGAAGCAGACTTGAGCGTTGCTAGAGTCAGTCCGGGATGGAGCCGAGCCGCGAACGGATCGTCGAGGCGCTGGCGGGTGTGATCGATCCCGAGTTACGGCGGCCGGTGACGGAGCTCGACATGGTCCGTGGCGTCGAGGTAAACGGCGGTCGTGTGCACGTGACGATCGCGCTCACGGTCGCTGGGTGCCCGCTCCGCTCATCCTTCGAGCAGCAGGTAGCGGAAGCCCTGCGCGACCTGCCGGGTGTCGACCGAGTCTCGCTCGGGTTCGACGTGATGACTCCGGAGGAGCGACAGGCGCTGACCACGAAGCTGCGCGGCGGCGTGCGCGAGCGCTCGCAGGGGCTCTCGCTCGATGCGTTGACGCGCGTGCTCGCCGTCTGCAGTGGCAAGGGTGGCGTCGGCAAGTCGACGCTGTCGGCGAACCTGGCCGTCGCGCTGTCGCAGCTCGGGCAGCGCGCGGGGATCCTGGACGCCGACGTATACGGCCACTCGATTCCGCACATCCTCGGCATTCACCAGAAGCCCGTGCTCGTCGACCGGATGATCGTGCCGCCGGTGAAGGGCGATCTGAAGCTGATGTCGATCGGCTTCTTCCTCGACGACAACCAGCCGGTGATGTGGCGTGGCCCGATGCTGCACAAGGCGCTCGAGCAGTTCCTCTCCGACGTGCATTGGGGCCAGCTCGACGTCCTCGTCGTCGACATGCCGCCCGGGACAGGCGACGTGGCGATGTCGCTGGGCCAGCTGCTGCCGCGTGCGGAGGCAATCGTCGTCACGACCCCGCAGCCTGCCGCGCAAGAGGTCGCCGCACGTGCCGGCGCGATGGCGCAGAAGACGAGCATGCGCCTGATCGGTGTCGTCGAGAACATGAGCGGCGACGTGTTCGGAGCCGGCGGCGGCGAGGAGCTCGCACGCGATCTTGGCATTCCGTTCCTCGGGTCGATCCCGCTCGATTTGCGGTTGCGCGAATCTGGCGACTACGGCGAGCCGTTGGTTGCATCGGACCCGGATGCGGAGGCGGCGCGAGCGATCCATGCGATCGCAGAGCAGATAGTGAGTGAACAGCCGGGCGCCATTCGCAAGCCGCTCCCGCTCGTCTCCTGACGGACGACGTCGCTCCGCGATCGGCACCGAGCCGCGGGCACACTACTCCGGGCTGCTCGGCGCTACGCTTGCGGCGTGGGCGTCCTCGACACGCTCCACCGGCCGCTTCGCGACCTGCGGGTCTCGGTCACAGACCGCTGCAACTTCCGCTGCGTCTACTGCATGCCGAAGGAGGTCTTCGGACGCGACTACGAGTTCCTCGCCCGCAGCGAGCTCCTGACCTTCGAGGAGATCGAGCGCTTGGCGCGTGTCTTCGTCCGCCAAGGCGTCCAGAAGATCCGCCTCACCGGCGGCGAGCCGCTCGTGCGCCGCCATGTCGAGCGGCTCGTCAAGATGCTGGCGCGGATCGACGGCCTCGACCTGACACTGACGACGAACGGGTCACTCCTGCCCCAGAAGGCGAAGTCGCTCCAGGAAGCCGGCCTGAAGCGGGTGACCGTGAGCCTCGACTCGCTCGACGACGAGGTCTTCCGCGCCATGAACGACGTCGACTTCCCGGTCGCGCGGGTGCTCGAGGGAATCGAGGCCACGGCCGAGGCCGGCTTCTCGCCGATCAAGATCAACATGGTCGTGAAGCGCGGCCTGAACGAGGACAGCGTGCTTCCGATGGCCCGCTACTTCCGCGGCACCGGTCACGTGCTGCGCTTCATCGAGTACATGGACGTCGGCCGCACCAACGGCTGGCGGCTGGACGAGGTCGTGTCCGCGGCGGAGATCGCCGCAGCGATCGATGCCGAGTTCCCGCTCGAGCCGGTGCCGCCGAACTACCCGGGCGAGGTGGCGCGCCGCTTCCGCTACCGGGACGACGCCGGCGAGATTGGGATCATCGCCTCGGTGACGCAGCCTTTCTGCGGCGATTGCACTCGTGCGCGGCTCTCCGCCGATGGTCGCCTCTACACGTGCTTGTTCGGTGTCCGTGGCAACGACCTCCGAGCTCTCCTACGCGGCGGCGCCTCCGACGATGAACTCGAAGAGGCGGTCGCCCGCATCTGGCGCGCGCGAGGCGACCGCTACTCGGAGCTCCGCTCTGCCGAGACGGTCGACCTGCCCAGGGTCGAGATGTCATATATCGGGGGCTGAGGCTCGTCGACAGAGGCTTGCTTGTCGCCGGCCCATCAAGGCCAGACTTACGGTCGCGACGACTTAGCCTCGGAGGAGCGGTGCGATCTCTTGCGCGAAGCGCCGAACGCGCTCTTCGAGGTCGGGGCTCGCATGACCGAGATTGACGACGAAGCCGTTGCAGCCGGCCTCCACGTACTCGCCGAGACGCTCGGCGATCCATTCAGGCGGCCCGGCGATCGCGTGCCTTCGGCGCTCATCCGTTGCGGCCTGCGGCTCCGGCGTGACGTAGGCGCCGATGCGCAAGATCACGCGACTATCCGGTCGCCGCTCGCGGAGTTCGGCGGCCATCGTGCGCAACTCGTCAGGGGTGAGCGCGACCGGGTGCCACACGCCCGTCCGTTCCGCGCGCCGCAGTGTCGCGCGCGACACGCCGGCGACCCACAGCTCCGGCCCACCCGGCCGGACGAGCGGGGGTGCCATCCACCCGTCGAGGGCGAACCGTCCGTCCTCGCGGACGCGCCCCGGCATCTGCCCGAACACCGAAGAAGCGACGCGGAGCCACTCGTCCAGCAGTTGCCCGCGTTGCTCATACGGAGCCTGGAGGGTGGCGAACTCTTCTTCCATCCAGCCCGCCGTGACTGCGGCCACGATTCGGCCCCCTGAGAGGAAATCCAGCGTCGTGAGCTGCTTCAGCGCGACGAGCGGCTGCCGCTGGGGAACGACGAGCGCCGAGACGCCGAGCTCGAGCCGGCGCGTGCGCGCGGCGACGAAGCCCAGGGATACCAGCGCCTCGGCGATCGTTCCGTACGTGCCCGCATGCTCGGCGGGAACGATCAGGTGGTCGGTGACCCAGCAGGAGTCGAGGCCCGCCTGCTCCGTGGCGACGGCGACGCCGGCAAGCCGCTCGGCATCGAGCGCCTCCCCGTAGTTCGGCAGGACCACGCCAAGGTGGAGGGGAGGCACACGCGTACGCTAACGGTGTCCGACACTGCGGCCCCGCCGCAAAGCTCAAGGAGGAGGACGAGGGATGAACGCCAAGGAATGGATCGCCGCCTACGCCGAGCAGTTGGGCACGGAACCGCCGACCAGCGACGAGCTCAAGGCGATCCTCGATCTCTCCGCGGAGGCCGCCCACGCCTCCGAGCGCATCGCCGCCCCGGTTGCCTGCTGGCTCAGTGCGAAGGCGGGCCGCTCACTGGAGGAGTCACTCGCTCTCGCGCAGGAGGTCACCCGAGACCCAGGCGCTTGACGGGGGGACTTCCGATTTGCATAATGCCCGGGCTCTCGTTCCGGGCAGCCGGACGTTACCCGGGGCAAGCGCAGAAGGGAAGCGGGTTGACAAGCATTACCCGGCGTGAGTTCCTGAAGCGCGGCGCCGTCGGTGCGGGCGCGCTCTACGTCTCTTCCCTCGGCTTCGACGTCTCGGTCGCCAAGGCCACGACCATCAAGCAGCACCTGCGCATCGAGGGCGCCACGATGGCCCACTCGGTCTGTCCCTACTGTGCGGTCGGCTGCTCGCTGCTGGCCTACACGCGCAAGAACGGCAACGGCTCCGTCGAGCTGCTCCAGATCGAGGGCGACCCCGACAGCCCGATCAACGAGGGGACGCTGTGCCCGAAGGGCGCGACCGCGATGGAGCTGGCCGTCTCGAAGCGGCGGATCCAGAGCCCGCTCTACAGGGCGCCCGGCGCCGACGCGTTCAAGCAGGTCTCGTGGGACTTCGCGCTCGACAAGCTCGCCCGCCGAATCAAGGACTCGCGCGACCGAACCTTCGTCACCAAGGACGAGGACGGCAACGTCGTCAACCGCTGCGAGGGCATCGCCTTCGCCGGCGGAGCCGCGTTCAGCAACGAGGAGGGCTACCTCGCCACCAAGCTGATGCGCGGCCTCGGCCTCGTCTACTTGGAGCAACAGGCCCGAGTCTGACACGGTCCCACGGTGGCCAGTTTGGCCGCCACGTTCGGACGAGGGGCGATGACGAACCACTGGCGGGACATCCGGAACGCCGACCTGATCCTGATCAACGGCGGCAATCCCGCCGAGGCGCATCCGGTCGGGTTCCGGTGGTTCATGCGGGCGAAGCTCGAGCGCGGCGCGAAGATCATCCACGTCGATCCGCGCTTCACGCGCACCTCCGCGGTCGCCGACCTCCACCTGCGGATCCGGACCGGCACCGACGCCGCCTTCTTCGGCGGCCTGATCAACTACGTCCTGCAGAACAAGCTCTTCCACGACGAGTACGTGCGCAAGTACACGAATGCCGCCTTCGTCGTGAAGAGCGACTACCGCTTCAAGGACGGGCTATTCAACGGCTACGACGCGGAGAAGCACGCCTACGACCCCACGATGTGGGCGTACGAGACCACGGGCGCCGCGCCCACATCCGGCACCGCCCCTGCCGGAGTCGGTAAGCCCAGCGCGAAGCCCGCCTCGGGTCTCACCGCCGCGAGCTCGCAGCCGAGCGGCCCGTTTGCGAAGCTCGACATCAACCACCCGCGGTCGGTGCTAAACCTGATGCGCAAGTACTACTCGCGCTACACGCCCGAGATGGTCGAGCGGATCACGGGGATCCCGCGTGACCACTTTCTCGAGGTCGCCAAGCTCGTGGGTGAGATGGGGCGGCCCGACAAGGTGATGACGCAGGTCTACGCCGTCGGACTCACTCACCACACCACCGGGTCGCAGATGATCCGCTCCGCCGCCGTGCTCCAGCTCCTGCTCGGAAACATCGGCCGGCCGGGCGGCGGCATGAACGCCGAGCGCGGGCACGCGAACATCCAGGGAAACACCGACAACGCGATCTCCTGGGAAGTCCTGCCCGGCTACCTCAAGGTCCCGGCGCCGGGGCAGCGCACGATCGCCGACTACGTCGACCAGAGCGCCTCGAAGAAGTCGCACCCGAACGCGCTGAACTTCTTCGGCGAGAACTACGGCAAGTTCATGGTCAGCACGCTCAAGGCGTGGTTCGGGGACAAGGCGCGCAAGGACAACGAGTTCGCCTTCGACCATCTGCCCAAGCCGGCCGGAAACTCGTCCTGGATCACCATCTTCGACCAGGCGCTGCAGGGGAAGATGGAGGGCGTGATGCTGAGCGGGATGACCGCAGCCAGCATCGGTCCGGACTCGAACCAGGTGCACGAAGCGCTCGGAAAGCTGAAGTGGCTCGTCGTCATGGACGCCTTCCCCACCACGAGCTCGGAGTTCTGGCACGCCCCCGGCGCGGATCCCTCGCAGATCAAGACCGAGGTCATCGTGCTGCCGGCGACGCGCTGGATCGAGAAGGACGGGTCGTTCACGAACAGCGGCCGTTGGCTGCAGTGGAAGGAGCAGGTGCTGCCGCCGGAGGGCGAGGGCCGGCACGACCACTGGATCCTCGCCGACGTCTTCCAGCGGGTCCGGGAGCTCTACAGCCGCGAGGGCGGCAAGTTCGCCGAGCCGATCATGGACCTGACGTTCGACTACAAAGACCCGCGCAAGCCGCAGCTCGAGGAGATCGCCAAGGAGGTCAACGGCAAGGACTTGAAGACCGGCCAGCAGATGGCGTCGTTCAAGGACCTGACGGACGACGGCACGACGACGAGCGGCAACTGGATCTATGTCGGCTCGTTTACCGAAGACGGCAACCAGATGAAGAACCGCCAGGGGGTGCAGGACCCGAACACCAACGACCCCACGGGCATGGGCTTCTACCCGAACTGGGCGTGGTCGTGGCCGGCGAACCGCCGCGTGCTCTACAACCGGGCGTCCGCCGATCCCGCCGGCAAGCCCTGGGACCCGAGCCGGCCGGGCATCAAGTGGGATGCCGCGCAGATGCTGTGGGTCGGCGACGTGCCCGACTATCCGCCGGACGCCGACCCCAAGGATCCGGCGTCGCCGCTGCCGTTCATCATGACCGGCGAGGGGACCGGCAGGCTGTTCTCGAACGGGCTTGCGGACGGGCCGTTCCCCGAGCACTACGAGCCGGTCGAGTCGCCGATCGCCAACCCGCTGCACCCGAAGATCTCGGCGTCGCCGGGGACGTTCTACTACGACAAGGTCGCGGGACGGCCGAACCGCTTCGGAACGGTGAAGGAGTTCCCGTACGTCGCCACCAGCTACCGTCTCACCGAGCACGAGCACTACGTGACGCAGCATGTCGAGCACCTCGTGCGGCTCCAGCCCGAGGCGTTCGTCGAGATCCCCGCGGAGCTTGCGCAGGAGAAGGGCATCGAAACGGGCGACATGGTGCGCGTGTTCTCGAAGCGGGGAAAGCTCGAGGTGCGGGCGCTCGTGACGAAGCGGCTGGGAGCCCTGATGATCGACGGGAAGAAGGTCTTCCAGATCGGCATCCCGATCCACTGGGGCTACGTGGGGATCAAGACCGGCGATCACTGGCTTGCGAATGCCCTCACCCCGTTCGTCGGCGACGCGACGGTGCGCACGCCGGAGTTCAAGGCCTTCCTGGTCAACCTGGAGAAGCTGTGAGCACCCCGGTCGAGACGGTGGCGAACCCGTGGACGTCGCGCAGGTTGCGGGCCGAGGAGCTGCGCGACCGGCATCCGTTCGCCGCCGAGATGCTAACGCTCTACCTCGCCCTGATTCCCGTACAGGAAGACGCTTGGCGTGCGGTCCGCGAAAGCCCGCCGCCTCCAGCCGAGCTTGCGCGTTGGGCGGCGGGCAGCGTTCTACCCGGCGTGGCGGAGGCGACCGTGGCAGAGGGTCCGCCGACGCTTCGCGAAGCCGTGCTCAGCCGCCTCACCGAAGGCGCGGGCCACGACGCGCTCGAGGGCTGGCTCGCGGGCGTAGAGCTCGACCCGGTCGACCGCTATCTCGCTCGCGCCTCCCTCGCCCCTGCGCTCGAGGCGCTGGGCGAGCGGGCCGCCCTTGCCTGCGCGCCGGAGGATGGCGAGGAAGGGCTCCTCTGCCCGTGCTGCGGCGGGCGTCCCCAGCTCTCCGCCGTCGCCGACTCCGGTGAGCCGCTGGTGAGCGGACGGCGCAGCCTGCTCTGCGCCCGCTGCGGGTCGAGCTGGGACTACACGCGAAGCGCCTGCCCGGCCTGCGGCGAGGCCGACGAGGAGCGCCTGCTGGTGTACGCCGAGCAGTGGGAGGGACCAGTGTCGGCGAAAGGCAACGGCAACGGGGCACGGCCGGCGGTCTTCCCGCACCTTCGCGTCGCCGGCTGCGGGACCTGCCGCCGCTATCTGATCGAGATCGACATGGCGCGCGACGGGCGCGCGGTGCCGGAGGTCGACGAACTGGCGGCCGTTCCCCTCGACCTCTACGCGGCGGACCAGGGCCTGACGAAGGTCACACCGAATCTGATGGGGTTCTAGCGATGCCCACGACCAAGATCACTCCCGGCAAGGCCTACGGATTCTTTACCGACACGAGCGTCTGCATCGGCTGCAAGGCCTGCGAGGTTGCGTGCAAGGAGTGGAACCAGCTCCCGAGCAAGCCGGACGGGTTCCTCGGCGACAGCCTCGACAACACGGGCACTCTGGACGGCCAGACCTGGCGCCACGTGAAGTTCATCGACAATGTGCCCGACGAGACGATGGGCGTGGGCAACGGCCGAGCGTTCTTACTCATGTCGGACGTCTGCAAGCACTGCGAGCACGCGAGCTGCATGGACGTCTGCCCGACCGGGGCGATCGTCCGCACCGAGTTCGACACCGTTTTCATCCAGGAGTCGGTCTGCAACGGCTGTCGCAACTGCATCGCCGCCTGCCCCTACGACGTGATCGACATCGATCCGGATCAGGACGTCGCGCGCAAGTGCACGCTCTGCTACGACCGGCTGCAGGGCGGCATGGAGCCCGCCTGCGCGAAGGCGTGCCCGACCGAGTCGATCCAGTTCGGTCCTCTCGACGAGCTGAGGGCCAAGGCGGACAAGCGGCTGGCCGACGTGAAGGCTCAGGGCAGCTCGGAGGCGAACCTCTACGGCCGGGACGACAAGGTCTACGGCGGCCTCCACGCCTTCTTCCTGCTCATGGACAAGCCCGAGGCCTACAAGCTCCCGAACGCGAAGAACGCCGTCCTCCCGCAGCGGAACAACCTCGGCGGGTACCTCGGAATGGCCGGCACCGCCGTGCTGGCGTTGTTCGGCGCCGTGATCGCGCTTCGCGAGCGAGGTGTACGCCGCGGGAGCGGAGCGCCTGACCGAGCGCCGGAGGAGGGACCCGCGCCATGACGTTGCTCGCAGCGTCAGAGCACTTTGCCGGTGCGCCTGAATGGACCTGGTTCATCCTCTTCTACTTCTTCGTGGCAGGGCTCGCGGGCGGCTGCTACTTCCTCGCCACCCTCCTGCGCTACTGGGGTTCGCCCGGCGACGAGCCGGTGGCGAGGCTCGGCTTCTACGTTCCCTTCCCGGCCACGCTCATCGGCTTGCTCCTGCTCACGCTCGATCTCAAGCAGCCTCTGCGCTTCTGGCACATGCTCGTGAACACGACGCCCGGGCAGTTCGGGCTGAACTTCAATTCGGCGACGCCGATGTCGGTGGGCGTCTGGGTGCTGCTCGTGGCGTCCGCCTTCGCGTTCGTCGCCTTCGTCGACGCGCTCGCGCGTGACGGCAGGATCCGCCACCGGCTCGCCGGCCGCCTGACCGGCCTTTTCGACGGGACCGTGGGGATGGTCTGGAACGTCGTAGGAACCATCCTGTACCTGTTCGTCGCGGGCTACACGGGCGTGCTGATCGCGGTCTCGAACCAGCCGATCTGGAGCGATAGCTGGGCGCTGGGCGGGCTGTTCCTGGCCTCCGGGTTGTCCGGTGGGGCGGCGCTGCTCCTGCTCCTGGCGCGCTACCGGCGCAGCGCGGAGTCCTCGTCCGGAGTCCTCGAGATCAGCGAGCGGCTGTTCACCCTGCTCGAGCTGCTGCTCGTAGTCGTCGTCTTGCTGACGCTGATCGACGACGGGACGCTGGGCAAGGCCCTCAGTTTCCCGTGGATTCTGCTCTGGCTCGTGGCGCTGGCAGGGATGCTGCCGGCCCTCTGGGACCTCGCCGTCCGCGGACTGCGGGCGCCGGCCGGAGGAGCGGTCGCGGCCGGGCAGGCGTGGGCCTGGGCGGCCGCGCCCCTGCTCGTGCTCGCCGGCGTGCTCGCGCTGCGCGCCTGGGTGATCTTCACCGCCCAGGCGTGAAGCGAGCGAGAGCCCGAAGATCTTCCCGCGTGTTCACATTCGCCAGCTCGTGCGCATCGAGCTCGACGACGGTCACGTCGAGCGAGCTGAGCGCCTCGCGAAGGGAATACTCGCCCCGGAGCAGGCTTTGCTCGAGCGTCGGCAGCGCGACACGTCGGTAGGCTCCCGGGAGCGGACCTGTCTGCGGGACCGCCGCATCGGCAGCCCAACCCGCAAGGCGCCGCAAGCCGTCCCCCGTGACGAGAGGGCAGTCGACCGGAAGAAAGACGCAGACGTCGTTGGCCGCCGCCCGCAGCCCCGCGACGACGCCGGCCAGCGGCGCGCGGACAACCGAGCCGTCGTCGAGGATCGGGAACGGCAGGCGCACTCCATCGCGCGCCTTCCCGACCGCGATGCACTCGTGGCAGACATCCGTCAACACGCGCCATCCACGCTCGGCGAGGGTCTCTCCCTCGAATCGCGCGAGCGCCTTCGGCGAGCCGAAACGCCGGCTCGCGCCGCCCACCAGCAGAACGCCCGTCAGCTCGTGACGCGCCACGGCTCCGAGTAGACGTTGCAGTTGCCGTCACGGACGAAGCCGCACAGCGTGATCCCGCGATCGATCGCGAGCTCGATCGCAAGCGTCGAAGGAGCCCCAACGGCGACGAGCACCGGCGCTCCTGCCACGGCAGCCTTCTGAACGAGCTCGAACGAGAGCCGGCCGCTCACGCAGAGAAGAGCGTCCGCGAGCGGGAGGCGGTCCTCTCGAAATGCCCAGCCGACGACTTTGTCCATCGCGTTGTGGCGGCCGACGTCCTCACGGACGCAGAGAAGCTCGCCCTCTTGCGTGAACAGACCGGTCGCATGGAGTCCGCCGGTGGCCGCGAACGCCGCCTGCGCCTCTCGCAGGCGGTGCGGCAGCTCGGAAATCGTTTGCGAGTGCACGCGCAGATTGCTTTCCACGCGCGATGCTTCGACGGCCACTGCTTCGAGCGCGCCTTTGCCGCAAACGCCGCACGAGGACGTCGTGTAGAAGTTCCGCCGCACCTCCGAAGCGACGAAGTCGTCCGCCGTCACCTCGACGGTGTTCGCCGCGAAGTCGACCGGTAAAGCTGCGCTGCGCGGTGCCAGACCCTCCGACACGCAGAACCCGAGTGCAAGCTCCTCGTCGTGCCCCGGTGTCCGCATCGTGACCGCAACGGGTTCGCCGTTGATCCGAATCTCGAGCGGCTCCTCGACGGCGACTGCGTCGGTTTCGGCGATGCCGCCGGGCAGGCGGACCACCTGGGCGGCTGCCGCGGAGTACGGCGGCGCTTTGTGCATTCCGGGTAGCGTGCCAGGTTTCCGTTCCGGGCGGTCGTCACGCCGATCGCGCGGATTCGAGGCCGTGACGCGTGTAACATCCCCCCGGTCAGCAGAACCAACCTCCTTGTGTCCTACAACTAGGTGACGGTCAGGGAGCCGACCATCCCGCGGTCGGCATGGAACGGCTGTTCGCACAGGTAGGGCTTGCTCCCGTTCGTCAACTGCACGGCCCACGTCTCTGTGCCGCCTGGAGCCAGGATCACACCTGAATGAATGCCACTGAGGGCGAAGTTGTGCTGCTCCGCTCCTCTGTTCGTGATCACGAACAGGATGCACCCAGCCGGGACCGACGTGTTGTCGAGGTTGAAGCCGTACTCGAACATACCGACGTTGACCGTGGTCGCCGGCGTGGTGCACGACGTCGTCGTCGTGGTCGCCGTGGTGGTGGTTTCCACGGTCGTCGTGGTCACGGCCGGCTTGACGGTCAGCACGCCGTGCGCTTTGGTGCCCGACCATGACCACTTGAACTTGCCGCTGGAGCCGAAGGCGATCTTGGCAGTGACTGTTTTGCGCGTTTTGACCTTGACGCTCTTGCCGTTGACGGCGAAGGCGTGCGTCTTCCTGCCGCTGTTCGCGATCTTGAACAGAGTCTTTCCGGCCGTGAATGTCTTCGGGGAGACGCGTGCGCCGCTATCGCTCCCTTTGACCGCGACCGTCGTTGCGACGACGGACTGTGAGCCCGACGCCGGAAGCGCGAAAGGCGTTGCGACGCCTGCGGCGGCGACGCCGAGAAGTGCGAGAACGAAACGAATCCGACGGATGGAGAGGGCGCATGGTCCTCGCCCAGGCGCGGCGCACGGCAGCTCCATCGCATGGCCGACGGCTTCGAGCGGATCGAGTTCCTGCATCCCCTTGCACTACGCGCAAGCGGCTTGGGGAGATCCCTGGCCGCGGCTCGCGCGCCTGCGCACCGACCTCGACCGCTTCCAAACAGAGGAGGCTGCGCTGCTGTCGTACCACGGTTACTGGTCGCTGCACAGGCGCTTGATGACGTTCTATCCGGACTTTGCCGTGCAAGAGCCGACGTGGCGCGAGTTCGCCGAGATCGGGCTGCCGTACTTCCTCGCCGCGCTCGGCTGGCTGCATCGCACACGCGCGAGCGCTATGGCGTGTAGACCTCCGCGTTCGTGACGTAGATGAACCAGCAGCCGCCTTCGTTGTCGCACTCGAGATAGCCGCCGCCGGCTTCGAGCGCGCGGCCGTCGCCGAGCAGTGCGAGGGCGCCCCCGTATCTGTAGACGTTGTCGCCGGTCGGCGTCCAGGTCCCCGTGGCGGGCGAGTAGACCTCGCCGCGCCAGCTGCCGTTGATGAGCACGCGCCCGTCGGCAAGACGGACGGCGTCACCCGCGCGCGCGGTGCTGAGGCTGCCCGTGAGCGTCCATCGGTTGGTCGCCGGATCGTAGAGCTCGGCGCTCGCCAGTTCACCCGGATTGTCGCCGCCGGCGACGAGAACGCGCCCGTCGAGAAGCCGCGTCGCGGTCGCGTCCGCGCGCCCGGTGCTCATCGTTCCCGCTGAGCTCCACTTGTTGGTCGCGGGGTTGTAGCGCTCGGCGGCCTGGGGCCAGCCCGAGTTCATGCCGCCGGCGACGAGGACGGTGCCGTCGGCGAGCAGTGTGGCCGTGTGGCGCCAGCGTGGCACCTTCATGCTCGCCGCCGGGCTCCAGCGGCCGGTCG
>WNGF01009389.1_pt1 | contig 14992 bp, 13 predicted proteins | sample 5400641 | NCBI WGS metagenome assembly WNGF01 (sample SAMN13153371, study PRJNA577476) | soil metagenome | isolation source: 80 cm soil or saprolite under grassland replicate 2 | place: USA:California | collected 2016-06-15
TCTGACGGGACTGGCAGTCCAGCCAACTCGAAAAATTGTACCCTCCTTTCGCGACATTGATGAAAAGCGCGATATTTTTTCGTTTGAAGCATCGAAGACAATCGGGAATACGGACTTCCTGCTGGGGATGCGTTACGAGCACAATACGAATGATTACTCGTTAAATATGGAGCGCGGAGCCGGGCAGCTCCCGCCGGTCGTACCTCCGCCGGGGCAGCAGCGTAAGGTCACTCAACAGCAAAACGATGATGTGGACCTGTTCAGCGGCCACGGCATCACGGAAACCCGATTAACGGATTCGCTCTGGTTTACCGCTGGTTATTCCTACACGACGATAACGAACGATCTTTCGGGTTCGCGTATCTTCGGCACACACTGGGATTCCGCATTCGGAGAGCCGGTGCCGACGCTTGGTCAGCGTGACCATGCCTTCATTGATTTGGCTGGAACCGCCCAGATCAAGGAAAACCTCTTTAATGCCAATCTGTTTTGGATGCCGCTCGAGAACCTCGCTATTTTGACCGGTTTTCGATACACTCATCAGAATAACGACAGCGATTCGACCTTTATAGCGGAGGAACCGGTCCGAAACACGCCGCCGTTCAGCCCAACGAATCCGGCCGGCGGGTTCCACTTCGGACTTGCAGAACCCGCCGAAGGCGCAAGGAACTCCGATTATAATACCTTCGCTGGGAGGCTGGAGTTGCGTTATACCGGCATTAAGAATTGGCTTTTCTATGCCGAAGGCGAGTGGGAAGAGGAATACGGCCACGTCGATGAATTTCAGTCGATAGATGAACAAGAGCCTCTGGATAAGGATACCCATGCACTCGGCCAAAAATATACCATCGGCGCTAACTGGTATCCGACGATGAGATTAAATCTCGCCGGGCAGTACTTTCACAGAATTGCGTCCTATGACGAAGATATTTTCAGCGCAGAGTTCCCGAGATTGGTCGACCAGGATTGGAATATCGATGATCTGAATGTCCGCATTACTTTTCGGCCGAAGATGCCAGTCTGCCTGGGTACGGTCGCTTTGGTCACACGTTACGATTTTGTGCATACCTCGATTGACAGCCAGTGGTTTCATGAAGGCGAAACTCTTGCCGAGCTGCAAAGCGGTGAAATCAAAAAGCACGTGATCAGCGAATCGCTTACCTGGAACCCCTTGGCACGTTTTTATCTGCAGGCGAACTTTTCGTACATACTCAATCAAACGGACACGCCGGCCAATGATATCAATTTAGAGCCCCAGACAAGTCCGACAGTCGTGAACTTTAGAAATGATTACTGGACGGTAACCAGCGGCTTTGGCTACGTAATCGACGATAAGACTAATTTTTTCGCTGATTACTACTTCTACTGCGCTAATGACTACTTTAAGAATCCTGTCGTTGCTGTCCCGTACGGGTTGGGCGCGACGGAGCATGCCGTCTCAGCGACTGTCACGCGTCAATTGACGAAGAACATGCGGCTGCTGTTCAAGTACGGTTATTTCAACTACAGGGACGTGACCTCTGGCGGTCATAACAATTATCAGGCGCATTCCCTCTATTCGAGCCTTCAGGTTCGATTCTAGTTTGTAACCAGTGCAGAAACCCAAACAATGAAAACCATCATCGCAGTTACCATTAGCATGCTGATCGCGGCCCCATTCTCGGTGCGTGCCGCGGACGCAAAAACAAATTGGGCTAATAATTGCGCGCAATGCCACGGGGCCGATGGCAAGGCGAACACGAAAATGGGAAAAATGTTGAGCGCAAAGGATCTGACCGATCCAAAAGTTCAGGCTGAATTCACTGACGCGAAGGCGACGCAATCAATCAAAGACGGGGTTAAGCAAGGTGGCAAGACGACGATGAAGGCTTTCGGCGGAAAACTGACCGACGACGAGATCAAAGCACTTGTTGCCTACGTTCGCGCGCTCAAGAAATAAATCCGTTTCCAGCCTTTATTGCGAATTTAGTTTCGACGTCAAATCTCCATAAGGAAAGGGACCAATCCAATGAAACGAAAAATATTCGTCTTCGCGACAGTCATCATTGCGTCAGCGGGCGTTGGTTTCGCAGCCGATGCCGCTGCATTATGGGGCCAGCATTGCGCCTCCTGCCACGGGAAGGACGGCAGCGGTAGTACCATGATGGGAAAAAAATTGGGCGTGAAAGATTATCGCGACGCCAAAGTCCAGGCTGCGTTCAGTGACGCCGAGGCGGAACGAGCAATCAAGGAAGGCGTAAAAACAAGCGGCAAGGAGACGATGAAACCATTCGGGAGCAAACTTTCCGAGGCCGACATCAAGGCACTGGTCAAATACATTCGCTCCTTCAAGAAATAAGCTTCTTTTACAAAGCGACGCGAGGACGCTTCGCACTCCCAAAGCTTTCGCGAAACGGATGCACTCGTTCAAGAATTCTGCACGAAGCGCTTTGGAGTGCGGCGGTGCTCCGTTGTTTTTTGCTGTAGCGTGCGCTGTCCTCAGCGCACCTGAGGCCTCGAACGAAAATCCGTTGAGACAGCGGACTCTACAACCGGAGAATCGCAATCGAATCGACCGGTCCTGACATGACTTTTTGAGTCACCTGTAAATAATTGCCGCGATGCCTGACGCTCCAGCTCCCGCGCAGCCCCGGCCTTTTAGGCGCAATTTCCGGAACTGGCTTAGCTGGTCCGGAATGGTGCTCGCCGCCAGCGCTCTCTTCGCCTTTCTTCTCCTTTTTGCGTTTGATCTCTTCGCGATCCACCGCAACCCCTACATCGGCATTTTAGCCTATGTAGTAGCTCCGTTTTTCTTCATTCTCGGAATCTTTTTCACGTTTCTTGGTGCGCTTATTCGCTGGCGCACGCGACGTCGTGCTGTGCGAGCGGCCGAGCCTCTTGCGATCAAAATTGATTTGTCCCGGGCGCGTGATCGACGAATTCTTGCGCTCTTCATTGCGGCCACCGTCGGATTCTTATTTCTGACGGCTCTTGGGAGTTACCAAACCTACCAAATCACAGAATCAGTTCAGTTCTGCGGAAAGGCGTGCCATCTCCCGATGGAGCCGCAGTTCGTTGCCTTTCAACACACCGCCCACGCGAGTGTGGAGTGCGTTGCTTGTCATGTCGGTCCCGGCGCGGCCGCGTATTTCAAAACCAAAATCAATGGCGTGAAGCAGCTTTATCACACGGTGCGCAACGATTTTGATCGGCCGATTCGTCTTACGGCGGCTAATCCGCGCCCGACGCAAGCGATCTGCGAGCAATGTCATTGGCCAAAAAAATATGTCGGCAACGTTGAGCGCAGTTATCAGCATTACCTGTCCGATGAAAAGAACACGCCATTTGCAGTGCGGCTGTTGTTGAACGTCGGCGGCGGTGATCCATCAAACGGGCCGCAAGGCGGTATTCATTGGCACATGAACATCGCGAATAAAATTGAATACATCGCCACGGACGATCAGCTACTCTCCATTCCCTGGGTGAGAATGACCAATCCGCAGGGCGTTACTACGGAATATCGTGATCCGGAGTTCAAGGAGGACCCGGCAAAACATCAGATTCGACGAATGGATTGCATGGATTGTCATAGCCGGCCCGCGCACAAGGTGCACACGCCCAATGAAGCGGTTGATTTGGCATTATTTACCGGCCGTCTCGATCCAAAAACGCCGTGGGTGAAATCGAAGGTTGTCGCCGCGCTTGTCAAACCTTATTCCACCAGACCCGAAGCGGAGCAGGGCATCGCGAAGGATTTGCGCGAAGCTTATCCTGATCCAGCGCAGGCGAATCCAATCATCGGGGTAGCGCAGGCGATCTATCGGGAGAATTTTTTCCCTGAAGTGAAGGTCGATTGGCGGACGTATCCCGATTTTGTTGGACATAAGAATTGGAACGGATGCTTCCGCTGCCACGACGGCAAACACGTGTCGGCTGACGGTAAGATGTCGATCAAAGCCAGTGACTGCCGCTCATGCCATTTCATTCTCGCGCAAGGCAGCGGTGAAGCACTTGAACAGATCAACGCCAAAGGGCACGATTTCATTCATATCGACGCTCCGTATGCGGAGTTTTCCTGCGTCGATTGCCATACTGGTGGGCCTCAGAAATAATCTTTAGTCGTGAGAACAGGGATAATTGGTCTTGTTGCTGTGGGCATGCTGCTGGCGAGTTGCAAGAAGAACTTGGAGATCAAGGTTTACCGTGTCTCCAAGGCGCCACTCGAAGAATCCGCGTCCCAACAGCAAGAGTCGATGCCGACCAACACAGCCGCGCCGCGGATGCCAGACAACATCGCGCCAACTGCGGCAACAGCCGTAACCACGCCGCCGAATTGGGAACCGCAACCGCTCTCGCAAATGCGACAGGCAAGTTTTCTTGTCAAAGGCGACAACGGCGCGGCTGCGGACATCTCCTTGGTGAGTCTTGGCACCGCCGCAGGAAATGTCCTCGACAACGTGAACCGCTGGCTTGATCAGCTGGGTCAACCGGCAATCACTGAACAGAAGCTTGGCGAAATCGCTCAGCGACTGACTACGTCGTCAGGCGAAGTCACCGTCGTTGATCTTGCAGGCCTTCCGAAGGACGCCGATCCGGCAAAAGATGGCAGAATTATCGCCGCGATGCTGACCAAGGGGACGTCCACACTCTTCTTCAAAATGCGCGGCAACGCCAATCTCACGGAGGCGCAGAAAGGCGACTTCATCAAATGGGTCGCAGCGGTTTGCAACGCGCAGACTGAAACCAGACCGTCGCAAATGGCAGCGATGCCGCCACCGGACGCAGGCGCGCCGCAGATCAAATGGAAAACACCGGAAGGCTGGACAGAAGTTCCGCCGTCGGCAATGCGCTACGCCAGCTTCAGCGCGCCAGCCGAAAACGGTGACAAGATCGACATATCCGTCGTCACTTTCGCTGGTGAAGGCGGAAGCGATCCCGACAATATCAACCGCTGGCGCGGGCAAATTGGTCTACCGCCACTTGATCAAAACGCCGTAGCGTCGCAGATCACTGCACTGAAAACGGCGGACGCGGCTTTCTCAACCACGGACATTGTCGGTGCGAAAGCGCGGACAATCGCAGCGTGGACACACCACGACGGTCGCGTATGGTTTTTCAAAGCGACCGGCCCAAGCGCGGCTGTTGAAAAGGAAAAGCCGAACTTCGTGAAGTTCATCGAGTCAGTTCGATTTTGAAAAACATGCTACGCAAAGTTGTCGATCTAATTACATCGTTGAAGCTAACGATCGTTTGTCTGGGGGCAGGGATGGCACTGATTTTTGCTGGGACACTGGCACAAGTGCACTTCGGGATTCATGAAGCGCAGCAGCGTTATTTCCAGAGCATGTTCGTGTGGTGGCCGCCGGAAGGACGCGGCTTCAAAATTCCCATTTTCCCCGGTGGCCATCTGATCGGCGCGGTGCTGTTGGTCAACCTTGTTGCTGCGCATGTGAAACGTTTCCGCTGGACCTGGCGCAAGCTTGGAATTCACCTCACTCACGCCGGCTTGATTATTATGCTAGCGGGTGGGCTCTTTACTGATCTTTTCGCGGTCGAGAGTCACATGCGTCTGGCACGTGGCGATACAAAAAACTATTCGGAGGACATGCGCCGGGTCGAACTGGCTGTAATTGACACGAGTGACAACGACCTCGATCAAGTGACCGTGATTCCCGACAGTGTGTTGCGACATAACCAGACTGTTGACCACTGGAGCTTGCCATTCCGAATTGGCGTCAGGAATTTTTATCAGAATTCGCACCTAAAAATGTTAAGTGAAGCCGGAGAAGGTGTACGACCGATTGCTAATCAAGGACCCGGCGCGATGATCGCAGTCGAGCCGGCGCCACGGGCGACGGGTGTCGACGAGCGTGATGTTCCAAGCGCAGCTATCGAAATCCTGCCGAAGGACGGCGGTTCGTTGGGCACGTGGCTGGTTTCGGATGCGCTTGGTGCGCCTCAGACATTTTCCTGCGGTGGTCGGACGTGGATGATAACGTTGCGGCCGTCGCGTTATTACAAACCTTACAGCGTAACGTTGCAGAAGTTCACACATGAGAAATACGCCGGCACCGAGATTCCGAAGAATTTTGCGAGCAAGGTCACATTGATTGACCCCGAGAAATCAGTGAATCGCAATGTCTTGATTTACATGAATCATCCGTTGCGTTATCGCGGTGAGACGTTTTACCAAGCCGGATTTCAGAAAGACGATTCGGCGACGATCCTGCAGGTCGTGCATAATCCGAGCTTCATCGCGCCTTATGTGGCGTGCGTGATTGTCGCTGCGGGGTTGCTCGTGCAATTCGGTTTTCATCTCGTCGGATTTTCGCGACAACGACGGAACGCAACCGCATGAAACGGTTTTTGCCCTGGATCATTTTTGTTTTTGCCGCCGCATTAATTGCAGGCAACTGGCTTCCACCAAACACGTCAAAAGAGGATTTCGACCTCACGCGACTCGGAAGAAATCCGGTCTTGGTCGGTGGTCGGGTTAAACCGCTGGACACAGTCGGGCGCAATTCGCTCTTGATCATCCACGGAAAACAAGAACTGCGGCTCGAAGGCGGCAAGCGCTTGAGCGCGATGCAATGGCTCACCGATGTCCTGTTTAACGCGCCTGTTGCAGATCAATATCCGGTGTTCGTCGTACAAAACGCCGAGGTGCTCGGGTTGTTCGGCTGGGAACAGAGCGACCGGAAATATTTTAGCTTTGCTGAGTTTGCCCCGTTTCTGAAGCAGATAGACGAACAGGGCGCGCAATCGGACAAACTCGAAGCTGTCCAACGCTCTGCTTATCAGAGCGCAATCCTGAATCTGCGCAACGCTCTGGTGCTGTATCAACGATTAAAAAACAGCATCCAGCCTGAGGGCGTGCAGGATTTTGCAGCTGAGCTGCAGAGTTACGAAAGCAGTGTGCCCGCGGCCGCGAAGGCAGCACGCGAGCGTCAGATGGGCGAAACTTTTGACAAAGCGAAACTCAATGATGTTGCCGAGTTGGTCCAGAGATACCAGCGACTTGCAGAAATGGCTTACGTTTTAGCCGTTCCGCCGCTCGAAGCAAACAGCGATTGGCAGTCGGTCGGCGACAGCTTGATCCACTCCGTTGGCACCGGTCAAATTCATCCGATTGTGACGAAATACGCGATCGTCGGAGACGCTTACCGCGCGAATGATCCATCGGTATTCAATCAACACGCCGGTTTCATGGCTGATTGGTTTGCCAAAGAGCAGCTGAATGCCACAAAGCGGTCGTCGTTCGAATTCTTGTTCAATCGTCTTCAGCCCTTCAGCCAGGCAATGACGCTTTACGTTTTGGCTTTTCTGCTGGCCTGCGCGTCGTGGCTCGGTTGGAGCCAGCCGCTGCGGCGCTCGGCCTTTTATGTTTTGTTGCTCGCACTCGCGATTCACACGTTCGGTCTCGTTTCGCGGATGTATCTGCAAGAACGGCCGCCCGTCACCAATCTATATTCATCCGCGATTTTCATCGGCTGGGGCGCAGTGATCGTCTCGTTGATCCTCGAGCGGATTTACAGAGACGGAATCGGCGCGGCGTGCGCGGGCGGGATCGGCTTTGTCACGTTGATCATTGCGCATCACCTAGCAGGGAGCGGCGACACGCTGGAAATGTTGCAGGCTGTGCTGGATACCAATATCTGGCTGGCCACACACGTGGTCGCGATCACGACAGGCTATTCGGCAATGTTTCTCGCCGGTATGCTTGCCATCATTTACATCGTGCGCGGCGTGTTCACGCGCTCGCTGACAAAACAAACGGCGGATTCGCTCGCGCGCATGACCTACGGGGTGGTTTGTTTTGCCACGCTTTTCAGTTTTGTCGGGACGGTCCTTGGCGGTATTTGGGCGGATCAATCGTGGGGACGTTTCTGGGGCTGGGATCCGAAAGAAAACGGGGCGGTGTTGATTGTGCTGTGGTGCGCAATCATTTTGCACGCGCGCTGGGGCGGGTTCATCCGGCAACGCGGTCTGATGATCATGGCGCTCTTTGGGAATGTGGTAACCAGTTTCTCGTGGTTCGGCGTGAACATGCTCGGTGTCGGTCTGCATTCCTACGGCTTCATGCAAAAGGCGTTTCCGTGGCTGGTCGGCTTCATGGTGAGTCAGTTTGCATTAATGTGCGTGGCGGCAATGCCGCTCGAGCGATGGCGAAGCTTTCGCACAGCGGGTGCTTCAGCTCGCGGTGGACGCCCGCAAATCTCACCCGCTCCGTCCACTGGTTAACACTTAGTGCGGGAGAACTGATTTGCCGCCGCGCGGCGGCCAATAAATGCACAGCGTTTAGCAATGCGTGCGTAGGAGCTGTCTTTGCTCATGCGAATATGGGCCAAATGCAAGCAGTGACGGCGAATTGGCCGGCAAAGCACAACTGGCGTTACATTGCGCGTGAGTCTCCGCCAAAACGCGCCGTAGCTGAACGCATCTGCGACTTCGACGAAATTTACGGGTTGTTCGATGAAGCCACGGTGCGCGCGCAAGCGAGCCGTTGCATTAATTGCCCAGACCCGCCCTGTGTCAAAAACGGTTGTCCGCTCGCGAATCGAATTCCGGAATGGCTCGCGCTCACCGCGGATGGACGTTTTCTCGAAGCCGCAGCGCTCTCGCGCTCGACCAGTAACATGCCCGAAATTTGCAGTCGTGTTTGTCCGCAGGACCGCTTATGCGAGGGTGCATGCATTCTGAATGCGCGCTCCGACCCGGTCTCAATCGGCGCAGTCGAAAAATTTATCAACGAGTATGCATTTGCGCATGAGACGCAGGCGGCGGGGATCGCCCCGGCGAATGGTCGCAAGGTCGCCGTCGTTGGTAGCGGCCCCGGAGGAATGGCGTGCGCGGATGAACTCGCGAAGCTCGGCTATGCGGTCGCGATTTTTGAAGCTCAAACGCGCCCCGGTGGTTTGCTCGTCAACGGCATTCCTTCATTCAAGCTTGAGAAAAACATCGTGGAGCGTCGGTTTGATCTACTGCGCCAGCGAGGTGTCACTGTTCGATGTGGAGTTACCGTCGGTCGCGACATTCCGTTGTCGATCTTGCGAGAAGAATTCGATGCCGTTTATCTCGCGATTGGCGCACAGAAACCGAAAGAGCTCGGCATTCCCGGCGCTGATTTGCGCGGGGTTTTTCATGCGCTGCCGTTTCTGATTCAGAAGAATCTCGACACATCGGATGAGTCACCGATCGACGTGCACGGAAAACGTGTCGCCGTATTAGGCGGTGGCGACACGGCGATGGATTGTTTGCGCACGGCGATTCGCTCCGGCGCGCGCGATGCGATTTGCGTTTATCGCCGAGACCTAGAAAACATCCCCGGCAGCCGGCGCGAATACTTGAACGCGGTGGAGGAAGGCGCGCAGTTCATGTTTCTCACCAATGCGGTCTCGTTATCGGGAAATACCCACGGCACAGTTTGCGAAGCGCGCTGTCTCCGAATGGAATTAGGCGAACCGGATGCAAAAGGTCGTCGCAAGCCGCGAGCAATCCCGGGCTCCGAGTTCAGTGTGCCTGTCGACGTCGTGCTGATCGCTTACGGGTTCGATCCAGTCCCCATTTTCGCCGCGGGCAATTCTGACAAGATTGAAGTCAATAAATGGGGCGGCGTAATCGTCGATGAAAACCAAATGACCAGCGCGCCAGGCGTATTTGCAGGCGGTGATCTCGTGCGCGGTCCCGATCTGGTCGTGCGCGCCGTGCGCGATAGCCGTAAAGCCGCCGCAGGCATTCACAAATATTTGTCATCGCGAACGCGGGCCTGAGCACCTCTCGGAGCCGGAACAAATGCTTGAACCGATTTTTTCTGCAACGTAGAAATCGGCATTGCGAGAAGAATCTGGCATGACTGAATTTTCCGAAGAAATGCGCAGTGCCATCGACCGAAACTGTTCATGATCGAGCGCCGTATGACGAGCGATACGGCTTCGACCACGTCGCGTCGCCATTTTCTCGATCTGATCTTGGGCGCGAGTTTTCTCGGTTGGCTGATCAGCATCGCATACCCAATCATTCGTTATCTCAAACCGCTGCCCCAGACCGGGCCGACGGGACCGACGCATTTGACGCGCGATGAAGCATCCAAGCTTGAGCAGAACAAGTTTGTTATCGTACCGGTGAGCGGCCAGCGGGTGCTGGTTTTGCAAACGGGCGATCAACTGCACGCGTTCAGCGCGAAGTGCACGCATGAAGGGTGCACCGTCACGTTTTTACCGGGGCAATCGGTTATTTGGTGTCCGTGTCACGATGGGCGATTCGACCTGAACGGTCGCGTCTTGTCTGGACCGCCGCCGCGCCCGTTGCCCCAATATCTCGTCCAACGCCAAGCCGATGGTGGAATCGTCGTTTCTGAAGAAAGAGCCTGAAAAGCGATGCGAAGACGCCTCGCACTCCCAAGCCTACTCCGCCGTAGCAGCTGCGAAGGCTGGAAGCACTTCGTGCGAAATGAATGCGAGATGTGCGTAACTTTTGCGGAGCTTTCGGAGTGCGACCGGGTCCTCGCCTCGCTTTCGCCGAGTCTCACCGCATTATGCGAATGCCAATAGCATGAACAGCGCGGCGGAAAAGACTCGAGGGCTGCGTGGCTGGCTGGATCGGCGTTATCACCTCACGCCGTTGTTCGAGTTCCTGCGCCACAAGGAAGTGCCCATCGGTTCGCACTGGATGGGTTGGTACTATCTCGGCGGGATCACGATGTTCTTCTTCATTGTCCAGGTTGTTACCGGGGTGCTGCTGTTGATGTATTATCAGCCGGGTGAAGCGACCGCCTACGAGAGCATTCGTTTTTTAACGACCAAGGTCCCGTTCGGCTGGCTGATTCGGTCGGTGCACAGTTGGAGCGCGCACCTGATGATCATTTCGCTCGTGCTCCACATGTTCAGCACGATGATGTTGAAAGCGTACCGTCCGCCGCGCGAAATGACCTGGGTCTCAGGCTACCTGTTGTTTTTACTCACGCTGGGTTTTGGTTTCTCCGGCTACCTGCTTCCGTGGAACAAACTGGCTTATTTCGCAACGACCGTGGGGACCAATATCGTCAAATCGGTGCCGTTGTTAGGCAACTGGCTGTTGCAGGTGTTGCGCGGCGGTCAGGACGTCACCATCAACACGTTGTACCGATTTTTTGCCGCGCACGTCGTGATCTTGCCCCTGGCATTCGTCGGTCTGGTCGGGCTGCATTTGCTTTTGATTCAGCGTCAGGGGATGGCGCCACCGCTCGGTGAAAAAGTCGCGCCGCGCGGGATGAAATTTTTTCCCAGCTTTGCGCTGCACCGGCGTATCCCGGGATAAAACCGGAATGGTATTTTCTATGGGAGTATCAATTATTGAAAGAATTTCCGCCGCACCTCATCGGTCTGGAAGGCCCGCAAGTATGTCTGTTGGTGATTGCGGTTTTGTTCGGCATCTGGGCCGTTATTCCCTGGCTCGACCGGCGCGCTTATCACGACAAACCGTCGCCGGCTTTCAGCGATCTCGGTTGGGCGGCACTCTTGTTCCTGACTTATCTGACGCTGATGGGCTGGGACATCGGAACGCGCGGAATAAGTAATGAATCGGCGGCGATGCACAACGTTGCGCGGGTTTGCGCATGGTGGACTCTGGCCGCGGGCGCGGTCGTCATTCTTGTTCGATATTGGCGCTTCGAACATCGCTGGTTCATCCTAACTGGGGCGGTGTTGTTGCACGTGACGCTGCATGGCTTGCTGAGCGTTCCGTACCTGCTTGCGGGCCTGATCTCGGTCGTAGTCGCGGCTGTCGCGATTGCAATTTCATGCATCACCATTTCGCGGTCTGATTTGAGGAACGCAACGTGAGACCGATCGCGATCATTCTCGGCGTGTTTTTGATTCCCGCCGCCGCTTTCGCAGCAGAACCAGGTTCCGCCGGAGCGAGTCCGAAGCTCGCCGCGATGCTTGCGGCCAAGGACGCGAATGGCAAACCGATTGTTAGCCCAGAAGAACAAGCCTATTTCAATGGGCTCAATGATAATCTCCGGGCCCTCCTCAACGATCTCGTCCAAAAGGAGGTGATCACGCGTCCGGAGCATTTGGCAACGCTACTAGGGCTGCAATTGCGTCCGCAAAAGATGGAAGTGCTCTTGCAGAACAGATGCGTTCTGTGTCACTCCGACTCCGAAACGCAGTCAGCGGAGAATCTTTTCTCTGTTGCGATCGGTTCACGGCAACCGGCGGCCCACACGAATCTGAAAGAAGTCGTCGAGGACGTTCATTTTCGGCGCGGCGTTTCATGTGCCGGTTGTCACGGTGGCGATCCTACGGCCGATTTCGGTCACGATTTCGTCAAAGAATGGCCGGAGAAAGACCGTCAAAAAAATCGCGGCTGGGTCGTCCAGTTCTGCGCGCGTTGCCATTCCGATCCGGCAAAGATGCATGAGTTCAATCCAGCGCTGCCGACCGATCAACTAGCGAAGTTCAAGGACAGCCCGCACGGGCGGACATTGCTCGAGAAACACGACGACCGCGCGCCGTCATGCGTGAGTTGTCATGGTGTTCACGGGATCCGCCCCGCCAAGGATCCACAGTCGAAAGTGTACGCCCAACGCGTGCCGGAAACGTGCGGCGCGTGCCATGCCGATCCCAAAATCATGGCTGGATTTACGCGTGCGGACGGGTCTCCGCTTCCGACGACGCAACTTGCAGAATATCGCACCAGCGTGCATGGCCACGCGTTGCTTGTGCGTGGCGATCTGGGCGCGCCCGCGTGCAACACGTGCCACGGCAACCACGCTGCCACTCCCCCCGGCGTCGCGCAGGTGAGCCGGAGTTGCAGCCTCTGCCACTCTGCTAACGCGAGTCTATTCGATGGCAGCAAACACAAGCACGCATTCGATCAACACAACTGGCCCGAATGCGGCCAGTGCCATAACAATCATGCCATTGCGAAGACAAATGATTCCATGCTGGCGACCGGACCGGGGCAATTATGCGGCGATTGCCATCGCGAGTACGGGAAAGAGAATCCGGAGTGCATCAAAACCGCTGACTATTTTCACGACACAATCACACGCATGGACCACGCGCGGACGCGATTTGTCGCGGTCTCGGAAAAATTGGCTGCAAGAGGTCTGGATGTGGAGCCGATCAACAACGAATTAACGGAGCTCACGGACACGTTGAAGAAGTCGCGCGCATACGTGCATTCGTTTAGTCGAAATACTTTCCAGCAAGTGGCGCAGCCGGGTGAACAGGCTGCTCAACGCACTGATGTGCTCGTCAACAAGGCCCGCGAAGAGTACAAATATCGTCAGATCGGTCTGGCTGTAAGCATCGGTTTGATCGGGCTTTTGATGCTCGCGATTTATTTGAAACTTCGCCAGATGGAGAAGTGACGACCCGAACGTCAGCAATACGGCGTTAGAAACGCTGGCTTTGGTTAGACTCGCCGATTACTGCCCGGTCGATCGCACCGCGATAATATATGCTACAATGGCGTCCCGCTCGGCGGGTTTTAAACTCGCACGGTGCGACATGCTATTCACAATGTTCGGCCAATCCTCAAGAGCATAGTGCCATAGCGGCGGCAGCGTGTGGCACTCGATGCAGCGGTGCACCAGAAGCGTTCGGCCTTCACGCAGAGTGGCAATATCGACACGCCGTCCTTTTGTTGCAGCCGCCATTTGCGGCGTCACTGGCGGCACGTAATTGAGGGATTCGCAGGCCATCAAACACGCGAGGAGAACCAGAAGGATCGTTAGTTTCTTCATTCCTCTCAAAAACCGAAGCCAAAAATCGTCCGCACCTTGAAATCAGCTTCGTCCTGCGTGTCCGTTGCCTGTGCCAGAGCGGTGACAGTTATAAACCAATTTTGGTGTCGAAACGCGACGTTCGGGCCTACGTCGAAACGCGACGTTCGGGCCTACAAAGACATTCCTGATTTTTTCTTCGTCGCGCCAATCTGGGAAAACAAATTCGTGCAAGAATTCAAGACCGACTGAGAGTCGCGGCGAAAGTTCGTAGCTTGCGCCGAGCGCCTGCTGCAATTCGCCCTGGCGTTCTTGAAGCCCTTGCTCTTCCCATTCGGCTTCCAACGTCAGATTGTAATCAAGAATTACGGGCCCAAAATTCTTCTGCGCAATCAGTTTTGATTCGAGCTCGAAATGTTGGCGTCCGCCCTTGATCTCTCCATAGATCGATAATCCCACCGGGTCGATGACCGGGTTCGTAAGGTTATAAATCAGCTCGATCGCGGAACCCGAATAATTAAAGCTGGATTGGGTGCGGTCGCGTTCGTAGAGCCAATCAACAAGATAAATGCTGGCTTGAAAATGATCGGTGACGCCGATCTCGATTTCATGGCGAAACCCGATTTGATCGGACTGCTCTGAGTTCGTTACGCGTTCCCACGTAATCCAATTCTCCAATTCGACGCTGCCGGGCGCTGAGGTCGGGGCCTCATAGAGGAAGGTGAAGTGGCGCGCGCCCGCAAGAGCCGCAGTTACCGGCAATATCCACAAGAGCAGGATCAGCAGGGTGAATTTCTTCCAAAGATTCCTCTGAATCACGAAGCGAAGACTATCTTCGCGTTTACAATTCTGCTGCCGATAGCTTGCTATTTTTTAGTGCGCGGTTGCCACTATTGCCATTTTAGATTCAACCCCGTTTTCCGATTCGAAGGTTCAAAGCGCGCTCGGATGGTCGCCCGCCAGGATGGTGGTGTTGTGTATTTTTCGCTTTTGTCGATTTGACGCATTTGGCACGATCAGATCCTCACAGCGGGTCTGAAATCATGGAGGCAAGCGAACCAGAAAACCGAAAGCGATTCTTTCCCATCGGCGCGATCTTCTTCTTTGCGCTTCTGATTTTGTTTTACGCTGCGCTTTGGCTGGTCGTTTACTGGCTCATGATTTCGCGAGCATGAATAAGCTGAGCGTCACGCAGCTGGAGAAGCGAATCATTTGGATCTCGCTGGCATTTGTCGCGGTGCTATTGGGACTCTCTGCATTGGCGATCAACCTTTTTCACGTCGGTCTTCCCACCTGCCTCACCGA
>WNGF01010002.1_pt1 | contig 14990 bp, 10 predicted proteins | sample 5400641 | NCBI WGS metagenome assembly WNGF01 (sample SAMN13153371, study PRJNA577476) | soil metagenome | isolation source: 80 cm soil or saprolite under grassland replicate 2 | place: USA:California | collected 2016-06-15
CTCAGGCTATAGAGAACCGCGCCGCTGGGCCTGACGACGAGTGGTTTCACTGATGCGTTCGGCAGATCGACCTCGGTCCCGTCGGTGAGGTTCGTCACCACCAGGCGACTCGTATAGTTGACCGCGACATGCACCGCGCGATCTCCGCCTGCCGCGAAGATATCCGACACTACCGTGATTTCCGGAAAGGTCGTCCCTGCACGCCAGATTCTGAAAGTCGTCTCTCCCTGGAAACGATAGTAGGCGATCAGCACGTTATTTGAACCGAGGTATGTAGTCCTGAAGAAGAGCTCCGTTGGATCCGACGCAAAGCCGAAATCTTGGTTTGGAAAGATAACGGTGGTAGCTCCCGTTCGCCTATCCGCGACGGCGATATCGGTCAAGTCAGGTCGAAAGAGGAGGCGCGTCGCATCAAAATCAAGTATCTGCCCGGGGGCACAGGCGATCAGCCGAAGTCCCAGCAGCGAGGGATCGGAGACGATGTAAATTGGCTGGCCGCCCCCTCGTTGCCCTGAGTCATTTTCGGCCAATATTTGAAGGTGGTTCCACCCGGGATTCGTGAAGTTCAGGGTGACATCGATCTGCCCCAACGCGGTCGGCCAGGGGTTAAACGGTCCTTCTACTGTCAGTTTGCAGGTTGCCGAATTTTCTTCGTCCACACATCTCGCACGCACCCGCGCTGTCGAACCAACGATGTCGAAGAAAGAGGGTTCTTCGACGATAACCGTCGGAGGATGTCGATAACGGAACGCCAGTGAGGCACTGCTGCTGGTGCCATAGAAATCGGTCGCGGTCACCGTAAGCGTCTTCTCACCGGTCGGAATGTCGGCCAAGGAAAGCGTACCCGTCCATTTCGAGCCATCGAACCCGAGGTTACTGGACGCCGTGTCCACCTGGGCGATGACGCTTTGGAGCTGGAACGTGGACGTCACGATCGCGGAAATTGGAAGTGGTCCCGCCTGAACGCTCAAGCTGGCCGGCTCGCTGATTTGAACGGAGATGGCCGCGTTCGCCGCCTTGGCGGCGAGCACTACGGTCCAGACCGCGCAAACGGCAATAATGGATCGTAACCCGCGGAAGACCACGAAACATATTGTTGTCTTAACGAGCCCGACATTCATCGGTTCGTCATGCCGGGCGACAGGTTGTCTAACTGCATGGAATTATTGATGCCTTTTGACGCGGCATTTGGGGAGTCAAATTGGGAACGTCCAGAGCAACCGTGATCGCATAAGGAGTAGGGCGATTGCGGGAGTGGGCCGTTCGTGGCGCTCGGCTCGCACGACGACAAGCTCACCAGCTGTCGGCCCAGTTCCGCAGGACGGAGCTGCTGGCGCGGCAGCCGGCAGGGCGCAGCAGTTGGCTATGGAGAACTTGACCGGTCAAGGGGGCGACACCTGGCTTGAAAGGCCGACGCCAGTAGCGCAGAGGCCGCGGGGTCGGTTCGAATGGCTCTCGCGGATGATGCGCGTCGATGCAAGGGACGCTGTCCAAGCGCGTCGAGCGAGCGAGTAAGATGGACGTCGGCATGACCGCTCAGATTGAGACAGGCAGCCAGCGCAACTGGGTTCGAGTGTCGGGTCGGGGTGGTCCTGCCGCTTTCGGGCGGGGGCTCGGGCGTCAGCGACGCATGGGAGGGGTTTGCGCACGAGGGCGCGACCGCCACAGCGTAGGCAAACGCCGATGTCGATGCCGGTGAGCACGAGGATGACCTCGCGCCACTTCGCCATGTGCAGATGGGTGGCGACTGCCGACTCGGAGGTCGTCGGCGCGGCGGCGGGGATCTTGGCTTCGAGTAGACGACGGGAGGTCTCGAGCCGGGTCGTAGAGTGGGCCGCCGACATCAGGCCGTAGTGGCGGATCTTGACGAAGCCGGGCGGCAGCAACGTGCGTCATCCACCTCGATAGAAAGGTGACGCCGTTGACTGTGACGGGCTCGCCGGTCTTGGGGCGGAACGTGACGCCGCGCTTGCCCATCGACACCAGGCGGTGATTGGAGATCGCCACCCTGTGCGTGTATTGGCCGAGGTACGCGATGACCTGCTCGGGTCCGCGGAAGGCACGCTTGCGGTAGACCCTCCAGTCTTTGCGGTACAGACCGGCGATGAGCGCGGCAAAACCGGCCCGGTCTCGAACCCGCAGGATGCCGGGTCGCTCGGCTCGCCGCAGAGCATCGAGCATCTTGCCCCGGAACAGCCTGCCCATGACGTGCACCGGGAACAGGTAATCGGCTTGGGTTCCGATCCATCGATCGCCATCGTCGTTGAGCGCGCCGCCTGTCACGATGCAGTGCGCGTGCGGGTGAAGCTCGAGTTTCTGGGTCCACGTGTGCAGCACCGCGGTAACACCCAGCTCACCACCGAGGCGTTTCGGATTCTGGCCGAGCTCGAGAAAGGTCTCGGCTGCGCAGCGCAAAAGCAGGTCGTAGACGAACGTAGGATAGTCCCGGCACAGGCCTCGTACTCGGAGGGCAGTGTAAACACGATGTGAAAATAGTGAGTTGGCAGTACGCGCTCGAGTCGTCGCGCGATCCATTTGGCCTAGGCCACTGCCGGGCACTTCGGACAATGGCGGTTGTGACAGGTAATGGGGAGCTCCCCATTACGTGCCTTATGGGGAGCGCGCCGTTCTGGGGAGCGGATGGGAAACGGGGCGTGCGCAACGAGGCGTAACGCCCCGTTCGACTCTCGATTACCGTGGGGCCTTGAGCCAGGCGAGCAGTGCGTCGGTCGGAACGTTCCCTTGCGCAGACGCGGCGGCACGATGGCCTCAATCGCCTCCAGCTTCTCACTGGGATCGGCGCGGACGTACATCTCTGTGGTGGTCAGCTGGCTGTGGCCGAGCCGGGGCACGAGCTCGCTCGCCACGATAGGGATTGGGACGCAAACTCCATCAATACACGCTCCAATGCACGGTGTCTTCGGTGCGCCGCAGTGGTTCACGTCTCGTTTTAGGTTGACGCACATGTTATCGACGGGTGTGAACCCCGGGCCACACAGGACGCATTGACCGTCAATGCAGAGTCGAGGGCCTGCTTCTCTCAGCGGGCATGTGCGGCACAACTGCCGCCGCGCATCGCGTCCCGCTCGACACCCGACGAGTACGCATGACGTTCCGGAACACCCGGCGATGCCGTTCCGGAAAATACATGGATGGTTCGCAGTAGTCAGGCCAGTGGCGCAGCCCGCCGCGGGCGAGTCGGCCCACGTGCATCTATTATCGCCGTAGAAACTATTACTATAACTGATGTAGCCTGCCGGACACCCGTTGCACGTATCGATAGACCAATCCCGCGTCGCATCGACGGATTGGTCGGGGAGAAGCGTCCGCTGCCTCGCCTCCGCCATCGGACAAAACGTCGGAGTTGGAGTCGCGTGCGTCGGCTCCGACCTGCGACCTGTCTTCTGACCACGCGGGGCGGTCATCCGCAAGGGGTCCGTCCGAAACCTTTCCAGAATCCGCCGATTTCCCTCTTCACGCTGACAGGGGGGGAGGTGTCTTCACCCCGGCAACCGATGCCGAGCGCGCCGATCAAACATAGGAACTCAACGACGGCGCTACGCATGTGGGTTCAGCCGATCAATGGTTCGTAGAGCACTAGGTGCGAGCATGGGGCCGCTACTGCGGAACCCGGTAGATGGTACCCGTCGAGGACTTGGAGAAATAGACGTAGCTTTCATCGATCACCATGGCCGTCACGAAAAGGAGTTGGCCGGCCAACGCCGCGCGCGCTCCTCCGAGTATCGGATATCTCACGATGTTGGTGACCGAGTCCGCGATCCCCCCGGGAGCCCCGAAGATGTAACGATCATTGACGGCAAGCGCTGCCCAGAAGGGGACGTAACTATCGGCAGTCTGTCGGCATCCACCGGACTTGTCGGCCACGTACAGGAACTCAAACCCGGTACTGCTGCTCCAGGCGATATTTTGGGGGCCGACGCCAAAATAACTATAGACCGTTGCTTCCGGCGTCGGAAAAACTTCGGGGCTGCCGCCCGTCTTCAGAACTCGGAAAAGGTATCTATCGCTCCAGTAGACGTACCTATCGTCGGCGGCGAGCATGAAGGGCGCTCCGCTCGCGAGGGGCGTTGCGACAGCGCCCGCCGTCTTCGCGATTCGCATGATGGTGCTATTGTTGTCGACCCAATAGACGGCATCCAGATCAACGGCAATGGCCCCCGGCTCGATTGCCGCGCTCACTAGCAGTGCAGGAGAGCCACCCGATTTTGATGCCCTCATGACGCCGGCGCCGAGCGTATCGGTGAAGTAGACGTCGGTCGCATCGATGGCCAGGTGCCGAGCACCGGGTTGGCCCGTTGCGAGCGGCACCGGCGTCCCGCCGGTCTTCACGACTGTTGACGTCGCGCTTGAGGTCGATGCAACTATTGTTGACCGGCGTGAATCCTGGAATGTTGACCGCCGTGAATCCTGGACCACACGGCACGCATCGACCATCGAGGCAGAGAGCACGACCGACTTCTCTTGCCGGGCATACGATCCCACAACCGCCACAGTTGTCTGGATTGCGCTGAGCGTCCACGCAAGAGCCGCAGAGCGTCAGCCCGGGATCGCACCCTCCACCGCCTGTGCACGTTGGACTGTAGCCAAACTGCAGGCTTTCATATTGTGACGAGCACGAACCGCAAAATGACGTCGACGTCGTCAGGTTCACGCATGCGCCCGAGCAATTCGTGAGCGGCGGCGTGCAGGTGGCGGCGCATCCTGTTGGCGTGCAGACCTGGCCCGGTTGGCAAGTATTCGGGCACGAACCACAGTGGGCAGGTTCACTGAGGTTGGCTTCACAACCATTGCTCGGGTCGTTATCGCAGTCGGCCCAGTCCGTCCGACAGCCGACGAGTACGCACGACGTTCCGGAGCACCCCGCGATGCCGTGCTGGAACACACAAGCAGGTTTTGGAAAAAGTGACCCCGCGGCGCAGCCTGCGGCGGGCGAATCCAGCCACACGCACCCGTGACCAATGCCGGCGTAACCTACCGGGCATCCGTTGCAAGTAAGGCTAAGGGAGGGCGCACCGCTACCATCCACGTCGTTCATTCCCGATTGATCGATCGAGGAATCCGGTATGCCCGAACCATCAGGAGAGATGTCCGCTGGCTCGCCTCCCGCATCGAGAGATACATCAAACCGCGAGTCTGGTGCATCGAGTACGATTTGGGACCTATCTTCGGAGGACGACAGGCGGTCATCCGCCGGCGCGTCCGACGGTTTCCCAGAATCCAAGGATTGCCCAGCGTCCTGCGCTTCGGGCGGGGTATCGTCGCCCTGGCACCCGGCGGCGAGGCTGGTGATGAAGAACGAGAGCATTAGGATGCGGGGACGCATGCGGGTCAGCCGAGCATGATCGTGCACGCCTTTTTTGGTGCTGGCCAGGGCCCGACGGTTCAAAAGCGCCATTCGTGTTAGCGATTATTTTGCGAGGCGACCATGCCTTACCCGCCCGCTGCGAGCGGGCTGCTTTGACTGCGCGATTCTGTGCACCGCATGTAGGTTGACGGCGCAGATTGCCGTCGGCGAGGGCGCCAAACGAGGCATTTCGGACGACTCGCTGGCACTACATTCATGAGCCGATCCGCACCGTCGCTCAGCGACCCTCCGCGACGCGTGCACGAAGTCCTCGGAGCACGCGCGACAATAGTTCGCGGATATCTCTACTGGCGGCGAGCGCCACGACTAGGACGCCGATGGAGACCAGCACCGCCTTGCCTATGAAGGTAAGCCACCGATTCACGTTCGGCAGAAAAATCGCCAGCAGGATCCCGACGACCATCGTGCAAAGAACGCCAAAAAAACTTCTCATTTGCAGAGCGACACCACGTTTGCCGCGCATGTCGATCTTCCGCGCTATGTGCACGGGAAAGATGCCCAATGAAAAGACTGCCACCGCAACGCTCGTGGCGAGGGGCAGACCAACAGGACCAAGGGTGCGCAGACCCAACAACATCAATGGGATACGCAGCGCCGGCTCGACGAGCGAGACCCATGCAGTCAGCGCGATCTCCCCTAGCCCTGTCAGTACGATGTACATGAGAAATGACCGGGCCGACAGCAGCGTACTCACGCAAATAGCGATGCTGAGCCCGATGCCGCCATATTTGTCGCTGCCAACCCACACCGCGATGAAGTCGCGATTCATCGCAAGGAGCACCGGGAAACACAGAGCGGCCACGGTAGACCACACCGTGAAAAGCTCTCCGAGCGGCCGCGCAACTCCCTTCGGGCCCACCTCGCCGAGTAGATGGGCAAGCGCGCTCAACGTCGAGCCCGCAATCGGATTGATGAACGAGAGTGCGAACCGGAACAGGCGATCCGTAAGACCATACACCGCCGCTCCCGCCGGGCTGATCAGTGCCGATACGAGAGCGACATCCACGTTCGATGCAACGTGTCCTACGATGCGACTCAAAAAGACAGGAAGGCTCGCCGATACCAGGTCTCGCAATTCGCTCCGCTCGAATGTCGGTTTGGGGAGATCAAGTTGAAGCCAGATACGGATTGCACAAGTGGTGGCGAATCCGGCGCCTACCAGTGCTCCCGCAAGGGAGCCCACCCCGAAGGCGATGATTCCAAAACCTTTCCACAGGAATACGACGGTGCCGATGACCTCCACCAATTGCACCATGATTCGCGACCAGCCGGCAATTGCCGTTCGCTGCCATGCATGAGTGACCGCAGTCACATTGGTCCAAGCAAGGTCGAGTGCTGAGCCGGTTGCGCTCAGCGCGAACGTGATTGCCAACTGACGCCGAATGGTCGGGTCGGCATTCACGAGCGCCGGAACGAAATGCGCTGCTGCCCAACCCAGCACGATAAAGACGGGCGTGGTAATAATGGTGATGACGATCGCGCAGCCAGCGATTCGTGCGAACCGCAGAGTGTCCCCCGCACCGAAGGCTTGGGCAAGACGCTGATAGAACACCATGCCGAACCCTAAGTCGAGTAATCCCAGCAGTGCGACGATGTTGGCGGAGGCGAGCCACGAACCGTAGGTGCTCAAACTGAAGTATCGGAAATAGATCGGCACGAGGACGATGCCCTTGACGACGCTCAGGGCGAGTCCCGCATTGCTCATGATTATCGAGACCAATGCCGCCCGCCTGCGACCGATCATCGGCGGCGGCGTTCTAGCGAGCGTCGGAGCGCCTGTCATGGCGGAAGAAGTCGCGTCACGCTTGGAGGAGAAGAGTTGCTGCTATTCGGGGGCGATCCACGTGCACCAAACGACGCCACAAAAGCCCCATTCGTCATGTGCCTCGTTTCGAGCCGCCACCGCGAAGGCCATCAGCAGGCCCCAGCCAAGACCGCACCTCCCTAGCACCTATGCCGGACATTTGCTACGGTCGGGCCGACTCGACTTTCCGCGCGTTGCAGCCGCCACCGCGAGGGAAACTTCGAAACGCTTACGGAAGCATCACACTCGTCTGAATTTTCGACCGTCCCGACGCAACTTCCTAAGGATCTTGATGCCTACGATCGATGCGGGAATTCGCTGCGCATGTTCCAGTAACACTGTACATCGAGTTTGAAAGGGCAACTAAGTGGGAAATGCGGCAAAGCCTCAGACTAGGTCGGGCGCGTCTTTCGTTCGGGAGCCGGGATTCAACTTCCTTGTTGGCTGGCGCCTGCTCCGCAAGCATTGGGCTACGGCACTGGGCACGGCTTTGGCCGTATGCCTGAGTGTTACGTTTCTTACTCTCGGGCAAACGAAAATCTACGTCGCGACGTGCACAGTCCAATTTGACCCAGTTCCGCCTCGCCCACTCGGAAAGGACATCCAGTCGCTCGATATGGGCGTCGGAGATCGATGGGGTAACCGTGAGTATTGCGAGACGCAGTACAAGATCATCCAGTCGATGCGTCTCGCTATGGCTGTCGTACGGGATCTCGATCTGAACCACGACGGAGCGTTTCTCAGGATGTTACCGCCGGGAGCGCCCTCTCCTAAAGCCGCGGTGGAGCCCGATCAGGCCGCCGACGCACTCCGTGGCCGGCTCAAGGTTGAGCCCATAAAGGACAGCCGCCTGGCCGTGGTGAAGTTCGAAGATTCCGATCCCCAACGGGCAGAACGTATTCTCCGGACACTGGTGAACCTCTACGTCGAGCAGAACCTCGATGATGCATTGGCATCCACGTCATCGGCGGTCGAATGGTTACGCGGTCAACTTGATAAGCTCAAGGGTGATCTCGAGAGTAGCGAACTCGCTCTGCATCAGTATAAGCTATCCAACAACATTCTGTCGGTGGCTTTCGACGATCAGTCGAACATGCTCAGGGAAGAGGTTAAACAACTCAATGAGGCCCTGACGACGGTTCGAACCAAGCGCGAAGAACTTGTTGCGCGACGAAATGAACTCTTGAAAGTCACCCCCGATGATCCCTCCAGCCTGCCGGCTAGAGAGCTACTACAAAGCACTCTGCTCCAGAATCTTCGTCAACGTTACGAGGAGGCCGTTCAAAAGCGAGAGTCATTGATTGGCGAAGGAAAGGGCGCAGGCCATCCGGACGTCGCGGCGATTGATGCAGGTCTGAAGAAAACTCGTGATGCGCTGCTAGCCGAAGTAAGAAACATCGAGGGAGCCGTCGAGCGTGACCTAGCTGCGATCAATGAGGAAGAACAAGGACTTGCGAAGCTTTTCGCCAACTCACAAAAGCGAGGACTCGATCTCAATCTTTTGGAAATTGAGTATAACCGCCTCCGTCGGACGAAAAACAACACCGAAAAACTCTATGAGTTAGTGCTCGAACGAACGAAGGAAACCGATCTTACGCGAGTCCTGCGCGTCAACAACATTCATGTCATCGATGCGCCTCTCCTGCCGAGGGCGCCAGTGCGTCCGAAGGTCACGCTCCAGATCGGACTTGGAATAATCGGTGGGCTTTTCCTGGGCATTGTCGCCGCGATTGGCAGAGCTTTGCTGGATCGGACGTTGAAGACCCCGGACGATGTCGAGCGAGAACTTGGAGTTACGTTCCTCGGCCTTCTACCCGAGCTCGAAGCAGGACGACAAGGCACGTACTATCACACGCGGCGACGTCGACAGATGCGTACGTCGCCGTTTCCCGGAACTCCGGAGCTCATTGTCCATGAAGCCCCTGCAAGCGGCGTGGCGGAGGCCGCGCGAGCGATCCGTACGAACGTCGTGTGCATGGCACCCGACCGTCCTTTCCAAACTCTGTTGGTGACCAGTGCTGGGCCAGCCGAAGGCAAGACTACTGTGGCGTGCTGCCTCGCAATTGCCATGGCGCAGGCCGGTCAGCGGGTGGTGCTAATTGATTGCGATCTCCGGCGTCCTCGTCTGCACCGCATTTTCCAAGCCGATTCCGGTGTCGGTGTGTCGACCGCTCTCATCGGAGACATAGGCGGCGCCGGCGCGATCTCGACCGATGTGCCGAATCTGACAATCATACCCGCGGGTCCCATTCCGCCCAACCCAGCGGAGCTGCTGCAAAGCGACAAGTTCAAGAGTTTCCTGGCACATCTTCAGGCACAGTTCGACAGAGTGATTATCGATAGCCCGCCTATCGTCCCCGTGACCGATGCGGCGGTCTTGGCAACCGTCGTCGATGCGACGATACTGGTCGTGCGCGCCTTCGTGACGACCAACGACTTGGCGCGGCATGGTGTCAGGGCTCTCGCCGACATCGGAGGAACCATAGCCGGTGTGGTACTCAACGCAGTCGATTTGGACCGGCACGAATACAAGTACTATTACTACGCATACAAGCGAGATGGGTATTACGCACCACGCCCGCACACGACTCGTCCCGAGTCGAGTACCACCGACGCGGCAGAATCTCCGCCAGACCAGCCAGCGTAGCGATGTGTGGTATCGCCGGACATCTAGCATACCCCCGCGCCGACGAGCGCGCGGTACAAGCAATGATCAGCGCATTATTGCACCGCGGTCCTGACGGCATAGGAACGTTCCACGACGGCCCCATCGCCTTGGGACACACGAGGCTGGCCATCATCGATCTGCAAACCGGTGATCAACCGAAGTTCAACGAGGACCGGCAGATCGCGGTCGTATTCAACGGAGAGATATACAACTATAGAGAATTGAAGAATGAGTTGGCATCGCGCCACCGCTTCGTCTCCGAATCGGATACCGAGGTGCTCGTCCATCTGTACGAAGATTTCGGCGATGAGATGGTATCCCGACTGGAGGGCATGTTTTCGTTTGCCATTTGGGATGCTCGGCGGCAACGTCTCTTCGCCGCACGAGATCGGTTTGGCGAAAAGCCGTTTCTTTATCTCCACGATGCCAGAGGGTTCTTTTTCGCATCCGAATTGGTGGCGTTCGCGTCTGCCGGTCTCCTGCGCGGAGAGCTCAACCGCTCCGCACTCTCCGATTACCTTAAACTGCTGTACATTCCCGCACCGAACACGATTTGGAAGGATGTAAGCAAGCTGCCGGCAGGCCACACACTGGCTGTTGACCGCTCGGGCCTACGCGTGTCGTCTTATTGGCGGCCGCCGGAGCCCGGGCGCAACGCGAACCCCACCGTACCCGTCGACGGAATCACAGCAGAGCTCCGACGCTCCGTTCGATCGCGACTACGAAGCGACGTTCCTATGGGCGCCCTACTTTCCGGTGGAATCGACTCATCGACTGTCGTGGCGTTAATGGCGGAAGAGCTTGGTCCCGGCGTGAAGACATTCTCGGTCGGCTTTGGGCGTGACGATGACGAACTTCGATTCGCCCGCCTAGTCGCCGACCGTTATCGCACGGACCATCACGAAATCATTGTAACCGCCGACATTACGTCCCAAGTCATGAATGCGTTCGCGCTTTTCAGTGAACCTCTGGGTGACAGCTCTGCCGTTCCGACCGTAGCCGTCTTCCAGGAAGTTGCGCAACACGTCAAAGTGGCGCTGACCGGTGACGGCGGTGATGAGCTCTTTGGTGGATACGACCGCTATAGATTGGTGGACCGCCTTCCACGCTTACCCACCAACTCCATGAATTGGTCATCCCATGTGGCGCTGGCCTACGCGTTCTTTCGTCCGGCGTGCCGGCTGCTGCGAACCATGGCTGCTCGCGGTGTCGCACGAACTTTGGCAATGGTCGAGGTGTTCAATGCCGCCGAACGCGCGTTGCTTTTGGGACTGTTCGAAGATGCCCCTTACCTTGCGGCAAATTCGGAACCGAAAGGAAGTGCAAACGCCGCAATGGCATTCGATCTTAACGTTTACCTACCTGATGATATGTTGGTCAAAGTCGATATCGCATCGATGGCGTCTGGGGTCGAATCGCGAGCACCCTTGTTGGACCACGCACTCGCCGATTCCGTCGTACCGGAACCTTCAAGTTCGAAACTGAATGGGAGTGAAGGTAAGATCCTTCTGAAGCGTGCAGTCGCTTCCCTCGTTCCCACACCCATTTTGCAGCGGCGTAAGCGCGGCTTCGGCAGCCCGATCAAGGACTGGCTCTCCGGGGAACTGCGTGACTTTTTTCTTGATACGCTTCGCTCCAATCACGCAATGGTTGGAGATTGGCTAGACCGCTCCGCGGTAGCGCGAATGGCTGAAGCTGCCATATCGACCAATGGAAATGCGCACCAGGGGTGGGCGCTTCTGGCGCTCGAAATTTGGGCACAACGGTTCGCACGGTTGCAGCGCGAGAGCGTCCCTCCTCCGATGACACTGCGCGATACCATCGCGACTCCGACCAATGGAGCCTCCCCATGAGTGTCCGGGCGCCTGCCAACACGACCAGCAACGTGATGACGTGGAGTTGCGTAACCTCCTTCGCTTTGAGTTTTCCTGCGCTACCGTGGTGGGACTGCCATCGCAGCGCGCGATCGCGAAGCGCGTATTTGCGACGAGGAACGCATGCTCAGCTTTGACGTCATGCTGGCCATTGATGTCGTACTAGCTATGATCGCGCTAGTGCGCCTTCGTCCGGCGACATTCATCGTCGCCGTGAATGTGTGCAACATGCTTCTCGCCCTGTCGAACATCGAAGAGTTCGGTCAGCCATCGTCGCAATCCTATTTGCCCGCTGCCGTTTTCGATCCGGCTCAATTGCAAACCGCAACGACGATATTCAACATCGTAACAATTACACTCTTGCTTGCAGTTGCCTTACCGAAAGCCAAAGACAAGCCCGAGGGCGCTTTGCCTCCGCTATCCAGGGCCGTCATGATAACGCTTGTAGTTTATTTCATTGCGTTCACACTCAGCTCGAAGAGCATCGTCGTGAATGCGTATTCAGACGCGCAACGGACTCTCTTCTGGGTTCCTCTGGGAGGCGTCATTGCATTCGGTGAGGGGCTCGTATTGTATGAGATATATCGCCGAGCTCGAGTGGGTAGCCTGAACTCGTGGCGTGCGCTTGCATTGCTCTTCGTTTTTCTCCTCATTACCGATTACAGTAAAGGCTCTACCGGTTCTGCGACGGGCTTTGCCTTCACGGCGGCCTTTCTCATTCTAGGACGCACAGGTCGCCCGTGGGTCCGGCCGCTGAAGATCTTCGGGGTATTGGCCGGGGCTGTTGTCCTCGCTCTGCTGGTCCGCCAGACGCGATCGACGCTGTATGCAGAAGGTTCCGATGCAGTCGCGGCGGCATCCGAGAATCTCGCAAGCGCAGAGGAAAGGCGAGCCAGCACTGCGTCGGGAATAGAGGGGAGTACAAACGGATCTCAGAATGCTGCCCACGTGTTGGAATGCGCCCTGCTGTACAACGCGGGTTACAGTCGAGAGTGGCGGTCCTTATATCTGCCAATCCTCTATACGTTTCAACCTCAGTTCATCATGGAGCTTTTGGGGCGGGAACGACAGATGGATGCGCCTTGGGAGTTGGCGGAATACTTCATACACGGTGGGGGCCTTGCGATTTTTGGTGAGATGTACTGGAACGGCGGTTATGCCTGCGTGGTCCTGATAAGCGCGCTGGTTCTATTGATCGCCTATTTCGCTGATACCCGCAGTCACCGTAGCTTCGGATGGGTTATTTTCCATTGCATGTATGTACCGATCCTATTTCCGGGCATGGGTTATGGTCTCAACTATCTATTTCGTGGGGCTTCCAACGCATTGCTTGCGTTCGTCGCTTATAAACTATTCGCGAGGGTACGTACATTATCGACACGGACACTTCCTGGCCCGACAACCGAGAGAGGTCCGAGAACTTGGCGCGCGGCATGAACTGCGCGCGGATTCGTCCTTGTTCTCGCCGAAGCTCGTTGGCAAATCGGCGGACCTGATTGGGGCACCTCAGTTGCTTTTGTCACGTAACGTGTTGTGACGATTGAGGGGATAATGCAATGGCTCATCGTGCGAGCGGAACACATGATTTGTTGATTGTGGCGAACGAGCCGACACCCTACAATACCGACTTGTTTAACGCGCTTGCGGCCCTTCCAGGCTGGCGGACGACCGTCTTCTACGCGCAGGCGCGCAGTTGGGAAAAGGATGCCGGTCACGATTACAGGCGGATGCCTGAGTGGCGATACGAGGCCACCCTCGCCAAGGGCAAAGGTCTCACCGGTCAATTGGTCAGCACTTGGCGTATGCTGGGCCTGTTACGACAATTGCGCCCTGCTATCCTGCTCGTCAGTGGGTACAATGACATTCCCCATGCAGCGGCCATCGTTTTGGGTGTGCTGAGTGGCGTCCCCTTTGCGTTCTGGGTTGATCAATTCAATCTTGGGAAGCCTCGCCGAGGAGGGTGGCCAGCGCGGATGGCGCGCGATTCCATGCGGCGCATGGTGTTCAAGCAAGCTGCAGCAGTCCTCGTATGTGGTCGTCCTGGTTACGTTTCAGCGCGCAGTGCCGGCTGTCCCGAATCCAAATTGGTAGATTTCCCGTACGTCGTCGACGTCTCACGCATCCAGAATCTCGCGGCGAGTTGTTCCGGAGTGAGCGGTTGGGATTCAAGAGCTCACCTGGGCCGTCTCATCCTGTTTAGCGGGCGTCTTATTGCACGCAAGGGACTCGACGTCTTGTTCGATGCTCTCGATCGACTGCACAGCCGGAGAACCAATTTTTTTCTCGTCGTCGAAGGTGACGGACCATTGCGTGCGGACTATGAGAGGAAGGCACAGGCCGCGCGCTTCGCGGACAATGTACGCTTCGTTGGATTTCGGCAAATGGATGAGCACGCTTTCCTGCTTTCGAAAGCTGACATCGTGGTCGTTCCATCTACGCACGACCCGTGGGGACTCGTGGTCCACGAGGGCATGCTCATGGGTAAGCCCGTGTGCGCTTCGAGTGCGGTGGGTGCGGCCGTCGATCGCATCGTTTCCGGTCGGAATGGTTTCATCTTTCCTTCCGGTGATGCCGATGCCTTAGCCAAGTTGTTAACGCTGCTCTTGGAGGATGACGGCCTGCGACGACGGGCAGGACAGTCGGCGCGAGAGACAGCCAAAGGCTTGACACCAGAACGGAACGCGCGCGTGCTCCTTTCATCCGTGCTCAAGCGCGTGGAAATCAGTCCGAGGATATGAAGACCGTGGGACGGCCCATTCTGCCATCGCGTAGCTGCGACACGCTTACGAGCGACCCTTTCGTGCCTCAACGCCCGACAGCTTCAGCGACAGCATCAAGAATGGCCGCGACCCTTACCGCGAAACCGAGCGAGGCCGACGCATGCTCGTCGTCGCCACCTCCGCGTGCCCAGAGCGCGATCCGTTCGAGGAAGTACGCGAGGGCGGCGTCGAGTGGCATCCGCTCAGAAACCGGAATTGGTTCGCCACGGTCTACCAACTTGAAGGGGTGCGGCCGACAATCGTCGTACACGATCGTCCGGCCTCCTGCCAAAGTCACGGCGAACCTCCGCGACTTCGCTGCAGCGCCGTTCCCGAGCTGCACGCTGACCCTCACCGTGTCGAGGTCGAAGGAGGCTTCGACGAGCTCACCTGCAAGACCGGCGCTCGTGGGAAGTTTGCGAGCGTAATGAACACGAAATGGGGCGTTCGCTCCGAGCAGGTCCAGGCAGAGTGCTACATCGTGTGAACCGTAGTCATA
>WNGF01006153.1_pt1 | contig 14987 bp, 12 predicted proteins | sample 5400641 | NCBI WGS metagenome assembly WNGF01 (sample SAMN13153371, study PRJNA577476) | soil metagenome | isolation source: 80 cm soil or saprolite under grassland replicate 2 | place: USA:California | collected 2016-06-15
ACGACGGCGCTCGAGTCGATCCCGCCCGAGAGGAACGCGCCGACCGGCACGTCACTCACCAGATGGAGCTCGACGGCCTCCCGGAGAAGCTCGGCGATCCGCCGGCGGGCATCGGGCGCCGTCGCCCCCCGCGCCTCCGGTGAGGCCTGCGCCAGCGGATCCCAGTAGCGCCTCTCGCTCACCGTGCCGTCGCGGTCCACCGTCAGCCAGTGACCGGGCGGCAGGGCCCGGACGCCCTCGATCAGCGTCCGGGGCGTCGGGACCGACTGATAGGCCAGGTACTCCCACACCGCGACAGGGTCGAGACGCCTCGGCACGAGGCCGCTCGCCAGCAGCGCCCGGACCTCGGACGCGAAGAGGAACACCCCGTCCCCCTGGTAGTAGTAGAGCGGCTTGATCCCGAGGCGATCACGAGCGAGGAAGAGCGCGTGACGCCCGGCATCCCACAGCGCGAAGGCGAACATCCCCCGGAGGCGATCGAGGCAGTTCGTCCCGAGGGCGGCGTACTCCCGTAGGATCGCTTCCGTGTCCGTCCGCGACCTCCATCCGCCATCGTGTCCTCCCGAGGCTACGGTCCGCGACCCTTCCCGCAACGCGCGATAGTTATAGATCTCCCCGTTGCTCGTGATCCAGTTGCCCGTCGCCGGGTGCGACATCGGCTGGCGCCCGGCGGGGGACAGGTCGATGATCGCCAGCCGCGTGTGTCCGAGGACAACGCCTGGCGGCCGCCCATGGTCGACTCGCTGGACCGCATACCCATCCGGGCCGCGGTGCCGCAGCGACATGACGACTCGGGTCACGATCTCATCGAGCGCCAGACGGCCGCCGCCGGCGAGCGGGAGCCCGTCGGGCGAAGTCCCCGAGGCGACCACGATCCCCGCGATCCCGCACATCAGAGGAAGGGTGTCAGGGCCGCAACCAGTCGTTCGTGGAAATGGGCGGCGGTGAAATGCGCCTCATAGCGCTGCCGGGCCTGCCGAGACCACGCCGCCCACTCGGGGCCGGGGGTGAGGAGCCGACAGATCGCCGCCGCCAGGACCTCCGGCTTCTCGACGTCCGCCGACAACCCGGCCTCGGGCGGATTCACGACCTCACACCCGGCATCCAGGGTGCTGACGAGGCACGGCCGTCCCAGCCGCATCGCCTCGAGATAGACCAACCCGAATCCTTCGTTCTTGCTGGGGAGCGCGAGACAGCGGCAACGGGCCAGGAGCTCGTGTTTCCTCGCTTCCGATACCGACCCCCAGAACCGGATCCGCTCTGGGAGCCCCTGTCTCCTCGCGCCTCGCTCCAGCGCGTCCCGCAGGTCCCCGTCGCCCGCGATCCACAGCTCCGCATCAGGCATCCGCTCCAGGACACGCGGCCACGCGCCGATCATCTCGCGGTGTCCCTTGTAGTCTTCGCTCCTCAGCAAGCGGCCCACCATGAGCGCCACCGGAGGGTCTCCCGGAGCCGGCACGTCGCCCCGGAACGGTGTCGAGATGCCCAGATGCACCGTCCGGTGCGGCCGGTGCGCATAGCGGGGATTCGCGCGGAGGAAGCGCCGCCACGTATGATCGCTGTCGCTCAGCAACAGGTCCACCCGCTCCACGAGCGCGCCGGTCAGCCAGTCGAGCGGCTTCCAGCCTTCGATCCCGTGCAGGACGGCCACGGCCCTGGCATCGCCGATGCGAAAGAACGGCAGGAGCTTCAGGAGATTGAGATGCCACACCACGACCAGGCGCACGGGCCACCGCGTCCGGAGCGCCGCGAACGCGGCGCCGACCTTCGAGGCGCAGTGGACCGCGGCCGGCCCGTCGCCATCCGTGGGCGCCCCGCCCCCGTACGAGAACAGGAGGGCCTCCCGGCTCGCCGACTCGAGGGCCCGCCGGATCCCCGTCCAGGCGACTCGCCCGCTCGCCTGGACGCCCCCTGTCTCCGACAATGAAGGGAACAGGCCCAACACGCCACCTCCTCGGCTAGTCATCGCTCGCCCTGGACGAGGGGCACACGAGCGTCCGGTAGATGTCTTCCACCCGTGACGCGATCTCACTCCAGTCGAACCTCGCCGCCGTCTGTCGAGCGTGCGCGCCGAGTTTCCCGCGGAGGTCCGGATCCAGGAGCAGCGGCCGCATCGTCCGGACCAGCTCGGGCGCGTCGCCCGGCTCGTCGAGCAGCACACCGTCCACACCGTCGGTGATGATCTCGGCGACGCCCGCGCACCGGCTGACGATCACGGCGACCCCGGAGGCCATCGCTTCCAGCGTCGGGAGCCCGAACGGCTCATGAACGGTCGGCAACACGCACAGGTCGGCCGCTCCATAGATCTGGCCCATATCGCGTCGGGTCGCCAGGAAGCGGACGGCCCCCCCGAGCCTGGCGCGAACGCCCTCCTCGTACGACGCGCGGCCCCGACCTCCCACGACGAGGAGGAGCGGGCGGACGCCGGGCTCGCCCTCCCGCACCAGCGCCAACGCGCTCACCAGCGTCTCCAACCCCTTGCGCTCCCAGTTATGCCCGACGAACAGGACGACCGTCTCGTCGCTCGATATCCCCAACCGCTCGCGGAGCCTCCGTCCGGCCTCTCGCGCGTCCCCACCGAATTCGGCCAGGTCCACGCCATCCGGAATGACCGTGAGCCGGTCCTCCCCGAGCCGGTAGGCCTCATGGATCTCCCGCGACAGCGTTCCCGAAATGGTCACGACGCGTCTCGCGCCCCGCTCGAGCACGTAGCGCTCGCAGCCGGAGATCATGCGGTAGGCGAGGATATTGCTCCACCGGCGCAGCCGGCTCCAGCGCTGCCACCCTGGTATCGCCCGATCCGACGAGAGCCGCCGCGCAAAGGCCGAGGAGCACGCGTGAAACGTCGCCACGCCGGGCCTCAGCACGTCGGGTCCCGTCGAGTGCACCACGTCGAAGCGCTCGCCCTTCAGGACCCGGACGGCCAGGCGCACGAGCGAATTCATCACCAGGAACGACACGAAGCGGAGCGCGTGCGGGCGCCGGATCATCGGCACTCGATACCACGTGGCGGCGGGAAGCACGGCGCCGCGCCTGGAAGCGGAAAACACGGTGAGATGGTGGCCCCGCGCCGCGAGCGCTTCGCCCAGGCTCGCCATGCACCGCTCCGTACCTCCGTGCTTGTGCAGCTCCGGGATGACCAGCGCGATCCTCACGGCGACCGACGGGAGGCGGCTCGCTCCCCCGCCCCTGCGACCGCGCTCCGGAGGATGGCCACGTGCCTTCGGAGCGCGACCTCCTGACCACAGAGCGCGCGGACTCTCGCCCTCGCCGCGCTGCCGAGCCGGGCGGACAGGTCCGGGTCCTTCAGAACCCGCTGCATGCAGCCGATCAGCGCCTCGACGTCACCCGGCGGGAACTTCAACCCGGCGTCGCCGACCAGCTCCCCCAACCCGCCGATGTCCGACGCGATCACGAGCCGCCCCCGCATCATCTGCTCGAGCGCGGAAAGCCCGGCCGTCTCCTCCCAGACCGACGGCATGACGACGGCGGTCACGCCGGCCAGCTCCTCCGAAAGCGGCCGACCCTCGAGAAAACCAGTGAACGCGACGTGCCGACCGAGACCCCGGGCGTTCACCATGGCCTTCAAGCGGGGCCCCTCGGGCCCGTCGCCGATGAACTTGACCCGGAACCGCTCACCACGATCGCGCAACCGCGCCGCGGCTTCCACCAGGAGCGGCAGTCCCTTCTCGCTCACGAACCGCCCCACGTAGGCGAAGCAGACGAGGTCCGCCACTGGGTCGGCGCGAGACGCGGCCTCCGGGCCCGTCGCGCGGCCCGCGGGCGGCGGTCGCCTCCCGGCGGTGTCCCCTTCGGGGTCGGCGATCCCGTAATAGACCACGCACGAACGCGGAAGCCCGAGCCGCTCCTCCACGGCGTGGGCGATGTGGACATTCATGGCCGCTCGCGCCGACAGCCATCGCCGTGGAAACGTCGCGAGGAGTCCTCGCGCGCTCGCGGCCCAACCCGCCGACGCGGCGTTACACACCAGGCAGCGGTGATAGCGCCGCGCCATGAAATGCCCGGGGCACGCGGTCTTGCTCGGCTCGTACAGGAGTAACCCGTTCGGACAGCACGCCTGGTATCCGTGGTGCCTGATGACGACGGGTTTGCGCCGCAACCAGCCCATCACGAGTGGCAGGAACGCCGGGCCCGCCAGGTGGACCACGCTCGCCTGGCTGATGAGCGTCCACAGCCGGGCGACGCCCGGCCTCCGCACGACCCGAAACGGCAGCGTCGCGTCGTCGAAATCGCCCGCCGGCGTCTCCGTCGCCACCGTCACGTCGAGGCGCTCGCCCTCGGCCCGCGCCAGCTGCTCGGCCAGAGTCCTGACGGACGACTCGACGCCGCCGATCCTCGGGGCGAAGGCGAAGGTGTAGATCAGGACCTTCACGGACACATCCCGCGCCGCGTGATCGCGTCGCGATCAATCATCAGCCAGCAGCTCCAGGTAGCGCCGGGCGATGACGTCCCACGAGAAGTACCGGCCGTGCGCCAGCACGTTCCGCCGGGAGAGCTCTTGCCAGAGGTCCTCCTCGAGGAGTACCCGAGCCAGTGCCCGGGCCAGGCCGACCCGATCGCCGGCCGGCACGAGCAGGGCTCCTGCTTCCCGCACGGGATAGTCTGTTTCGTCGCCCTCGTACCCGACGATGGGCAGGCCGGACGCGATCGCGGCGACGCCGGTCGTTCTCCGCGTGGAGAGGTGACCGCGAACGTACAGGAGCGCATCGGCCTGTCCAAGAAGACGCGGGACGGCTTCGGCGGGCAAGAGGCCGAGCACGGACACGGGCACGGCCGTTCCCGCGAACGCGGTCGCCAGGCGCCCGGCGGCTTCCTCGGATCCCCGCCCGAACACCTCGAGCCGAAGGCCGGGAACCTGCCGGGCGACCTGGGTCACGGCGTATGCGATGGCCTCGACCTCGCGGGCGGTGACCTCCGCGGGAATGTTGCGCCCCCCGGTCACCCCGAAGACGACGACGCGCCTGGGGCGGCCCGGTAGGCGATCAGCGGCCCGTTGCCCCGGGTCCGGCTCCGGGAGATTGCTGCCCACGGGGATGAACGTGACCTTGCCGTCCATCGCCTGTCCTCGCATCCAACACACGCGCTCCGGAGACACCGTGCTCACCACCCGATGGGCCGTGCGCACCGCGCGCCGCATGACGGACACCTGCGCCCATCGCCGCGCCCTGTCCCGGACTCGCGCGCCGGGGAAGGGAGACGGATCGTGCAGGACGACCGTCGCCCGGGCGCCGTTGTTGCCCAGCGCGCGAAGGAGGCCGAGGAGCCCGAACGGGAATCCCCGCCAGGGCCACATCCCGTGCGTGTACTGGGCCAGCACCGACCGCCCCCTCCACGTCCGACTCATGGCGTCGAGTCGCCGCAAGGCGCGCGGCCATCCGTCGGTGTCCCACCGCATCTCGACCAGGTCCAGCCTGGCCCCGAGCTTGCCCACTGCCGCCTCGAGCCGCGCGCAGTAATCCCTCACGCCGTCCACCGGCCGGTCCCGGGGACCCACGAGGGCAACGATGGGCGCCGGGCTCGGGCCGTTCACGGCGGCCTCAGGCGACGTGGCGGCACAGGAGGCCGGCCGACTCGAGGAACGCAACGGCCTCGTCCGGCTCATAGATGGACCGCCGTCCGGGCTCGCAGCCGAGGCTCCAGCTCGTTCCCGGATACCCCCACTGCGCCTGGTGCTGCCGAGCGTCCGCGAAGGCCTCACCGAGCATAACGACCGTGGGGACGCAGAACGCGGCGGCGGCATGGAGCAGCATGCTGGAGTTGCAGATGATCAGATCCGCCGCGGCGACCGCGGCGAAGGTCTGCCGCAGGTCGAGATCTGCCCGTGCCACCGCGTGAGGGGACCGAGAGGCAACGCGCCGAACGAGTTCCTCTTCCCGCCGGGCGCCGACGACCAGGACATCGCCGCCACGCCGTCCGAGCGCGTCGACCACCGCCCCGAAACTGTCCGGCGGCCAGGCCTTTCGCGCGAGGCCGGCGGCCGGGCCCACCACCACCCGGGGCCGCCCGCCCGCCCTGCCTCTGCCATCCCACAGCTCCTGTCCCCGACGCAGCTCGTCCCGGTTCAAGAAGAGCTGGGGCCGTGGCTCCGGCAAGTCGGTCGCCCCCAGCAACTCGGCGAAGCGGAGCGCCCCGCGCCCGACGTGGAGCCAGGGGTCGAATGGCACCGTGGCGTGACAAGCCGAGTGCCCCCCCGCGTACCCGCGCACCCCGAGACGGCACGGGATGCCGGCTCGCAGCAGCAAGAGGACCCCCCAGCGGCTCCCGAGCACGTCGATGCCCACCTCGACGCGACGCGTGGCGAGCGCCCGCACCCCCGGAGAGCGGAGCGCAAAGGCGAGCGCCCGCACGGCTCCTTGCCGCGGCACGACCTTGTTCCCCCACGGCGCGTCGAGCGGGAGCACCTCCGAGACGTGCGGGTTTCCCTGCAGACACGGCGCGTTCCAGCCGCCTGTCCCCACGCCGATCCATGCATCCGGGAATTGCCGTCTCAGGGCTTCAAAGAGGGGGGTGACGGCCAGGAGATCGCCGATATCGTTGCTGCGCAGGACGAAGATCGAGCGCGGCGCGCTCGACGGCGCCCGCGCCGGGCACTGCCAGGCGGCCGCCGCCCCGAGGATCTTCTCGCCCGCCGCCCCGAGCGCGTTCCCGGCGAGCGAGCGCGCGGCTCCCGCCACCCGCCGCAGGCCCGCCCCCACTCGGGCCGACCCTCCGCTCACCATCGCCGGAACCGCCCGTCCCCGCGCGGGCGGTGAGGAGAGAGACAGAGGAGATTCACCGAACCCAGCGCCCGCCACGCCTCCAGTTCCTCCAGACCGGGGCCGAGACGCCTGAACTCGCGCTCGACCAGTCGGAATTCGCGGTAGCCCTGTGCTCTGAGAAACGCGATGAGCTCCCCGGGCTCGTAGCCGAAGTCCCGGCTCCAGTCGAACGACAGCTCGACGTGCATCGTCGGCCGGTGGAGCGCGATCAGCTCGCGCGCGCCCCGGAAAACGGAGAGCTCGGCGCCTTCGGTATCGCACTTCACGAAGTCGACGCGATGCACCTGGCTCTCGCGCCCCCACGCGTCGAGGCTCGTGATGGGGCACGGCTGCGTCACGACGCGCCCGGTCTCGGGCCACGATCGGCCGTGGTGCCGCACGAGCGCGGCCTGGCGGAGGTCCTCCGCCGGCACGTGGATGGCGGTCTCACCCACCCAGTCCCCGACCGCCGTGCGCCAGAGCCGGACGTTGTCGTGCCGACCGTGGCGACGGACTGCCTCTTCGAACGCCCGGCAACTCTCCTCGACCGGCTCGAAGGCGTGGACCCGACCATCGGGACCCACCAGGTCGGAGAACAGCAGCGTGTAATCACCCCGGTTCGCGCCCACGTCCAGCACGACGTCGCCGGGATGCACGCAGGCGAGGAACACGCACACATCCGGGTCATCACGAGCCCAGAGACGGCGCACGAGGCCGCGAAGCCCGGGTGCCCGGCTCAGGGCAAAGCGCCGTCCGGGGTGGATGGTCACGCCAGCTCAGGCCGCCGGCGACGTCGGGTCCGGCCGGGGACGCCGCCGTCGCCGTCCCGCTCTCCGCGCTCTCCGCCGACCGGAATCGCGACCCGTCCCTTCGCGCCGGGCACGAGTGCGAACCCTGCGACGAACCAGTAGAACACCGAGGTGGTGTGCGTGAAGATCACGTCGCCCGGTAGACACAGGAGGCAATACACGAACGCCCCCGTCAGAAAGGGACGAGCCGCCCCCGCCTCGGGACTCGTCAGGGCTGCCCACAAGCGGCGCACGACGAGGATCCGCACGAGCAACACGAGGCCGAACCCGACGGGACCCATCTCGAGCACGATCCGTACCCATTCGCCCTCCGCTTCCAGCGGGGCCATCGTGCTCGAAGGAGCCAGAAACGAGATCGCCTGATGGGTGCTACCGATGCCGTATCCGGTGAGGCCCGCCCTACTCATGGCCCATATCGGTCCCCCGATGGCGTCGACCGCTCGCTCGAAGATGTCCCGGGTCTCTGTCGCCCGTTCGACAAACGCGGTCCCTGCCTCGGGAACCACGCCGGTCACGAGCAGGCCGATGACCGGCAAGCTCATGCCCAGCGTCAGCACGACCCGGCGCCAGGAGCCCCGGCCGGCTCGGGCCGACAAGCCCACGAGAATGGGAACCGCGGCCCCGAGGACGACGAACGGCCCGCGCGATCCCGTCATCACCAGGTTCGTCACGGCGACCCCCACGAATCCATAGAGCGACCATTGCAGCCAGCGCGCTCGCTCGCCCATGGCCAGCGCCAACCCGAATACGATCACCAAGACCAGGTAGCTCGTGTACCCGGTGATGAAGGAGAAGGTGCCCGTGATCCGCGCCATGTTCGATAACCCGAACAGCGCCACCCCGCCGGCGGTTCCCTCCTCGCCCCACGGGTACCGGTTCAGGACGCTGTCGGGAGGCGCGTAAAACTGAGTGCTGCCGAGTCCGAACGGAATGAGCGCCAGGGCCAGGTAGCGGATCCAGAAGCGCCGGAGCGCCGCCGCATCCGTGAAGACCGCGGGCACCATGTACATGAGGGGCACGTACATCAGGTAGGCCTTCAAACCGAACACGCCGACCATGGGGCTGGGCAATTCCGGATTGGCGATCTCCAAGACCGCCAGGACGAACAAGAGCGCGAGGGCCAGGTTGGCCGGGTGTGGGCTGAACAGCCGCCGGCCGGTCCGCGCTCTCCACCAGACGAACGCGGCGTAGGCTCCGAGTAACAACGCGTCTTTGAAAAAATACACGTATTGCTGGACGTCCGGCATGATCCACTTGCGGATCGCCCCTTCGAAGACGGCGAGGATCAGCGCGAGGTGCACCGCCTGCTGCCACCTGAGCATCCCGAACAGGCCCAGGCCGGCGAACACCGCTCCCAGAGCGAAACTCGACGTCATCGGCCCCTCGGCGGAACGCCCCCCCGCATGCCGGCTCCGTCGCTCGTCCTCGCCGGCGGGACCTGCGCCACCGCCCACCGCCCCCCGGCCATCGCCCTCGCCGGCCCCCCGTCGATCACGCCTGCATAGTACTCGACCCTGCCCTCTCCGCGGCACGCCCGCGGTGGCGGCCGGTCAGAGCCCACCGCGCGCCCTACCCGGCCTCTTGCCGCGCGGCGCGAAGCAAGCCGACGTACTGCCTGGCGATGGCTGACCAGCTGAACGTCTCGTAGTACTCTCCCAGTTCGGCGGACGCCCGACCGATGGCGAAGCGTTCACCGGGGCCGGGTGGAAACCGTCGAAGCATGCCCCGGAAATAGGGTTGCAGGTCCGGCACCCCTCCCACCGGCGTCGCGTAGACCGGCATCCCCGATTCCAGCATCTCGTTCAACGACAGGCCCCAGCCTTCGACACCGCTGGTAAAGAGACCGACATCGTGTTCCCCGAGCAAACCCGGAAGCGCTCGCCTCTCGTAGGTCGGGATCACCCGAACATGCCCGGCCGCGATCAGCTCACCCGGAAGCAGCGCCGACGCCCCGTGCCCACATCCGGCGATCGTGAACGTATCCATGGGACGGGCCTTCACATGGTTCGTGATGTAGCTCACCAGGCGGTCGAAGCCCTTGTGGCCGGCCGTGCGACCCACCCACAAGAACCGTCGCCCCGGCTCCGCCCGTTCCGCGCGACTTCCGCGGATCGCGGCCAGCGCCGCCTGATCCTCCGGTCTCAGCGCGTTCACGTACCAGCACAGCTTGTGCCGCCACCACGGGCACCATCGGCTCATCCACTCGTGCTCGATGGAGCCCAGACACAGGATCCGATCGACCCGGGCCCAGCCCTGCAGGACGCACGCGGTGACATACACCGCGTACGCGCAATGCGCCGCCAGCCGCGATACCTCCCTCAGGGTGAGCGCTCTCGGACGACGCCACCCGGCGAACTGATAGCGGATCTCCGGCTGAATGCTGCGCGCGATCGACGTGGCGGCCCTCGCGACCCCGCGGGTGATCACCAGGGCCGGAGCATCGATCACATCGAACGGCCCGTGGCCCGCGATGAACGAATCGAGCGCCCGTCTCATGTAGGGCACGACCCGGAACCACCTCAACCCGGCCGGCAGGGGGTGCGGGGACCACAGCGACACGCTCAGCCCCTCGTCCCGGAGCGCCGCGCTCAGGTTCATGGCCACCTGCGAGACCCCGAACTCCATCCGGAGCGGGGCCAGGCACACGATCAGGATCCTCGGTCCGGGCCGTCCCCTCGTCCCTGATCCGAGTCCCTCGCCCACGCGGGCCGTCATCGGATCCCGTAGGCCTCGAAGCACCGATCGACCGCCTTGTCCCAGGTGAATTCCGTCGCCACCCGCTGTCGACCTCCGCGACACAGGCACCGCCACAGCGGTCCGTCGGATCGCAGGCGGCTCAGCGCCGCCGCAATCATCGGCGGGTTGTTGGGCGGGACGAGCAGGCCCGACGTCCCGGGCTCGATCAGCTCCGGCAGCGACGCCGCATTCGACACGACCGCGACGCAGCCCGATGCCATCGCCTCGACCACGGCCAGGCCGAACAGCTCACGGATGCCGGCGGAGCCGCTGGCATCGACCGGAGTCGGATGCACGATCGCCATCGCGCCGCGGAGATGGCTCCGAACGGCCTCGTCGTCGAGGCCGTGCAGGAATTCGACGCGCTTGCCCGCCGCCAGACGGTTCAATTCCGCGTAGTAGCCGGCGTCACCGATGGGCCCCACCACGCGGAGCGGCATCGAATCCGGCAAGCCTTCAATCAGGAAATGGAGCCCCTTGTGCGGGAGGATCCTCCCGAGCGCGATGACGGACCCGTCGTGCTCCAGCGCCGCTCTCATCGGGTACCGGCCGAGATCGACACCGCCATGAATCACATGGTGGGCCTTGTTCCGGCCCGGGAGCCACCGCGCCGCATAGCGAGAGATCGGCAGGTGGGCTCTGATCCACCGAGACTGGTCGATGTGATAGGCCGGCGTCCATCCGCCGCCGCCCAGGTCGGAGACGAAGACAGGCCGGCCACGAGCGCGGCCGACGAGCGCGGCCACGAATGTGGGCAAGACGTAGTACTGATGGCAGTGGATGATGTCCGCGCTCCACACCTCCCGTATCAGCGCCGCCGACCACGGTGCCATCTTCGACTGGCGTCCCATCACGGGCTGCGCCTTCAAGATGACGCGCTCGTACGTCCGGCTCCATGACTCGCGCCGGTAGCGGGCGCCAAAGCTCACGAAGCGCACATCGACGCGCGCGGACATCACGCGGCTGAGCTCTTCGGCGAACCTTTCTCCGCCGCCGACGCAGGACTCGGGCGCGAAGTAGGTCGGGCTCACATGGACAACTCTCATCGCTCTCGCCGCGGGCACCGGGCGCCGTCAACGCCGCGCCGTCACGGCTCGTCCACACCGGCCGCGCCGCCCCGAACGGTCGAATGCGCAAGAGCCACCCACCTCGGGCGCCAGAAACCCACCCCATTGATCGCCAACTGTACGAGGAACCCGGCCACGGCGCTCACGAAATTGAACGCCAGGACTCCGGCGGTCGTGGAGAGCGGCAGCCCGACCATCAAGAGGATCTGCGCGAGGGCAAACACACCGAGGGCGGCCGGCTGCCACCGGAGCCAGCCCCTCGCCTGGTTGATCGCGACACAGTACCCTCCCACCAGTCCGACGGACGCGGCCCCGACCGTCAGGATCAACTCCGAATCAAGGCCTCGATAGCGAGGGCCGAGGAGCGCCAGGAACAGCCCGGGCCACCCATAGGCGCTCACGACGAGGGCGAGGCCGCCGACACCGAGCAGCATCAGGTACTGGGCGTACCGGCGCCCGTAGAGCCGCTCGTCCAGCACGCCGGCCAGGCGGGGAATTATGACTCCGGGAATCAGCCCGGTCAACAGCCCCACGATCAGTCCGAGTCGCCCGAGCGCTCCGACCTCCGCGATGTTCCGGGCGTCGCCGAACATCGCGCTCAGAAAGGCCAGCAGAGGGCTCTGAAAGGAGAAGTAGATGGCGCTCGGGAGCGTGGGCACGAGGTACCGGACGATCTCGCGCCGGGCAGGCCGGGGATCGACCACGACAGGTCGCGCATCGCCCGGCCCCGTCCGGCTCGCGGCGGCGCGCGCCGTGAGCAACGACCCGAGCGCGCCCGCCACCAGCGCCGGCACCGCGTACACCATGGAACTGACCGCCATCACCGCCGCGCCCGCGAGCCTCGCGGCGGCGCCGACCAGCTCCGCGCGATACGACGCGCCGTACCGACCGGCAAGCCTCAGGGTGACGAGGTGGATCGCCGCCGTGATCTGGAACCATGCTCCCGCGATGATGATCAGCGCGCCCGCGTACGTGGCGACCGCGCCGAGTCCGTTCGAGAGGGCGAGGCCCGCGAACACACCCAGAAAGACGGGCGCCGTCACCCCGAGCAGGAGGCGGCGCAACCACATGGCGCCGCGCAGATAGGCGTCGAAGGACACGCGTCGGAGGCTCGCCTCGCGTCGGAAGTAGAGCAGCGAATTGGTGATGCCCAAGTCGCACAGCAACCCCACCAGCGTCATGGCCGATGACGCGAGCGCGTAGAGCGCGTACTCCCGCGTCGACATGAGATTGACGAAGAGGAGTCCGGTGACGATCCCGGCCAGCTGGATCGCCGGTTGCCACACGAGGTAGTCACCCACGATCCTCCGCCACTCCCGGAACCCCTCACCGCCCCACCTCGTCAGATTCACCCGCCACCCCTGCCGACGACGCCTCATCGAGCGACGCGCGGCGCGAGGATGCGATCATGACCGGCGGGGGTCTCCCCACCACACGGCTGGTCTCCCCCACGGTACCGAACAGCATGAATGCCCGGACAGGGATCGAGTGAACTCGCTCGCAATGAGTCGTCCAGGCGCGCCGATTCCCGGCCGGCTCCCGCCGTCGCGTGACGGGCGCCCCCCGTGCCCGATTCGCCCGGTTGCGTCATGGGCACCGTTCCGTCGGGCGCCGTTTGACGGCCACGGGCCAAGCCGGGTAGACTCCGACCGTCGAGCGCGATCCCGTCATGTTCTCCTCGCGATCCCGTGAATGAACCCGATCAACACGCTGTTGTCCCTGGCCGGCCTGCGGCTCTCCCGCCGCCCGAAAGCGGAGGCGGCGCCCGGCGCGTTCGTCCGTGAGTACCGAGCCACGCTCGCGCGCCTCAGGGCAACTCTCCCCTCCTGGAGCATTTACGAGCACTTCTACCATGACGCGGGCCCGCACCCGGACCACTACCGCGATCGTGAGTGCGCCTTTGCCGCCGGACATCTGGCCACGATCCGACCCGACACCGTCCTCGACATCGGCTCCTACCGGTTGTTCGTCCTGGGCATGCTCGCCTCCTACCGCGTCACCACGATCGATGTTCGTCCGCGCAATCCACTGTCGCCGCGAGAGACCGTGTTGACGTGCGACGCGAAGGCCCTGGATCTGCCCGATGAGTCGTTCGACGCCGTGGTCTCGTTGTGCGCGCTCGAGCATTTTGGACTTGGCCGCTACGGAGATGCGGTCGATCTTCACGCCGACGTCAAGGCCATGAGGGAGATGCGGCGTGTCCTGAAGCCCGGCGGATATTTGATCCTGACGACCAACATCACCGGCGCGCGGCCCGCGATCGTCTTCAACGCCCACCGTGTGTACTCTCACGATCACCTCAGACAACTCTGCGAAGGGTTGGAGCCCGTGGACGAACGGGTGTTCGACCCACGCGAGAATCGATTTGTCGCACTCGGCACGATGGACACGCCGCCCGGAGATTATGACATCTACATGGGCTGCTGGCGAAGGCCCTGATCCCTCGATGCAAAGAGGGAGACCCCGCGTTCTTCTCGTATCGTCCCAGCCCACGCAGAACCCCGCGCCCCTACGGTTGCTGGAACAAGATCCGAGAGTCGATGTCGTGACCGTCTACTGTAGCCTGCTGGACCCGCGGCTCTGGCGCGACGCCGAGCACCTGACGAAGGACGCCTTCGACATCCCGATGCTGGACGGCCACTCGTGGACCCACGCGCGCAACTATTCTCCCTGGCCCTGCCTGGACAAGTTCTACGGTCTCGTCAATCCGGGTATCATCGCCCTGGTCCGGCGTCACGACTGCTGTGTCGTGTTCGGGCATCATTACATGAGCTTCTGGCTGGCCATCGCCGCCGCAAGAGTCTTCGGCAAGCCGCTGCTCCTCACCACCGACGCCACCTCCCTCGATCCGCGGCACGGCGCGCGCTGGCGGGCGGCGCTCAAGAACGGCCTGCTCCTCCCCTATCTCTACCGGCGGGTGGCCGATCTCGTGCTCGTTCCGTCGACAGCCTCCCGGCGCTTCGTCCGCTCCCTCGGCGTGCCCGCCGACCGCGTGGTCCTGACGCCATACGTCGTCGACAATGACTACATCGCCGCCGCCGCCGCCGGGGCCGACCGCACGCGGATACGGAAGCGGTGGCGGATCCCCGAGGACGCCGTCGTCCTGATGTTCTGCGCCAAGTTTCTTCCGCGCAAGCGCCCGCACGACGTCCTGGAGGCGTTCGCCCAGGCGAACGTGCCGAACAGCCATCTCCTCATGGTCGGGGACGGGCCGTTGGGGGATTCGCTCAAGACCGGCGCGGGGCGGCTCGGGCTCGGCGACCGCGTGCATTTCCCGGGACTGGTCAAGTACTCGGCCCTCCCGGAGCACTATGTCGCCAGCGACGCGCTGATCCTGGCCTCCGAGCACGAGCCGTACGGGCTGCCGGTGAACGAGGCGATGGTCTGCGGTGTCCCGGCGATCGTCAGCGACCGCGTGGGAGCCGGCTACGACCTCGTCGAGCACGGGAAGACCGGACTGGTCTATCCGTGTGGCGACGTGGAGGCGCTGGCACGCGTCCTGAGCCAGGCCCTCCGCGACCCCGACACGCTGCGGAGGATGGGGGAGGCCGCCCGCCGGCGGATGGAGTCCTGGTCGCCCCGGGAAAACGCGGAGGCGATCGTGCAGGCGGTGGAAA
>WNGF01006585.1_pt1 | contig 14986 bp, 12 predicted proteins | sample 5400641 | NCBI WGS metagenome assembly WNGF01 (sample SAMN13153371, study PRJNA577476) | soil metagenome | isolation source: 80 cm soil or saprolite under grassland replicate 2 | place: USA:California | collected 2016-06-15
GAGCCCGCGCCACCGCGTTGTCGGTCCACCTGATCCTGCCCCATTGATAAACCGGACTGAAGACAAAACGGTGCCGCAAATCGGTGTCCGAACGCGCGTAGTCAGCGGCGGGATTGAGTTGGTTCTCGACAATCTTCGCATCGTCAGCACCGAAGACGACAATAGTCTGATCGGGCCGATCATCCTTCGCCTTCGACAGCGTGTAGGCAGCGATGAACTGTAAACCGCGCGTCAAACGCTGCGTGGCCTGAATCGCGAAGCCGTTGTAGAGCGAACGCGATGCACTTTCAAAAATGCTGATACGATTGTAGGACAGCCCCGATGCGCGCGAGATAGGTCGGCTCGGAAGGCTAAAGCGTTGGAACGTGTAAACCACCCCGTCCGGACCCGTGCGCGGAAATGCTGTGGGCGGAAACAAATTGATGTCACGGGTCCGGGTGAGATGCAGCCCGTGATAGTAAAGATAAGTTCCCGAAATGCTCAAGTTCTTTCCCACCTGACGTTCGACTCCGATTCTTCCCTGCTCAATGTACGGCTGCACGTAGTCAGAAGCGAAGAGAAAAAGATTGGGATTCGCGGATGTCCCGACGGGCGGCGCCGTTAGAATGGCCGGATAGACCAGACCTGCAGCGACGATTTGTGCGGCGTTGAGATTAACGCCAGAGACATTGATGCCATTCTGTGAATGCGCGGTCCCCAGCACAATTGCCGGCGTTCGTGCTTGTCTTTGGGACAGTTGGCAGTGTTAATTCCGTTGGACAGCAGTAGTGCATCCGGATTCTGCACCGGGGGACAGGTTAGCTGTTCGTAGTCATAACGAATACCCAAATTCAGCGTAAGCTTTGAATTAAAGTGGAAGTCGTTCTGCGCGTAAAAAGCGTACTCCGAAAGGTTCGGCTTCGTTGTCCCACCCGTCGTGCCCGCGCCGGGAAAGTTCTGCGTGAATGCGGTAGGGGTATTGTTGGCGAAATTCTGGTACCCCGAGTTTGTGCCACTACGGCCAAATGTGTAGGAGCCACTGAACAGTCCGGGAAAGAAATTAAAGATGCGATCGAAGTTGAAATCCAGCCCAAACTTCCAACTGCTGCGCCCGCGCAGGTACGAGACGTTGTCAACAAACTGCACGCGCTTGATAGTCGTCTCGCGAGGACTGAAGTTGTTGCGACCGATATTGAGACTGCCGCCGCCTGTATCAATGACCGCCTCGGGTTGAGTGCTATTTGCCAATCCCGGTTCTTTGTCTCTGGCGAACTGAAATCGGAATTCGTTGACGAGTTTGCTTGTCAGCGTGGAAGTCAATGTGCCGGAAAGAGTGTCGCTCTTCACGAGGCTGTCGCCTGAATGCTCCTCCACACTCAAAGTGCCATTGTTTTCGTTGTTAACACCAGTAAAACCCTGGTGGTTGTAGCGCAAGACCAACTGGTTCGCGTCATTCAGTTTGATGTCGCTCTTTCCGAGAAACACATCCTGTTTGCGTCCGACCTGATACGTATGCAGTTTTGGTGTCAAGATCGTCAAGGCGGCGGCCGGGGCAGTGGCCAGGTTCGGCACATCGAGAACCTGTGGCACGTTCGAACGCTGACCGTCATAAGTAAAAAAGAAGAAGGCTTTGTTCTGCTTGATCGGGCCACCGAGACGCCCGCCGAACTGGTTGATTCTCAATGCCGCGCGCTTGTTCGGCTTTCCCGCTCGTGATTCGTTTGCCTTGGTAACGGGATCGTTTGAGTTCAACGACTCGTCACGAAAATATTCAAAAGCACCGCCGTGAAATTCGTTGGTTCCCGATTTGGTTACGACGTTGATTACTGCTCCACCGGCGCGGCCAAATTCTGCCGAGAAACCGTTCTGATTCACCTGGAACTCCTGCACCGATTCCTCGGAAAACTGGTATGGCGGTCGCACTCCACCGCGTCCCAGGGCCTGACCGAAGAAAGTATTGTTGTTGTCCACTCCGTCGACCTGCAGACTATTGAATGTGCCGCGCTGGCCGCCGACTGAGAGGTCGCCACCGCGAGGATCGCGGATCACGCCCGGCGAAAGGGTCGCAAAATCCTGGAAGTTGCGGCCGTTGATGGGCAGGTTTTCGATCGAGCGTTGATTAATCGTGGTCGAGACAGAAGTGCGGGTCGTTTCAACAACCGCTACGTCTGTGACAGTCACAAAGTCCCCACCGACGCTGCCCACTGAGAGCGAGATGTCGAGTGATACAGCAGCGCCGACGGTCACAGTAGCTTTCAATGGAGCGCTCGCAAATCCGGAAGCTTTGACGCTCACAATATAAGAACCTGGCGGCAGGAGAATAATCCGGTAGTTTCCCTCGGCGTCCGTTGTTGCGCTCCTCTGGAAACCTGTGGAATCGTTTCTGGCCGTGACCTGGGCGTTCGGGACGACTGCGCCGTTTGGATCCAGCACGCGGCCTTCAATATTTCCGGTGGTTGCTTGCGACTGGACAGAAGCTGAAACCATCGACACAAGACAGAGGAAAAGGGACAGCAGAATAGCAAAAGGGGTGGATTTTTTAGACATCTGTTCTCGCTTGTTTTTTAGGAATTGGTTTGCTATAGCGCCTTGACGCAACGAATGGTCGACGCCTTGAATTAGGACAAAGTCAGGTGATTTGCCAAGTCGCGCATGTTAGTGCAACGCGAGGAGCTATAGCAAGAATAAAACAATTTATTTGACTTCTAACTTCTTTCTGCCGTAAAAGCTGAGCTTGAATGATGCGAATCTCCAATCGTCTTTGCGTTTTGCTTCTCGCACTCTCTTTCGCCGACGCTTACGCGCAGACAAGTCCGTCAACCAATCCTGACTTAACAAAACAACCGACACTTTACGTCGTCGGTTACGCGCATCTCGATACGCAATGGCGTTGGGAGTATCCGCAAGTCATTCGGGAATATCTGCCTAAAACCATGCACGACAACTTCGCTCTGTTCGAGAAGTATCCGCACTATGTCTTCAATTTCAGCGGTGCTTATCGTTACCAGATGATGAAAGAGTATTACCCGAAGGATTATGCGCGCCTCAAGCAATATGTCGCGGCCGGACGATGGTTCAACGCAGGTTCGTCCTGGGAGGAGAACGACACGAACTCGCCCTCGGGAGAGTCGCTGGTTCGTCAGATCCTGTATGGCAGTCATTTTTTTCGTCGGGAGTTTGGCAAGACCAGCGCTGAGTACATTCTGCCGGACTGTTTCGGTTTTCCGGCTTCTCTGCCGAGCATCGTAGCGCACATGGGCATGAAGGGGTTCTCGACGCAAAAACTTGTTTGGGGATCTGCAGCGCCGGTTGGCGGTCCCAACTCGCCCGAGAAAACGCCCCCAGGCATCCCGTTCAATGTTGGTATTTGGGAAGGGCTCGACGGCCGCGGCATTATTGGCGCCTTCAATCCCGGCAGTTACAGCGCGCAGATGAGAGAAGATCTGAGCAAGACCTGGTTTGAGCGAGTCAAACGAAACGGTGAGTTCAGCGGTTTGTTCACTGATTATCACTACTATGGTACCGGCGACACCGGTGGTGCTCCGAGTGAAAACTCAGTCAAGTTGATGGAAGCGATCATAACCAGGAGTAAGGGACTGTTACCGCCACAGCAGCCTACGAATCAGCCACTGCCAAGCTCGCCCACGGACGCAAATCATCCCGAAGTCACGGTTGGCGATGGCCCGCTGGCGATCATTGCTTCTTCCGCTGAGCAGATGTTCCTTGACATCAAGCCAAACCAGACATCTCGCCTGCCACGTTACCGGGGTGACTTGCTGCTAACCCAACACTCAGCCGGTTCCATCAGCTCGCAGACTTACATGAAACGTTGGAATCGGAAGAATGAGTTGTTGGCTGACGCCGCCGAAAAGGCTTCCGTGGCTGCCATGTGGTTAGGCGGGCGACCTTATGAGCTTCAGCGGTTGAATAACGCCTGGGGATTGGTTTTGGGCGCGCAGATGCACGATATCATTCCCGGTACCGCAACGCCGAAAGCGTTTGAGTTCTCGTGGAACGACGAAGTCATTGCGATGAATCAATTCGCACAGGTGCTGACGAGCGCTACTGAAGCGATTGCCTCCGGAATGAATACGCAGACAAAAGGCGCCGCGATTGTCGTTTACAATCCGTTGAATATTCAGCGTGAAGATGTAGTTGAAGCCAACGTGTCTTTTCCTGGTGGCGCGCCCAAAGCCGTGCGCGTCTACGGACCGGACGGAGCTGAAGTACCGGCGCAGTTGTCGGGTAGCAAAGTTTTGTTTCTCGCCAGGGTGCCCTCAGTTGGGTACACAGTCTACGACGTTCAGGCGGCGGATGCTGCGCCGAGCGAATCGCAGCTGAAAGTCTCCGAGTCTTCCCTGGAAAACAGCCGGTATCGAATTCAATTGAATCAGGATGGTGACGCGTCGAGCATCTTTGATAAGGCGCTCAACAGGGAAATGCTTTCCGCGCCGCTGCGCCTGGCCATTAAGACCGACAAGCCGGAACAATGGCCGGCCTGGAATATGGATTGGGCCGACCAGCAGAAAGCACCGCGCGCCTTCGTGAGTGGTCCAGCAAAAATTCGCGTCGTTGAAAGAGGTCCGGTGCGGGTGGCCATTGAAGTTGAACGCCAGACTGAAGGCTCGAAATTCATTCAGACAATCATGTTGAGCGCCGGCGAGGCCGGCAGTCGCGTGGAATTCGGTAACGTCATCGACTGGAATACTCGCGAAGCAAATCTCAAAGCAACTTTTCCGCTGACCGCGTCAAATCCCCTCGCTACTTACAATTGGGATGTCGGCACGATTCAACGCGAGACCAACGATGAAAAGAAGTTTGAAGTGCCTTCGCATCAATGGATCGATCTCACCGATAAGACCGGCGCTTACGGCGTAACGATTCTTACGGACTGCAAGAATGCGTCCGACAAACCTGACGACAGGACTTTGCGGCTGACGCTGCTGCGCACGCCGGGCATTGGGCCGCGTGCGGGCTACGGGGATCAGGCAACGCAGGATCTTGGTCATCATGAATTCGTCTACGGCCTGGCATCGCATGCGGGTGACTGGCGCAAAGAACAAACCGATTGGCAGGCCCAGCGTTTGAATCAGCCGCTAATCGCGTTTGAGAGTTCGAAACATCCGGGCTCACTCGGCAAGAATTTTTCTCAGCTACATCTGAATAACGATCGAGTGCGCGTCTTAGCGCTCAAGAAAGCAGAAGAGACCGATGAAGTGATCGTCAGAGTAGTTGAGTTAAGCGGCGAGCCGCAAAATAACGTGCGGTTGAGATTCTCGGCGCCGATTGTTGCCGCTCGCGAAGTTGATGGACAGGAACAGCCAATGGGCCCGGCGACAATTTCCCGCGGGGAGCTCTCGACAAATCTCGGTCGATATCAATTGCGAACGTTCGCCGTGAAACTCGCTGGTCCGAAGGTCAAAGTCACCTCAACGATAAACCAGCCGGTGAACTTACCGTATGACATTTCTGTTACCAGCGCCGATGGAACCAAATCAGCACCTGGATTTGATTCAGAAGGTCGCGCGATACCCGCGGAAATGCTTGCGCGCGCGCTTGAATACGACGGCGTTCGCTTTCAATTTGGATTGACTGCGAACGGAAAAGCGAATGCTGTGATCCCAAAAGGGCAAACGATCGCCCTGCCGGCGAGAAGATTTAATCGCGTGTACATTGTAGCCGCGTCTGCTGACGGCGATCAGCCAGCGACGTTTCGGGCCGGCGACAAGTCATTTGATTTGCTGATCCAAAACTGGGGTGGCTTCATCGGCCAATGGGACGATCGCCAGTGGAAAACAAAGGAAGTTGTCATTCCGCCGCGCACGCCTCCACCCGGAACACCGCCCGATATCGCCGCGCAACTGCAAAGGCCCCGAACGCGCACCGATCCATACGGCGAGATGATCGGAATTACACCGGGGTTTATCAAGCGCGCGCCGCTGGCATGGTTCGCCTCGCATCGTCATACAGCTGACGGGGCGAATGAATACTACGCGTACTCGTATCTATTTGCTTACGCTATCGACCTGCCGGCCAATGCGAAGACGATAACCTTGCCGAATAACGACAAGATCCGCATTATGGCGATCACCGTGGCGAACGAAAGTGGACGAGTACGGCCCGCACAACCTTTGTACGACACGCTGGAACGGGCGAACAGGTGACTCGCAACAATCCAGATCGATAGCCGCGTTGAGAGATCAGTGCCCTGGACATTGATTGTTCATAGAAGGGACCATTGGACTCAGCCCAGTTGCCACAACAAACATGGCACCCCTTCTCAAACTTCAAAACATTCACAAGAGATTCGGTCCGACGGTCGCTCTGGCAGGAGTGGATCTTAATGTCGATCGCGGCGAAGTACACGCGATCATTGGCGAGAATGGCGCCGGTAAAAGTACCTTAATGAATATTATCTCGGGCGTTACAAGTCCCGATGATGGCGAAATCAGAATTGATGAATCGCCATTTTGTCCCGCCGGGCCTCTTGATGCTCGCGCCGCCGGCATTGCCTATATTCATCAGGAGTTATTGCTCTGTCCTCATTTAACCGTTGCCGAAAATATCCTGGTGGGGACCGAGCCCGCGAATGCAGGTTGGTTGCGCCGCGACGCGATGCGCGCCCGCGCCGGCGAACTGCTGGAAAGTTTTGGCCGGGCGGATATCTCACCCGAATCTCGGGTGGATACCCTTCCACTCGCGTCGCAACAAATCGTGGAAATCTGCCGCGCGCTCGCGTGGCGGCCGAAGCTAATCCTGATGGATGAACCAACCAGCAGTCTGGAACGCGGGAATATTGATCGGCTGTTCGCGGCGATTCGGAGGCTGAAAGCGAGCGGCGTGGCAATCATTTACATCAGCCATTTTCTCGAAGAGGTCCGCGAGATCGCCGATCACTTTACTGTCTTGCGCGATGGGATCAGCGTCCAGAGCGGCGACCTGACATCCGTTTCTGATGGCCAATTGATCGAAGCGATGGTTGGCCGCTCAGTCGAGAATATTTTTGAGCATCAGCGTTCCGGGACGCGTGACGAAATCCTGCTTTCGGTGCGTGATCTATCGTCTCCGCCAATGCTGCAAACAGCGAGTTTTGATTTGCATCGCGGTGAGGTTCTCGGCATTGCCGGCCTCGTAGGGTCAGGCCGCACAAGTCTGGTGAGGGCGCTTTTTGGGTTGGAACGGCCCGTTCGCGGCGAGATCCGCGTTTCTGGACGAGTACGAAGCGAGACTGTTAACGAGGGCAAGCTGGAACAGGGAGCCCTCGCTGACGCGCGCGCCTCCGAAACGCCGCATCAGCGAATCGTGCAGGGAATCGGATTTGTAAGTGAAGATCGAAAGAATGAGGGTCTTGCTCTGCCTTTGACGCTGGCTGACAACATAACCCTGACCCGATTCGAATCGTGCGCCACCGCGGGCTGGATCTCGCAGAGTCGTCAGGATGAACAGGCAAAGCAATGCATGCAAAAGCTGAAGGTAAGAGCGTCCGGGCCGGCAGCGAAAGTTTCCAGCCTGTCCGGCGGCAATCAACAAAAAGTAGCCCTGGGACGTCTGCTTCATCAGGACCCGGACATTCTTTTGCTGGACGAACCGACCCGAGGGATCGACGTCGGCAGCAAAGCCGATCTCTATGCCGAGATTTCGCGGCTGGCGGACAGCGGTAAGGGTATCGTCATGGTCAGCTCGTATCTTCCGGAATTGTTTGGCATATGTGATCGCATCGCGGTAATGAATCGTGGTCGCTTATCTGAAGCTCGACTCGTCAATGAATGGACGCCGCAAAAGGTGATGGAAGCGGCGATCGCCACGCACGAATCTTTAGTGAGAGGCGCGGAGAATTGAACGCAGTTCTTACTCAGGAATATACCGATCGAAAAGCAGGTTTGATCCGGCGACTTGGACCATTCGCCGGTTTAATCCTGGTGGTTCTGGTCTTTGCGGTCCTTAGCGGCGCGCCGGAACGGTATCTTTCGCTTGGCAATCTTCGGGTAGTACTCGCGCAAACCGTAATCGTCGCGACCGGGGCCATCGGTATGACGATGATCATTATCAGCGCGGGTATCGATCTATCAGTCGGATCCAGTGTCGCGCTGACCAGCGTCGTCACCGCCCTGGCATTGAGATCCTCCTGGAACCCGGCGGCGGCGGTGCTGGCCGGCCTTTTCGCGGGTGGATTGATTGGCGCGATGAACGGCGCCGTCATTACTTCGTTGCGCGTGATACCTTTTATCGCCACGCTGGGAATGTTAGGTGTCGCGCGTGGAGTCGCAAAGTGGCTGGCCGGCGAACAAACCGTCAATCCTCCCCAAACCTGGATCAACCAGCTCGCAGTCACGTTTCCACCTCGATCATGGATGCTGGTGGCGCCCGGAGTCTGGCTGACAATCGCCCTGGCAGTCTTGATTTCATTGGTTTTGACCAGAACTGTCTTTGGCCGCCATCTATTCGCCCTCGGATCGAATGAACGCGCGGCGCGAGCCTGCGGCATCGCCACCAACCGTCTGAAAATTATTATTTACGCGAGCGCGGGATTGTTTTTTGGATTAGCCGGCGTGTTGCAGATGTCGCGCCTGAGGCAGGGCGATCCGACAGTTGCGGTGGGGGTCGAACTCGATGTCATCGCGGCGGTCGTGATCGGCGGCGGCAGCTTGAGCGGCGGCGAAGGCAGTATTCTCGGTTCAATGATCGGTGCCTTGATGATGGCGTTTCTACGCAACGGATGTCAGCAGGCAGGCTGGCACAATTACGTGCAGGAGATCATCATTGGGGCAATTATCGTTTTCGCTGTCGCGCTTGATCGCTGGCGGCATTCGCGGATTTGATGCCGGTCGAGGCTTTGCCAAAAGATTTTTCCGTCTCCGCGAGCGGAGAGGGGCAGGGGAGAGGTGGCGGCAACTGAACCCCGCCCAACTCCCTCCCCGCGCGCGGGGAGGGCAGAAGATCCTACACTTCGTGCAAAGCCGATCGTTAACGAGGGAGCTAACTGTGATCAGACTGGCTTTGATAGTTTCTTTAGTGGCGGCTCTGTCGCCGGCAGCGTCCGCCCAGGTAAAGATCACAATCGATCACAATGCCGGCGCCACCGCAAACCGCGAATTCAAATTTCAGCAGGTAACCGCTCCCTCGAGAGACGATCTGGGGGTGCAGGCGCGGATAGTCTTGATCGACGGGCGACTCGATCCCAATGGCGGGGACTTGAATGCTTTGATCGATGGGCGGCTGCCGGCCGACGAAGACGAACCCGGCGCTAATCTGTTTTTTAATGCTGGTTCGTTCGGCGGTCGCATTCGCATGGACTGGAACACTCCCGCCGAGATCGTTCAAGTCAACACTTACTCGTGGCATTCAGATACTCGCGCGCCGCAGCTTTACAAGCTCTATGGCAGCGACGGCGCCGCAAGGAACTTCGACGGCGCGCCAAAACGCGGTATCGATCCATCGACCTGCGGGTGGAAATTAATTGCCACCGTCAGCACCCTTCCCGACCGCGGCGAAGAAGGCGGACAGTACGCCGTGCAGATAACCGGCGCGGGTGGCGCCCTGGGCAGATATCGTTACCTGCTATTTGATATCTATCCCGGCGAGATCATCGACAATTGGGGCAACACGTTCTACAGCGAGATCGATGTGATTGCTAGGAAACCGTCAGCAGAAGTCTGTCGATTGAGGTGACTGGAATGAATCTGCAAAGCCTGATCGAAGTGAATCCAAAGAAGATGAGCGGCACTCCCGTCTTTCGCGGAACAGGAGTTCCTATTCAGAACTTGTTCGACTGTCTTGAAGAAGGCGAAACGACCGATCAGTTTCTCGATCAGTTTCCAACCGTCACGCGCTAACAAGTAAACGGCGTCCTGGAACTCTCCAAAGAAAGGCTGCTTACGAAGAGCGCAACGCCACCTGATCTTCGGAATTAATGTTCAGCACTCGAATCGTGGTCCTGCCCGTGGTTGTTTTGCCCGCCAAATATATTCCCTGCCACTCGAAATGGTCTTCCCATTTTTGGCGCCGTGGATCAAATAACTCGGTCAGCTCATTAGTTTGTGAATCGATGCCGGTTAGATTCGTTCCTTTGTGAAGGTTGCAATCAACGCAGGCGAGGGCAAGGTTGTCGGTGTCATCGCTACCACCATGAATCCTGGGAATGATGTGTTCGACATGGAGTGCGGCCAGCGGCGAATCATCCTGATGCAAATGGCAATACTCGCAAGCGTTTTGAGCGCGCTCGCGAACCTGAGCCCAGACCTGTGAGCTGATCATCTATGGGTGGGAGTTTGCTAGTTGCTGCGCTTGTCGTTTGAGGATGGCGACGAACTTGTTCGCCCGCACATAACCGACGTATTCAGCCCGCTCGTCTTCCGTCAGGTCGCCCTCCGTAGATTTTCGGGCGAGTTCTTCGATGCGGGCTTGCAGTTCAGGGTCGGCGCGAAAGCCGATTACTGCGTCAGCTTTGCCCGGTAAGACAAGTTCCAGCATCGGCCGCACGCCGCGATCAAATGCGAGACTTTCTGAGTTCGTAACCATGTGGCGAACTTACCACGCAGTCCGTGGTTTGGCAAAACGCGTAACTCGCACAGTTGGAAGTCATTGCGTTTGGCTGGGAGGCAGGGATTCGAACCCCGATAGGCGGATCCAGAGTCCGCAGTCTTACCGTTAGACGACCTCCCAACAGCGAAATCGAATTTACGAACCTGCGCCGCAATTGTCAACACGGACTCTGTTCGGACTAGCTCAAATTCACGCACGCGCTTGCGCGTGATTCAGCGAAACACCGCCCCTGCCAATCTTTCAAACTAAACAACGATCTGTCACGCGCGTGTTCCGAAGAAAATTTTGCTTGCGCTCGTAAGCTGATGGTCCCAGAATGATGCGGACGACATCGCCAAGCGGCCAACTGAAGCGATGACGTCGCTCGCTCAACAGAAAATTTAAGAACCGAATCGCAGGAGAGCCAGGGAATGAACCCCAACAAGTCCGCGTCTGGTGAGGCGGCCGCGCAGGTATCTGCGCCGGATGCCGATCAGACAACCAATCAAATCGATGTCGCGCAGCTAATTACGCGCGTGCGTCATGAGATTAACAATCCTCTTGCCGCCCTGCTGGGCCAGGCACAACTTCTCTTGCGCGATGAATTGAGCGCCAGCGCGCGCCGTCGCGTGGAAACAATCGAGAGTCTGGCGATTCGAATTAAGGAGATTGTTGCTGAGTTGCGAACTGTGCAATAGTCCCGCGCCGCTATCTATCCACAAAGTCACGGCCGAGTGTTAACGTCCAAAGGTTCAGGCGAGATCGAACAATAATAATTCGGCGTTTTCGCCGGCGCCGATTTTCAGCTTCTGTTCCGCACTTACGGCTGCGCCGTCACCGGCTTTCAATTCCAGGTCGTTTACTGTCAGAGTGCCCCGAGCTACTTGAATCCACGCGTACCGGTTTGGCGGCAATGCGTGCTCAATTGATTGACTGTGGTTGAGAAGTGCCGCATAGACTCGCGCGTCCTGATGAATCCTGACGGAACCTGCGCTCCCGTCCGGCGAAGCGATTAGTCGCAACCTCCCGCTTCGGTCGTCGGCAGTGAAGAACTTTTGTTCATAACTCGGCGGCAAGTTGCGCCCGTCCGGCATAATCCAAATTTGCAGCAAGTGAACGATCTGGTCACGCGAAGAGTTGAACTCGCTGTGCGAAACACCACTGCCCGCAGTCATGCGCTGGACGTCGCCGGGGCGAATTACCGACCCGTTGCCCATATTGTCGCGATGCTCCAGCGCGCCTTCGAGAATGTAGGTGATGATCTCCATGTCGCGGTGAGAGTGCGCCGGAAAGCCCTGGCCCGGCGCCACGCGGTCTTCGTTTATGACACGCAGACTGCGAAAGTGCAGGTGCGCGGGATCGTAATAACGATCGAAAGAAAAGGTGTGATAGGTATCGAGCCATCCAAGATCAAAGTGGCCGCGATCTTCAGATTTGCGGAGGGTAATCATAATAAGAACTTACGGAGCTCCGGCATCCTGGCGGCGGACCGCAGGCATCCCGCCTGCAATTAGGCGTTGGCCGGCGATTCTGTCGATATAATCGACCAGCTGCTGAATCTCGCCCGAGGTAAAAACGGTCATGCCGTTAAGGTTCAGTCCGTTTGCCAGGGCAGCCCGCCACTTCTCGAATCTCTCGATCGTTGTGCGGCGATCCGCACCGTCAATCGCTGACAGGTACAGCGCGTCGGCCCTCGCGAGTGTTCGTCGCGCAGAAGTCTTCAATTTGTTCTCGCCGGCGCGCGCGCACATGATTGCAAAGTCGGCATTCACGTAGTCCAGGAAGCTGTTACCCTCGACTAAGACGCCGGCGGCCTTCACCTTCGCCAGGGCGCGCTTGATTCCTTCTTCCACTTGATTCTCTCCCACGATCACCCAGTGAACATTCGCGGCGCCGGCATCCCAGAAGCGGCCCGTATCTTTGCCCTTTTCATAGTTCGCTTCCCGCCCTGAGCGAATCAAAGGCTCGTCGCGTAAAAGATCGCTGACACAACAGCCGTTCGGATCCTTACCGCAGGATCGATAATGACCACGGGTCAGTTTAATCGCTTCCCAACCAGGCAGCCGTGTCAGCAGTTCGCACACCAGCGTTGTCTTGCCGGTATTCGACGACAAGCCGCTGACCGCGACGATGATCGGTTTTGCGTTTGCGACGTCTACCATTCTCTCAATCTTTACACATCCGGCTGCTTTAAATATATCGCGTCTGCCGCGTCTGCCGGGTTGTCGGACTCCACCGATTCCACGAATATTTTGGCGAGCCGTTCGAGGCCTAAGGCGTCCTTTTCGTCAAATCTCGCGAACGAAGGACTATCAAGATCGAGCACGCCAATCAACTGCGAATCTTTCACGAGCGGAACGACGATTTCGGAATTCGAGGCGTTGTCGCAGGCGATGTGGCCCGGAAATTCGTGAACGTTCGGCACAATCACAGTTTCACACGTGGCCGCACTTGCGCCGCAAACCCCCTCGCCAATTCTGATCCGGACACAGGCAGGCTTTCCCTGGAATGGTCCCAGCACCAGCTCGCCGTCTTTCTTGAAATAAGCGCCCGCCCAGTTCAAATCGGGAAGCGCATGGAAGATGAGCGCCGAAAGATTCGCGGCGTTGGCCGTCAAATCCCGTTCGCCGGCGAGCAGGGAGCTAAGCTGAGCGGCGAGTTGATCGTAGAGTTCGCTTTTGGAATTCCCCATCCGCTTTAAGTAGTCGCACAAAGAACCGGGCTTTGCGGCTTTGCCTCAAAAGTCTGAGAGTGCGACCTCTCATTCACACCGGGCTTCAGCCCGGTGTCAGGCGTCCTAACAAATTAGGAAACCGTTTCAACGGTTTACAGAATCGCCGCGGAGATGGAAACCGTTAAAACGGTTCCGCCCCTCTGGTTGCTGTTCATCACCGGGCTGAAGCCCGGTGTGAATGAGACGTCAGAGTTTCCTTTTGAGGCAAACCCATGTTTCGCGCCTTACGGCGCTGTTAACGTGCGTCATATCATGAGGCGCTCTTATCGATTGTGCCATCATCGCTCGGCCGAATACTAATCACCACGGATTTTGATGCCGGCGTGTGGCTCTTGTCGGCAAAGTGGCGCACCGGCACCAAAACATTTGCTTCCGGAAAATAAGTGGCGGCGCAACTGCGCGGAATACTGTAGGGCACAATTGTGAAGTGGCGCGCAATGCGTTCTTCATCTTCAAAGTGGCTGATCAAATCCACTGTCTGACCATTGTTCAAGCCCGCCAGATGAATGTCTTCCTGGTTCAGGAAAACCACCCGGCGGCCGTTGCGAATCCCGCGATAGCGATCGTCCAATCCATAGATTGTCGTGTTGAATTGATCATGGCTGCGCATCGTCATCATCAGAAACTGTCCCGGTTTCAATTCATGTCGCGGCAAAGGATGGACCGTAAAATGAGCGCGGCCATCTTTGGTTTTGAATTCTCGCTTGCGGGTGGGGCTCGGCAAATAAAACCCGCCAGGCTTGCGCACGCGTTCGTTGTAGTTTTCAAAACCGGGCACTACGTGTTCAATGTGTTCGCGAATCCGTTCGTAATTCGCCGCCAGGCCGTCCCAGTCAACTGCACTGCGAGTGCCCAAAACAGCCGTGGCCAGATTGCAAACAATCGCTGGTTCACTCTTCAGATATTCCGAGGCCGGTGGCAAACTGCCGCGCCACTCTTCGACTACGGCCATTGAGTTTTCAGTAGTCACAAACTGTGGGCCGCCTTCCTGCTGATCGATCTCGGTCCGGCCAAGACAGGGCAGAATCAATGCTTCCTTCCCGGTAATCAAATGCGCGCGATTCAGTTTGGTCGAGACATGCGCCGTCAAACGACAGCGCCGCAACGCATCGGCGGTGTACTCGGTGTCCGGGGTCGCGGAAAGAAAATTTCCGCCCAGGGCAAAAAATATTTTTGCTTTGCCTTCGTGCATTGCCTGAATCGCATGCACCGTGTTGTAGCCGTGTTTGCGCGGCGGTTCGAAGTCAAATTCTGCGGCCAACTTGTTGAGAAACTCCTCGCCCGGCTGTTCCCAAATCCCCATCGTGCGGTCACCCTGAACATTGCTGTGACCGCGCACCGGACAAAGACCCGCACCCGGCTTGCCGAGCTGGCCGCGCAAAAGCATCAGGTTGACGATCTCCTGTATGTTGCCGACCGCGTTCTTATGCTGGGTTAGCCCCATCGCCCAACAAAAGATTACCCGCTCAGCTCGGATGAAGATGCGCGCGGCGTCTTCAACTCGAGCTTTGCTAACACCTGCTTGTTCAAGAATGTCACCGAGATGCACGCGGCTCAGGGCTGCTTTGAAGTCTTCGAAACCGGTGGTGTGCTGCTCGATGAATTCGTGATCGAGGATTTTACCCGGATGACGCTCTTCCGCATCAAGGACTTCTTTCATGATGCCTTTGAGTAAGGCCACGTCGCCGTTGACACGCACCTGTACGAAAAGATCGGCGAGCTTCGTGCCCGCGCCGAGCCAGGTCCAGAACT
>WNGF01006155.1_pt1 | contig 14984 bp, 14 predicted proteins | sample 5400641 | NCBI WGS metagenome assembly WNGF01 (sample SAMN13153371, study PRJNA577476) | soil metagenome | isolation source: 80 cm soil or saprolite under grassland replicate 2 | place: USA:California | collected 2016-06-15
CGCCAATCGCTACACTTGCTTTGTGCACATCCATCGCTACATACTTCTCGTTCATAAGGGTTCTCCTTTGGTGAAATAGTTGTTGCTTTGACAACTCCAACTTACCACCATTAGGGGCGCCCTTTCATAATGCGTTTAACGGTTTCCCATCTCCTGTCTGGCGACTGGTCACCGGGCTAAAGCCGCGGTGTTAATGAGACGAAGTTCATTCAAACTGCATCGGTACCCGTGGCACCTTTGATCGTTGCCGTGGCAGGCGTGATCTTTTCCCGTGGCAGACGTGATCTTTGCCGTGGCAGGCGTGATCGTCAGCGTGGCAGGCGTGATCCGTGATCGTCGGCGTGGCAGACGGCTTCGTCGGCGTGGCAGATGGTTTCGTCGGCGTGACAGACGGCTTCGTCGGCGTGGCAGACGGCTTCGTCGGCGTGGCAGACGGCTTCGTCGCCGTGGTAGACGGCTTCGTCGCCGTGGCAGATGGCTTCGTCGCCGTGGCAGATGGCTTCGTCGCCGTGGCAGATGGCTTCGTCGCCGTGGCAGACGGCTTCGTCGGCGTGGCAGATGGCTTCGCCGGCGTGGCAGACGGCTTCGTCGGCGTGGCAGACGTGATCGTCAGCGTGGCAGATGTGATCTTTTTCGCAAAAGTCCAGGCCTCTTGCCTGCAAAACCGTCTCTTTGCGTCGAAAAGACCCATCCTTACCAGCGGTGGGGCTTTGCACAAAGTATTTCAATCAGTCCGCGGAAGCGGACGAATGAGTAGCCCACCGATTTATCGGTGGGGATGTCGCATCACCCCTTACCGTGAGTGCGTGAAACGGACGACTGAACTCAGTCTCGTTGCTTTCAGCCGTCCGCTTTGCGGACTAAATTTATCATCCGCACTTATTCCCAGCAGTCAACTGCTGGGCTATTGTCATCCGTCCGCTTCCCGGACTGAACTGCCACTAACTTTTTGCAGAGCCCAGCGGTACAGCCAATTTCGCCGGCAAATACTTTAGAACGGTTTCCCAGTCTTCTGTCTGGCGACTGGTCACCGGGTTAAAGCCGCGGTGCTAATGAGACGAAGTTCATTCAAACTGCATCGTTCCCAAAATCAAACAGAACATCAAGTAATCCAATGCTCGCAGTACGAATGCGCTACGCCATCGCGCCGGCAACTCTGCTTGTTTGCATCTGGGGAGCAAACTTAAGTGCGCGGGCAGGGCTTTCGCGGCTCCTTTTCAGAATTCGGCTCGGCGATCAATTCATTGGCCGCAGCCATTCCACATACAGTTTAAAAGCGATCCAGCGATAGCTTATGCGTGTATGATCGAACGTTCCGGTTGCTGCGTTCACATGAGTTCCAAAAACTATTTAACAATAACCGGCTCGCGGGATGTGGATCGCGATACGGCGCGCACACTGTTTGAGCAGCATCTGTCGCCATTCCTGCAGCAAGGTCGCACCTGGTTGCTCGGTGGGGCGCGGGGCGTAGACGAATGGGCGATGGAATGGCTTGCCGAACACAATGAGACGTGCTGGGCTGTTATTCCGTATACGCGCGCGAAACTGCCCAAGTGGAGTCAACCCTGGCTGGACGAGATGGATCACGTCGTCGAATTGCAACTTCCCAGGCGCAAGACTGCTTACGCTTTCAGAAACCGGTATATGGTTGATCTATCAGGAATCGTGTTCGGCTTTTGGTCGAGTAAAGGCGGCGCGACAGTAAAAACATTAAAGTATGCGCTGCGCCAACGTCGGGAAGTACATGCCATCCCGGTTTTCACGGGCGGCAACAATGAAGCGGACTAGAGTACCGGAACCTTCTGGACCACCCTATCGTTGCCGTCGAAGAGTCAGCGACTGCTACAAAGAAAAGGGCGATGACTCTTGACGAAGGGTGTCGCCGTTTTTGATCAGAATCTGGTGTTACTATCATCGCCTGGTCAGCAAGCCACACAGTTACGTTTTGTAACCTTTGGTTTTCTCGGCCAGTCGTTTGAGGTTCAGAAGTTGGCGACGCATCATCATCAGGTCTCCCCATGGCAGTAAAGTTTGCAGTAGCTGTCCCTTCAGTCCAGGCGGATATTTTGCAATTAGCTTCACGAGTAAGCGGCAGCGGTTTACAGGTGGAGGACCGTTAAGAGGAACGACTAAATAGCTCACGCTAATGTCGCCAAAGGTTGTTGAAGCGTTTGAGCCCGGCTTCACTCGAATCGTGAGGTGGCGTGCTTGCTCAAAAGCGATTAGTTTGAAGATGCTCATCACGTCTTGACCAGGCGCGAGCTGCTCCAAGCCAGGCGTCAGTTCGCGCGGACTCTGCCGCCCGCAGTTACCGATCAGATCGTAGCTGTAAGGCGCTACTCGCAATTGACAGAGCCAGCGAAAGACAGTTTCCGGGGTCGCATGGATAGTAACTCCGCGATAAAGCGTACTGTCGGGGTTCGAGATGAGGCCGTCACAGGGAAAAGCAAGTCGGCGTTCCTGCGGATTTGTTCCCCAGGTTTCACTAATGGACGGCATAGTGGTGAGGATAACATTGCCGTCCAAATGGCGAATCCCACGGGGAGCAATTCAAGCAATTTCTGTTGCAAAGTTCTTCTCGGTTAATCCAGGTTCTCAAGCTCAAAAGCAACATGCCTAACGACGACACCACAACTCCGCCAGTTATAGATCAGGGGGAGCCGACGCGATGGGGACTGCGAAGTCGCGAGTTGCGAATGATTGCGATCATTATCTCTATCAAGGCATTGTTGTTTCTATTCGCAGGCCAGAGTTACCAGATACTGCAAAACCAGCGGGTGGTGGGATTACGAAGCTGGCTCGAGATTTTCAGAAATGAAGAGAAGTGGCCGCGGATAAACGCGAATTAGCGCCGATCAGGAAAAATCTCAGTCAGAGAGACATCAAGATCCGAAAGTACGTCGTAAAAAACCACCCCTCTCTTTCACTTTTTCTCTTCTTTCCCTTCTCTCTCTCTCTCTCTCTCTCTCTCTCTTCTCTTTCAATCATTAAGCCTTGTACGTTCGTGTCTTACTGGTTAACGGCGTTTTTTTCTGATCCGCGCTTATCTGCGTGTATCCGCGGCTAATTCCCTGTCTTCCCCGGCAAGTGGCGAAAAAGCGAAGCGATGGTGAGGTAACAGAACAGGCCGATGAAACTTGCACCATGGATGTGGCTTCAAGAAAGACAGGAGTGCTGTCGGCAACATTGCACAACTTGTCTGATGAACTAAACCCGGGCCCGAATAACTCAGTGGAATTCAGCGTGACAACGGCCGCGGGGGTGGCGAGCGGTATGACTAATACGGCTGTCGTGAAAGTAACTGGCCCAGGAGAGTGAATCAAATGGGCTGATCGATGGAAGGGCTCTGGGCCGTAAAAAACCTCGGGCCCTCATCGGTGATGTACAAACAATCTTCCAGGCGGATACCAAATTCACCGTAGATCACAATAGTCGGTTCATCGCTGAAACACATGCCCGGCTGAATCGGAGTCTTGTTACCGCGTACGAAGTTAGTCCACTCGTGACCGTCCAGGCCAATGCCGTGTCCGGTGCGATGAGGCAAACCAGGCACTTTGTAATCCGGACCAAAGCCGGCATCGGTAATCACTTTGCGCGCAGCCGCGTCAACTGCTTCACACGGCGCGCCAACCTTTACCGCCGCAAAACCAGCGTCCTGCGCTTTGCGCTCCAGATTCCAGATATCACGTTGCCGCTGCGTCGGCTTGCCGAAGACGAAGGTGCGCGTAATGTCTGACTGATAACCTTCAACACTACAACCGCCATCCATCAAAACAACATCGCCCTCTTTTAATTTCTGCGGCGTGCTGCTGCCATGCGGAAAAGCTGTGTACTTGCCAAAGCTGCAAAAGATTCCGCCCTGCACACCCAGCGCGCGAAACGCGGCAGCGCAATTCCCAGAAAACTCGTCTTGCGTCATGCCCGCCCGAGCGTTGTCGATAATCGCTTTGTACGCGACTATCGTGATGTCGTTCGCACGTTGCATGAGGGCAATCTCAGCAGGAGATTTGACCATGCGCCCGCCCGCGGTTACCGGCGTCGCGCTAACAAATTGGAGTCCCGGTGCTGCTTTGCGAATGCCATCGAAAAGGAAAAACCGCACGCGCTCTTCCATGCCGACGCGACCGGTACGAAGTCCGCGATCACGAAAGATCTCGGCGACGCGCTGGTAAGGACTTTCGTCTTCTTCCCAGGTGCGAATGTCATTGCCAATCGCGATCAGCTCGCGCGCTCGCTCTTCTTCAAACTTGGGACACACCCAGGCAATCTCACCGCGCGCAGGAATGACGGCGGCAAACATTCGCTCGCTAGTGCTCCAGCGCATGCCGGTGTAATAAAACATGCTTGAGCCGGGTTCAATATATATCGCATCAATCTTATTCTCACGCATCAGGCGTCGCGCCTTTTCGATTCGCGCGCGGCGTTCATCTAGCGAAATCGGGACGATGCCGTCCGTCATTTGCCGCAGCTTGCGAATTGATTCCGGCAGCTCGCGTTGAAACGCGCCTGCATTAGGTTCCGCAACAGCTTCATCAGTCGCGCCAATCGCGGGAGTTGCACTACTTAGCAGAGCTGTACCAGCGAACCCAGCAGACAACCGCAAGAAGTCTCTTCTATCGGTACACATGATTACTTGATTTAATCTGTTCAGGCTGTAATTTCCGGGCGCATGCTAACACAAAATTTGCCCACCGGACTTTGAGTTATTGAGGACTGTCGGAGGAGCTGAGACTCAACTGGCAAGGTTATGATAGATTTAGTTTGCTCAAATTATCAGAAAAAAATTGCAAAGGAATTCACCGATGGAAAACGAAAATAAAGCCCCTGAGATTTCATTTGAGGTACGCGTCAAGCCTGGACGCGCGGGCACTGACCCGGAAGCGCCGGATTGGGAAGTCTGTGAACTGGAAGACGGGGTCATAAAAAACAACGCGGATATCTACGATAACATGACCCTCGCCGAGGCCAACCAGATTGCCGGTATGTGGAGAGCGAAGAAAGAAGAGGCGGAAGCGGCGCCGGCGGAAGCCGAAGCCACGCATTGAGGTCTGATATCACAATTGCTCGGCGAATTCCTCTAACGCAAACGTTTTCAGCTGCCAGTCAAAACCTTCCGCTACCAGCGCCGCGACGTACCCTGAGGTCACGGGAATAGATCGCATGCTCCAGCGGTCGATTTCTGCCGGCTCTTTATGATTTCGAAGCAGAGCAGCGGGCTCCCCGGGCGCCAGCGAAACATCGAATTCATCAAGCGGCATCGAGAGTCCTTCACCGCGAGCTTTAATGTAAGCCTCTTTACGCGTCCAGCAATTGAAGAAAGCTGCTTTTCTAAATTCAGCCGGCACGGTCCTGAGCGTCTCGATCTCACGCGGTGAAAAGAATCGTTCCGCGATCTTGTCCTGCGCCAGGTCTTCTCTTATGAACTCGAGATCGACGCCAAGCCGGCGAAAGGTTGAGAACGCGTAGAGTGCTCTGCCGTGCGAATGTGCCAGGTTGAAGTGGATTCCACAGCGCAGGCTTTGTTCGAGGTAAGGCTTTCCCTTCTCTGCGTAGGAAAATTGCAGTTCGTCGGCGTTGGTGTCGAGATAAACGGCGAGCAGGGTTCGCAGCAAGCCCCGTGCGGCAATGAAGTCATTTCTATCCTTCGCAAAGTGGAATCGATTGGCTCGAGAGACTTCGTCGCCAGACAAGAGATGTTTTAGGCTGTCCGCCAGGCGGTCTTCCAACATAACCTGCCAGACATGGACTTCTACCGGCGCGAGCTTCATGCGACATGCCAAAAGGCCGGCCAAACCTATCTCAACGCTCTTCGCATCATTGCTAAGAGAGCCTTTGTCCGAAGTTAGTTGCACGTTACTCATCGCAATGCTAACGAAAATATAGCGGTGTCGTAGTTAGACTAATTGCCAGGTTAGACTGATTGCCAGTCCTTTTCGCTTGCCTTAGGGTGCCTGCGTCTTCGCCAGTATGCCGATCAAATAGGATGCTTGCCACGTAGCGGACAAAGATTTGCGCGTGCTCCGTTTTGCTGGGGCTGTTATTGTTCGTAAACAGGATCTTGCAGCTGAGTTAAATGGGCAATTCATAGGCTTTTCCGCTTTTCTGCAAGCGGTGCTTCTGTCTGCGGTGAGTTTAGTTTTGTCGGACGTATGCAAGCATCAGATGAGCAATCCGCAGACTACATAGATTTTACAAATTCAAAAATGACGGTCAACAGCAGACGTTTGGTGTTCTCAATGCGGGACTGTGTTCTCAGCCTGTGTGATCTGCGCAATCTGTGTATGAATGGATTGACGGTCGCGACCTCAGACAGGCGAGCTCGAGATTCAAATGGCTAAATGAGACGCTCGGATATTATGATAACTCCCAACCGACACATGACAACCACATCCGAAATCCGGCCGACGCTGGCTTCAACTGCCGACATACGAGCGTGTTTCCCTGCGCTCGACCGCGTTCACAATCGCTTTCCAGTTGCATATTTCGATGGGCCTGGCGGTACGCAGGTACCCCGCAGCGTCGTCGTGGCGATGACCGACTATCTTTACCATCACAACGCAAACACGCACTGGGCATATCCAACCAGCGAAGAAACCGACGTTGCGCTTGAGCACGCAAGACGGATTTGCGCCGATCTTCTAAATGCGTCGGCAAGAGAGATTGCCTTTGGCGCAAACATGACTACGCTTACGTTTCACCTGGCAAGAGCACTGGGAATGCAATATGAACCCGGCGATGAAATCATTGTCACCGAACTGGATCATCATGCGAATGTGGCACCGTGGCAGCGCCTTGTAGTCGAGCGTGGGGTTGCAGTGAAAATCGTGAAGCTGCTACCGGAGACAGGCCAACTGGATTGGGCCGGCCTCGAGCAGTTGATAACTAAACGAACAAAACTCGTCGCGATCGGCGCAGCCTCAAATGCACTCGGCACAATTAACGACGTCCCGCGTGCAATCCGGATCGCGCGGTCTGTCGATGCGCTGGTCTTCGTTGATGCCGTCCATTATGCGCCGCATGCGCTCATCGATGTTCAGGCTCTCGACTGCGACTTTCTCGCTATGTCGGCTTATAAGTTTTACGGCCCCCACGTGGGCGTTTTATTTGGCAAACGGGCTTTGCTCGACTCGATCAATTTTCCCAAGCTCATCCCGGCTCCCGATAATGCGCCCGAGAATGTGGAAACGGGCACGCAGAATCAGGAAGGCATGGTTGGCGCTGGCGCAGCCGTCGATTTTTTGGCGTCGCTTGCCGAAGGAGAATCGCGGCGTGCGCGATTGGCCGCGGCTTACACGGAACTCCATCAGCGTAGCGCAGACTTGACACGTAGACTCTGGAACGGATTAGCGTCAATAAACGGAGTTCGTCTTTATGGTCCCTCGCCGGATATGCCGAGAACACCAACCGTGTCGTTCACCGTGGACGGCGTAGCCTCGACAGAGGTAGCACGTCGACTTGCCACGCGCGGGTTGTTTCTTTCGCACGGAGATTTTTATGCGGCAACTGTTGTTGAACGGCTGGGCCTGGGAGAAGAAGGACTCGTGCGCGCAGGTTGCGCCTGCTACACGACGGCGGATGAAATCGATCGGTTGATTCAGGGTGTGAGTCAGATAGTCAGGACGAGATGAGCCGCGGATTAACGCCGATTAGAGGCGAATCTGAAAGATCTATGAACCGATTTAGGAGTTGCAGCTCTTATTACTAACATCCCCGTTTCATCGCTTTTACGCATTCTCCGAATCCGCGTCTGTCCGCGTTCATCCGCGGCCAACTCTCCTTCGTGGTCTTCATTTTCGAACCGCATTGATAAAATCAGCCAGCATTCCGTACGCGGTACTCTGCAAATTCGGACGGTGAGAGGTGATGGTTAGGCCCGGCAACATATCTAACTCAAAATGAATCGCCAGCGAAGTTCCTCTGACGTTTCCGAGCGGATCGCTGGCCAACATCTGCTCGGGCCGCACAGTCGCAGCGAGCTTTCCATCTCCGGCTAATTTCGCCCTCGCCACAAGTTTAAAGGGTTTGCCCTCTGCGCGCGCGGCCTGCACTTTCCCGGGGCTGAGATCGCGAATTCCTTCCCGGCTTATCTCATCGGGTTTCAGCGGCATGTTCATCAGCACGCTTGCAACTGCGCACGCTTTGACTGTGGAATCCCAACCGTCAATATCGTGGCTGGGATCGGTTTCAGTCACGCCAAGTTCCTGCGCCGCTTTCAATCCTTCATCAAATGATCGGCCTGCCTCCATCGTTTCAATGATCACGTTGGTAGTCGAGCTAAAGATTCCGCTGAAGGCGCGCAGCCTGGCGGCCGGAAGCGTTTCGCGGAAAAGCGAAAAGACGGGCGCGCTGTCAAGCACAGTTGACTCAAAAAGAAACCGCTTGCGCTTCGCCTGTGCCAGTTCAGTCAGTTCATGATACCCGTAAACGAGCGCGCCCTTGTTTGCGGTGATTGCGTGCGCACCGGATTCTAAAACCGCGCGCAGGTAGTCGATGGCCGGTTGGCCGGAATCCGGATTAAGCGAAGTAGTCTCAAATACGGCATCAGGTCGCGCCTCACGTAGCCAGTCGCCAATACCGTTTGCAGCTGCCGAATGCTCGGCGAAGGTATTCGAAGGAAGCCTGGACAAGTCAAACCCGTCAGGTTTGGTAAGCCAGCCGATTCGCCGGCTGGAAACTCCGGTGACGCGATATTCGAGGCCGTACAGTTCTCGCAGTTCAGTCGCCTTGGCAACCAACAGACGCGCCAGCGCACGTCCAACATTGCCGAAGCCAAGAAAACAGAGATTGTATTGTTTCATGCTTACTTAATGAGCTTGAGCGAAGTTATACTGCACCTTAATACAGTTGATAGACAGGATTCACAAGATTTATAAGAACGACCAAGGCCGATGCAGGTTGGCAACACGTAAAGAAAAATCCCATAAAGGCGAAGAAGAAGCAATCGCGTAAGGTACACCCTAACTATTTCAATCTCTGGTTCTCGTAAATCCTGTTAACGCTATCTGATTCATTCGATGAAACAATATCACGATCTGCTGAAATCAATTCTCGCGCAGGGCCATGAACACCACGACCGTACTGGAATCGGCACGATTTCGCACTTCGGATACCAAACGCGATTTGATCTGCGCGACGGATTCCCGATCGTAACAACGAAGAAGATTCCCTTTCGCTGGATAGCCGAAGAACTTTTTTGGTTTCTTTCCGGAGATACCAATGAAGCGAACTTGCGCGCGAAAGGCGTAGACATCTGGGCCGAGTGGGCCGATGAGGAACACACCCGCCGCTTCGACCGGGATGCGGGAGATCTCGGTCCCGTTTACGGTTATCTCTGGCGCTCCTTCGGCGGTGATTATCCGAAGCGCAATGGTGTGGATCAGATCGCGAAGCTGCTTCAGGAGATTGAGCGTAATCCGAATTCACGGCGCTTGATAGTCTCTGGTTGGGACCCGCGCCAGGCAGACAAAGTTGATTTACCACCTTGCCACACATTGTTTCAGTTTAAGGTGGAAGGTGGGCGGGTTTTGCACTGCCAACTTTACCAGCGCTCAGCGGACGCCTTCCTCGGCGTGCCCTTCAACATTAGTTCGTACGCGTTGCTTATGCACATGGTCGCGCATGTTTGCGGACTCGAGGTGGGTGAGTTTGTTTATGCGCTGGGCGATTATCATATCTATCAGAACCATTTTGAGCAGGTGAATGAACTGCTATCGCGCGAGCCTTATCCGCTTCCAAAACTCGAAATCCTCGACGAAGCGGGGCGGCTGCGCGGGCTTGAAGGTTTGCTGGCAATGCGCTACGAGAATCTCAAGCTGGTGGGTTATCGATCTCACGGAAAGATCGCCGCCGCGGTGGCAGTGTAGGACAGAATGCAAACGACAAACTTCAGTTTGTCGTTTGCATTCTCCTAATTCGCACATCGACAAACTAAAGTTTGTCGGACTACTTTCATGATCATCGGAATCGTCGCAGTAGATAGAAACGGTGCGATTGGCAAAGGCGGCAAGCTGCCCTGGCATTACTCCGCCGACATGAAGTTTTTTAAAGAGACGACGACCGGAAATGCCTGCGTAATGGGTTACAAAACCTGGCTCACGCTGAAGAAACCCTTACCGAATCGTCTGAATATTGTTTTGAGCCGGCAGCCTGAGATCGTATCGCAAGACGGCGTCGTTGTGGTTCGAGACGTTGAATCAGTTCTTTCGTTGGCTAGGGATTTGAAAGGCGATCTCTTCGTGATCGGCGGCGAACAAGTCTATAGATCCTTTCTTCCCTATATCGAGAAGTGGATCGTTACTGAAGTTCCATTGACAATTGAAGGCGCTGACGCGTTTGTGCCGGAGAATTATTTGGCAGGATTTACAAAATCCGATTCGAAACAGATTAACGAGAATCTCAAGGTTTCGTACTACGCTCGAGGCCAACCGGTTTAAGAAAATCCAAATATCGCGAATGCCATGGTCGCCCGCTCCGGCTCTTCAGCAACGGAAATTAACATCAGGCCCACCCCCCTCCGAGATTGCGTCAAAAGCTCAACTCTTACGCCGAAGGCGTTGAATAATTCCAGCCCAGGGTAACACCCTGGGTGAACGACCAATCACTGACTCATCACCCTGAAGGGGTAATATAATTAAACGGAATCGTCGACAAAACCGTATTCAACCCTTTCAGGGTAGAAACGGGTGGTTGTGCTTTTCCCCAGGGTGTTACCCTGGGCTGGAATTATTCAACGCCTTCGGCGTACAGCCAAGTTTTCACCCGGTCGCTCACCGCGAACTGGTACTGACCTCATGAGACCCGGCGCGTGAGTGATTGGGCAGCCAAGGCCTCTGAAAACTCAATCAGGTTTCGCTATAAACGTCGCGCTCCTGGAGCTTAAGAAAGTAAGCCTAAGAGCCCTAACTCAATGGCCCGGTAATACCCAACTTCAGATCCAGCACATCATGCCGCGTGATGATTCCCACGATGCGGCCATATTCTTCAACCAGCACAGCCGGACTGGTTTGGAGACGCCGCGTTACCTCCTGGGCGCTGACGTCAACATCGACCGTCGGGAAACTTGCTTCCATCACCTCGCTGACAGGCGAATCCAGCAAATGGCGATTGCGCACAACCTTCGCCAACACGCGGTTTTCCCGGAGCGCGCCAACTGGCCGTCCGTCCTCGATCACTGGTATTTGAGTGAGGCCCAGCTCATTCATTTTCGCCAGCGCCTCGCTTAGTTTGTCGGGAGGTGCTACCGACACCAGCGACTGTGGCGCGTTCACGCCTTTAGTTCCACTGATCAAGCCGGCCGTAATCTTCTGCGGTTCAAGCAAACGCTTCTCTTTCAACCACTCATCCGAATGGTGCTTCGTCAAGTAGTGTTCCCCGGTATCGCAAACTATGAACACAACGACAGCGTCTTCATCCAGATCCCGTGCAACTCGCAACGCGGCCGCGAGGTTCGTTCCGCTCGAGCCTCCGCAGAAGATCCCCTCAGTACGTCCCAACTGTCGCGACATCTCAAACGACTCGCCATCCGTAATGTTGATTACCTCATCCACGTACTTCATATGCGCGTTGGGCGGCACAACTTCCTGGCCAATTCCTTCAACAAGGTAAGGCGTAGTCTCGATGATCTTCCCAGTCTCTTTGTAAGTCTTGAAAATCGAGCCGTAAGGATCGGCTCCCACCACCTTGATTTTAGGATTCTGTTCTTTCAAAAATCGGCCCGTGCCGGAAATTGTGCCGCCCGTTCCTATCCCGGCAACGAAGTGCGTGATCTTGCCTTCGGTTTGCTCCCAAATTTCGGGGCCGGTCGTGCGATAGTGAGCTTCCGGGTTTGCAGGGTGTGAATATTGATCAGGGTAAAATGAATTCGAAGTCTCCTTCGCAATCCTTTGGGCCGTAGAAACGTAATGATCAGGTGTCCCGGGCTTCGCTGAAACCGGAGTAATCACGACGTCGGCACCCAGCGCTTTCAGATAACGTGACTTCTCCACCGACGCTTTGTCAGTCATAACAAAAATGCATTTGTAACCCTTGACTGCGGCAGCCAGGGCCAACCCGATTCCTGTGTTTCCGGATGTGGCTTCGACAATCGTTCCGCCCGGTTTCAACTTGCCTTCGCGCTCAGCAGCTTCGATCATCGACACGCCGATGCGGTCTTTCACCGAAAAGCCTGGGTTCAGATTTTCCATTTTCGCTAACACCACTGGCTTGATGTCCCGCGCCATATGGTTCAATTTGACCAGCGGTGTGCGGCCGATCAGGCCGAGTACGTTGTCGTAATAGTGCATTCCGATCTCCGAAACAGTTGATTGGTCTATTTCTAACAGAACTCTACCTCCCGCGCTATTTGAGAACGCCGCCTTCGCAGATTTTTTTTGCAATTAACTCGCCCGCCACACGATGGCCGGTCGCATTCCAATGGCCATTGCCGAGATTCTCCCCGAATCCATGAAGAAAAATGTTGTTGTTTTGGGCAAATTCCTGCAATTCGGGAACGGGGATGATCACCGGTATCTCTGCTCGCGCGCACAGCAATTTGATCCGGTCGTCAGGATAGAATAGGTCTGTTATGCCAAACCGTCGCTTGAACCTTTCCCGAGCCTCCGGATTGGGAAGTACCTGGGGACCATTGCTGAGAGTAACGACGACAAACTTCGCACTGTGGCTCTTCACCTCATTGCGGAATTCGAGAATCAGATCCTCGGTTACGGTCCACGCATCGTTCCACACCGCATTCGCCGGTTCAAGGTAGATGAGATTGTCGGTGCCCAACTCTTCCGATCGTGAAAGTAGATCAGGCTTCTCTCGCAGAATTTCTCCGTTTTGGCTAGTAGGATCTAATTGGAGCTGTGGCTTTTCCGATCGCCTGGCTCGCCATGAGGCCAGAAGAGTCTTAAAGCCGTGATGGCCCTGAATCATTGCTTGCACAACGCGTGAATGGTCGCGCAACCACCGGCCACAGCGACTGAATCCCGACTGCCGCCAACGAAAAGCCCGGGAATTCTTGAATGAATCGTCCAGCTTCAATTGATTGTTCTGATAAATAAAGTAAGGGATTTCATCAGTCTTCTTTAGAGCTCGGATATTGTCGGTGATGTCATTGTTGGTGGTTACAGCCAGCATCACGACGTCGGGGGAGAACTTCCAGACCTGTTCACGAAGCGTGAGGAGTTCCTGAGCGGTGCCGTATCCTGAGACCCCGAAGTTTAGCATCTCGATTTTTTTGCCTGGAAAGGCGTTACATTCCTGAAGCTTTTTCCCCATCACCCACCAGAACGTCTCTTCCAGGGAGACTGAAAAACCTTCAGGATAGGAATCACCAATGACCGCGATCCTTACCGTGTCTGGAGATTTAGATAGCGAGTGTTCCTGATCGTGAAGACCCTCGCCATTGATGCGAACATATACCTCGCCTTCTTTGCGATACCAACCTTCCGCCCCTGGCCGAAGGGCGTAGCCACGCGACTGGTCAAGCGCATAGAACTCTGGATAAGAATATCCAGCAGCTCGTAGCGCAACTTCCGCGATGATGCCCCCAATTAGAAAACCCCCAACGATTAGAAGAAGCTTCGCGAAGAGCTTTCTTGCTCGCAGACGTTGATGGCTCATTTATCAGTACGGAAAAACCGAATTGGGTGCCGGTCAGGAAAGGTTAGTACTTTGGTTGAAACGAAGGAATACCTTAAGCGAAGGACGGGGACTTTGTCCAAACACGGCGAATAAGAAGGGTTCCCGACTTCACTTTCCTGGTGTAACCTCCGGATTAGCTGTTCTGTACTATTAATCGTTGTCTTTGCACTGGTAGCGCGCGCCTCGCGCTACCTTACCTCATGGGCATCCCGTACTTCGACAATCTCGACATTCGCGATTGACCAGACCGTCGCATCCGACCCGCAGCTCCCGACTCCAAACTGTGGACTGTGGACTCCAGACTCTAATGCCTGAATAGGCGGCAGAAAGCTTCTGAAAAATGTTGAAGCCCGGATGCGCTCTCCCCTTCGCATCCGGGCCCCAAACAAGGTCGTCGATTTTTCAATCGGCGACCAGGCTCAATTTATAGGCAACTATCTCAATACCGCCTGTATCTATCGCGCACTTTGTAAGTGTAGATAGCGGCTCCCGCGCCTCCAGTAACAGCACCGATTACCGCTCCCCTCTTGCCGCCGATCAAGCCGCCGAGAAGGGCACCACCAACTGCGCCCCCCGCAGTAGTGATCTTGTCCCGGTGTCGATCCCAGACCGAACGGTTTTGGTCGTATTGATATGTGTCGTTGCTGTAGGCAGGGTTGTAATAAGGGTCGTTGCGATAGTTATCATTACGATAAGAATCGTTTCGGTACGTGCCGTCGCGATTTGTATCGTATCGGGTGTCATACCGGCTGTCGTACCTACCGTTGTAGGTCGATCTGTTAGCGCAGCGGCTGCGTGTCTGCGCCGCGACCGGCAAAGCCGCCAGACTGAGAATTATTGCGGAAATAAGGGTTGCGATCAGTTTTTTCATTGAGTGCCTCCGTGATGCTCTTTTGGCAACGGGCATGCCATGCGTCGCCGCCTGTGGCCGTTCTTGATGGATCTGGCAGTTTCGAAGGGAACCTAATAGATGCAAAGACTTGGGACTAGCGGGAAACCCTACGATTCGGTGTGCGTTTTTCTTTATCACTTCCCTTTTGGGGTAGCGCACTCCAAGGCCGGAGTCCGGGTAAGCGTTTTCCGTGGTGAATCTTTAAGAGCGACGGTGACACAAGGAACACTGAGTTTAAAGAGAGGAAACTGAAATTAGGCACGATCAAGGCCAGCGGTACTGATGCAGTTCGGATTTTTTGCCTATGAATGTCGATTTCACTATAGCCTTAGTGACATGAGGTCATCTATGAAGCGTCGTTCGATGTCAAGAACTTTTTGAGTAGACTTCGAGCGCGACGCCGCAGCGCCTGGTTGCTTTAGTGTTCTTTGTTCGCTCTTTGACATGAGACTGTTTAGCTTTTAGTTTT
>WNGF01009924.1_pt1 | contig 14983 bp, 13 predicted proteins | sample 5400641 | NCBI WGS metagenome assembly WNGF01 (sample SAMN13153371, study PRJNA577476) | soil metagenome | isolation source: 80 cm soil or saprolite under grassland replicate 2 | place: USA:California | collected 2016-06-15
GAGCTGACTGGAGAGCTCGGCTCGTTTCGCTTTGAGGGCCCGCACGTCTGCGGCGGTCGTCGGCACCCCTGCAACCGGCGTCAGACTCTGGCTGCCGGTTACGGTCGTAGCTGGCGCCGGCGGCGCCTTCGGAGGCGTGGGGACTGGAAGAGCTTGCATGGCTCCTCTCTTTACGTGAGGTCCGATTGAGCAGTTACAAAGTGACCGGAAAGCTAGTCAACGGTCATGCTGCGTCGAGCTTCTGCTATAGGGTGAGCGCGAGTGAAGTTACGATAACGTGGTTGTGCCTGGACAGACCGGACTCTCCCGAGCGATCGGGGAATATTGGATCGTCTGCCCACGTGCCACGAGCCTCGCTGCGCCAGAGAAGTCGCGAGTTCCCGAGGGGAGAGACATCAATTCCCGCAGAGGCGGTTGTCGATCTGAACCCCGCTGGCACCCCCGTGACGACTATCACCTGGTGGGGGTCATGAAAGCGCTCGACCCGCGCTGAAAAACCCAAGCTCGGCGCGACTCGCAGCTTCCCGATCAAGCCGCCCGAATACCAGGAGGAATGGCCTGATCCATCAGGTTTGTCCTGGCGGCCATAGTCGAAATTGGCCTGGATTGTAAGAGTCGAGCTGACATGGCTCTTCAGGCCAACGCCGTTGAAGGCGCGCAGACGTCCGGAGCCCACCTCGTTTCCGAAGAAATCGTAATAGGACAAGCTCGTCGTCGACGTCGGTGCATAGTCGAGTCTGACGCCAACGCCTTTGTCCTGATTCGTCTCTGAGATGTTCTGCCACCCGTTCACGACGGCAAGGAGTCCCGTAAGCTTTGTAGAAGCCTGCCATGTAAGCCTGGCACCGCTCACGTAGTACGGTGTAAAGTCCGCACTCAGGGATCGGGTGTACGTCAGATTGTCCCTCGAGATGAACGACTCCATCCCGATCCAGGAAAAGAAAATTCCTCCATCAATCCAAACCTTTGGAGCAACCGCGTACCCCGCGAAGGCTTCCTGCAGGAAGCGCGCGACACTCGGTCCACTGAGCGAGCCGACCGAGGGCTCCCCCGCATAATTCGATTGAACAGCGGTACCCGCCTGAAGGGCGAGACGTCCACGAACCCGAGGACCAGTAACCTTTGCCTCAACGTAACCGAGGCTGACGTTGAACTCGTTGTGACGCGCAGCCTGCGTCGTGAACAAACGGTCGACGTTTTTCGGTCTTCCGAAATCGTACGCGTAATAACTGTCGACGAATCCCCCGAAAGTGACAGTGACGGCGGTGTCAGACGAGCTCGGAGTCTGTCCTCCCGCAGTGGTGTACGAGACGGCTACACAGTACAACCCGAGTGCCCCTCGAACAGCTTTTGCGGCCGACCACATTGAAACTTCTGCTGGCGCGCTGGGCATCTATCGCCTACGGCCGTTCACGTCAACGGTCTGGCGTCCACTTACTGATGGCGCACCATTACGAACCGGCCACCTCCACCGCCCGTCCGCGCAATCATTACTGTCCAGTCACCACTGATCGAATCGTCCGCGACATGGCCCCCCATCCTGACCGTGATGTCGCCTGCTGGATCGCCGAGCATTACCTCAAGCGAATCATTCCCAAGCCATCCCGCGACAGCTGTTGGCGTCTCATTGTTGCTTCGAGGATCAAAACCGAACGGGGTAAAATCAACGTCGAACGTGCCGTAATCCGAAGGGGACCCAATCGCCGGATATGTACGACTTACCCAGCGGTTGGCGAGAAAAGCGAGCTGGCCGGTTACGTGTCGCACGCGTGATCCCGTTCGTCGCTCTGCGACGAGCGGCTGATCGAGCTGGAATCGCGCATCCCACGTCCCAATCAGTCGCTGACTTGTTGCCGCGCGCGCTTGTCGCTCGAGTGCATTGCGGTCGTTGCAAGCAATCAGACTTGCTGCTACGACACATATACCGGAATACCAGACAACCGAAGTCATCCCCGGACTGTCTCGGCGATAACAGGAGCTCGACTCGCTATTCCATTCTCTTCATCGAGCGTTTCGTCATGACTCATGAGATCGCTGAGCCGTGCAGAATGCCCGAGCAGATAAGGCACGGCAGTCACCACGACGTTCGGACGAAAGAGAAAAGCGGTCCGGATGTAGAGCGCGGTCTTGTTGTGCAGTAGGTGCTCCCACCATTTCCGCGGAACGATCTCGGAAACGACGACCGTCACCAGGTCGGCATCTCCATCGTGCGTCAGCGCCTTTACGTAGTCCACGATCGGTCTCAGCACGGAGCGATATGGTGACGGAATAACCACCAGATCGACGCCGATATCCCATGCCTTCCAGTCGGCAACGAGCTGCGACTCCACGCCCGGGTCAACGTCCACGTAGATAGCTCGGACATCGTCCGAGATTGTCGTCGCGTAAACGAGCGCGCCCGCGACGGGCTTGGTGATGCCATTGACCGGTACCACCACCGTGTGATGGAGGAACATCAGCGGAGCGTGCCCCGCGTATCTCACTTCGGCGCTGAAGCTCTCGTAATGCTTGTGAATCTTTCTGAGCAGGAGAATGATCGAGGGAATTATCAGAACCACGACCCACGCACCTTCCGTAAACTTCGTTAGGACCTGAACGATGAATACGATCGCTGTGGCGAGAGCGCCGATACCATTGAGCGTGGCGCGCCACCGCCATCCCGGATCCTTGCTTCGCCACCAGTGAACCACCATTCCCACCTGCGACAGCGTGAAGCAGATGAAGACGCCGATGGCGTAGAGCGGAATGAGCGAGCTGGTGTCACCGTGAAACAGCCAGACGAGCACCATCGCCAGTAAAGCCAGAGCGATGATGCCGTTCGAGAAGGCGAGGCGATCTCCCCGCGCGGCAAACTGTCGCGGCATGTACCCGTCGCCCGAAAGAATGCTCGACAATCGCGGGAAATCGGCGAATGCCGTATTCGCAGCCAGCACGAGGATCGCAAAGGTCGAGTACTGAAGGGCCAGATACAGCGCCCCACCGCCAAAGATGTGGTGCCCCAGCTGAGAGAGAACTGTTTCGTTCGGGGTCGGCATCACCATGTAATGCCGAGCCAGGTAGCTCGTTCCCATGAAAAACGTCGCGAGGATCGCTGCCATCCAGCCAAGTGTGGTTGCGGCGTTTCTCGCGCTAGGACTCCTGAATGCGCCGACGCCGTTGGAGATTGCTTCCGTTCCCGTTATCGCCACGCATCCCTCGGCAAATCCGCGAAGGATCAGAAACACCAGTGCGAATCCGAGTGGTCCTCCGATTCCGGTGTGCGCTGCAGACACAGGGTCGACACGCACCGGGCCGGCAGAGGGTGCCGCCTCGTGACCCATCATGCCCCGATAGATGCCGGTCACGATGAGGGCCAGCATGATCACGATGAACACGTACGTCGGCACGCTGAACGCCATTCCCGACTCGCGCACCCCGCGCAGATTGATCGCCATCAGCACCACGATCGATGCAAGCCCAAGCGCGACGGCGTGTGGAATGAGGGACGGATACGCCGACGTGATCGCCGCAATTCCGCTGGAGATGGACACCGACACCGTCAGGATGTAATCGGTGAGCAGCGAGGCCGCGGCGATCAGTCCGTACGTCGTCCCGAGATTGTCTTTGGCTACTGTGTAGGAGCCGCCGCCCTGCGGATAGGCGAAGATCGTTTGTCGATACGACAGTGCCACAAGCACCACGAGGCCCACGATCACTGCCGAGATCGGCACGACATACGACAATGCCGCGGTGCCGAGCACGGCGAGCACCAGCAGCGTCTGCTCGGTGGCGTAGGCAACCGACGATATGTTGTCCGATGACAGGACCGCGAGGCCGGTCTTCTTGCTCAGTCGCTCGTGCTCGAGGCGGTCGGAGGCGAGTGGCCGCCCGAAGAGGATCTGCTTGAGCCTCTTGTACGTGGTTGCCATACGTTGACGCTACGTCGACATGCATGAAGATCGCATGAAGACGGGGCATCCCCGCATAAAGATTTCGTAAAGACTAGAGCGTGGCCGCTTCCTTTACGTCGATTGCGGGAACACGCAAAGTGAACACGCTTCCTCCGCCATCGCGCCGTTCGTATCGAAGGGAGCCGCCTTGTGCGTCCGCGAGTGCGCGCGCGATCGACAGGCCGAGTCCGGCACCCTTCACGTCGGGGGGGACCCCGGGCGGACGATAGAACGGCTCGAAGATCCGATCGGTCTCAGCGACTGCTATGCCGGGTCCCCTGTCGGCAACAGTGAACGTCAGCCATGCGCCTTCGCGCCTCACTGAGAGATCGAATCAAAACGCCCGAAGAGAAGTGGCTCGCCATCGTCGAGCTTGACTTTGATTGGCCGGCCATTGGCCATTCCTCCGACCTGTTGCAGTGCTGCGCCGAGAAGGTCCTCCGCTTCGTTTGGCTCGAGTGCCAGCGCGGCGGCGCCGCTGTTGAGGCGCGACAGATCGAGAAGGTCGCCGACGAGGGTGGCCAGGCGGTCCGCCTCTTCTTCGATTGCCTCTGCGCGGTCGTCCCCGGTGGCGGCGAGATCATGCGCAAGCGCCTTGATCGTCGTCAGCGGTGTTCGCAGGTCGTGTGAGACGGAAGCGAGCATCCCTTCGCGTGCCCGGGCTGAGCGCGCCGCTTCGGCCTCGCGACGCGCCTGCTCGAAAAGCTGAGTCACGATGACGCTCGTCGCGAGGAATGCAATGAGCACCACCCAGTCGACGGGGCGCTCCACGAGCAGTGTGCCGTAAGGCGGAAGGAAGAAGAAATCGAAGCACAGAAAGGCGAGCGCGGCGAGCACCAACCCAAGGGGACGTCCGCGCCGCGCGCCGCCAACGAGCACCAACACCAGGTACCCCAGAGCGACATGCACCTCATGCAGCGACTCTCGAAAAGGAAGGAGGATGGCGGTGACGACTGCAAGGGCGAGGAGCCATAGCACCCAGCTTTTCACCGTGATCCCCGCGAGATGCGGAGTGCCGCGGATCATGATTCTGTCTCGAGCCGGTACCCGACTCCCGGCTCTGTCACGATGAGACGCGGTCGCACCGGGTCGTTCTCCATCTTTCGCCGCAGGCTGCGGATGTGCACGCGCAGATATTGTTGGGCGTCGCCATGGGAGTTCCCCCATACCTCGCTAAAGATCTGGCGGTGCGTCATGGTTCGACCCGTGTGCCGTGCGAGCGCCCGGAGCAGCTCCCATTCAGTCTTCGTGAGATGAACCGTGCGACCCTCGCGTGTCACGCTTGGCTTTGCCAGGTCGATCGTCACGCCGTCTACGACGATCGGCTTGTCAGTCGACTGGGATGTGAGACGTGCACGTCTGAGCGCGGCACGTAAGCGCGCCTGAAGCTCGATCGTACTGAAGGGCTTCGTGATGTAATCATCCGCGCCGGCATCGAGTAAGGCCGCCTTTTCCTGTGGAGAATGCCGCGCAGACAGGACGATGATGGGAGCAGACGACCACGATCTGATCTCCCGGCAGACTCCTGCGCCGTCCATATCGGGAAGACCGAGATCCAATACCACGAGCTGCGGCCGCTCGGCAGCCGCAATGTCGATCCCTTCGCGGCCCGTTCCTGCCTCCAGAACTGCACCCATGCCGTGCTCGACAGCATTGCGAACGACGCGCCTGATCTGCGGCTCGTCATCAATGACGAGGACGACTGGCGAAGTCATGCGATCAACTTATGTCCGGGCTCGGGCGGACGCGACCATTCCTGAGGAAGCGACCACGGGCCGGTGGCGCTGCCTTCGACGCGGCTCAGTGCCCCGTTCGCTCGATTGTTGAGCCGGTGAAGTTCTCGGTGCTCACGTCCTTCGATGCCAGCGACCGAACGTACGCAGTGAGCATCCAGATCTGATCGTTCGTTATCCGCCCGCCCCACTGTGGCATTCCGTCGGGCCGGCCCTGATAGATGGACTCGAATACTTCACCGGGTGTTCCGCCGAAATGCCAGCGGCCGTCCGAAAATGCCGGGCCCATCGCGCCCGATCCGTCCGCACCGTGGCAGTCGATGCAGTTGTACGCCACGAAGAGCTGCGCGCCCATACCGATCGCACGCTTGTCGCCCCCGTACGGATTGACCAGCGACAGCCCACGCCCGGTTGGCGGAAGACCGACAGGCAGATTTTCGGGATGATCGAGGAAGCGCATGCTGTCGCCGCCATCCACATAACCGCGCCCCGACGCTGCAGCGGGAACCTGTGCTGCTTCCGATTCTCCACCGCAACCGGTCATCGCAACTGCGGTGAAAACAAGGACCGCCAATCCACCGAATGATCGCATCGACATCAGCGCCTCCTGCGACCGCGCTCCATCACAGCGAAAACACGAACAGCATCCCGCCCCAGCTCGTCCACCGGGCGAGGTCCGGCAACGTCGTACCTCGCTCCCGCACATCGTACGGCAGATTCGCTGCCACGTCGCCCGCGATCAGCAGTCCCATGTCGCCACCAATACCTGCGTAGATCGCGACGTACTGCTTTCCATCGGGCCCCGTATACGTCACAGGATTTCCAACGACGCCGGAACCCACCTTGAACTGCCAGAGAACGTTTCCGGTTCGCGCGTCCACCGCTTTGAACCATCCGTCGAGCGTTCCATAGAACACGACTCCGCCGGCCGTTACCAACGCACCGCCCCAGACGGGATAGGGCTCCCTGATTCCCCATACTTTCTTTCCCGTCGTCGCATCCCACGCGATGAATTCGCCGCGATATCCGCCCGGACCACCCTTTTCCGGCGCAAGCGCACCGATGAACGGCGTGCCGGCAATGTAGGTCACCTCGTGCGACTCGAAATCCATGCAGAGGTTGTTCGTCGGGACGTAGAAAAGTCCGGTCTGCGGCGAGAATGCTGCAGGCTGCTGGTTCTTTCCTCCCTCGAGACTGGGGCAGATGTCCGTCACCTTCTTCCCCTGCGCCGTCATCTTCGCGGCGACCATCCTGGGCCGCCCCGTCTGCATGTCGATCCCCGTCGACCAGTTCATCGGCACGAACGGCTCGGCAAGAATTACCTCGCCGGTAGTGCGATCGATCGTGTACGCGAAGCCATTGCGGTCGAAATGCACGAGAGCTTTCCGCGTTGTGCCCTTGATCGGAAGATCAACGAGGATGTTCTCGTTGACCGCGTCGTAATCCCACAGATCGTGCGGCGTCGTCTGTAATGCCCAGACTATCTCGCCGGTGTCGGCATCTCTCGCGAGGATGGATGCCGTCCACTTGTTGTCGCCGAGGCGCTGGTCCGAGTTCCATGGGCCCGGATTGCTCGTGCCGTGATAGATGAGGTTGAGCTCGGGATCGTATGACAGCCACCCCCACACTGCGCCGCCCCCCGTCTTCCAGGTCTCGCCGGGCCAGGTCGTGGCGCCCAGATCCTTGCCGCGGTCGTGCGCGTAATACGGCTTGAACTTTGGCCCGACCTTCACGTCGCGGTCCGGGCCGATGTTGTACGCGCGCCACACTTCCCTGCCGGTTGCAACATCGAGCGCTGCGATCCATCCGCGTACACCCATCTCACCGCCGCTCGAGCCGACAATGACTTTGTTCTTTACGACGATCGGCGCCATCGTGATCGTCTCGCCACGCGAGAGATTTCCCATCTGCGTTCGCCACAGCTGTTGCCCCGTTGCTGCATCGACCGCGATCGTGTGACCGTCGAGGAGATTGTAGAAGATCTTTCCGTCTGCGTAGGCAGCACCACGATTGACGACGTCGCAGCACGCGCGACCGACGGCCTGCTGAGCGTTGTCCGGACGGAACTTCCACTTGAGCGGCTGACCGGGCTGGGTCAGGTCTATTGCGTAAGCGACGTTGGGATACGGCGTGATCACGTACATCGTGTTGCCGATGACCAGCGGCTGCCCTTCGTGGCCGCGAAGCACGCCAGTCGAGAATGCCCACGCAGCGTGAAGGTTATGGGCATTCGCGGGTGTGATGCTGGTAAGTGAGCTGTACCGCGAGCTGGCGTAGTCGCCGGCCGGCATCTGCCATTCACCCGGAGGTCCGGCGTGGGCGACAGCGATTCGTGTTCCGGCGACCGTAGCTCCTGACGCCGGACCAGCAACCGTTGTATCCGGCGCTGCTTTCTTCTCCGAGCTCACACAAGCAGTCGCTGATAAGGAAGCGACCACGAAAAACACGAAGAAGACGGAGAACTGCATCCCTGAGGTCGCTCCCTTCCAAGTGAGCAAGCTGGGTCAGCATATCCTCGGCAGCTCACCCTCGCAATAAATAGTACCAGATTAGTACTTAATCCTCTGGTGAGTACTTTCCAGCGTGCCACGACCCAAAACGGCGGTCACTTCCAAAGCCGGCCAATGGATTCTCGCCGCATCTGTGCTCGGCTCGGGTGCGGTGTTCCTCGAAGGCAGCGTTGTTTCCGTAGCAGTTCCGGCGATCGGACGAGACCTCGGCCTTGGGATGGCGGGCCTGCAATGGGTGATGAACGGCTACCTGCTCACATTGAGCGCGTTGATGCTCTTCGGTGGCGCGCTGGGCGACCGCGGGTCCCGTCCGCGGATATTCGCTGTGGGACTCGTCGGGTTCGCAATAAGCTCGGTCTGCTGCGGGATCGCCCCGAACATTGGACTTCTCATTGCCGCGAGAGTCATTCAGGGAGTTGCCGGTGCGCTCGTGGTCCCCAATAGTCTCGCTCTTCTCGAGACAACCTTTCAGGGAGAGGCGCGCGGAGTCGCAATCGGTAAATGGGCGGCATGGTCTGCCGTTTCCACGGCGCTCGGCCCGCTCGCCGGAGGTTGGCTCGTCGACGCCGCATCCTGGCGCTTCGTGTTCTTCAGCGTCGTCCCCTTTGCAATCGCTGCGGCGTGGATCGCATTTCGTCACGAGGCTGCGGCAGAGAAACCAACCGGGCGCGGATCATCGTCGCTCGATTACGCCGGAGCGCTGCTGGTGACACTCGGCCTGGCGGGCGTCGTCGCGGCATTGATCACCGGACCCGATGCCGGATTCACCAGTCCACTCGTGCTGACCTCTCTCTTTGGGGGACTGCTGTTCCTCGGCTGGTTCGTCCTTGTCGAAAGCCGCGCTCGAAATCCACTCCTTCCACTCGACGTATTCGGACATCGCGAATTCGTCGGAGCCAATCTCAACACTCTTTTCGTTTACGCGTCCCTGAACGGGCTTTTCTTTCTGCTGATGCTCCAGCTTCAGAACGGGCTCGGATACAGCGCACTCATTGCCGGCGCATCGCTTCTTCCGGTCAACGGACTGCTGCTTCTCATTTCACCCCGCTCGGGCCATCTCGCCGAGCGGATCGGACCGCGGGTGCCAATGGCGATTGGGTCGCTCATCGCCGCGGCGGGGATGCTGCTTTTCGTGAGGGTCCGGCCGGGTGCGAGCTATCTCACAACACTGCTCCCCGCGCTCATCGTCTTCGGCGTCGGCCTCGGGCTTCTCGTTGCCCCGCTCACCGCTGCGGCGTTGCGATCGCTGGGAGAGAAGCGTGCGGGAATTGCCTCGGGCGTGAACAACGCCGCGGCACGACTCGCCGGATTACTCGCGACCGCCGCAATCCCGGTAGCGGCGGGACTCGGCGGCTCGCGCAAGCCGTTCGGTCCAGCACTAGCCACCGCGTTTACACGAGCGATGGTAATCTGCGCGGTGCTGTGCGCGGTGGGCGCGATCGTCGCCGCTACGATGATCAGCGACAAACGCGCGAAAGATTAAGTCACTGGCGCGCCGGCTGAGGCTGACTTGACGGCGGCACCATCCCCTTGATCCGCAGGTAGGTGACGATGTTCCCGTAGTGCTCGCCGTCATGCACCGTATTTCTCAGAAGCGCGGCGAAACGGGTTCTATCCTCTCCGAACAGCTTGGTCATCGCGGTGGTTGCGGCGTCGGACTGAGCATAGGCGCGCGTGCATAAATCGGTCGACGTTCGAAGAGCGGTAATCAGTGCGGCCTTTGCAGTCACCTTTTTCTCGATGTCACCCTCCGCAGCGGTCGAAGCCAAGCCCAGTGCTGCGGAGCAGATGATGGTTTGTCCATCGGCAAGGTGTCCGATAAGCTCGCCGAACGAGCGTACTGCAGGCGTCGGCTTGAACGGATAATTCGCCTCAGACATCTGCTCCGCGGATTTCGTGATGTAGCCGATGATCGTCTGCCATTCTGTACGAGTCGATTCAACCATCGGGTTGGGATCTTTGACGGCTGTTTGCGCCGGCAGTGCTGTAGTCGCGGCTTGCGCCGGCAATGGCGCAGACGTGGCTTGCGCCAGCAGTTGTGTAGTCGTGGCGAGCGTGAGCAGAGTGCCCGATATCAAAAGCGATCTCATTGGAACCTCAGTGAAGGGTGCGACTGCATATTCTGACCAGGCGCGCAAGGCGCCGCAATCGGGTTGCTCGAAGATATTTCCAGCAGGGCGTCTACCGCCGCTATCACCGGCTCAACGGGCAGCGTGGCGAGAGTCTTGTCATCGCTCACGACGTTTCGCCCCGGGATTCCATAGCCACCCCAGAGAACTTCGTTTCCCCGCTCATACAGAATCACCGCCGGCCTGGCGAAGGCCGATGCTGCGTGTCCGATGCTCGTGTCAGGAGTGACGACTATGTCTGCCGTGGCGACGAGCGCCAGAGCGTCGCGGAGATTCGTCGTCGACGCGTATCGAGCGCCGCCATCGGCGGCGATCCTCACTGCGCGGCCGCTTTCGAGGGGAGCCGATATCACGAGCACGTTCATGTCCGGTGCAGCCGACCGGACATGTCGAATGAGTTGTACGAATCGCCGATCTGGCCAGCGACGCATGGGCCTGCCGGCTGAGACGTTCACCAGCATCCGTCGCCGACAATCGGTGACGTCCGTTTTCGTCCCAGCCCATCCATGTTCAGCGTGGGCCAGCTCCCTTTCGCTCAGGTAGATCTTCGGCCGCCAATCTATTTCGTCCGGATTCACTCCGAATGCCGTGGCAAGTACCGCCGAGTGATCGATGTGGTGGGTTGCGGACGGCGCGGGAGGTACACGAAGGGTAAGAGCGTAGTCGTTGATCCGGCCGCCGATACCGATCCGATGCCGGGCTCCGCTCGCCAGCATCAGGAGCAGTGTCGTAGTCGAGGGAGCGAGGATCATGCAGTCTACGACTGCGTCGTAGCGCGCTCGTCGGAGCTCGCGCCAGAGATGCGCGTATTGCGATGGTCTCGCCTTGTCCCAGACCCTGACAGATGACACGTGAGGATTTCCTTCGAGCACCGGCGCGTTGGCCGGTGAGGCAAGGACATCGAGGGTGATCGTGGGATGCGATTTCGCGATCGCCTCGATGAGACTGGTCGAGATGATCATGTCCCCGATTTTGTCATGTCGGAGATAGAGAACCCGGTGCGGCCGCGAGGCCCAATCCGGACTTTCCCGAGGCGCGGCAGGCATGAGCTTTCCAAGCAAGCGAATGAAGGTCCTGTTCCATGCTTGCTCGAATCGTTTGAAACGGAAGTAGAGCGCCAATCTGCGAGGTTGAAGTCGGTTAAGGCTTCGATAGAGCTCTACTACAAACATTGCCGCAGAGGAGCAAAGACGCAGAGGAATCGCTGGTTTGTGTGAAACTCAAAACCAGCGATTCCTCTGCGTCTTTGCGCCTCTGCGGCATGTTTTGTAGTGCAGCTCATCTGAAGCGATCGATTCGGAACGCGGAGATATCGAGCTTCGCTCTCCCATTCTCCAGGAGATCTGCATGAATCTCCCCCAATGAACTCGCGAATTTGAAGCCGTGACCGGAGCAGGGGCTCGAGATCAACATCTGGGGGTACAACGGATGAAAATCCACAATGAAGTCGTGGTCCGGCGTGTTGGTGAAGAGACAGACGCTGGTCTCGCGCACAGGAGCCTCCGCAAGAGCAGGAAGAACCGGGCGCAGTGCCGCGCGAAGCGGCTCGATTTCGTCTTCGTTCACGATGCGTCTGATTTCGTACGGATGGTCCGCCAGCTCTCCCGCATGCATGATGGAAGCTTTCACTCCGCGAGGAAAGCGAGGAAAGCCGTAACACAGTATCCCCGGTGTGAATTCGTGGGCGTAGATCGGAAACTCCGGTGACTCGTACGAGACGCGGGTCTCGTCCGGCTCCAGCCAGAAAGCGACCTGTCGCTCCACCATCAATGGCAGATCAATATCCCGTACCAGCCCTTTCGTCCACGCACCGGCCGAGATGAGAAGGTGACCGGCGACGTAGTCGCCAGCAGTGGTTCTCACTCGCACTCCATCTCCGTCAGCGGCCCACGCGATCACCGCTTCCTCAAAATGCAACTCCGCGCCTTTTGCACGCGCGCCGTCGAGATGTGCCGAGGTGGCTGCTAAAGGGTCGAGGTAACCGGCACGAGGATCGACGACCGCGACCAGATCGTCACTGAGCTCGAATGCCGGAAACCTTCTGTGCACCTCGGCCGGATCAAGAAGCTCATACGGAAGGTTGAATTCCGTTGCGCTCCGCAACGTGCCGGCGACGACCATTCCATCCCGCGGGCCGATCATCAAGCCACCGTTGATCGTCATCAGCGAGCATCCGCTCTCTTCCTCGAGATCACGCCAGAGGTCGTAAGCCCGCTGGATCAGCGGCACGTACAGGGGATGCTCGAAGTACTGTTCGCGAATAATTCGGCTGTCGCCATGAGACGACCCGAGCTCGTGGCCCTGCTCGAACTGCTCGAGGCCGAGGACACGTTTACCTCTGCGAGCGACGTGGTAAACGGTCGCGCTGCCTATTGCTCCCAATCCAAGGACGATGGTGTCGTATGGGCGCATGTCAACGAATTGTAAACAGCATTACGGCAGAAGAGACTGTGGCAAGTGGCATGCAGTTGAATTGTCTCCCAGATTTTCCACCCTTCTGCCCTGCTCCACGGCGATTCATTCCATCACCCTCACGCGAGTTGAACGACAATGTCAAATGCATCCGGCCGTTTCGTCTGGCACGACCTCATGACAACCGATACCGACGGAGCCAAGAAGTTCTACGGCGAAGTCGCAGGCTGGGGCACTCAGGCATGGGAAGGTCCCACTCCGTACACCCTCTGGACGAACAACGGAGCTCCGTTTGGCGGGATGATGGCGTTGAACGATGAAATGCGGAAGAACGGCGTGCCGCCCCACTGGCTCCCGTCAGTTGGTGTACAGAATGTCGATGACACCACGGCGAAGGCCGGCGAGCTCGGTGGAAAGACAATCATGCCGCCGACGGACATCCCCGGCGCCGGGCGTTACGCGATTATCCAGGATCCGCAGGGCGCGACGATCTCGATCTTCGCCCCGACAGGAGATATGCCCGGCCACGACGGCCAACCCCAGAAGGGCGACTTTTCCTGGCACGAGCTGACGACTTCGGATCACAACGCCGCGTTCGACTTCTACAGCAAGCTTTTCGGATGGGAGAAGACGGGCGAGTTCGACATGGGAGCGATGGGGATGTATCAGATGTACGGCCAGCACGGACAAATGTACGGCGGAATGATGACGAGGACCCCCGAGATGCCGCCCCCGAACTGGCTTTGCTACATCAAGGTCGACGACGCGAAGGAGTCAGCAAAGACGATTGCTCGCCTGGGAGGGAAAGTCATGATGGGGCCGATGGAGGTTCCCGGCGGAGACTGGGTCGCCATTGCGACCGATCCGCAAGGTGTGATGACTGCGGTCCACTCCGCAAAAGGCTAATAGTACCAATTCGATACTAAAACGAAGCGACCACGAATGCTCCTCGCGTTCTTCGTGGTCGTTTCCCTTTGGCTACCGATTATCTGCCAGCTCCAGGCTTGACCAGAGCCTTGATCTCCGGCGGCGCAATAATCGTCACGCCGGCTCCAGTGCCAACCTCGACGGATGAAATCGTCATTACCTGGTGCTGACCCATCATCGACTGCGTCGTCTTCGTCGGCACCATGAAATCACCGAACTTCTTGTATTCGCCGTACACAGTTTCCACCGGGATCGCACCCATCGATGTCTGTTGCACACTCTTCGATCCCACCATCAGCCCGGACGCGGGGCTGTAGCAATCGAAGGTCTCACGACCCGACTTCCACGTGAGCTTCACCAGGAAGCAACGCTCGCCGCCCATCGTCGTGTCCGCTAATGTCTGGACGGCCGAGAAAAGCTCCGGTGAGCGCGCGGCTGCGCGGAGATCGGCTTCCTCGCGGATCTCGTCGAGCTCTTTGCCGGCGAGCAGCCTGGGTCCCTGCATTGGATCCACCGACCACGCCACTGTGCCGTCGTAGCCGACCTGGATCGAGCCAACGCCCGGAATCGTCGTGACCATCTGCATCCGGTTCGGCGCGAGCTGGACCATTTCGAACGTCGCGGTGATACCCGCGGCACTCATCGCCATGCCGCCCTTGGTGGTGATCTGGCCGGCCCGCATCATTGCCGGCCCGCCGATGGCGGTCGCGTATTTCGCGACCAGCGTCGTGGCGGACGGGAGTCCAGTCGCTGCGGCTGCCGCTACGGGCTGCTGCGCGCCGGCGTTGAATGCGGCAAGCGCCGTCACGACCAGAGTGAAGCGAAGAGCGTGAGGATTACGAATCATTGAGTCTCTCACCAAGGAGTGTGAAGTAAAGACGACAGGAACGATTGTCAGGTTACGCCGAATCGATGTCAATGTAAGGGTGCATTCCCGGTTGTGCCGGTCAAAGACATCCACTTGATGGCCGCATCGAGCGGCGCGTCGACGTTATTCGAGAGATCCGCCTGCCTGAGGGGAATAATCTCGTCGGGGATTACACCCGCCCCTTCGATTCGGCTGCCGCTCGGATCCCGAAAATCGGCGATGGCGTGGACGAAGACATCGCCGGATGGAAGCCCGTGCATGAGCGCCGGCAGGGCGGCTCCCGCGCTACGCTCGCCAAACACGCGCGCTCGGCCGATACGCTGCATTCCCGCGGCGAATATCTCCGACGTGCTCGCCGTCATTGGGTCCACCAGAATGGCGACCGGTCCCTTGAAGGGCCCCGATTCCACGCCGTTGACCCGTAGCCGTCGAGGGTTGATGGTGAAGTTGAGTGATAAGTCGCGCGTCCGCATGG
>WNGF01011318.1_pt1 | contig 14983 bp, 12 predicted proteins | sample 5400641 | NCBI WGS metagenome assembly WNGF01 (sample SAMN13153371, study PRJNA577476) | soil metagenome | isolation source: 80 cm soil or saprolite under grassland replicate 2 | place: USA:California | collected 2016-06-15
AGCAAGCCGCCTAACTCCGTATTGGCTTCCTTAAGCACTACTGCCTGGCGCTCCGCGTAAAGGGTACGCATTGCCCTAACGTGACTGGCGAACTGTCCCTCGTTTATAAAGTCAGCGAGGATCGCTTGTTCGATTAACGATGATGCATGAGTGACGATCGCGCGCGCCTTGACAAAAGCATCTATCAAGTCAGTTGGTGCGACAATGTAACCTAGACGCAGCGAGGGGAATAAGATCTTGCTGAAGGTTCCAATATAGATGACGCGCCCTTCACCATCCAATCCTTGCAAGGATGCCAACGGCCTGCCCACATAGCGAAACTCGCTGTCGTAATCATCTTCCAGGATCCACGCGCGAGCTTTGCTCGCCCATTTTAAAAGCGCGAGTCTTCTCGCTAGACTTAGCGTCGCTCCGAGGGGGAATTGATGAGAGGGCGTCAGATAAACTACGCGTGCCTTACTTCCACTTCTTATTCCCGCTTCGACGTCTAGGCCTTCTCTGTCGACCGGTACCGGAATTAGCCTGGCGCCGGCCGCCAATAACGCCGCACGCGCTCCGTGAAACCCGGGGTCTTCAACCCACGCCGCGTCACCCGGGTCAAGCAGCACCCGCGCGGCGATGTCGAGGCCTTGTTGCGAACCTGAAACCATGATGACCTGTTCCGGAACGCAGTGCACCGCGCGCACGGCGCCGAGGTACGTAGCAATCGCCTCGCGCAATGGCCGGTATCCCGCTGGTTCGCCATACCTCATTAGCTTTAGCGGCGGGTTACGCCAGTAGCGCGCAGTCAATCGGTACCAGGCTTTAATTGGGAAAGTGTCAAGTGCAGGAACCCCGCTCCGAAACGGACGGGGCAGGCCACTGGCGAGGGCTACGCTCACCACCGTCCCACTAATTACTTCCCCGCGCCGTGAAAGAGGCCGGCGGCCAGCCAACATCGGAGGATTAGACGGACCATTGCCACGCACCTCCAACATTTCGTTGGGCAGCAATCGCGAAACGTAGGTGCCGGATCCGATACGCCCTTCCACGTAACCTTCGGCGAGGAGTTGACTGAACGCGCCTAGAACGGTGTTACGGGAAACATCCATCTCAGCCGCGAAGTCCCGCGTGGATGGCAACCGCGTTCGAGGCTTTAGCCTTCCAGTCAAAATCGCTTTGCGCAGCTCATCGTAAAGCTGCCGGTGAAGTGCCACGGAAGATTTTCGATCGAGCAAAACGCTCAAATTCACGAACGCTGTGGCGCGTTTTGCCATTATGATTTGGTTCCCTGGAGCAGTGTTAAGTGGCCCTACACCATTTCGCAAAATGGGCCTTGTGGCAATACCAAAACTTCTCAGCGTTCGCGTAGCCTCCACAGATGAAACTTAATCTTGCGATATGGCTGATAGGATTATGGCAATGTCGAATGTTCGCTTATGAGAAATTTTCCCGCTGCGGCCATTGCTCCCCAAATTTTCAGGCGCTCTTTCCTGGCATCGCCGGCAAGATCTGCGATAACTCTTCTTACAATTTGGGTCGTCCTTGTGACTGATAATAACAAATCTTTTGCATCCGCCAGCGACGATGAAAAGATCGTAGCTGCGCTGGACACTCAATATCAAGCGGCTGTCAAAAACAACGATGCCGCTACGATGGATCGCATCCTGGCCGGCGATTTCGTACTCGTGACGGGCCAGGGCAAGACCCAGAACAAGGCTGATCTACTTAAGGAAGCACGCAGCAAAGCAATCATCTACGAGCATCAGGAGGATTCCAACCAGAAGGTCCGCGTCTGGGGGGACACAGCAGTCGTGACGGCTTTGCTCTGGGCCAAAGGCACTGAGGAAGGCAAACCGTTCGAATACAAACTGTGGTTTAGCGATACCTACGTTCGCACCGCGACGGGTTGGCGGTACGTATTTGCCCAGGCATCGCTCCCACTGCCCAAAGAAGCGCGATGACAGAATCAGCCAACAAGCGCGCGGAACAATATTGCTGTCCTATTGTAGAATTCAGGCAATACACGCTCCACGCAGGAAAGCGTGACGCCTTTATTGACCTCTTTGATCGACAATTCATCGAAAGCCAGGAGGCGGCTGGGACGCGAGTGATAGGTCAGTTCCGAGACGTCGATGATCCGAACCGATTTGTCTGGCTCCGAGGTTTTCGTGACATGCCTTCCCGCGCGCAAGCGCTGCAGGAATTTTACGGCGGGCCGGTTTGGAAAACGCACCGCGAAGCGGCGAACGCTGCGATTGTCGATTCCGACAATGTCCTGCTTTTGCGTCCTGCACTTCCGGCGTCGGGATTCGCGCTTGATAGTGGGGAGCGGCCGCCGATTGGTGCGAGCGAAATTCCCAAGGGATTACTAATTGCCACCATCCATTATTTGTCTGCGCCAGCGGACGCGGACTTTCTCCCTCTTTTCACAAATACGCTCGAACCGATCTTGACCCGGACTGGCGCCTCGATCCTGGCGCGCTTTATCACCGAAAATAGCGCCAACAACTTTCCCGCGCTTCCGGTGCGCGAGGGGGAAAACGTATTCGTCTTCTTCATGCGCTTTCAAGATCGAGAGGCGTACGAGCGTTACCTCGGCAAGCTTTCTCAATCTCAGGAATGGACCGGCAAAATTTCGAACGAATTGACACAGCGCCTCAAGAAAGCGTCAGAAGTATTGAAACTATCGCCGACAGCACGCTCGCGGCTACGTCCTTGAGGCATCTCGAGACAAATCATGACTTCTGCTGAGTCGACGTGAAACGATTAATCCGGCTCAGGCTCAGTGCGGAGAAACTCACCTACCTGCGCATCCGTCATTACTTCGCCGAAAATGGAATAGTCCGCGTTCGCCATGACAGCTTCGGCTATCTCCACGAATTTGCGCAAAACTGAGCGAAAGACAAAAGGACCGAAGCTGACTCGGTTGACGCCAAGTTCGCGTAACACTGAAAGTGGGGCAGCCGAAGGCGAGGCCAGGATATTGATCGGAGCCTTGATGCGATCTCGCAGGATGCGAATGGTCGCCTCGTCCCCCGGCCCAATGGGATAAATGCAGTCGGCTCCAGCCTCCGAGTATGCTTTGGCCCTTGCGACCGCCTCTTCCGTTGCATCTTCTTTTGTTGACAAGCAAAAGTAGGCGTCCACCCGAGCATTGATTACCAACGGCACGTTTTTCCGCTCGGCTACTTGTCGAACTTTGGCTATTCTTTGACACTGTTCCTCAAGCGCCCGCAAGGTTCTTCTCCCTCCCTCCGTTTTCAAGCTGTCCTCGAGATTGACGCCGACCGCTTCGGACTCGATCACTTGCTCCACGGTTTCTTCCAACTCGGCTAAAGACTTAGCGTAACCCATTTCGATGTCCGCGGTTACTGGAATGGCCACACTGCGCGCGATCCGCGCGATCAAATCGATAGCGGTGGAACGCCGGATTTTTTCTCCATCTTGGTAACCGAGAGAAGCCGATTGCGCAGCGCTGGCGGTGGCGACCGCAGGGTAGCCTTTCTTTTCCAGAATCCGAGCGCCGATCGGATCCCACACATTGAGCAGCACCAGCGTATCGCCGCGCCGGTGGAGTGAAAGCAAAGCCTCGGCTTTCCTCTTCTGCGCTCTAAGATCCAGAGCCATTTCACTCTCCCATCCCAACAACCCGCTCGGCTACACGGCGGCAGTGGTCAAGCAGATTTCCATTCGCGCAAAATCTGTGCGACTTCATCACGCATCGCGGAAGCTGAAGCACCCGCACAGCGCATTTCATCAACTCCGCCCAGAGAGCGACCCTAACGGGATTCGAACCCGTGTTACCGCCGTGAAAGGGCGGTGTCCTGGGCCTCTAGACGATAGGGTCACAAAAGCGCGGGCAATATCGAATTGCTGCTCTTGGACGCAAGGCAAATTGCCGGCGAGAGCCATTCTTACTTTTTCTCTACGTCCCGTTCGGAACGAAGATCGGCGATCAACGCCGCGGCCCGTGCGGTCGCGCCGTGATGCTGGTTTAATACTTCGCGCGCATTTTGGACGAGTCGCTGGCGAGTTTCGCTATCGCGCAGGAGATTGTCCGCCGCCCTTTCAAGTAGGTCGATGTCGCTGACCTGAATTGCGCCGTTCTTCGCGACGAGCGTTTTAGCAAGTGTCGCGAAGTTTTCCATGTGCGGACCAAATATAACCGGTTTGCCCGCTCGAATCGGCTCGACGGGATTTTGTCCACCATGCGCAGTCAGACTTTTCCCAATAAACACGACCGTAGCGATACTGTACCAACGTTGAAGCTCACCAGTTCTATCGAGAAGCACACAATCTGCCTTCGCTTCGTTATCACCCGCCAGTCGGCTTGCGACGCGGACATCGAGCGATAAAGCCTCGAGCTGCGTCTGGACTTGTTGCACGCGTTCGACATGACGTGGCGCAATGAACAGGCACAACGACGGAAATTTCTGGCGCAAGTTCAGAAAAACTTTCGCGAGAATTTCCTCTTCCCCGCGATGAGTGCTGCCGCCGAAGAGAACGGGGCGTTCCAGACTCAGGGCAGGCAATACATTCCTTGGGGACGTGACGACAACTCCGCTGGTTCTCTGAGCGTCCGCAGTATGATCAAAGTCAACGGGATCGTATTTGATGCTGCCGGTGTACTTGATCCGGCTGCGCTCCACGCCGAGCCGATGCCATCGATCGACGTCCTCCGGTTCTTGCACGCAAACCAAATCGAGAAGCCGGAACGTCGGTGCGGCAAAAATTTGAAACCGGCGGAATCTTCGCTCAGATCGCGGTGATAACCGCGCATTGACGAGAACGAGCGGGATGCGACGCGCATGCGCTTCGGCAGCCAGATTGGGCCAAATCTCAGCTTCGACGAGAACGATTCTCGCCGGACGAATGACGGAAAACGCGCGTCGCATGACTGGCCAAAAATCCAGCGGCATGTACATGACCTCAGTCCGAGGCAGAGCCTTTTTGTTTGCCAATGCGAATCCGGTTGTGGTCGTCGTGGTCAACACGCAATGCGCGTCCGGTTCGAGCGTTCGCAACTGTTGGACCAGTTTGAGAGCAATCATGACTTCGCCAACGCTGACCGCGTGCAACCATGTCGATTTTTTCTCGCGACTGCGGGACAGCCGCGCGCGCAGACCGCGGTCGTAGATCCCGAGGCGCTGGCCGAATTTTTCTCGGTAACCGCCACGGCGAACCATTTTCAGCAGATACCCGGGCAAGAAGAACAGAAGCCCGATAGGCCAAAACAAATTATAGATGAAACGAATCACTGATGGATTGCAGATTGCGGATTGGTCCAAGCCGGACGGGCATTGATTGCGGATAGAAAGAGGACTTCAGTGGCGCCGTATCTCTTCTGACGGACCACACACCAGGCCTTCGTTTCAGGAATTGTTTCGCCCGGACGCTTTTCCAAAACGAAGATTCCGTCGCGATTCAATAATTGCGGCAACGTTTCGTTTGCGAGGAGCTTCTCCGTGAAGCGCTCGCCCGATTTTGTTTTTTCATAGGGTGGATCGGCAAAAATGATATGGAATTTTTCAATTCCAGAAGAGGTCCGAAGAAATTCAAAAACATCCTGCTGTCGAATGCGCCCCTCGAATTTTGTTTTGGCGAGATTCTTTTCGATTACTTCAACTGATTGTCGATCTTCCTCCACAAAAAGAACAGAAGCGGCGCCGCGACTGAGCGCTTCGATTCCGAGCGCGCCGCTGCCCGCGAAAAGATCGAGAACCCGCGCGTTAATGACGGCGCCGCCAAGACTGGAAAAGATCGCGGCTTTGACACGGTCCATCGTCGGTCGAACACCGCGTTTGGGAACAGCCAGGCGGAGGCCGCCGGCGTTGCCGGCGATCACTCTCATGGCGACGAGGCTGGTGTAGCAGTTGGCGGCGGCGGCGCTTCCTCCGGAGTAGCAGAAGGCGAGGGGACAGCCGGAATCGGCGCTTCGGTCCGCCGCTTTTTTTTCTTTGATCGCTGCGCCTTACCGCCGAATAAACTGTTGATCATGTTGCCGAGATCGCGGCCGACCAGCCTATCCATCAAATTTGTGCTTGGTCGATCAATGCTGCCGCCAACCTGAAAATCGAGGGCAGAATACCCCGGTTCGCTGGCGGGTTGAAAATTCTGGCGAATCGCGCTGAAAAGCTGGCCACGAATTTTTTCATTGATCGCGAGTTGAGAGTCGAGTTTCAGTTTGCCGTCAAACGCGACCGTACCCGAGGCCGAAAGGCGAATATTCGGAGAGCGCAGGATCAGCTCGTCGACCGTAACCAGACCCGGACTCACATGGTATTTTACCTGGGCTTGCTCGAGATGAAGCTGCGTTAACTCTTCGATCTGGAGAATCTGTCCGAGCAACACCAGTAAGCTATATTGCTGGACTCGCCCATCGCGCAGGAAAATCTCGCCCTTTCCAATCAGCGCATTTGGATCGGCAGTTTTCCCAGCAGCTTCGAAATTTCCCTCCAATTTGCCCTGCACCACTCCCTTCGGACCGCCCGCGTCCGAGACAATCTGATCGGCTAGCACATTGCGAAACGTCACCGTGGTAGTGAAAGGCGAATCTTCGGCTTCCGGTTGCATGGCAAAATAGCCATTGATTTCGCCGCTCCCGGCACGCGCAGACATCTTCGAAAGCTCGAGCACATCTGGTTCGTAGCGGAGCGGGGACTGCAGTTGCTCCAGGAAAAAACGGTCTCGCAGCGAAATTTTTGCGATCTTTGTGTTGCCGTGAAGGGCCAGAGCGCTGCGTATGCTGGTTTGGAAATAGACGCCTTTAAAACTCGCGAGCATTGCACCGGCGCGATCGAGAAAACTGAAATTCCCGTTTTTGATGCTGACCCGTTGAACCTCTGGAGCAACCGCCAATCTTGGTTCCTGCTTCGGGAATTTACTCACCTTTAGTCGAGGCGGGGACGGAGGCTGAATCGGCGTTGAGGCGAGGGCAGGAGACTCCGTCGGTTGGACGGGTTGGCTTTTCGCCGGCGACGCGGAGATATTTGGAACCTGGTTTGCCGAAACCGCTGGCGTCTCGTGTTGTCGCGCACCAGGCAATTTCCATTTTCCCTCTGCGTTCTGCGCCCAAACTACATGGGGATTGACGAGCGAGACGTCCTTGATCACCAGCCGCCGCGAAAAAAGTGAGAGGAAACGAACCCGCAGACGAAATGTTCTTGCCTCGAGGAAATTACTCGGGCTTGCCGAGGAAGTCTGCGGAATGGTAATGCCGCTCAGTTCGAGCCCGCCCCAAGGCGTCACGCTCATACCGCGAATCTTCAGCGCGGTGCCGAGTCGTCGACTCAGTTCCTGCCGAATCTTCGCTTGTGTGCCTTGCGATTGCACATACAGGTTCACGCCGATCAAGACAATCGCGCCGAGCGCAATCACCGCCCCAAAAGAAATCAAAGCAATCCGGCGCAATTTTTTCACGCAAAGACGTTACGCAACCCGAGTTTGAAGAGAAGATCAATTCCATCTCTTACCTTGTCGCGTGAATAATACAGTTGTCATTCTCAACCCAGCCGCAGGTAGCGAAGAGGCGAACCACTGGCAGGAACGCGTCGAATCAATTGCCCGTGGCTGTCCGGTGCGCATTTCGTCGCAGCCCGGCGAGGCAGAGACGCTTGCCCGTCGAGCTGTCGAAGAGGGATTTGAAAAAATCGTTGCGGCCGGCGGTGACGGAACAGTCAACCAGGTAGTCAACGGTCTCGCCGGAAGCAATGTTGCATTGGGACTGCTGCCAATCGGCACAGTAAACGTCTTCGCCATGGAGCTTGGCCTGCCGTCGCACAACCTTGAACTTTGCTGGGACGTGATTCAGGGCGAGAACATGCGCCTTATCGATCTTCCAAGCGCGAACGGAAAATACTTTGTCCAACTTGCCGGCGTGGGACTCGACGCACAAGTCGTTAAGGAGACCAGCCTCGCTTTCAAACGCAGTTTCGGTCCGCTCAGTTACCTTATCTCCGCAGCGCAGATTGCGGCACGGCAGCCGCCCAGGCTTTTTATAGAATCGGAGAACGCTTCTGTTGCTGAAGGATCATTTGTTCTCATCGGAAATGGGCGCCTCTATGGGGGGCCTTTTCCATTTTTCAAACACGCGCTCATCGATGATGGCCTGTTTGACGTAGTCGTCTTCAAAAGGCTCGGCTACTTGGAAATCATCAAATATCTGCAGGACGTCGTGTTCAGCTCGGACATTCGAGTTCCTGAGATAGAATATTTTCAGACCGGGCACTTGCGCATAACAAGTGACGAGGATGTTCCGGTGGAACTTGACGGTGAGCTGGCCGGAAATTGTCCGGTTAAGTTCCAAATCCAGGAGAAAGCGCTCCGCGTTCTGGCGCCTCTCGCCTCTGCGTAATCAACCGCGCTGCGCCAACTAGTCTTTCGGCCAGATTCGCGTGATGTTTCGCGCGATGGATCGCGTCAATTCTTGGATTCGAGAAAAGGCGGCGGCTTCGCTCAATCCACCGCAGGTCGAAACCACTCTCGTTCAACTTAGCGAAAAGTGGCCGGCAACCGCGCCTCGCCTCGTCGATGTCGTCGAACAATTTCCGTTGGGCGAAGCTGCCCTGATTCATCTTCTCGCAGTCTCCAGCATTTGCGCGACGCGGTTAATGCGGAATCCCGAAACTCTTCTTTGGCTTCACGACCCGGAGGTGTGTCTCGCTGTTCGCGGCTATGCGGAAATGTTGAATGAGCTTCACAATCTGGCTGGTGACTCCGCGTCGAACCAGAGTTTTGAGGCGCTTCGTTTCTGGAAAGGCCGCGAGATGACGCGCGTCGCGCTTCGCGAGCTTGCGAATGTGGCGCCACTGGAGGAAACAACCGGGGAGCTTTCGCAGATCGCAGAAATTTGCATCCACCGCGTCTTCGAATATTGGGACGCGGAATTCCGCCGGCGCCACGGCCCTCCCAAGGCGGAATTCGCTATTCTCGCACTGGGCAAGCTCGGAGGCGGCGAGTTGAATCACAGCTCCGATGTCGATCTTCTCTTTCTCTACAGCGACGAAGGCCAACTCACGCCGCATCTTTCCTATCACGAGTTTTTCAACCGGCTGGGAAATAAAATTCTCGAATCATTTTCGGCGCGTCATCCGGCAGGTTCGCTTTTCCGCGTCGATTTGCGGCTCCGTCCAGAAGGTTCGGCGGGACCGCTCGCGCGGTCGCTTGAGAGTATGGAAAATTATTACGCTGGTTTCGGCGAAACCTGGGAGCGCCTGGCGCTGATCAAGGCGCGCGGAATCGGTGGCAGCCGCGAGCTGGCTTACGAATTCTTACGGCAACATCAGCCTTTTATTTATCCCAGGAGCGCCACGCCCGATTTGCTCGACGAGATCGCCAATATCAAGCGGCGCATTGAGCGCGACGTGGTGGGACCCGACAAGCTCGAGCGCGACGTCAAACTTGGCATTGGCGGCATTCGCGAAATCGAATTCATCGTGCAAGCGCTCCAGCTCATTCACGGTGCGCGTAATCCTTTCCTCCAGGAACCAAGCATGCTCAAAGCGCTGCACGCACTCCGTCAATTGGATCTTCTTCCGCGCAATGAAGTACTGACACTCGACAACGCCTACCGGTTTCTCCGGCGCGTTGAGCATCGTTTGCAGATTGAGGGTGAGCAGCAAACCCACACTGTTCCTCGAGAACCAGAACCGTTGCAGCGACTCGCACTCAGCCTTCGCTTTTCGTCTGCAGAAGATTTCACCGCGACACTTCAAGAGCGGATGCGCGCTGTTCGCCCGATTTTTCAACGGATCATCTCCGAAACAGCGGTTGAGCCAGCCAAAGTTGGCTTGGAAATCTTTAATGATCAAAAATGCGCGGCCAAGGCGCTTGCGGACCTCGCGCAAGGCCCCGCGAGTTTCCACATCGCGCCGCGCACGCGCCAGATATTTCGCAAGCTGCGTCCGGTTTTACTCGGGTGGCTAGCGAAGGCGGCGGTGCTGGTGAAAACCTTCGATGCCAGCCGGTTCGCCAGCGAGCTTCTGATTCGTCGGCCGCAGCTTCTCGAAGACATCACGCGAGAGCGAACATTTTCTGAGTCGCGATCGACGGAGGAAAATATACAGCGGCTCGATTCGTTAGGCGCGAATGCGAGGAACCTCGATCCGATACGCGCGTATCGACACAGACAGCTGTTGCGCATTGTTTTGCGCGACGCGCTTGGCCTGGCCAAACCCGGGGCAATCTTTACTGAGCTTTCCGATCTGGCCGAAGCCTGCCTGCTCTTTGCGGGCAAGCTTCTCGGGGGCGAACAATTGACCATCATAGCGCTCGGGAAATTTGGCGGGCGCGAGATCAGCTATGGCGCGGATCTGGATGTCTTATTTGTAGGCGACGACATTCGCGCCGCGCAAAATCTGGTTGTCGCGATGGCGCAGCCTACTGCCGAGGGAAATATTTGGGTGCTTGATGCAAGGCTGCGTCCTGAGGGAGAAAAAGGTCCGCTTGTCTGCTCTCTCGAGACTTACCAATCGTATTACGCGGGCCGTGCTCAACCTTGGGAGCTACAGGCGCTAACTCGGGCACGGGCTGTTACCGGGCCGCTGCAAAGCGAGTTTATCGAGATGGCAAAACACGCCTGGCGCGACGCCGGTCAACATGTCGATCTTCGAGCAAGGATCGATAACATGCTCGAGCGGATTCGGCGCGACCGCGGCAGCGGATCTGATTTTCTGGATTTCAAAACCGGAGCGGGCGGGATAATCGAAGCGGAATTTCTGGTTCAAGCACTGCAAATGCGAGAAAATATCTGGGAGCCAAATTGGGAGCGCGCCGTCGATCAGCTGCGTGAGAGCGGATGTCTGGCCGATTCAGTACTCGCCACACTCAGAGAAGCGTACGCATTTCTGCGCCGCTGTGAATCTGTGCTGCGACGCTTCGAGAACAGAGCAGTTTCCGTTCTTCCGAGCGATTCGGACGAGCAACGAAAGCTGGCAATTCGTCTTGGCTATGAGGAGTTCGATGTTTTTCGAGAAAGATATGTTGATGCACGTGAAACAATTCAGGCGCTGTACGAGCGGCGAGTAAGAGACGCTTCGGGTTAGCAATCGAACAAGCTGACAGCCCGAGATGAGTCAGCGCATTTCAACCAGCGCCATCAAGGCGGCCTGCAAACGCAAACGCTCCGCTTCAAACTCCTCGTCGGTGCTTGTCGATTTCACCCAATGCGGCTGGCCGATTATCACACGCACTTTGCTGAAGGGGCGCGGAACAATGAACCGGTCCCAGCTTTTGATCCGCCAACAGCTCGAATATTCCATGTTAACGGGCACAACAGGCGCTCCGGATTTTTGCGCGAGGAAAATAATGCCGGGGCCAAGTTCGTAGGCCGGACCGCGTGGACCGTCCGGAGTGATTACCACGTCGCGACCGGATGCAAGCACCTCCGTGAGCTGCAGAATTGCGCTCGCGCCCAGCCGCGAACTTGAGCCGCGCACAACATCGTAGTCGAAGCGCTTGATTGCATCGGCCAGTAATTCTCCGTCGCGACTGGCACTAATCAAAGCCGCGCCGTGACGATTGGAGAAAAAACGCCGCAGCACGAAAGGAAATAACAACAATCGATTATGCCAGAGAGCGCCGATGTAATTTCCGGAGGTCGTTTTTCCAACAATGCCTGCGCGATCCTCAACTTCGTAGCGCAGCGTGTGCGCCCAGAGCTGCAACAAGCGAAATCCAACCGCGATCAGCCAACGCGCGGATCGACCTTCGATCTTCAATGTTTGCGGGGCGGTTTTGCCGTATCTTTTCCCCAGCGGTATGCGCTCGGGTTGGGCAAGCCGATTTGATCGAGAATGCGCCAAACCACTGTGTCGACAACGGCGGCGACGGAATCTGGCCGGCTATAGAACGAGGGAATGGCTGGCATAACAATCGCCCCTGCCTCAAGCAGAGTGACGACATTCCTTGCGTGAATTAAATTCCATGGCGTCTCCCGCGGAACGAGAATTAGTTTCCGGCGCTCCTTCAAAAAAACATCAGCTGCGCGCAGCAACGCGCTATCGCTGGAGCCGGAAGCGATCCGCCCAAGCGTTGCCATCGAGCAGGGGACTATGATCATCGCGTCAAAGCGCGCTGAGCCGCTGACGAATGGAACATCAAGATCGCTCTCCGAATGTTGGGCGATTGCTTTCGGAATTTTGAGAGTTCCCAGTTCTTGCTTCGCTACTTGCTTAGCGTGCGCGCTCATGACGAGATGAACCTCGTGCGCCGCGCAATCGATCTGTTCGATTAACCTTTGCAGGTAAATCGTTCCGCTGGCCCCAGTCGCGGCGATGACAAGTTTCATCGTAAAATTTATCCTGAGTTTGAATTTAATCCGGTATGGGAGCAATAAGATACGGTATGGTGAAAAAACTCTTACATACCCGCTACCGCGTGAAGGATCTTGAGAAGACGGTCTCGTTTTATAAAAATGTTCTCGGGCTCAAGGAGCTGCGCCGCCAGACGTCCGGCCGTGGCTCGCAACTGGTTTTTCTAAAAGCGCCTGAGGGGGACGAGGAGATTGAGATCTGCAAATTCGATGAGAGCGGGCCGATCGTAGTCGGTCCTGACCTTACGCATCTCGCCTTTGAAGTGGACGACCTGGAGAACTTTGCACGGGAAACCGCAGCGAAAGGTCATCCGCTGTCGGATGGGCCGCATTCAACTGGCAGCGGTAAAATTGCTTTCATTGACGCACCGGAAGGTTACGAGGTCGAATTGATCGAGCGCGCTAGGTAGGGCGCAACCTGAGCCTGTCCTGAGCGGAGTCGAAGGAGACGCGCCGGGAAATGTCTGAGGACTTGCGCCGATTTGAGTTCTATCGCTAAGTTCCCGCCGATGAAGTGGCCTAATCGGATACTGTTCCTTGCCGCGTTGGCCTCGGCGTCGGCGCTTAGTGCCTGGAGTCAGGACGTTGTTGATTCCGAGGTGGTGCGGCCAGGCAGTATGTCGCCCGGGCCCGTCCGGAAGGCGCAAGCGGTTAGAGCGAAAGATAAACAGGATGTCGATGACTCGCCCAGTCCTACTCAGAAAGCAGCGTCGAAGAAATCGACTCGTGGACGTTCACACCGGGCGCATGCAAAGCCGAAGGAAACACCGGAATCAGCGCCAGCGCCGACAGAGTTCACTCCCGAAGGGATACCCAAAACTGGCGCAGCCTCGGTGATTGTCGTGGACGCGCACAGCGGCCAAACATTATACGAGAAAAACCCGGACCAGATGCGCGCCGCGGCCAGCACGCAAAAATTGCTTACCGCTCTGATTGTAGCCGAACGCGGCTTTTTGGATCAGCCCGTTACGGTCCAACAGATCGATACGATGGCCGACCCAGTGAAGCTGAATATCAAGCCGGGCGATACGTATCAGCGGATTGACCTATTGCGCGCATTGCTCGTGAAAAGCCCTAACGACGTGGCGCGATGTCTGGCGCGGGATAATGCAGGTAGCATTGAAGCCTTTGCCGAGGTTATGAATCGACGTGCACGCGAACTCGGAGCGGTAAATTCGCACTTTGTTAATCCAAACGGCTTGCCGATCCCCGGACAATACTCAACCGCACGCGACCTTTCGATGATCGCACGCGTGGCTTATGCGAATCCGACGATCCGATCAATTGTTTGTCTTCAGCAGCTTGTTTTCCGCTACGCCAATGGCCGCACACGTGAGCTGGAAAATACGAATAAAGTTCTCAAACGCCTTCCTTACTGCAACGGGATGAAAACCGGTTACACAGAGGCCGCCGGACATTGCTTGATCTGCAGTGGTTCACGCGGGGGCCGCGACATCATCGTTGTGGTGATGGGCGACAGTAAGGCCGGAGTGTGGCGTGACGCGTCCGCGCTGCTTTCCTGGGGTCTGTGGATGTAATTTAGGCAGCAATAGCTTTCCGAGCCTTCCAACTTCCCGTGCGCGATTTTTTCGAAGAGCAATTGGAAGCTCTCCGTGTGCGTTCGTTGGATCGGCATCTTCGCGAAATTTGTAGCGCGCAAGGAGCGGAAATCGAGATCGGTGACCGCCGGCTCGTAAACTTTTCCTCAAATGATTATCTCGGTCTCGCAAACGATCCTCGATTACGAGAAGCAGCAATCGCCGCCATCAGCGAATTTGGCGTTGGCGGTGGAGCGTCCCGATTAATCAGCGGAACACAATCGCCACATGTGCGTTTGGAACGCGCGCTGGCGAAATGGAAAGGAACTGAAGCCGCGCTTTGTTTCACTAGCGGATACGCGGCTGCGCTCGGCACGATCCCGGCTGTCGTGACCAAAGATGACGTCATCTTGCTCGATAAACTCTGCCACGCCTCGTTGATTGATGGCGCAAAATTGAGCGGCGCAATCCTGCGCGTATTTCCGCACAATCATCTCGGGAAACTTGAGAGTCATCTTCAGTGGTCACAGCGCGAACATGCGGGCAAACGCATCCTCATCGTGACCGAATCTGTTTTCTCCATGGACGGTGATCGCGCGCCGTTGCGGGAATTGATTGAATTAAAAAAACGTTTCGGGGCGCTCTTATTGCTGGATGAAGCGCACGCTGTGGGTGTGATCGGTCCAAATGGTCGCGGCTTGGCCGCGACAGAGAACTTGAATGAAGATGTCGATGTACAGATGGGAACGCTGAGCAAAGCCCTCGGCACAAGCGGGGGCTACATCTGCGGTTCGCGCAACTTGATCGACTGGCTGATTAATCGAGCGCGCTCTTTCATTTATTCTACGGCGCCGCCGCCCGCGATCGCCGCCGCGGCGCTGGCCGCAGTTGACTTCCTCGCATCTCCTGAAGGAGAAGAGCGCCGGCTCGTGCTTCAGGAGCGAATCAAGCTGATGCGCGATCTGCTTCTATCCTTGGACGTTGGACGTTTAGGTGCCACCAATAGACGCCCAGCGCTCAACGCTCAACGCTCAACGTCCAACGAGAACTCTGGCAGCGCGATTTTCCCATGGATCGTGGGCGACGAGCAAGCGGCGCTCGATTTGGCGTTGGCGCTGCAAACAGAAGGATTTCTCGTTCCAGCGATTCGTTA
>WNGF01007414.1_pt1 | contig 14975 bp, 9 predicted proteins | sample 5400641 | NCBI WGS metagenome assembly WNGF01 (sample SAMN13153371, study PRJNA577476) | soil metagenome | isolation source: 80 cm soil or saprolite under grassland replicate 2 | place: USA:California | collected 2016-06-15
CGGCGTACCGCTTCGTCCAGGAAGGGCTCACGAACGCGCTGAAGCACGCGAACGCGAAGCAGGCCGAGGTCGTCGTCCGGTACGACAACGGATCGGTCGAGCTGATCGTCCGCGACGACGGCTCGGGTGACGGGACCGGCGGCGGCAGCGGTCACGGCCTGGTGGGGATCCGCGAGCGCGTGGCGGTCTACGGCGGCGAGCTCGCGGCGGGCCCGCGTCCCGGAGGCGGCTACGAGCTGCGCGCGCGGCTGCCCGTCACGACGGAATGAGCATCAGAGTCCTCATCGTCGACGACCAGGCGCTCGTCCGGACCGGCTTCCGCATGATCCTCGAGGCCGAGCGGGACCTCGAGGTCGTCGGCGAGGCCGCGGACGGCGTGGAGGCGATCGCCGAGGCCCGGCAGCTGGCGCCGGACGTCGTCCTCATGGACGTCCGGATGCCCGAGCTCGACGGCATCGAGGCGACGCGCCGCCTGCTCTCGGACGGCGACAGCGAGACGAAGGTCGTGATGCTGACGACCTTCGACATGGACGAGTACGTGTACGACGCACTACGCGCAGGCGCGAGCGGCTTCCTGCTCAAGGACGTGCCGCCGGAGCAGCTCGTGGACGGCATCCGCTCCGTCGCGAACGGGGACGCGCTGCTCGCCCCGTCGATCACCCGGCGGCTGATCGAGGAGTTCGTCCGCTCCGGTCCCGCCTCGACGTCGCCGCCCGCCGGCCTCGACCAGCTCACCGCGCGCGAGCTCGAGGTGCTGCGGCTGATCGCGCGCGGCCTCTCCAACGCGGAGATCGCCAAGGAGCTCTTCGTCGGCGAGACGACGGTGAAGACGCACGTCGCGCACGTGCTGATGAAGCTCGACCTGCGCGATCGCGTCCAGGCGGTCGTGCTCGCGTACGAGTCCGGCGTGGTGGAGCCGGGCGCTTCGCCTGCATAGCGCGCCTCGACTTTCTTCGGCCTTCGCACTACGCTGAGCAGACATGCGGTGGGGTCTGGTAGGCGGCGTCTTTCTGGGCGCGCTCGTCATCGCGGTCGGCGCAGCCGAGCCCGCAGGCGTTGCGTTGCCGTCGCGGAGCCAGCTGAAGCTGATGCCGCTCCCGCAGGCGAGCTACGGCGCGAAAGCGAGCTCGCTGAGCCTGGATTCGGATTCCGGCCGGGTAAGCAACAAGGAGTCGGCGGAGGACGAGCTCGACCCAACGCTTACGGCGGCAGCGCTCACGCGCATGGGGCGGATCACCGGCTTCGACGTCGAGTTCGACGATCTGACGAAGGCATCCCAGCGAGGCCTGCTCGTCGACGCCGACAGCGAGGTCGATCTCTTTCGCACCGAAGCGGGCGCGGCTCGCTACATCGCGCGGGAGGCCGGCGAGTTTCGGCGGCTGGAAGGGAAGCGCCTGCAGTACGGCATCGTCGTCGACCAGGTTTCCTACTTCGCTGCGACCGGGCTCCGCGGGGCCCGGGGCGTCCATTTCCGTCTTCGTGCAGGTGGACTGACCTTCTGGGCGACCGGAGTGCTCTTTCAGGTCGGAACGCTCGTCGCGAGCGCCGAGCTCGGCCGCACGGACGCTCGCGACGTGCGCGCCGACGTTCGACAGCTTGCGGTCGCTCTCAACCGGCGGATCCAAGGAGTCCTCGCAGGCAACGTCCACGACAATCCCATAGGAACGGCTACGCCGAAGCTCGGCGGCCTCGGCCGTCCGGCCGGCGGGCCCGACCTCGTGTCGATGGCGATTGCGCCGGGGGATTTCGACGGCCGTGCGCGGCCGACATACCAGGGGTACGTGCGCAACACCGACGACATCGCGGCCTACGTTCGCGAGTTCAGGTCCGTCACGTTCGGGTCGTCGACACTTGCGTGGCTGAAGTCGGAAGTCGAGCTTCGGCCCAGCGCGAAGGCGGCGAACGACTTCGTGTCGCTCCTCCGGTCGTTGCTCCACGGCCCGCGTGGCCGCACGTTCATGCAAGCGGCGATCACCTCCGGTTTTTCGCCAAGCGACCGGAAGCAAGTACGGATCGGCCGAGTCTCGCAGCTGAAGGTGCAGGAAGGCGACGCCTCGGTCGCGCTCAGCACGTCGTTTACGACCCGCGGCCTCTCGTTCCAGTTCGTCCTCACCATCGTGCAGCGCGACCGAGTGGTGGAGACCCTCGGAGCGGTCAGTCCTCCTCGTGGGGCCATCCGTCTGGTGGATACCCGCAGGCTCGCGCGCACGGCTGTGGCGCGCATCGACCAAGCGCTGCACGACTAACCGGACGCTCTCCTTCTCACGGATGAGGCGGAAATCCGCCGCGCGGGCGACCGCGAATCACACCCGTGGCCGACGAAAACGGATCCGCCGAGAGAGAGGCTCTTCGTGTCAACCACGAGGAGGGAGCGAGATGTTCCACGCAGGAGACCAGATCGAGAATCCCGTCACAGGCGAGCGGCTCGTCTTCCACGAGACGTCGGCCGAGACGAAAGGCGAGCGCGTCGTCTTCGAGACGATCGTGCAGCCCGGCGGCTTCGTCGCCGCAGCGCACCTGCATCCGTTCCAGACCGAGCGCTTCGAGGTGCTCGCGGGAACGCTCGGCATGCGCCGCGGCAAGGAGAAGGTGGAGCTCGCCGCCGGCGAGACCGTCGTGGTCGAGCCCGGGACGCCGCACAAGTTCTGGAACGCGGGCGACGACGAGGCGCGCTTCGTGTGCACCGTGACGCCGGCGCTCCGGTTCGAGCGGCTGATCGCGACGATGTACTCGCTCGCGGCGGAAGGGAAGACGAACCGCAAGGGCATGCCGAACCCGCTCCGGCTCGCCGTGATAGCGAACCACCACTTCGACGACGTGCGCCTGCCGCTCATCCCGCAGTCGCTGCAGAAGCTGGGGCTCGTGCTCGGCGCGCCGGCCGGCCGGATCCTCGGCTTCGGCCCGACCTTCGACCCGGTGCCGGGCGAGCTCGTACCGTCGGCCGCGTCATGAAGCGGGCCGTCTTCATCTGAGTGGTCGTCACCGCCGCGCTCGTGCTTGCCGTTGGCGGGTGGATCGTGGACGGCGGCCGCTCTATCCTCAAGCCGTGAGCCAGGCTCTCTCCGCTTCATGGCTGTCGACGAACTGGGCGGTCGACACGGTGAAGATCAACGCGATGCGCCGGGCGGGCGAGCTGCTCGCCGTCCGCCCGGCGGGATCGCACGAGTGGCGATTCCCAGCCTGGCAGTTCGGCCCGGACGGGCAGGTGCGGCCGGAGGTCGCCCGCGTCCTCGCGGCGGCGCGCGAGCGCGGCGTCCGGCCCGAGCGGCTGCACGAATTGCTCGAGCGGCGCAGCGGCATGACGGGCGGCGGGCGCCTGCGCGACGACCTGCTCGAGGGGCGCATCGAGCACGTCCTCGCCGCGCTTGCGACGGCGTAGTACGCCTCAGTCGTGCAGGTACATCCTGCGCTCGGCCGGCGTCAGCTTGCGACCGGTACCTGCGAGGCGCTTCTCCGCAAGGGCGACGAGCTGCGTCAACGTGCCGCAGATCTCACAGCGATACATCCGAACTTTTCCGTCGACGCCGGCCGCGAGGATCCGCGTCCCGTCCGGGCTGAACGTCGCACTCGTCAGCGGCCGCAGGCTTCCGTAGAGATTCGACTCGCGCCGACCGGTCGCCGTAACCCAGAGGCCTGCCGCCGTCGGTCCCGCGGTCACGATCCACCGGCCGTCCGGGCTGAACGACGCATCGTTGACCGCTTTGAGATGTCCCTGGAGCTTGTGGAGCTTCTTACCGGTCGCGACACTCCAGGTGCGCGCGTCGTTGTCCCGGCTCGCCGTGACGACGATTCTGTCGTCGGGAGAGAACGCGGCAGAGGTCAAGGCGCCCGTGTGGCCGACGAGCTCGTGCAGCGGCGCTCCCGTCCGGGCGTCCCAGATGCGCGCCGTATCGTCAGCGCTCGCCGTGACGACCTTCGAGCCGTCGTGGCTGAAGGACGCACTCACGAGCCGCCCGCGATGGCCTTTCAGCAGGAGAGGCCTGCCGCCCGCAGTGGGCCAGATGCGCGCGACGCGATCCCGGCATGCCGTGAGAACGCGCCCGCCGTCGGGGCTGAACGACGCGGCGAGCACGCCGGCCGGGTGCGCCAGCACGGCGAGCAGCCTGCCGTCGGCGACTCGCCAGATGCGCGCCTTGCGGTCGGCGCTCGCCGTCACGACGCGGCCGCCGTCGGGGCTGAAGGACGCCGCCGTCACGGCACCGTCGTGATGGAGCGTGCGCCTCAGCCGGCCGGAGCGCGTCCACAGGCGGGCGGTCCCGTCATCGCTCGACGTGACGACGAGGCTGCCGTCGGGCGAGAAGGAGGCGTCCGTGACCGTCTTCTCGTGTTGGAGGACCGCCACGGGTCTCCCGCGCCCTATCCGCCAGATCCCGGCCGTCCCGTCCGCGGATGGAGCGACGACGAATTTGCCGTCCGGACTGAACGACGCACCGATCAGCCGACCGCCGGCTCTTCCGATCACCCGCAGCTGCGACGCGGTGCCCGGATCCCACACCCGAGCGGTCCCATCGACACTCGCCGTTGCGACGCGGTGGCCGTCGGGGCTGAACGAGGCTCCGGTCACCGAGTCCTTGTGCCTGAGCAGGGCCGCCAGGAGGACCCCCGTGTCGGCCTTCGAAACGCGTGCCGTGCCGTCGACGCTCGACGTCAGGACCCATTGCTCGTTCGGGCTGAACGACGCGCTCGTCACGCGGCCGGCGTGACCGCCGGGGACTGAGATCTTCCTGCCCGTCACCGCGTCCCAGACCACGGCCGCCCCGTCTGTGCGCGCCGTCACGATCATCTCCCCCGACGGACTGAACGCGACGCCGACGACCGGCGTGCGCTGGGTGAGCGTGTGCACCCGTCGCCCCCTGCGCCAGATCCGCACCGTGCCGTCACTGCTCCCCGCCACGACGAGCGTGCCGTCCGGACTGAACGCCGCTGAGGTCAGCGGGCGGGTGGGCCTACCCAGTCCGTACAGCGGCTCTCCGGTTTGCCCGTTCCAGATCCGCACGGTGCGGTCGGCGCTCACGGTGAGCACCTTCGAGCCGTCGTCGCTGAACGACGCCGAGATGAGAGTGCCGGAATGGCCGCTGAGCACCGCGAGAGGGGCTCCGGTCGCCGACGACCAGATGCGCGCCCGATCGGCGGCTGCCGTCACGACGCGCGTGCCGTCGGGGCTGAACGACGCCGTGATCACCGGAGCGTGGTGCTCGAGGACGTGCGCCGTCGTCCCGTCGGCGGTGCGCCAGATCCGCGCCGCGCCGTCCTTACTCGCTGTCACGAGGAGCTGGCCGTCTGTGCTGAAGGCGACGCTCTCCACCGCGCCATCGTGGTGCAGAACGCGGAGCAGCTTCCCTCCGACGCGGAAGATCCGAACCGTGCCGTCCCCACCGCCGGTTGCGATTCGCCGGCCGTCGGGGCTGAAGACAGCGTGAACGGGCTTGCCGCCCGCGCGCAGGCTCGCCCGCACGTGCGACTGCGTCAGGGCCTGCCGGAGGACCGTCTCGGCCGCCCGCGTGGGCTCGCGCCGTGCAGCTTCCAGCGCGAGAAGCAGGCTCAACTCGGGATCGACGTCGAGCTGAAGAAGGGCTCTGGCCTGCAGCTCGCGTGCGAGAGCCCGGCCTGACTCGGTCCGCGCGGCGCTGCGCTGCCGCAGCGCGTCGCTTCGCTCCGCGAGTGCGAAGACCGTCACAGCCGCCATCGCGGCCAGCGCCACGATCGCCACCGCGACGACGACGAGCAGCCGGCGCATCCGTTTGTGTGCCTCCGCCCGCTCGCGCTCGAGCTCGCGGTTGGTGTGGAACGCGTTGCGCCAGGCGAGCACGGCGTCCGCGAGCACGTCGTGGAAGATCTCGTACCGGCCTGACCCGTCGGTCCCGCCGACCGGGCGCAGGATGCGCTCTGACGTGAGGACCTGAAGCATGGGCTCGAGCTCGCTTTCGCCGAGGCTCGCGTAGTCGGCGAGATCCGACACGGAGTGGGCGATCTTCGTCCCCGAGGGCGTGACGAGGTGGTTGAACACCTCCGCCGCCGCCTCTTGGCTGACCGCGGGAAGCATCGCGAGCGCGTCGTCGAGGTGGTCCCGGACGATCTGCTCGGCACCCCCTAACACCTCGAGCGTCGACAGCCGGAGCAACCGTGACCCTGCCACGTGCTCCGCTCTCCACAGACGTTCGAGCACGAGCGACAGGTACGGCGTCTCGACGCGGGCGCCGTCCGCGCCGCTTTCGACCGCCCCGCGCCCGGGCCGCCCGAGGTCGACCTTGCCGGCGGCGACCTGATCGAGAACGGCCTCGACCAGCTCTGGCTCGATGCCGACGGGAGCGTCCGGCGTCATCCGGTTGTACTGCTCGAGCGGGCCGATGATCGCCTCGCGCGCGGCCGGACGGTCGAGGTGCTCGAGACGAAGCGAGTTCCCGAACAGGCTCGGGATGCGCGCCTTGAACTGGTCGAGCCCGGCGAGCGCGTCCTCCCGCAGCGACAGGAGGAAGTAGGCGCGGAGCCCCGGCCTCGTGACGGCGTCCGGAAAGTCGGCGGCAAACGTGCCGGCTTCGTGCTCGCCTTCGTGATAGACGAAGTACTCCTCGACGCCGTCGAGAATCACGTAGAGCTCGCCGCCGAGGCGTGCGCAGACGGCGTCCAACGTGTCCGCCAGCGACCCTTCCGGCTGTACGCCGACCGGCTCCGCGACGGCCTCGCGAAGGCGAGCGCCGGGGTCGTCGCGCCAGCGGTCGAAGAAGACGACCGCGAGCGGACCGGGGAGTTCGCGCAGGCGTCGGACGACGGCGGCCTTGAGAACGGAGCTCTTCCCCACGCCGCTGAGCCCGTAGAGGAGCGTCAGGCGCGCGGCCGTGAGGTTGGCGGTGATGATCTCCTGCTCGCGGGCGCGGCCGAAGAAGAACGACGCGTCGAGCTCGGAGTCTTCGAACGGAGAAAGACCCTTGTAGGGGCTCAGCCAGTCCATGTCACGGCCTCGCCTGCGAGACGAGTCGCCAGCCGTTCGACGAAATCCGCGGGATCGAGATCGAAGACGTCGATGCCGCGCTGACGCCAAGCCTCCCGCTCGAGGGCATCCGGGCTCGACTGGATCGCCCACGAGCGGTAGTTGACTCTCTCGCGACCCCAGAGACGGTGCAGCAGGATGCGAACGTGCCACGCCCGCAGCGGATAGCCGAGGAACAGGAAGTGGCTGCGGCGAAGCTTCGAGACGAGCCCGACGGGGACGACGCCCGCCAGTTCGGGCGCGGCGAGGAAGTCGATGTAGTCGTCCTCGCTGACGACGAAGCTCTCCCACTCGCGCTCCGGGCTGGCATCGACCTGGCCGTGGATCTTCAGGATCACCGTCCGCCGCTCGGGAACGAGCTCGACATAGGTGTTGGGGACGTCGACGAGCGCAACCGCCCCGTCGGCGGAAACGTGCAGGAACTTGCCGATGTGGCGGCCCGATCCGATGTAGCAGACCGTGTCGAACTCCTCGTCGGCCTCGACGAAGGCGCGCTCGAGCGCGTGGTCGAAGTCCGCCGTCACGATCAACGGGGGCGGCGAGCCGCGTTCGCGCAGCGCGACGGCCAGCGTCGCAAGACTGCGCTCGACCGAGCCCGGCTCGTAGTCGTGGTCGAAGAGGTCGTGCAGCTCGTCGTGGAGCGGACCCGTGCCTTTCATCAGCGCGACGTATTGCGAGACGCGTGCAAGATCGCGCTCCTCCTGCGACGGATAGTCGAAGCACTCCGCGAGGTACGCCGCCACCTGGTCAAGGCTGGGAAGCGCGGGTTCGCCGGTACTCGTCTCCGCCGGGCCCCTGGAGCCCGGTCCGACGACGAGCACGAGCCGGCCCGCGAGCGCCGCTTTGAGGATCTCGTCGGGCTGGTCGTCGAGCTGCGGCCGCGTCGCCGCGGCATCGAGGCCGGCCTCCTGGCGCAGGATCGAGGCGTAGAGCTGTTGCAGCTCGCGGCTGGGCTCGATCCCGAGCTCGTCGACGAGGGCGGCGCGCCCTTCGTGGTACGCGTTGAGCGCCTCCGCCTGGCGGCCTGACCGGTAGAGCGCGAGCATCACGTGGCCGCGCAGCCGCTCGCGCAGTGGGTAACGCGCGACCAGCTGCTCGAGCTCGGCCACGAGCTCCGCGCCCGAACCCGCAACGAGGTCGGCGTCGACGCGCCGCTCGAGGGCATCCAGCCGCAGCTCCTCGAGACGCCGGATCTCTTCCTGTGCGAACGCGTCGTACGTGAAGTCGGCGAGCGCCGGGCCACGCCACAGGGAAAGCGCCTCGCGGAGCAGCCGCGCTCGATCGTCCGGGGCCGAGCGTCGCGCCTCCGCCACGAGCCGCTCGAACCGGGTGACGTCGAGCTGATCCGGCTCCACGCGCAACGCATAACCGTGGGCCTTCGTCACGAGCACGTCGGAGCCGACCAGCTTGCGCAGCTGGGAGACGAAGTTCTGGAGCGACGTCGTCGCGGTCCGCGGCGGATGCTCGCCCCACAGCTCGTCGACGATGCGGTCGGCGGAAAGGGCCTCCCCGGCATGAAGGAGCAGCAAGGCCAGAAGCGCCCGCTGTTTCTGCCCACCGAGCGGCAGCGGGCCGTTCTCGTTCTCGACCTCGAGCGGACCCAGGACCCGGAATTCGGTCACATATTGGTTGTAACACCGAATGGCTCCGGGTGGAAGCGGCGGCGGGCGAGCCGCCGGAGGCTACTCGCCCGTCGTGTACGGGCACGACCCGAGATCCGCCTGCGCATACCGCTCTTCGGACGGCTCGCCGGCGAGGGTGTCCCAGAGGTTCGCGAGGAATCGCGCGATGCCCGCGCAGCGCACATGTGGGCCGGCGAGCGTGAACGCGCCGGCGGCGAAGACGCGTGCGCCGGAGGGCGACTCGTAATAGGTCATCGACGCCGAGTGCCGCGCGTTGAAGATGTGCGAGATCGTCGCGAGGACGTGGAGCCCGGCCGGTGACGCCGGCGTCACGCGATCGGCCTCCGTCCCGAAGAAGCCGAAGCGATCGCCGTTCTCGAGGCCGGTGCCGGCGAAGAGCCACAGGGCGTGATCTGCGCCGACGATGTCGTACGGCCTCGCGCCGAACTTGCCCTGGTTCCACGTGAAGTACTGCACGCCGACCAGTGCGGACTCCGGCCGGCCGAGGTCGCGCCAGAGGCCGATCCGGTTCAGCCGATTGCCCACGCGGTTGACGCGCCAGAAGAAGTTGTTCGCGGAGAGGAACGCGAGGTGCCCGCCGAGGTTGCGGTAGCGCGACACTGCGTCGTACTCCGCCTCGGTCACGTACTCGTGGTGACCGGGGAAGATGATCAGGCGGTAGAGCTGCGACAGCCGGTCGCCGGACACGCGCTCGATGTCCTCCTGCGCGAGCATGTCCACCTTCCTGCCGGTGCGCGCAAGCCAGCGGATGAACGTCAGGTCGTTCTTGCGGAAATGCGGCGGGACGCCACGGTCCATGTACGGACGCAGAAGGTCGACCGTCGGCCGGCGCCCCCACCAGTAGTACCACGTGTCCGGCTTGCCATCCCCGTCGGCATCGCGGAAGTTGTACGCCTGCCACGTGTTCGTCGGCTCCACCACCGCCACCGGTTGGAGCCCGAGCCGCTTGGGGCGGACGATGAACGGTGCGAACCCAACCTTGCGCCCGGATGTCATGCGCGCTGTGTAGAGACCGCTCTCCCAGCCGCCGATGCGGATGTGCACCGAACCCCGATCACCGGCGACGCGGAACGGACCGGCGACGGAAACGCCCTCCATCGTCTCGTTCCCGAGCGTCAACTGCTCCTCCGGCCCGACGTGCAGCACTTCGATCTGGACCGACGGGTAGCGGTGCCAGAGGTCGAGGACGGCGGTCTCGCCCGGGCGGTAGCTGCGGCGGCGGAAGACGCCGACCACTGCCCGTCCGTCGGACGAGCGCCTTTCCAACCCGGCGGACGCGTTCGCCTCCATCTCCGGATTCAGGTACGTGTAGTTGCGGACGAAGAGGACCTGGGTCCTCGCGCCGCGTCCCTGCTCGAGTTGGAGGAAGTAGCGCCCGTCCGACAGCCGGGTCGTGTCCCAGCCGCTCAGCAGGACGCGGCTCGTTGCCTGCCGCCATCCCGTCACGCCGAGGATCCGCCAGCGTAGGCCGGTGTCCGACGCGACGAGGTTGACGCGGCCGCTCAGCGCCTGCGTGCCGAAACGGATGCCCGACCGCTCCGCGTGAACGATCGTCGAGCCCGCTGTTATCGACTCCGAGCCGAGCACGGCGTTCCGTGCGCCGATCGCCATGACGGCGACGGCCGGCACGCACACCGCCGCCGCCGCTCCGAACCATTTTCCTGTCGACATCTCGATCACCTCCGGTCTCGTGACGAGCGTCGATCGCGGCGCCAACGGCGCACCAACCGGCGTGCAATCGATCGCCAACGCCCCGGGTCGAGCCGCGAGCCGCGAAGCGCTACGGGCTTCTCTGGCTCTTCGCGGTCACACCACGAGCGTGTGACGAGGCGTTAATCCGCCGCTAACCGGAGACCGGCGCGGGCGTCGCGCGCCGCAGGTCCCTCGGAGTGATTGGCGCTTGCTTACCGGCGCGTGAGAGCGCCGTTTGGGCCGCGTCCGAGCCTGGCCGTGAGACAGGAGGTGATGAAGATGTCGAAGCGGACCAGGATCAACGCGGCAGTCGCAGCGGCCCTCGCAGCGACCGCGGTCGCGGTTTCAGTGCCGGCGACGAGTTACGCGGTCGCAGGCGGCGGCGCGGGCGTGGTGACGAGTGTCGAGCCCGGCGGCGGCGGTCACTGACCACGGATCGATCAGGTGTGCGACGGCAGCGCGACGCGACCGAGAAATCTCCGCGTCTGCGCTGCCGCCGCCTCGTTCTCCTTTTGCTCGAAGAGCGCCAGCGCATCCTCTGCAGCCGCGTCTGCGCGATTCTCATCCCCCGCGTAACGGAAGACGTGCGCCAGGCTCGCCAGCGCCTCGGCCTGCTCGTTCGTCGCGTCCGTCCGGCCTGCGATGCGGACGGCCTCCAGCGCCAGGTCGAGGGCTTCCGAGTGGTCGCGGGCAGCCGCGAGCAGCTTCGCCTTCACGCCCCGCCAGCGGCACTGCGCTCCGAGATCCTCTTGCGTGGCGAGGGCTTCGCTGACCGCAGCCCACTTCGCAGCCTCGTCGCGGTGCTGCCCGCGGAACAGCGCCTCGGCGAGCTCGGCCGCCGTCGTGGCAAGCGAGCCGCGATCGCCCGTTCGCTCGAACGTCTCGCAGCAGGATCGGAGGACGCGCGCCGCTGCGGCGGGCCGACGTGCGAGCAGCTCGATCCGTCCCAGATTGCGGTCGCTCCTGGACGTCACGGCCAGCATGAACCCCGCTTCCTCGTAGATCGAGCGCGCCTCGGCGACGAGTCGCCGGGCCTGCGCGAACCGGCGGAGCATCGCTTCGAGCCCCGCAAGCGCGACGAGGACGTGCGCGCGCGCGAGCCGGTCGTCACGGGACTCCGCGAGCAGCTGCCGGCAGCGCGTCCTCGCGGCATTCGCCGGAACCGGGCCCAGGAGCAGCGCGGAGGCGAGATCGCCGACACAGGTCGCGCTCGACCAGCCCGTCTGCCGGTAGAACTCGAGCGCCTGCTCGGCCGCGTGCCGCCACTCCTCGTTGCGGCGTCGGACTCCACCCTTGACGAAGCCGACGTGGAGCCACGTGCGGCCGAGCGAACGCGCGTCGTCGTACTGCGTGAACAGCGGAATCGCCTCGTGCGCGAGCTCGAGCAGCTCGTCACCGGCGCCTTCGGTGTCCGTGAAGACGTGGAGGTTCGCCAACTCGATGCGCGCCCGCAGCTCGGCGCGGAGATCTCGCTGTGCTCGTGCGGCCTCGCGGGCGCGGTCGAGACTCGCCGTTGCCAGCGCTGCGTCGTCCATGCTCCATTGGGCCGTCGCGAGCTCGCAGAAAAGGTCCTCTGCGACGCAATCTCCAACCGGAAGAAGCGCCACGGCCCGCGACAGCAGGGATGCGGCTGCGGGTGAGTCGCCCCGCTGGTGAGCGCGTACACCCGCCGTGCCGAGGCGCCGACCGGCCGCGACGGCGAGCCCCGCAGTGTGAGGATCGTTCGGCGCAACCTGAAGGCGATAGCGATGCGCCCGCTCGAGGTGGAAGCCCACGAGCTCGTCCTCTGCATCGCCTGTTGCATCGAGCCACTCGGCGACGCCCTCGTGCAGAGCGGCGCGCTCCTCCCTCGGGATCGACGCGTACGCGACGTCGCGGACGAGGGCGTGATGGAACCGGAATCCGTCGGCACGCTCACGGCTCGTCCGCGACGTGTGGATGATTCCCTTGCGCGCGAGGTCCGAGAGGTGACGGCCCACGGCGGGAACCTCGAGCGGCGGGCTCAACTGGAGCACGGACGCCTGCCGGAACTCACGTCCGAGGACTGCCGCTCGCTGCAGTGTGGCCCGTGCTTCGGCGTCGAGGCGGTCGAGGCGACTCGCGAGCAATGCCTCGACCGTCGGCGGCACGGACGCGAGCGCATCGGCGCCGTGCTCGCGGACGTACGCGAGCAACTGCTCCGCGAACAGCGGATTGCCCTCGGCAAGCTCCGCGATGCGCCTGCGGACGGCACCGGGGAGCGAGACGTCCGCCTCGGCGTCGACGAGCTCGTGCCCCTCCGCGTCGGAGAGCGGCTTCAGCACGAACGCGGATAGATTCGGCCGCTGTTCGGCGAGCTCGGGCCGAGCCAGGCAGAGGACGAGCACGCGCGCGGGTGCCGGCACGGCGGCGAGCTGCTCGACGAAGTCGAGAAAGGACGGCGCCGCCCAGTGCAGGTCGTCCAGAATCACGAGCGCGGGGCGGTCGCGCGCCAGGGCCTCGATGAAGCGCCTCGCAGACCAGAAGGAGTCGGCGATGGGAATCGTCCGGCCTTCGAGCAACGCGGCGAGGGTCTCTGCTGCGCGCGCGTCGAGCAGCCTGAGCGCGTCGAGGCCGCCGCGGCTGTTCTGAACGAGTTCCTGCAGCGGCAGCCACGTGCCGCCTTCGCCGTAGGCGACGGAACGTGCGACGGCGATCTCCGCATCGCCCTCCAGGGATCTCGCGAGCTCGATCGACAGGCGCGTCTTGCCGAGGCCGGCGTCGCCGAGCACCGCCGTGACCGCTGTCCGGCGCTTCGCCGAGGCCTCCGCGAACGCCTGCCGCAGCGCATGCAGCTCAGCGGCCCGACCGACGAGCGGCGTATGCGTCTGGGGGAAGCGACGGCCGCCCCCGCTCACGCCGCCGATGCGAAACACCGGCACGGGTGCGGCCCTGCCGCGGACGGTCAACGGCGTCACCGGCGCCGTGAGCGCGGAGTCGCCGACGAGCTCGACCGTCGGCGCGTCCGCCAGGATCTCCCCACGGGGACCGGCCGCGGCCAGCCGTCTCGCGACTGTCACGGGTGCGCCGGCGACCGGCTGGCGCACCGCGGGTCCGGGCGCCACCACCTCGCCGGTCACGAGCGCACCGCGGATCTCGAGCTGCGGGAAGCGCTCCATCGTGGCGCCGATCTGCACGGCGGCCCGGACCGCGCGCAACGCGTCGTCTTCGTGACGCTCGGGAACGCCGAACACCGCCAGCAGCTCGTCGCCCGCAAGGCGCTCGACGGTGCCGCCGTGATACTCGGTCGCCGCGCGCAGTTCGTGAAACGCGCGCGTCGTCGCGGAACCGTACCGCTCGGCGGCGAGATCTTCGGGCGTGACGACGTCGACGAAGAGCACGGTCACCGTTGCGAGGCGCTCGCGCAGGTCGACGGGGCGGACGGCCTCGGCGAACGCAGGCCCCGGTCCCGCCAGCGCTGCGTCCTGGCGCAGGATCGCCTGCTCGAGTGCGCGCAGGGTGGGCCCGGGCTCGATTCCCAGCTCGTCGACGAGCGCCTTCCGCGTTGCCTGGTATGCCGCGAGCGCCTCGGCCTGACGGCCGGACCGATACAGCGCGACCATGAGTTGCCCTCGTGGCTGCTCACGTAGGGCATTGCGTGAGATGAGTTCCTCGATGCGCGGGATGAGCTCTATGTGCCGGCCGAGCTCGAGCTCCGCGCCGACGAGCGCTTCTTCGGCGAGAGAGCGCATCTCCCCGAGTCGCGCGGCCTCCGTAAGGGCGAACGGCTCGAACTGCAGGTCGGCCAGCGCCGGTCCGCGCCAGAGTGCGAGCGCGCGCGCCAGCGTGCTCGCCCGCTCGGGTGCAGCCTGCCGCTGCGACTGCTCGACGAGGTGGACGAAACGCTCGAGATCGACGTCGGCGGCGGCGACGTCGAGCATGTAGCCCGGAGGCCGCGTGCGCAGGACATCCGCACCGAGCGACTTGCGCAGCCGCGAAACGGAGTTCTGCAGCGAGTTCTTCGCGGTCGGCGGCGGCCGCTCTCCCCAGAGCTCGTCGAGCAGCGTGTCGATCGAAACGGTCTCACGGGCGTGTAACAGGAGGAATGCGAGCAACGCGCGATCCTTCTGCCTGGGAAGGAGAATCTCGCGGTCACCGTCGGCGACACGCAGCAAGCCCAACAACTGGTACTGCACCTCTTACTCGTTGTACCACCGCCCACCTCAGCGGCCAATGCGCCGCGTTGACTCGCGGCGACGCGGGTGGTTACATCGTCACGTCCGGGCCGCGTCCTCTCGCCGCCGCGTAGAGGCCGGGCCGAAGGGGGATTTCGAGAGCCGTCGCTCGAGAGGAGGGCAACGCGTGGGACTGTTCACGGACGCAGCCGAGAGGCTCGATCGCCGTTACGGCTGGGACCGGCTGCCGCTGCCGGTCGCGATGCTGGCCCTGATCGGCCTGCGGAAGCGGCTGCGAGAGAAGAACCTGTACGACACGGGACGCGGCCCGCTCGACCGGCCCGACGTGTCCGAGCACCCGCGGCATCTGACCGCGCGAACGCTGGACGGCACGTTCAACGATCTCGACGAGCCGCTGATGGGCAGCCTCGGCAGCCGCTTCGGACGCAACGTCCCCCTCGAGTCCACCACCCTCGAGCCCGAGGACAAGCTGCTCGAGCCGAACCCGCGCCTCGTCAG
>WNGF01014682.1_pt1 | contig 14975 bp, 12 predicted proteins | sample 5400641 | NCBI WGS metagenome assembly WNGF01 (sample SAMN13153371, study PRJNA577476) | soil metagenome | isolation source: 80 cm soil or saprolite under grassland replicate 2 | place: USA:California | collected 2016-06-15
GCCAAGTGCCTTGAGCTCGGCGATTGTACGGTAGACCCGGGCAGGAGGAACAACCGCGTGAACCGCTGCCATGTCTCCTCCATTCAGAATCGCCGAGATCGTTGGGCCATTCAGCCCCGGGACGATCAGCCTCACGCGGTCGAGCTGGTCGAGTGGGACATTTGCCATGAGGTAACGCATGCCGCGCGCGCGCAGCACCGACTCGAGTGCAAGGCGCAGGTCGCACAAAGCGGAGACTCGCTCGCCTTGCGTGTCATTTTCGCGAGTGACGAGGCGGGCGGACGATGTGAGCACCGTTGCGATCTCGCGCAGGCCGTTGCTGCGGAGTGTGGATCCACTCGATGTGAGATCGACGATGATGTCGGCGATGCCGAGTCGCGGGGCGCTCTCGGTTGCGCCAGATACCGGAACGATCTCAACGGATCGGCGCGCTGTCTTGAAGTACTCGGTGGCGACTCTGGGAAAGCTTGTCGCGACTCGGGCGCCGTCTGCGACGTCATCAATCGATGTGATGGAGCTCTCAGTGCGCGCGGCGACCACCATTTTGCACTGCCCGAATCCAAGATCGAGTGAGCTGGTAAGGGGGCGGGCCGATTCGCGGACGAGGTCCCAGCCAGTGACGCCTGCATCGGCGGCGCCATCCGCGACGAATTCGGGAATGTCCTGGGCGCGAACGAAGATCGCCTCGAACTCGCCACCGAGCGATGTGCTCAGTGCGCGGTCGGCGCGTGACTCGGGTGCGAGCCCGGCGTCGGCGAAGAGAGTGAGAGTATCTTCGGCAAGGCGCCCTTTATTTGGAAGTGCCAGTCGCAGCATGGGATCGGTATCGAAGGAAGTTGAGTAGCGGACAACAAAAAGGCCCGTCAATCGCGACGGGCCGTTGGAGATGCGAAGGGAGTTATGCCGTCAGGCAGAATTCCGCGCACGCACAACAACGCCGCCGCGACCGGTATGGCCGTGGTGATGATGGAGGGCGACGTGAGAATTGATGCGCAGCATGTTGTCAGGATGGTACAAGGCTAAGACACGGGTTGTCAAGTCACGGCCCAGCTCAGATGATCAGGGATGGGACTTTTGCGAAAGACTTCTCAGGCACATTGCTTTCCAGCGCGAATCTCAAGTCCTCTACGAGATCCTCGCCGTGCTCGATGCCGACCGACAGCCGCAACAGATTCTCCCCGATGCCGGCACGCGCTCGCGCACCTTCGTCCATCGACGCATGGGTCATGGTCGCCGGGTGTGCGACAAGGCTCTCGACTCCGCCTAGTGATTCTGCAAGCGTAAAACAGCGGAGATTGTCGAGAAAGCTCTCGACCCCGAGCAAGCCACCGACCACCTCGAAGCTCACCATCGCGCCGAATCCGTCCTGCTGCGCCGCTGCAATCGCGTGACCCGGGTGCGATGGTAACCCCGGATAGTAGACGCGCGACACCGCGGGATGCCTCGCCAGCTCCTTCACTACAAGCGCAGTGTTCTCGAGGTGAATCCGCATACGCGCCTCGAGCGTCCTCACGCCGCGCAGCGTCAGATAACTGTCGAAGGGGGCACCGGTAATGCCCAGGCAATTGGCCCACCACGCAAGCTCCTCGGCCACGGCCGCGTCGCGAGCGATTACGGCACCTCCAACGACGTCGCTGTGACCGTTCAGATACTTCGTTGTCGAGTGAGCAACGATGTCGGCACCGAACTCGATCGGACGCTGCAATGCAGGCGAAAGGAACGTGTTGTCCACCACAACGATTGCGTCCGCCGCATGGCCGGCCCGCGCCACGCTCGCGATGTCGGTGATTCGCAGAAGAGGATTGCTCGGCGTTTCGACCCAGACCAATCTCGGCCGCCGGGCAGCGATCACGTCGAGTGCCGAGGGCGAGGTCAAATCCTCGAAAACGACCTCGAAGTGTCCGCGTTCGGCGAGCGACCTGAGGAGCCGGTGCGTGCCTCCATAACAGTCGTGCGAAGCAATTATGACTTCGCGTGGTCGAACAAGCTGCAATACGAGTAACACCGCCGACATTCCGCTGCTGGTCACGATCGCAGCTTCACCGCCTTCCAGCTCCGCGAGCGCCCGGGCGAGATGATCGCGCGTCGGGTTTCCGGTGCGAGTGTAGTCGTAGCATCGTTTCTTCCCGAAACACTCGAATGCGAAAGTCGACGTGAGATGCAGCGGCGGAACTACAGCTCCATGGTGTTGGTCGGTGGCGATTCCCGCGCGTACTGCACGCGTGGAAGCACGGTGCGGCGTGCGGCCAGCTTTGCGCGGCGCGGGAAGCGTAATGTCGCGAATGAGAGTTTCAGTCATGAGCGAATACCACCTGTGCTTCCAGTGAGCGGGTGACGAAGGGGGCAATCAGTGTTGGCGCGTGCAGGAAAGTGTCGTGGCCGCTTGGCGATCGGAGCTCGACCAGTTGACACCGACCGCTAAGGCGAGCGGCGAGCTCACGCGCTTGCGCGACGGGAACCAGTGCGTCTTCCTCGACGGCAATCAGTGTGACCGGAACGCGAATGTCTTCGGGCCTTACGGCGTGGAGATCGAGCGACTGCGACAGCGCGAGAAACCCCTCCGGCGTACAAGCGTCCGCGAATCTCTCGCCTGACTTTTCGAGAGCGACGCCGATTTGTCGGCAGATTTCACGCGGCTCGTCATCGCACCCGCGCTCAAAGCGATTGCCGAACTCCTCCGCCGACGAATAGGTCGTCGTCGCCAGTCCGCGCGCGATGACGAGCGCCTCGTAACCGCGGCCGGTACTCAATCCGAGCTCGACGATACGTCGCTGAAGGATGCGAACGGCCGTCGCAATTGGTGCGCTTTCGTGGGCCGCGCCAATAACTACGATGTGCTCGACTCTTTGCGGAGCAATCGCGCCAAAGGCCAGCGCTACCATTCCGCCATAGGAAGCACCGACGATTGCGCGCACCTGTGCAACGCAGGCGAGGTCGAGCGCGGTGGCGAGACGCAGCGCCTGATCGTGCGTGGTCAGCGGCCGATCCTTTCTTCCTGATGTCAGATAGTCGATGCTCAGCACGCGAAAGCGATTCGTGTCGATCGCCTTGTTGGGACCGACGAATTCTTCCCACCAACCCGCGCGTGGATCGCTCACCGTCGAGGTTACATGACGCGAAGCGGAAATACCTCCAAGCACTGCTACAACCGGCGCGTCGGGCGGACCGACGATCTCGAAATTGTCTCTGTTGGATTCGGTCACGGCAAAACGGCTCCGCCGAGGTCGGTGGAAAGGCGGGCGACCGACGCCTCAACGCCTCGGAGCTCGAGGCGGAGAATCGCGTCGAGAATCGCTGAGCGCGTTGCGTCGATGATTACTCGAGTCCCGTCCGAGTCTTCCACCGCTTCGACAAGCGAGCCTTCGATCGCTGACGCGACAGAGGCGGCGGGAGACTGCGTCGCAACAAGCCACCGATGCAACCGAGGATCGTCGATGGCGCAGTAGACCGTTGCACACCGGCCTCGCTCGTTACGCGGCAATCCGGAGCTCAAGAGATCGGCGAGGAGTGCCGTCGCGGTCGGCTGACCGCCCGCGCCCGGTCCGGAAACGGCTAGTGGCGCCGCCCACCCCAGATCAACCTCGACGCGATTGTCCTCGAGCTCGGTCCGGCCAAACGAGCTGTCAGCGTTTACGATCACGGGCTCGACCGATGCAATTACCCTGCGACCCGGCAGCGTGCTGCACTCGGCGAGGAATCGCACCCGCCCGCCTAGTGCGGCGGCGCGACGAACAACAAGGTCGACCCTCGGATTCAATCCAAGCCTTCGAATACGTAGGGCAGACGGCGCGATTCCGAACGAGACCCATGCGATGATGGCGAGCTTCGCCGCGCCGTCGCGTCCGTCGAGATCGCGTGAAGGGTCAAGCTCGGCCAGACCTCTTTCTCGAGCGTTGGCGAGTGCCTCATTGAAGGACTTTCCGCGCTCGATGTGAGTGAGCAGGTAATTCGACGTGCCGTTCAGAATGCCTCGGACGGATACGGGCGAAGCGGTGCCGAGGAGATCGCGCAGCAGCGAGATGACGGGTGCACTGCCGCCCACTGATGCGCCGAAGTCCAGGGAGCCGTCGGAGTCACGCGCCAGAGCCGCGAGCGCTTTTCCGTCCGACGCGATCAGCTCCTTGTTTGCAGTGACGAATTTTCGCCCGCGGCGGAGTGACGCGCGGGCTATTTCGCCAGCAGTGTCTCTGCCGCCGATCGCCTCGACCACAACGTCGACGTCTTCGTCGACGAAAGACGTCCAGTCGTTCGTGAAGACCTTGGGGGAGATCGGCAGGCCCCGGTCCCGCTTGATGTCGCGGACAAGAACACGCGAGAGCTCGATCCGAACACCGTGGCGCGCGGCGATCGTGTCCGCGCAGTCGTCGAGCAGCCTGACGAGTGCGCCGCCGACAACACCACAGCCGGCAAGGCCGACACGAATGGTTCGGAGCGAAGGAGGAGCCGGTGATGGCTGAGAAAAACACTCCGCTTCGAGAATGCGGTCAATGATGGCGGCTGTCATTGGAGCTCACTCCCGACGAAAGTGCCACCGGGTTCCTCGAGTGATGCGCGGTAGTGATAGATCCGAAGGGGAACCGCTGCTGCATGCGCGTTCCGTGCGGCTCCCGGGTGTACGACGTGAGCGCCGCGATCGGTGAGATCAACCAATCCCTCGAATGAAAGCGCCTTGTACCGCGGTGAGCCGGGACTGACTCGTGGATCCTCCTCGTAGATCCCGTCAACATCGGTAACGATGTGACACCCGTCCGCGCTGAGCGCCGCCGCGAGAAATACCGCTGTGACGTCAGAGCTTCCGCGTCCGAGTGTCACGAGCTCGCCATCTTCACGTACCCCCTGAAATCCCGCCACGACAGGGACTACGCCTTTCGCCAGCAGCTCGGCGATGCGTCCATGTCGGAGCGCTCGCAATCTTGCGGCACCGTAGGGCCCATCGGCGAGCAACACCGCCTCGGCTGCCGACACGCTCTGCGCGACGACGCCGGCTGCGACAAGAGATGCGGCGAGCAGCGCCGCCGAGAGTGTTTCGCCCGTAGCGAGCGCGCGATCTACTTCGCGCTCGGCCCCGACGTTGCCATTAGCGCGACAGGCTCCTCGGATTTCTTTCAGGAGTCGGTCGGTGGTTCTTCCTCTCGCGCTGACGACAGCAAGTGGAAGAAAACCTTGCTTGATCTGTTCGCGAATACGAAGTGCCGCCAGCCAGATTCGGGCGGGAGTGCCGAGTGCGGTGCCGCCGAATTTGACGACGAGTATCGGTGGTTGGGTTGCGCCCGCGGACGGATGCGGGTGCAGTGCGGTGTCGGATGTCTCAACGCGGGTCATGCACAATCTCCGGTAGTGACTCCGCGCTAAAGCAGAACGCCCACGGCGAGGCCGCGGGCGTTCTACGCTTTTTAGCTCCTTTTTTAACGTGGCGGCAATACGCGGCAAATGACCACGGGATCGTTCAGTTGTGCCTCATGAATAACTCAGGCCGTGAGTTCGGTCAAGTCCCCGCGACCTCGCTCAACCACCTCTCATTTGAACACGATGGACCTAATCAGTGAATCGCGGCCCTAGGGGCGGACGTGTGCGACGATTGTTATATGGATGAGACGAAGATCGGCGAACAGAAAAAACAGAGCTCCTGTCGGTCGTTGAGCATATCGCAGCTCAACGGGAACTGCTATGCGTGAGATGGTGATCCTTCATTACGACCTGCAGAGCGAACGGATCAGCGTCTGCAACGCGGATCGGAATCGCCTGAAGCGTTTTCAAACTGGTTGCGGCGGCCACTTTCGCCTTGATTCGGTCCAGCTCACGCGCAATCTCGGCATCGCGCGGGCTGATTTGCGGAGCGCTTTCTAGTTTCTTGCTGGTAGCTTTTTGCGGGACCAGACTTGGCCGGTCCGCGCCCCACAACCAGATGATGAGCGCGACGATTAGCGAAGCGACAAACCCGCCGAGAAGGCCAGTGCGCATCAGCGATTTGCCCCAGACAACTGGCTGAAGTATCGCCGTCGCGACAAAGATCGCGCCCCAGAATTCAATGAGCGATCGCGCGAAGCGGTGTCGGCGGTGGACGGCAATCAGCGCACACAAGGCGAGCGTTCCGTACCCGAGCTGGGCGACGGAGGTGACACTTTCGGCGAGATTCCGCGACGAATGCACGCCGTTGAATCCTTCGACGCTGCCGACGTACCAAGCAAGTACCAGGATCGAGGTCAGTGCTGCGAGTCTGAGATCCGCCCATCGAAGCGTCCCCATCATCCCATCTACGAGCGGGGACATGGCGAGTTTCGACAGCCGTGCGCATTCTCACACTTTGCTACTCGATACCGGCGAATACCTCAGCGAGCGAGATCGAGACGATCAAGTCGAGCGTCGGCACGCTCCAGCGGATAGTGTCGCGGACGACCTCTCCCGCTCCTCGTTGGCGACAGATTTCCACGCTCTTGTCCATCCGGTCCACGAGCCACACCTGCTGCACTCCCAGCGCGAAGTACGCGTCTCGCTTGAACTCGCGATCGTAGATGCGCGACGAACGGCTCAGGACTTCGATGGCGAGCCAATTTTCGTTCACCTTCCTCCAATCCGTGTCAGGAGTAAACCGTGCCGGGAGGACGAGTATGTCCGGTTGAAGTTGTGTGTCGGGAAGACGGACAACTGCACCCGGGCCGACTACATGGGCGTGACCAGGCCACTGCACCGCTTCCGCAAGACGGCTTTGGATGCGGTTCGATTGTACCTCCCGACGGGATTGCCTGTCCACTCGGCATGCCACACGCTGCTGACCTCTCAACGCAATGGCACCACCAAAGCATTTCGTCGCAGAGCGTTCCATCTCGCGCTGGCGCTTCTCGGGCTCTGAACGAACGGCGCTACAACGCCTTCTTAATCGCCGCCTCGAGATTCTGGTCGCCGCCCACTCCGGTGTACACGATCTTTCCGGTGCGATCCACAACCACGATGTACGAGGTAGCTGGAGCGTCGTAGGCTTCGGCTGCGTTGCCTTCCGTGTCAAAGACAATCTGATGCTTGAGGCCGTGCTTCTCGGTGTACAGCTTCACGCGTCCCGCGGTTTGGTTAATCGCGACGGCGACGCCGATGAACTTCATCCGTGACCCGTATTTCTTCTCAGCGGCGATCAGAGCGGGCTCGAGATGGCGACAGTTCGGGCACCACACTGCCCAGAACTCGATGAACATCGGCGTCTTGCCGACATACGAGCCGATGTCCAGGGACTTTCCGTCGAGGGTCTGGACGATTGCCGCCGGAGCCCGCTTGCCGACGTCGATTCCCAGGTCCTGCGCGCAGAGCGCACGCGCCCCCCAAAACACCGTGCCGAAGACGAGGAGAAACGGAGCTCTATATATGAAAGTCAGGCGCATGTGATTATCAAAAGAGAAGCTGGCCCATCTGAATCAAATAGTATTCGGCCACGCCGATCATCACGAGCGCAAAGCCGCGCTTTATCCAGATCATCCAGTGTCCCGCGCGCGGGAGTCGAGCCGCAGTGCCGCTGAAGAATCCGACGAGTACCAGCAGCGTGCACATTCCGAGAGAGAACGCGAACAGATAGACAAAGCCTAATACCCCGCGCTTCGTGGTTGTTACCCAAGTCAGCACCGCTGCCATCACCGGCGCCGAACACGGAGCGGCAACAAGTCCGGAGACAGCGCCCATCACGAACACGCCTGAAAACCGTCCCGCGGTCCCCGCGTTCGATGCACGCGTGAGCAAGGACGTGGGAATTCTGAGCGGGACCACGTCGAGCAAGACGAGCGCGGCGAGGATCAACAGGTTCGCCATCGCGAAATAGAGCCATGGGTTACTGCTGATCGTCCCGAAGATTGTGCCCGTCATGCCGGCGATAGTGCCCAGAATCGAATAGACGAGCGCCAAACCGAGAACGTACGTCAGCGTGAGAAGGATCGTACGCGACTTTGGCGGTGCCGCCTCTCCAACTGACTGTCCCCCGACGATCGCCGCGGTGATCGGGATCATCGGATAGATGCAGGGCGTGAAGCTCGTCAGCACGCCGGCGATGAACAGTACCGGAAGTGCGATCGCGGGATTGGCCGAGAGCTGGCCCGATATACCGCTGAAATCCATAACCACAAAAGTAGCCCGCGCGATCCGGAACTGGTTACCAGCAACGGTTCTCAGTTCCCAGATCCCGGTTCCCAGTTCCCGGTTCCCAGTTCCCAGTGCGCGTTCTCCCGCGATGTAGATTTCCCCGGCGATGATGCCATCCCGAAACCGTTTCATCGCGGCGCTGCTCGCGCTGCTCGCACTGCTTCCGCTCGCAGGAGCGCGCGCCCAGTCACGCGACCCGCTTGCCGGCTTCGACGCTTACGTCACGAAGTCGATGAACGACTGGAAGGTTCCCGGCGTGGCAGTCGGCATCGTCAAGAACGATTCCGTCATTTACGCGAAAGGTTTCGGCGTCCGAACCATCGGCCGCCCCGAAAAAGTCGACGAACGGACTCTGTTCGCTATCGCGTCGGACACGAAAGCATTCACCGGAATCCTCCTCGCGATGCTGGTGGACGACGGAAAGATCCGGTGGGACACGCCCGTCACGACCTACCTCCCGTGGTTTCGCCTCGCCGACGATTACGTCACGCGCGAGCTCACGGTGCGCGATCTCCTCACCCACCGCAGCGGACTCGCACGGGGAGATCTCCTCTGGACCGGCGGTATGCCCTACAGCCGAGAGGAGGTGCTGCGACGAGTCCGGTACCTCAGACCGTCCTGGAGCCTGCGCTCCCACTACGGCTACAGCAACCTGATGTACCTCGCCGCCGGTGAAGTCGCCGCCGCCGTCGAGCACAAAGAATGGGACGAGCTCGCTCGCGAGAGAATCTTCGTTCCGCTTGGAATGACATCGACGAACACCAGCGTCACGCTTCTGCCGAAAATTCAGAACGTCGCGACACCGCATGCCAATTTCGACAGCGCAGTCCGCATCGTCTCCTACACCAACATCGACCAGGCCGCCTCGGCTGGCGCGATCAACTCCAACATCGTCGACATGACAAAGTGGCTCCGCTTCCAGCTCGATAGCGGACGCGTCGGCGGAAAGCGACTTGTCTCCAAGAGAAATTTCGTCGAGACGCACCTCGCCCAGATGCCACTCCGGATCGATTCGGCGTATCGAGTGTTCAACCCCTTCACCCACGTGCGGAGCTATGCGTTTGGCTGGAACGTGCAGGACTACCGGGGACGGGAGCTGTTGGCACACGCGGGGAATCTCTCGGGGATGAACGCGATGGTCGGGCTCCTGCCGGAGGAACGCCTGGGCATCGTCGTGCTGACCAATCTCGAGGGGAATGCGCTACGCGAATCCCTTATGTACAAGGTGTTCGACCTTTTTCTCGGCGCACCAGCGCGTGACTGGAGCAGGATCGCGCTCGTCGAGAAGGCATCGCTTGATTCGATCGAGGCAAAGGATCTACGCGACAAGGAAGCGAAGCGCATAACGGGAACTCACTCCACACTGCCACTCGAGGGCTACGCCGGCGCGTATGAGGACAGCCTCTATGGACGGGCACAGGTCGCGATGGAGAACGGACACCTCGTGCTTGGCCTCGCGCCGAAGCAGATTGGTGACCTGCAACACTGGCATTTCGATACCTTCAAGGTCGTGTGGCGTGACCATCGGGATGGCTGGAACCTTGTCAACTTTCTCATCGGCCCGGACGGAAAGGTGGACAGCTTCAGAACCGACCTTGGCGGGCCACAGGAAGAGATGCCGGCGATGAAACGAATTCCGGATACCGCTCCCGCTTCAGCAGCCAACAGGCAATGACAGCAGCAAATACGAGATCCGCGGCAGCCCGTCCGCCAGCACCCGCCCGCGCCGCTCGACGAACCGCCGAGCTGCCGGAAGAATACAAGCCGTCGTACCGCGCCGCGGGAATCGCGGCGCTCGCTGTGTTTCTCCTTTACTTCTTCACGATCGCGCCATCAACTGCGATGTGGGATACCGGGGAGTACATGGCCGCGGCAAAGGTGCTGGGACTGCCCCATCCCCCCGGGAATCCCTTGTTCGTGCTCATCGCCCATGTGTTCGGCATGCTGCCGCTGCCGGGCAACTACGCGCAGCACATCAACACCATGGCGGCTTTCTGCAGCGCGGCGTCGGCGGGGTTCTGGTTTCTCGTGACCGAGCGGATCCTGTCCGGCTGGCTCGGAAAGGGCTGGCAGCGAATTGTGGGCGCCGCCCTGGCGACGCTCATCGGCGCCACCGCGTACACGGTGTGGAACCAGAGTGTCGTCAATGAAAAGGTGTATACGGTCTCGCTCCTGTTTTTCACGGTCGTCTCGTGGCTCATGATATCGTGGACCGACGATCCCGACGGTCCCGTTGCAGACCGGAAGCTCATCCTCGTCGCCTATCTTCTCGGACTTGGCTACGCCAATCATCCGGCGGGATTCCTCGCCGCGCCGGCGGTGGTCTTCGCGATTCTCGCGCGGCGCTGGCAAACCTTCCTGCGATGGAAGCTCCTGCTCGTCGGCGCAGCTGTGCTGCTTTTCGGGCTTACGCCTTTTATCTACGAGCCCATTCGCGCGGGGCATTTCCCGGCGATGAACGAAGGCGAGCCGACGGCGTGCCAGACGAAGCTCGAGGCATCGTGTACGTTCACGAGTCTCACCAAGCAGCGGCTGATGGACAACATCAATCGCGAGCAGTACGGAAAGAAGCTCGAGCGTGGCGCGCCGTACTCCGCGCAGGTCGGAATGTGGTGGCTGTACTTCGAGTGGCAGTGGCTACGCGACCCGCACAACGAGCTTCCTGCACTTCAGGCTCTGCTCGCCGCGCTCTTCCTCGTACTGGGGCTTGTAGGAGGGTACGTCCACTGGACGTATGAGCGGCGAACCTTCTGGTATTTCGGGCCGCTCATGTTCACGCTGACGCTGGCCCTCATCTACTACATGAACTTCAAGTACGGATGGTCACAAGCGCCGCAGCTCGGCGATACCGTCGAGCGGGAGGTTCGCGACCGTGACTATTTCTATATCTGGAGCTTCTCCGCGTGGGGCGTCTGGGCGTCGCTCGGGCTGGTGTACATCTGGCAATCGCTCGCTCAGATCCTCGATCGCGATCCAGAGGCCAAACCCGACCGCGTTGGATATGCCAGCCGCCGAGCATGGCTGCTGGCAACGCCGGTGCTTCTCGTTGCGTGCGTGCCTCTCGCCTCCAACTGGCATGCCGCCTCACATCGCGGCGAGACATTCACTGCCGACTGGGGATACGATCTGCTCAATTCGGTCGAGCCTTACGGCATCCTGATCACCAACGGCGACAACGACACATTCCCTCTCTGGTACGCGCAGCAGGTGGAGGGCGTGCGGCAGGACGTTCTCGTTCTCGTCACCTCGTACCTGAACACCGACTGGTTTGTGCGGCAGATCATTCGCAATCCCGTCAGGCCGTACGACGCAGCCAGGGGTCCGGCAATCTATCGCGGCCGCAACTGGCCGATGCCGAAGGTTCCGCCACTAAAGATGTCATTCCTGGAAGCGGATTCCATTCCGGCGTACTGGGAGATCAGGCAGCCGATGTCGTTCCAGCAGCGCAACCTGATAGCCACGATTCAGCCCGGATACCTGACGCGCGACCAGATCATCACGCTCCGGCTCATCAAGGACGCGTACCCGGAGCGGCCGGTTTATTTCTCGACCGGCGGGTACGGCCGCGCGCTAGGACTTGGCAACTACACGCTCCGACAGGGACTGGCTGAAAAGCTGGTGGAATCGCCAATCGTTCCGAGCAAGGACACCGTCAAGGTGGCGGATGGATATCTGGATGTGCCGCGGACCGATGCGCTGTGGACCCAGGTGTACAGGGCACCGCGAGCGCTGATCAAACGCGGCGACTGGATCGATCGCCCGTCTTTTGGGATTCCTTACACGTATGCTGTGACGGGGATTGTTCTCGCCGACGCGCTGAGGCAGCAAGGGCGAGCGGCCGAGGCTCAGACGGTCATCAAGGATGTGACGCAGATCGCGAAGGCAGCGCGGCTGCCGGATGTGCTGGCGAGCTTGCCGGGTGCTGGCCCGGGAGGATAGGAGGGGGCAGAGAAAAAAACCTTGCCGCAGAGGCGCAGCGACGCAGAGGAAGCCTTCTAAGGGGAACAGCACGCGCGGATCAGGATTCTCAGCGCCAAGCTGAGTAAAACCTCAAGAAAGAGGAACGGCGATCGAAGTCTGGGCTCGATCGCCGTCCTCTGCGTCCCTGTGTCTCTGCGGCAGGTTTTTTCTCTGCCCTCTCCCAACCTCATTTCCTGGTGAGGATTTCCTCGAACAAAGCGAGCGCCCTCGGATCCCTCGACTGTCCGAGCCAGAACAGCGCGTTCTTTCGGATCTCCGGATCGCGATTGGTGCGGGCGATCTGAATCAGAGCGGGCACGCCATCCCTTTGCGGGCGCTGCGAGAGAGCGAAAACCGCCTGCTTCCGAATCTCGCGATCGAGTGCCGCCTCGCCCGTGAGATCGGCGAGATTGCGGGTGATCGTCTCGCCCGCGATCTGCCCCAACCAGAAAACGGACTGAGTCCGGATCTCACTGGGACGGGCCTGGTCCCGCGCCAGGCGCAGGAGTCCGGGCCAGATCTCGACGCTGTCAGCAAGCGTCATTGGAAAGATTGCTTCACTTCCGATCTTCGATGATGCGCTCGAAGCAACCGACATCAGATAGTCTGTAGCTTCGCGCGTAGACACCGGGCCGATGCTCGTCACGGTCCCGGCGGGAGCGCGCCAGTGGCCGCCTACATAGGTGCGGATCTTCACGACCTGGCCGCGGCTCTTGGACAGGACAAGGCGCACCGGGCTATGCATGCAGTCGTCAGTGTACTCCACGTCCTCCGAGTAGTCCGAATCCCACGACGTGCGGTTATGGTTCCCGCGCGCGACGTAGTTACCGTTGCCGCAGAGGTCGGGTTTGGCGGTGAACTCGAGCCTCACCTTTCCATCGGGGGCGTCGGCGATGCGGCGCGATAACGACTGCGCGCGCGCCCCGCCCGGGATCAACATCGCCAGTACGACGGCAGTGATCCCGAGCACGAGCGCGCGAGCCGCAACGCTAAGCGACACGGCGGTCATCGGTTGATCAGGTCGAGGAGGAACTGCTGCACCCGCGGGTCGTGCGACTGGCCGAGCCAGAAGATCGCCTTCTTGCGAAGCTCAGGATCCTTGTCGTTCTTCGCGATGTCGAGCAGCATGTCCACCATCGCCGGATCGCGACGCTGCGAGTAGACAAAGATCAGCTGCTCGCGCATCTCCGAATCGGACAGCGTCGAGTAGAGCGACCGCAGCTGTTCCGCGGATGCGCCACCCTGCCCCGCCCAGAACAATGCCTTCTTTCGGAGATCGATATTCTCGTTCCGGTTGCGGGCGATGTCGAGCAGCCACTTGTCGTTACCGACGCCGCGCTGCTGCGAGAGCGAGAAAAGAATCTTATCCTTCACCTCATCGCTTCTGATGCGCGAGTAGAGATTGCGGAGGAACTCGGCGTTCTCGGGCGAGCGACGCTGGCCAAGCCAGAAGATCGCCTGTCCGCGAAGCTCGTCGGATGCATTCTCGCGAAGAGCGAAATCGCGGAGGAACTGAGCCGCCTTGGGGCTCCGGTGCTGGGACAACGCGAACAGCGCCTTATTCTTGATATTCTCGTTGCTCGACGAGCTTAGGATTTCCTGGAGCATTGTCACGGCGCGCTCGTCGGGCACCTGCGAGAGCCAGAAGACGGCCTGCTCGCGCACCTCCTCGTCCGGGTCGTTGCGGGCGATGCGAAGCAGGACGTCGGCAGTTTCCGGAGTTCGCTTCTGCGAGATGAGGAATACCGCCTTCCGCCTGAGGCCAACCGAGCACGGATCACGGCGATCGAGAACCTTGGTAAGGATCGGCATCGCGCGATCGGCGTCCATCTGGATGAGCGCGTTGAGCGCCGCAATGCGCTCGTCGTCGTCATCGTCCTCGGCGGGACATCCGGACCGGCCTCGGCGCGAGCTGCCGCTTATTCCCGTCGAAACCGCCTGATCCACGGCACCGGCGACGGCCGCCGATGTCGCGCCGGAAACGGCACCCGTCACGGCGCCGGCCACGGCTCCCCTCACCGCCGAAGAGATTGCCTGCCCAACCGCGCTGGAGACAGCACTACTCACCGACCTTGCAACCTCTGCGGCGCATGCCTCGTCTCCCTGCTTCGCCAGCTCGCCGCAGACGCGAGTTCTGAGTGCTCTTGCGTCGCTGCGCTTCGCGAGATCGGGATAGCTGGTCTCGATCTTCGACAACGATTGCAATGCGCTGCGAAGCCGGTCAGATCCGCCGAGCCGGTACTCGGAGAACGCGAGGTAGTAGAGTGCCTCGCCGGCGTATTCGGAGTTGGGATACTGTCTGTTGATTCTACGAAAGAGATCCGCAGCCTTTGCGTAATTGCCCTTTCCGAGAGCGGCTCGCGCTTCGCGGTAGAGGGAGTCGGCGGGATCCTTTGGCGCCCACGCAGCGGGCGCGATGACGGAGCTCAGTTCCTCCACGGACGCCGTTATGTCGGCGCGAGCGGCCCGACCCGCGCGGTCGGCGCGAGACGATATCGTTTCAGTCGTCCTGGTCACGCCAGTCGTGAACAACGCGGCGGTGACGACCATGAGTGCAATCTTCATCATTTCTCCTATAGTCCTCTCGTGGGGCCCGCAGGAATTGCGGAGCGCAAACGTGTCATTACCTGCCCATTTCGGATGCTGCCTTCTATCAGCCCACGATCCTGCGCGCTGGCGCCGGGCGAGAGCTGAACTATCTCCGCCAGCACGAGCTCCAGATCTCCGAGGAGCCGGGCGCGCTGGGGATCATCGGCCGCTGGCGAGTCGAGCAGCAGCCGGGTGTTCGACAACAGATCGCGCGCCCATACGGAAAGCTGCGCGTCCATCTTTGCGTCGCGCGAATCGGTGCGGAACGCGGTGAGCAGCGCCTCCGCGTTCGTCAAATGGCGGATTGT
>WNGF01008099.1_pt1 | contig 14973 bp, 13 predicted proteins | sample 5400641 | NCBI WGS metagenome assembly WNGF01 (sample SAMN13153371, study PRJNA577476) | soil metagenome | isolation source: 80 cm soil or saprolite under grassland replicate 2 | place: USA:California | collected 2016-06-15
GGTGCGTGTAGAACGTGCCGTTGATCTTCTCGGCTTTCATAGTCGCAATCGCATCTGCGAGGACTTCGTTCCCAGTGCGGCCCGGCTTCATTCGCTCCGTCAAAATGTCCTGCATGCGATTTGTGTTGGCCAGAGCTTTATTTCCACAGCCCTCTTAACGCTGATACTGACGGCTGCGCCACGGCGACCGCAGTGGGAACGACTGGCGGGCCGTTGGGCGGGCCGCGATTGATTCAACTTTCGCTGCGGCTGCAGTTCTGAAAATTATCAACGGAGTGGGCGCCGGAGTTGCCCTCAGGCGAGCGGAAGTTATAAGATGAATTTATCGGATAATTACCACTGTCTGAAATGCCCCATGCTCAAATTTAATGGCGCCGTCGGAGGCGGTTTTCTTCCCTGTCGTCTTCGGCGCGTTCCATGTCAACAACCTATGCAGAAAACAACACAAGGAGGCCCATGAAAAAGCAATTGTGGTATGTCTCGTTGGTCATCGGGTTGCTACTGGCGGTCGGCGCTTTCGCAGTCTCAGCGCACGATAGGGATGATAAAGTGCGAGCCAGGTTGACGGGCACACAAGAGGTTCCCGTCGTCTCCTCGCAAGCAAGTGGAGATTTCGAAGCGCGCATTGAGGACAACCAGGTTACCTTCAAACTCAGCTACGAAGGTATAGAAGGTGGCGCGGTGTCACAGGCTCACATTCACCTCGGTCAGCGCAGTGTGAATGGCGGGGTAATGGTGTTCCTGTGCGGCGGTCCCAGACCGGCTTGTCCGGCTTCGCCGGCGACGGTGGAAGGAACAATCACGGGCGCCGACATCATAGCCTTGGGCGCACAGCAGATTCCCTCCGGCACGGTCGACGCCGCCGCCGCGTTCAACGAATTCGTCCGCGCGCTGCGCAACGGAACTGCCTACGCGAACGTTCATACGGCTACGTCCCCTGGCGGCGAAATCCGCGGCCAGATCAGGACTGATAACGGCCGTCACCGAGGCCACGACGACCATTGATGATCGACTGAATAACGCCCGGCCCCCGGCGGCGACACTCTGTCGGCGCCCGGCCGGGCTTTTTCCATGTAGGCGTCACTTGTCGCCTGCCCTCCCAAGCCCGAACTGATCGCCCGCGCGGACAGGCTTCCCATTGGCAAAGACGATCTCCAACAACTTCTCGCTGTGAACCTGGCGGCCTGTCTCATCCGACAACGTGGTGATGATCTTTTTCGTCTTCACGTCAATCACCTCGCCGGTTGACGGATATGCGAGTTTCCCGTCAAGGCTGAACGTGATCCATCCGGGCTGTTCTCGCAGCTTGACGCTTGCGATCTGTTTGGGCGGCGTCACAGTGTTGTCGAAGACGTGAACCCGTTCGTTGAACGCGTCGCAGAGCCATATCTCTTTTTCGTCAGGAGTCAGGCCGACGCCGTGGCTGGGGCAGCCGTGGCGTTTGGTCGGGCCTTTCTGGAAGCCCGCGACCTCGACGCGACTCAGCGCCTTGCCGGTCTTCAAATCCCCGATCTCGAACCCGAGCAGATCATTCACGTTGACGTAGCAGAGCGTCTGCGCGCCGTTGACCGTGAATGGGCGGATCACGTTGCCGAAAGGCCCGACCTCTTTCGTGATCGTGTGGGTCCTTGTGTCGGCAACGCGCAACAGCGGAGATTTCAGCCCGGCCAGATAAGCAAACCTGCCGTCGAGCGAATAGACCGTGTTGTGCGCGCCGGAATTGGGTTCGAGCTTCTTGATGACTTCGCCGCTCAGCGCGTCAACCACGAGCCAGTGCGGGCCTTCAAACGAAGGGACGTACATTGTCCTGCCGTCCGGCGACAGCGCCATCCGATCACAACCGCCTTCGTACTCCTTCTCCCAAACTTTCTTCTCGGCGATCAAATCGAAGCAGGCCACGCGCTTCGGCGTGCTGACGTAAATCTTCGCGGTCTTCGCGCTGGCGGCGACGCCTTTGACGTTCTCGGCGGGCTTGCCTTCCGGCGTGTCCCAGGTCGGGATGCGTTTGACGAATTTATGGCCGGCGGCGATGTCGTAAACCAGGATGCCCACGCCGCCGTATTCGACGTAGTTGCGTATGCCGGGCGAGGCGACGTAGAGCAGATGTTTCTCTTCGACGGCGGCCCGCCATTTAGTCGAAGCGAAGGCGGCGATCAAGGCGAGAAAAACCGGAACTGACAGAAGAAGTCTGCGTGTGTTCATAAGCGATCCTCCGGAAAATCCCTGGGTACGCGTCGCTTCCATCCCGCAGTCGTGGGTGGAAGACCCATTGCAGACTCGCAACGCGATTGGAGCCGGATGCGCGCGATTGCAAGCGATAATCACTCAACGCAAGCGAGGCTATTTCGGGGACGTATCATTCCGATCGATACGTCTTTACCCACGACTGCGCGCTGGAAGCGACGCGTACCCAGGGGCGACTTTAATTGTTTCAGCGCATCTCTCTTGAATATTTACTCCGCCCGCAGAATGCCGAGCGGCTTTTTGACCATCACGTCCCAGCTCGACAGCGCGCCGACCGCCATCACCAGCGCCGCCGTCACGACCACGCCGAGCAGGTTTACCGACGGGATGAAATGCCAATCGATTTTCAAGGCATGTTTGCTGACCGCCCACGTCAGCGCAATCGCGGCTGACGACCCGAGCCCGCCTGCGAGCAGCCCAAGAACGCCGTATTCGACCAGCAGCGTGGCGACGATCAATTTCTTCTTCGCCCCGAGCGTCTTGAGGATCGCCGATTCGTAGAGTCGATGGAATTTGGTCATCGCGATCGAGCCGATCAGGATCAACAGGCCGCTCAAGAAAACGAATCCGCCGACGAACGAGACGGCCAGCGAGATATTTTGGACGATGCCGCGGGCAAGCTCGATGACGTCGCGCACGTCGACCACGGAGACGTTAGGGTATTTGCCGATCAGGTCTCTTTGCAAACGCGCGCGGGCGCCGGAGTCGGCGGGGCCTTTGATCGCGGCTATGTATTTAGCCGGCGCGCGGTCGAGCGGCCCCGGGCGGAAGACGACCAGGAAGCCCGTGCGCGCTTTGCGCCAGTCCACGCGCCGGACGTTGGCCACGCGCGCCGTGATCTGCCGCCCCTGCACATTGAAGGTCATCGTGTCGCCTACGTTCAGCCCCAGCTCATTGTGCAACAATTCTTCAATCGAGACTTCAGGCTCGGCGTCAGGCGGGAGGGGCGAATCCCAGAATTCGCCCTCCAGGACCTTCTCGGAATCCTCGATATGGTTCCGGTAAGTCGTGATGTACTCGCGCCCCATTAACCCCCGACTTTCATTCGGCTTGACGTTGTCGAGATTGGCCTGGGTGTTACTGATCCCGGAGAGGCGGGCGGAAATGGTCGGGACGAGCTGCGGTTTCGAGCCGGTGTATTTGGCGACGATCTCTCCGACTCCGCCGCGCTGGTCGGGCTGGATTTCGATCAGGTACATGTCGGCGCGCAGCGCATTCATGTCGATCGCGAACTCCTGGCGCAGGTTGAGCTGCAGCGAACGCACGGCGACGACGAAGAAGACGCCCAGCCCGACGGCCATCAGGATGATCCTCGTCTGATTGCCGGGGCGGTAGAGGCTGTTGACGCCCTGCCGCACGCTGAATGACGGGAGCCGGCGGAACCCGCGCACGAACTTCATCAACGCCGCCGCCATCACATTCAAAACGAGGGTCATTGCGGCAAGCGCGCCTAAAAATATGCCGCCCACCTCGAGCGACCCCGCCTGCCAGCTCGCCAGCGCGCCGAGTCCCAGAACGAGGATCAGACTGGAGGCGAGCTTCATCCAATCCAAATTCCTGAACGCGCGCCTCGCCCGCGGGGGCGTCGTAAGGCCCCTCAAAACCAGGATCGGTTTGATCCGCCGGATTTCGAGCAGCGGCGTGAGCGAAAAGAGCAGCGAGATCAGCGTCCCCACTCCCAGCCCCTGCAGCGCGGCCTGCCACGTCAATCCGAACTCGACGTTGAACGGAATGGCGTCGGCGAAGAGCTTCGGCAAGACAGCCGTCACGGCCTTCGCGACCAGAAGCCCCATCAGGCTGCCCAGCAGTCCGAGCGTGAGGATTTGCGCCAGATAGGCGCCGAGCACGCGGGCGTTCTTTCCGCCCAGGCATTTCAAGATCGCGATCGTCTTCATCTTCTGTTGGACGAAGACGCGCGTGACGCTGGAGACGCCTATGCCGCCGAGGACCAGGATGATCAGTCCGACCAGGCTCAAATAATCTTCGACCTGCGTCAACGACTCGCTCATCCTGTCCTGCGAATAGCGGAACGACCGCACCGCGACGTGCGGTTGCCTCCTCAAGTCGCGCTGCAAGCCTTCGAGCAGCGCGCTCATCGCGCCCTCGCGGGCCTTGAAGAGCGCGCGGTAGCGGGCGCGGCTGCCCCACTGGTTCACCCCGGAGGCGACCGCGTCGTCGTAATCGACGATCACGCGCGGGCCGAAGCTGAGGGCGGTCATTGCGGCGCCAGGCTCGCTCTCGATCACGCCGCGAACCGTGAAATCGAGATCGCCGATCTTGACCAGATCGCCGATCTTCAAATCGAGCGCGGTCATCAGGCTCTGCTTGACCAGCGCGCCGCGGCCTTTCACCAGGTCGTGCGAATATTTCGCGCCGCCGGCCAGGACGATTTCGCCGTAAAACGGGAATTGAGGCTGCACGGCTTTCAGTTCGACCATCTTCGGCGGGGCGTTCTTGTCCTCTACCGCGCTCAGCATTGTCGCGGTTTCGATCGTCTCGGTGTGAGCCTCGACCAGCGGCGATTTGTAGTAACGTTCGAGCGTGAGCCGAATCTCGGCGTTCCACGGCGAACCGGACGAGGCCTGAACGTCGGCGGTCAGCAGCGAACGCGCTTCATGCCCGAGCGCCGCCTTGACGTTCTGCACGAGCGACCGCAGCGCGACTATCGAACCGACCCCGATGGCGATGCAGATGAAAAAGAATAGCAGCCGCCGCCACGACGCCCGCATCTCCCGCCAGGCAAGATTGATCACGAATTTCACAGCGATTCCCTCCCGGAACCAGGGAGGGCGGGAGAGCGAGAGAGCGAGGGAGCGGGGGATTTGAGATCTTCGCCGCGCCCGCTCTCCCACTCTCCGCCGCGCCCGCTCTCCCACTCTCCGCCGCGCCCGCTCTCCCGCTCGCCGATCAGGCGGTCCTCCACGATCCGGCCCCCGCTCAGGGAGATCCTGCGGTCGGCCTTGTCGGCCAGGTGGTGGTCGTGCGTGACCAGCAGCAACGTCGTGCCGTAGACGCGGTTGAGAGTGAGCAGGAGGTCGAAAATATGCTCGCCGTTCTTCTTATCGAGATTGCCGGTAGGCTCGTCGGCCAGCAAGATCTCAGGCTCGTTCGCGAACGCGCGGGCGATGGCCACGCGCTGTTGTTCGCCGCCCGAAAGCTGTGAAGGATAATGATGCGCCCTGTCACGCAGGCCGACTTCGTCGAGCAGCGTCCGCGCGCGGTCGCCGGCCTTGGGGACGCCCATGATCTCCATCGGCGTGAGGATGTTTTCGTAGGCCGTGAGCGAGGGTATCAAATGGAAAGATTGAAAGATGAAGCCGACCAGCCGGCCGCGCAGCTCGGCCAATTCGTCTTCGCTCATTCGGGTGATCTCGCGCCCGCCCAGACTGACGCTGCCCGAAGTCGGCGCGTCGAGTCCGGCGATCAGGCCCAGCAGCGTCGATTTGCCGCTGCCCGAAGGGCCGACGACCGAGACGAACTGACCGCGCGGGACCTCTAAATCTAGCGAGTGCAGAATGGTCAGTCGCTCTGAACCGCTCGTGACGACTTTGGAGACATTTGTGAGTTGAATCATGTTATCTTTATGCCGGTTTTTTGGGACGCCGCCCTTTTATAACGACGAGTGACGCGGTACGGTACAGGGAGCGGTAGCGACCTGGTGGTACCCAAAGTGACAGCTTTCGGGATGACCAGGTCGCTACCGCTCCCTGTACCGTACCGCGTCCTCAATATGCGGAAATTACCGCGGCGCGCGATTTTTTTCGGCGCCTGCGACGTGGGCCGCTATTTTAAATCATTGTTCGATTGCGTACCGAAATTTTCGGCGAGCAGCCGGAAAGTTTTTAGCTTAATTACCTCTCAGCAGTGAGAGACTAGGAGAAGATCGAGATGGTAAACAGAAATAGATTCGCGTCGCTTGCAGGCGCGCTGCTGCTGGCGGCTCTTTCCGTCGCCTGCCAGAAATCGGGCGCGCCGGAACAATCGTCGGCCGGCGCGGCGACATCCACGTCGTCCTTCGCTCCGGCGAAGCCTCCGGCGAAATCAGATGGGCGGCCCATTATCGTCGCCTTCGGTGACAGCTTGACTGCCGGGTTCGGATTGCACGAAGATCAGAGCTTCCCTAAGCTCTTGCAGCGCAAACTCGACGAAAGAGGGTACCCATATCGTGTGGTCAACGCCGGCGTGGCGGGGGACACGTCGGCGGGCGGAGTCAGCCGCATTGACTGGGCGCTAGAAGAAGGCTCCGTGAAGTTTCTGATCCTGGAGCTTGGCGGAAATGACGGGCTGCGCGGATTGCCCGTGGCCCATATGAAAAAGAATCTGGCCGATGTCATCGAGCGCGCGCAGGCTCGCAGGGTCGAGGTGATCCTTGCGGGAATGGAAGCGCCCCCGAACATGGGCGAGGAATACACCGGCGAATTCCGGCAGGTTTATCGCGACCTGGCCAAAAAATACAAGCTCACGCTGATTCCCTTCTTGCTGGATGGCGTGGCCGGCAATCGCGAGATGAACCAGCCTGACGGCATTCACCCGAACGTCGCCGGCGAGAAAGTAATGACCGAGAACGTGTGGCGAGAGCTTGAACCACTGTTGTTGAAAAATTGAAACTTTTCCCCAGGAGTGTAACTATGATCGCCTTCCCACAGCTTTGGCTAGCGATATACTTACTCGCCCCGGCGCCGCCGCAAAATCCCCCCGAAGTGTCGCCCGCGTCTCCCCCCACGTCGGCGAAAAAGTCTCCCCAGACATCATCCCCCGGGCCTGCGCCAAAATTCCCCGTCATGATTCCATCAACATCCGCATCCAAATCTTCCGCGCCAGCGCCCCGCGCATCGAGACCGCGGCGGGTTAACGATCGGGTTAAGGATGATGACAAAGAACATCACGATTCATCTTCCACACCGACGCTCGGCGCATCGAGGCCGCGGCGGGTTAAGGGTGATGACAAAGAACATCACGATTTATCTTCCCCGCCCGTACGCGACGCATGGAGGGTGCGGTTGCCGCGCGCGTCAATTTTAACGCCTCTACCACCGCCGGCGTCCACATCTCCTCCCGCGCCGGACCCAGAATCGGCGCCAACATCTTCCCCCGCTTCAACGCCAAAATCTTCACTAGCCCCTTCTTCAGTGTCAGCGACAAAACCTCCACCGACGTCTCCCACTATGTCAGCGACGAAATCTTCGCCGACATCTCCCCACATGTCAGCGACAAAACCATCGCCGACATCTCCCTCCGCGCCGACGTCGAAATCTTCTTCCGCTCCCACGCCCAGGAGCGTCAAACCAGTCAATCTGATTATTCCGGTCGAAGGCGGGCGTCCGAGCGATTTGCATGACACGTTCTTCGCGGCGCGTTCCGGTGGCCGGGTCCACCGCGCGATAGATATTATGGTCCCGCGCGGAACTCCGGTGCTGGCGGCCAGCGACGGCGAGATCGTCAGGATCGGGCGCAACAGACTCGGCGGCAAGATAATTTACCAACTGAGTGGCGATAAGAAGCTGGTCTTTTATTATGCGCATCTCGACCACTACTCCGACGACCTCCGCGTGGGCGATTACGTGCGACAGGGCGATGTCATCGCTTATGTCGGCAACACCGGCAACGCAGGCCCCGGCAATTACCATCTGCATTTTTCGATCTTGATAGCAGGCGCCGACCCGAAGAAACTCTGGAAAGGCAACTCCATCAACCCCTACCCGATGCTGCGCCGGACTAAATAATGATGAATCAACTATCGAAGAACATTCTCAAAGCGTCCTTTTTATGCCCGCTTATTTTGGCGTCCGTCGCGTCCGCGCAGACCTCGTCACAAATCTCGGGCCGCGTGACGGACAAACGCGGCGACGCCGTCGGCGCCGCTCGCGTGGTCGCGGTCGCCGATAATCAAACCAAGGGCGAGACGAGCGCCGACGGAGCGGGGCAGTTCACACTCGCGCTGCCGCCCGGCGATTACGAATTGCGCGTCTCGGCCGACGGCTTCTCGGTCTTCCGCCGGCGGGTCTCGCTGAATTCGCCGCAAGCGACCGTCAACGTCACGCTCGAACCGGCGGCGGTTGCGGAAACGGTCACCGTCACTCCGGCGCGGGCCGAGTTACGACTGTCGGCGGCGCCGGCGAGCGTGTCGGTCTTCGACGCGAAAGACGTGAGCAACGCCGCCGCCCAGACCTTCGACGATCTGCTGCGTCAGGCGCCCGGCTTCAGCATCTTCCGCCGTTCGAGCAGCGTCGTGGCTAACCCGACGACGCAGGGCGTCAGCCTGCGCGGCGCGGGCGCAAGCGGCGCAAGCCGCACGCTGGTGTTGAGCGACGGATTGCCGCTCAACGACGCCTTCGGCGGCTGGGTTTATTGGGACCGCGTGCCGCGTGCGGCGGTTGATCGAATCGAACTCGTCCGCGGCGGCTCGTCCGACCTTTACGGCTCCGACGCTCTGAGCGGCGTGATTAACGTCATCTCGCGCCCGCCGTCACAAGGTGTGATCAACGCCGAAGCGGCGTACGGCAATCGCGACACGGCCGACACCACGTTCTTCGCCGGCGACAAGTGGAAAGGTTTTTCGGCCTCCGTTGCGGGCGAGGCGTTCCGCACCGACGGATACTTCCTGATCGCGCCCGAAATCCGGGGGACGGCGGACGATCTCGCCGCGTCCAAACACCGCGCGCTCACCTTGCGTCTGGAGAACGACTGGAACGCGACCGACGCCGTTTTCCTTCGCGGCTCGTTGTTCGACGAAGACCGGCGCAACGGGACCAAAGCGCAAACGAACGACACAGCTTCGGAATCGCTGGCGGCCGGAGGGCGGTTCAGAACCTCCGAAGGAAGCGATTGGAATTTGGCCTTGTTCGCCAACCAGCAACGCTATCACCAGACTTTTTCAACTGTGGCGGCCAATCGGAATTCGGAGGCGTTGAATCGCTTGCAATTTGTGCCTTCGCGCGATGTGGGCGCTTCGTTCAACTGGTCGCGGGTGAGTTTTGAAAAGCACTTGCTGGTCGCCGGAGTTGACGTGCGCGGCGTGCGCGGCGTGAGTGACGAAACCGCTATCGCTAACAATCGCGCGACGACGCTTTCCAGCGCCGGCGGGCGCCAGCGCCGCGCGGGTTTTTTCATTCAGGATCTGTTCAATATCTCGCCGCGATGGCAACTCAGCGTCAATGCGCGTTACGACAACTGGCGCGACTCGTCGGCGGCTTCGGTGTCGCGCAATTTGACGACCGGCGCCGTCACGCCGCGATTCTTCCCCGCCCGCTCGCAAGACGCTTTCAGCCCGCGACTGTCGCTCATCTTCAGGCCGACTGAGCAGTTTTCGCTGCGAGCCTCCGCTTACCGGGCTTTTCGCGCGCCGACGCTCAACGAACTGTACCGCGGATTCCGCGTGGGTGATACGCTAACGAACGCCAACGCGAATCTGGTCGCCGAACGGCTGACGGGCGGCGAGACTGGAATGACTTGGACTCCGAACAATCGAGTGAACGCGCGGGTCACCGGTTACTGGACAGAGATCATCAACCCGATCTCCAACTTCACGCTGTCGGTCACACCGGCCTTGATCACGCGCGAACGCCGCAACCTGGGCCGTACGCGTTCGCGCGGCGTCGAGGCCGAATCCGATTTCAACATCACGAATTACTGGCGAGTCTCGGCCGGCTACCTTTTCGCCGACGCCACCGTCCGGCGCGCGCCTCAGGACGTGACTCTCGAAGGGCTGTGGATTCCTCAAGTTCCACGCCATCAATTCACGCTCCAAACCGTCTACTCGAATCCGAGATACTTTACCGCCGCGATGCAGTTCCGCGCCTCGGGCAAACAGTTCGACGACGACCAGAATCGTTTGCCGCTGGGCGGCTTCGCAGTGTTCGACGTGACGGTCGCGCGCCCGCTTGCCCGTTTCGTCGAAGCCTTCGTCGCCGTGCAAAATTTATTCGACGAACGATACGCCGTCGCGCGCACGCCGCTTGAGTCGTTGGGAATGCCGCGGATGGTGAGGGGTGGAGTGAGGTTTCGGTTCGAACGATGACTCTCAGGAGGAGAACCGGGTTATGACCTTTGAAGCAAATAAGGCTGTAGCGCGTCGTTTTATAGAAGAGGTCTGGAATGAGCGAAAGCTGGAAGTTGCGAATGACATCATCGCCCCTGACTGCATTACGCATCAACTCCGCTCCGGGCCAACCCCTGTGACGGCGCCTCGTGGGCCTGAAATTCTCAAGCATCACATTACCGAATGGCTGGCGGGGTTCCCGGACATGCGCTTCACGATAGAGCATATAATTGCAGAAGGAAACCTTGTAATGATGCAGTGTGTAGGGCGTGGTAAGCACATGGGTTCCTGGCTGGGAATTCCGCCTACTGGAAAGGCAATCACAATCCAGACGGAAATCATTCAGCGGATCGCAGACGGGCGCATCGCGGAAGACTGGGTACTGACAGATTTTCTTGGCGTGTTTCAGCAGCTATATGAGCGGCACACCAAGATGTGGAGTGGACGGAAGGGCGCGCCGGTACGGTACCGGGAGCGGTAGCGACCGGGCGCCATTGGAGCGCGCGTCCCACAAGACCACCCGGTCGCTACCGCTCCCGGTACCGTACCGCTTCATCCAGATCTTGGTGTGCCGCTCATATAGAGATTGTGCGACCGACCAGCGAGTTATTATCTTAGGCGCATAAAACCCTTGAATCGTTCGTCGCCGCGCAGAATCTGCTTAATGTAACGATGCGCCGTCGGGCGCACGCCGCTTGAGACGCTGGGAATGCCGCGAATGGTTCGAGGCGGAGTAAGGCTCCGATTTGAACTATGATTCGCCTGGGATTGTTTCGATGAGCAGAAAATCCAAAAAGAGATCAAACGAAAAAGAACCGCCGCCGCGAAAATTGAAGTCTCGGACGACAGGCCTGGTCGCCGCTGTGCTGATTCTGGCGGTTCTCGGAGGCTTCTGGTTTCGCTCGCGCGAAGGAGGCGAGCAGGCAGGCGCGAGCGACACGCCGGTCATTGCGCTAGAGGTCGGCTATGAGGTGGTTAACAAGTTCCCGCATGATCCGGGCGCGTTTTTACAGGGATTGGTGTGGCAAAACGGTTTTTTTGAGAGCACCGGGCAGTTCGGCCGATCGTCGCTGCGGCGAGTGGAGTATCCAACAGGAAAGGTATTGCAGCAGGTCAATCTCGATTCGCAATATTTCGGCGAGGGTCTGGCGATGGTCGACAACCGGTTGATCCAGTTGACCTGGCAATCGCATCGCGGCTTTGTCTATGACCGGGACAGCTTCAAGCAGCTTCGCGAGTTTAAATACGATACCGAGGGCTGGGGTCTGACCTATGACGGCAAGTCGCTTATCCTGAGCGACGGCACGAACGTCCTGACGTTTATTGATCCCGACAGTTTCAAGCCTACGAGGAAGCTTTCGGTCAGGTTCAATGGGACGGCGCTACGCGACCTGAACGAACTTGAATATATTGACGGGGAGATCTGGGCGAACGTCTGGCATACCGATCGGATCGTTCGCATCGATCCTGGATCCGGGCAGGTGAAATCCTATCTCAACCTCGCCGGCATTTTGCCGGAAGATGAGAAATCCGACCCGGAGGCCGTGCTTAACGGCATCGCCTACGACGCGCAGGGCAAACGGATTTTCGTAAGCGGGAAATTGTGGCCGCGTATCTTTGAGATCCGTTTGAAATAAGGGCAATCGCCCCGACCCGATCCGCAAGCCTCGGACGCTCATTGACTGATGAAAGTCGGCGCGGTTACTGAAGCGTAATTAGTCGCCTTTTGCGAAAGCCGCGTGTAGAACCCGGCCGCGCGCCCGCCGATTAAATAGACTCCGTAATTCGGAAGCGTCACTTCCCCGCCCTGACCATCTTCAATCGGCGCGACTTCGAAGAACCGCTGCGCAATCCAATGCTCAGGGATCGCCGTCGCCAGCGCCAATTGCCAATCACTCGGCTTGACGAACGGCCCGCACAGGACCGAATCGCCTTCGCAACCGTAATCAGATTTCAACACCCATTCATCGCGGCTCAAATCTTCGTGACGCATCGCGGTCAGCCTGCGCGTTTCGGGGATGTATTCGGCTATCCAGCTTTGGGCTTGTTCGGAAAACAGTTCGCTCCGCTCCCACATCAACGCCATCGCGAACTTGTTCTGCGTGACGACCGCGCCGAATGGGTTGACGACGGTGACTCGGCCATCGTTCTCGGCTTCGAGCAAAAGAGTCAATTCGCGCGCGAGGCCGAGGTTGAAAGGCGAGCCGAGCGTGACCTTGCAACCGCGTTCTTCGAGCCACCGTTTGTAGATCGCGATCATGCTCAAATCTTCCGGGAGATCGGTCGGATAAACGATGGCGATGCTCTCCGGCTCAATATCCTGGCCAGTTCGCGCCCGATGCGAAGCCGCGAGCATTTGCCAGAACCGTTCATCGAATCCTTCATTCGGATCAATCGTGTTCGGATGAAAATGATGGAGCAATTGATTGAGCAGCGCGGCCTCGGCTTCGCCGGACGGGGTATCGGAATTCATCTCGCAGGCGCGTATGCAACCATCCTCAGCGCCATCCGGGCAAATGAACAGATCGACGCGCGCGATGCCGTGCCATCGGCCTTCCGAAGCGAACCACATCGCTTTCTGCCAGGGGGTAAGGTTGAAGAATTGGTCGAGCAGTTCAGGACGGCGAATGACGATTTCGGAGAGTTCGTGGTAGACCTGCCCGACGCGCTCGGCGGCGGTTCGCAGTCGCTCGGCTTGCGATTGGGAGAGTAGCGCGGGCCACAACCGAAACCGTTCTTTTCCGCCCAGCCAGGGGTCGGAAAGAACGCCTGTGGCGTAGAGCATTCGAGCAAAATCGCCATAACCGGGAAGCGTCGTCATTTGAGAGAGATTCGAGCGTTGACTCACAACAGTTCTATTTCAGGTTCCACACCCGAATGACCTCGGCCTATAAATACGGTGACTACGTGCGCCTGTCCTCCTTCATCGTTTACAAGATCAACATCAAACCGCAGCGTTACTGTCGCCTCTCGAGGCTTGGCGCGTTCGAAGACCGAGTAGGGGCCTGTGGTAATTAAGGCGCCATTGGCCGTGTGGAATTGGACAAATCGCTGAAACAGATTCAGTAATGTCCCCATCTTGATTCCGCGCTGAACCATTCGCAGATGCGCGTGTGGAATAACCCGCAACAACCAGATCATTCCATTGATTTCAATCTCCTCCTGCAGCGGCGGGAACCAGGCAAGAAGTTCAGGCTCGCGCAGAAACTCTTCCGCATACTCGCCACGCAACTCATCTTCGATATGTGCGAGGGTTTCAATATCCGCGATCCGATTGCGCAAATAGCTGAGCAAACGCCGCGCTTCGGCTTGGTCCAGTCGGCTCATGGTCGTTCATCAGGCAGCGGAATTTCACGCGGAGGTTGATCAGGCGGCCATGAACTAAGCAGCGCGGCAAACTCTCTCGCAGGCGTCATCGTGACGTAGTAAGTTCGATCAGGGCCATATACTTCGTAAGTTCCATCGGCCTCGCTCTCCAGACGCGCGAGCGCCCCTTGCCGCAAAAGCTCGCTCAACGCATTGACGTACGATTCCTGTTCCGGCGCGTAAGCCACGACGCGCAAGGCGTCGCTGAAACGGACGCTCACCCAAACATCTTGCCCGTTTCTGGCCGCCTGCTCCGGCCAGAGCCGCGCTAATACCTCGCGTTTCTGGGCGGGCGTTAACCGGCGGGCAGATTCGACAACTTCCATTACGCTGGTTGACATAGCAGATCAATCTTACCTAATTGATACAATATCTCCACTTGCAAAACGATGCTAAGCGAGGCGTCAAGCGAGTGTCAAACTCACATCCTCACTGCCGCGAGGGCTTTTCGTAAACGATGAAATGCTGCTGCGGCAAAAACCCCTTCGTCTCTTTCCAGACCAATCCGACAGCGGCCATCTCCTTGCGCGCCTGGGCGACGGTCATCTTGTGCACCCGTTTGATCGGCACGTCGGGGTCTTCGCCTCGGTATTCTATCTGAACCACGCGCCCGCCGGGTTTCAAGGCTTTGACCACGCTCAGCATCATCTCGCGTGGGAATGAAAATTCGTGATAGACGTCAACCAGCAGGGCGACGTCGACGGAATTCTCCGGCAGATTCGCGTCCGCCTCCGAGCCGCGCAGAGCGACGACGTTATCGACCTTCAATTGCCCCTTGCGTTTTTCGATGACGGCGAGCATTTCGGGCTGGATGTCGACCGCGAAGACTTTGCCCTGCTTCACAACGCGGCTGATGCGGAACGAGAAATATCCCGTGCCGGCTCCGACATCGGCGATGACGTCGGTCGGCTTGAGCTTCATTTGCTCGACCACCTGATCGGGGCGCTCTTCTTCGATGCGTTCAGGGCGCTCCAGCCATTCGGCGCCCTGGTAGCCCATCACGTGCGCGATCTCGCGGCCCATATAAAACTTGCCGATGCCGTCGGGATCGTGATCGGCCCGCGTTTCGTATACCGTGGGCTTGGCCGCCTGTTGAGCGGGCTGCGAAACTTTGGTCTGCGCCTGCTGAAACGCGAACGGCAGCAACACTGACAGCGCTAACGGAAATAGTTTTCGATTTAATCCGGTCATTTGATCTTCTTCGCTTTCTGATCGCCGCCCTGATGCAGGATCAGATGAGTGACCGCGCCTTTATCGTCTTTGACGAAGGTGACCTGCGCGTCCACGACTTTGAGGAAGAATTTGGTCTCCGATTCCGGAAACAG
>WNGF01007578.1_pt1 | contig 14972 bp, 12 predicted proteins | sample 5400641 | NCBI WGS metagenome assembly WNGF01 (sample SAMN13153371, study PRJNA577476) | soil metagenome | isolation source: 80 cm soil or saprolite under grassland replicate 2 | place: USA:California | collected 2016-06-15
CGGGACGCTGAGCCTCCCGCCGGGCCGCTATGCGGTGAAGACGCTGGTGCGCGTCGGCGAGAACGAGCGCCGCGGCTTCGCGCGCACGGAGGTCGTCGTGCCACGGCGCGGGGAAATGGCTCTGGCCTCGTTCTTCATCGACGAGCGCCCCGGCGACTGGATCATGGTGAAGGGAACGTCGCACCACCCCGCCGCCGCCTACCCCTTTGCCATCAACGGGGAGACGTTCGTCCCCAGTGCCACCGCTCGCCCCCGAAGCGGCGGCATGCGCAAGCTCGCCGTGATCGTCTACAACGCCCAGCCCGACGACCTGACCCTGCAGACGACGGCGTCGTCGAAGGTGCTGCGCAAAGTCGCCGCCGGCGGCACGACCCAGCTCGTCATCGAGCTCGACGCCCCACCCGCCCAGCCCTCCCTCGACGTGTCGGTGCGGAAGAAGGGGGCGGCGGAGGTGGCGTGGGCGAGGTTCATGCTCCAATGAAAGTGCTGAGTGCTGAGTGCTGAGTGCTGAGTGTCTGAGTGTCTGTGAAGAAATCGCGGAAGCTGCGCAACCCGCATGTGGCGCGGACTTCAGTCCGCGCCGGCGGGATGAATCCCGCCCCACATTGATTTCGTCACAGACTCTCAGCACTCAGCACTCAGCACTGAGTCACCACCCCAACACATACGCGAACACCAGCGGCGCCACGATCGACGCGTCCGACTCGATGACGTGCTTCGGCGTGTCGATGCCCAGCTTCCCCCACGTGATCTTCTCGTTCGGCACCGCGCCGGAGTACGAGCCGTAGCTCGTCGTCGAGTCGGAGATCTGGCAGAAGTAGCCCCACAGGGGGATGTTCGTCCGCTGCAGGTCCTGGTGGAGCATCGGCACGACGCAGATCGGGAAGTCGCCGGCGATGCCGCCGCCGATCTGGAAGAAGCCGAGCGTCCGGCCCACGGAGACCTTCGTGTAGTAGTCGGCCAGCTCGATCATGTACTCGATCCCCGTGCGCACCGTGTGCACGTTCTTCACGTCGCCGGAGATGCAGTGCCCCGTGTACATGTTGCCGAGCGTCGAGTCCTCCCAACCGGGAACGAACATCGGCAGGTTCTTCTCCGCCGCGGCGATCATCCACGAATTCTTCGGATCGATCTGGTATGACTCCGCGATCGAGCCGTCGCGAAGGATCTCGTACATGAACTGGTGCGGGAACAGCCGCTTCCCCTGCTTGTCGTTGTCGACCCAATGCCGCAGCACGGCCGACTCGATCCGCCGCATCGCCTCCCCCTCGGGGATGCAGGTGTCGGTCACGCGGTTCATGTGCCGCTCCAGCAGCGCCTGCTCATCCCGGGCGCTCAACTCCCGGTAGTGCGGCACGCGCTCGTAGTGCTCGTGCGCGACGAGGTTGAAGATGTCCTCCTCGAGGTTCGCGCCGGTGCAGACGATGGCGTGCACCTTGTCGCGGCGGATCATCTCGGCGAGCGAGAGGCCGATCTCCGCGGTCGACATCGCCCCCGCCATCGTCAGGAGCATCTTGTTCCCCGCCTCGAGAAGCTTGACGTAACCCTCCGCCGCCGCCACAAGCGCCGCGGCGTTGAAATGACGGTAGTGGTGCTTGATGAAATCGGTGATTGGCGAAGCCATGGCGGCGCGAATGATAGCCTAATGAAATGATCGTCCACGTCCTCCTCGCCCTCGCCCTCGGCGCGCCCGCCGATCTCGCCAAACAGTTCGAGCACGACATCAAGATCGTCGCCGCCGACGACATGGAAGGCCGCGGCCTCGGCACGAAGGGCATCGACCGCGCCGCCGCGTTCTTGGAGACGCGCCTGCGCGAGCTGAAGCTGCAGCCGGCCTTCGGCAAGTCCTACAAGCAACCGTTCGAGGTGAAGACCGGCGTCGAGATGGGGGAGGGAAACCGCCTCGGGCGCGTCGCCGCCGAGGCCTGGACGCCGCTCGGCTTCTCCAGCTCCGGCAAGTTCTCCGCGCCGGTCGTCTTCGTCGGCTACGGCATCGCCGCGCCGCCGCTCGGCTACGACGACTACGCCGGCGTCGACCTCAAGGGGAAGATCGCCCTGATGCTCCGCTACGAGCCGCAGGAGAAGGACGACAAGTCGATCTTCGACGGCCGCAAGCCGAGCCGCTGGTCGGCCATGCGCTACAAAGTCCTGCAGGCGCGCCAGCGCGGCGCCGTGGCCGTCATCTTCACCACCGGCCCGCAGCAGGACGAGGGGAAGGACCGCATCCCCGCGCTGAAGAACGACGGCCCGCAAAGCCCGGCCGGCATCCCGGTCATCCAGATCAAGCCCTCCGTCGTCGAGACGTGGGGCGTGAATCTGAAGGAGTTTCAGGACGCCGTCGACAAAGACCTCAAGCCGCGCTCGCGCGTGCTGCCGACGTCGCTCGACGGCAACGTGAACGTGAAGGCGACGTACGCGACGACGTCGAACGTCGCCGCGCTTCTCCCCGGCCGCGGCAAGCTCGCCAACGACGTCGTCGTCATCGGCGCGCACTACGACCACCTCGGCTACGGCGGCGAGCACTCCATGAAGCCGAACGTCCACGCCATCCACAACGGCGCCGACGACAACGGCTCCGGCACCGTCTCGGTGCTCCTCATCGCCCAGCAGATGAGCGAGCTGCTGAAGGACGCGCCGGAGCGGCGCACGGTCCTCTTCGCGCTCTTCTCCGGCGAGGAGGTGGGCCTGGCCGGCTCGGGCTGGATGGTCGACCACATGCCGGTGCCGATGGAGCGCGTCGTGGCGATGATCAACCTCGACATGGTGGGCATGCTGCGCAACGACGAGCTGATCGCGTTCGGCGCCGACTCCGCGCCGCAGTGGCGCCCGCTGCTGGAGCGCAACGCCGAGCCGCTGAAGCTCAAGCTCATCGAGCGCGGCGACGGCTACGGCCCCTCGGATCAGACCAGCTTCTACGCGAAGCAGGTCCCGGTCATCCACTTCTTCACCGGCACGCACGAGCGCTATCACGCCCCGGAGGACAAGGCGGAGTTTCTGAACTACGCGGGGGCGGCGCGCGTCGTCGAGCTCACCGCGGCGGTCGCCGACGAGATCGCCCTCGGCCGTGTCACGCCCGCCTACAAACGCACGGTCGCGGCCGCGCCGGCGATGGAAGGCGACTCCCGCGGCTACGGCGCCTACCTCGGCACGGTGCCGGATTTCAAGGCCATGGATGCGGACAAGGGCGGCGTGCTGCTCGCCGACGTCCGCGCCGGCGGCCCCGCCGACAAGGCCGGCATCCGCGGCGGCGACCGCATCGTGGAGATGGCCGAGACGAAGATCGAGAACCTCTACGACATGACTTATGCGCTGCAGGACCACAAGCCGGGCGAGACCGTCGACGTCGTCGTCATCCGCAACAACGCGCCACTGAAACTGCGCGCAACGCTCGGAACGCGTGGAGGACAGGCGCCCCCACCTGTCCCGGCCCTCGAGATCAAGGCCGGCAAGCCGTACGAGAAAACCTTCGACGGCGAGAAGCGCCTCAAGGACATCCGCCAGCTCACCTTCGGAGGCGAGAACGCCGAGGCGTATTTCTCGCCCGATGGGGCGAAGATCATCTATCAGGCCACCGTGCCGGGCGCCGGCTGCGATCAGCAGTACGTCATGGACCTGGTCACGGGCGAGAACAAGCTCGTGTCGAGCGGCAAGGGGCGCACGACGTGCGGCTACTTCGTCTGGCCGAAGGGCGACCGCATCGTCTACGCGTCGACGGAGAGCGGCGGCGCGGAGTGCCCGCCGAAGCCCGACTACTCGAAGGGCTACGTCTGGCCGGTCTACTCGTCGTTCGAGATCTACGAGGCCAAGCCCGACGGCTCCGACGCGAAGCGGATCACGAACACGCCGGGCTACGACGCCGAGATGACGTGGTGCCACAAGGGCGGGAAGGCGGTCTTCACGTCGATGCGCGACGGCGACCTCGATCTCTACGAGTGGGACGCCGCGACCGGCAAGACGAAGCGCCTAACGAACGCGCCCGGCTACGACGGCGGCGCGTTCTACAACGCCGACTGCACGGAGATCGTCTGGCGCGCGCTGCACCCGACCGGCGACGCGCTCGCCGAGTACAAGGCGCTGCTGGCCAAGGATCTCGTGCGCCCGCTGCACATGGAGCTGTTCCTGATGAACGCCGACGGCACGAACCAGCGCCAGGTCACAAGCAACGGCGCCGCGAATTTCTGCCCCTACTTCACGCCCGACGGCAAGCGCATCCTCTTCGCCTCGAACGTCGACTCGACCGGCTTCCAGTTCGATCTGTGGCTGATCGGCAAGGATGGGAAGAACCCCGAGCGCGTCACCACCGCCTCCGGCTTCGACGGTTTCCAGACCTTCAGCCCCGACGGCAAGTACGTGGTGTGGTCGAGCAGCCGCACCAAGCCGGACGGCCACGAGATGAATCTTTTCATCGCCAAGTGGGCGGAGTGATGAAGCGGATGGCCGTCGCGCTGCTGTTCGTGCCGACGCTCGCGCTTGCCGACGGCGCCCCGCTGTTCAAGCAGAACTGCGCGCCGTGCCACGCCATGGACGGCAGCGCGAACACGCCCGCGGGGAAGTCGACGAAGGCGAAGGACCTCCGCTCCCCGGCCGTGCAGAAGAAGACGGATGAGGAGCTGGCGAACCAGATTCGCAACGGCAAAGGGCCGATGCCGAGTTTCAAGGCGCGCTTCAAGGAGAACGAGATCGCGGAGCTGGTGGCATTCATCCGCGCGCTGGCGAAAAAGTAGGTTGTAGCGGATAGCGGATAGGAAAACCGTTCCCCTATCCGCTATCCGCAACGACCTACCGCGTCACCGTGATCCGGACCGTCGCGCTCGTGGCCGTCCCCATGTCGTCCGTCGCGTCGGCGCGGACGTCGCCGTAGACGCCGCCGAAGAGGCGGTCGTCCTGCACGTTCTTGCGCGGGGCGAAGTGATAGCGGAGCTCGCCGTTCGCGGGCACGTTCGTCGAATAACCCATCGATTGGATCTTCGCGGCGTCGTAGCTCTCGCTGCCGATCTTGATCCCGCCGACGGAGGCGTAGATATCGGCGGTCACGCGGTCGATCGTGATCGGATGCCCGCCGGTCTCGCGCACGATCACGTCGAAGGGGAAGTCGTACGTGTTCCCGCTCACCTTCCGGGCGACGATCGGGTTCGGGACGACGCTCAGCGAGATCGCGCCGTGGCCTGGGACGGAGCTCGTCCGCGTCGCTCCGGGCTTCCCGCTGGAGCAGGCGCAGACGAGCAGGACGGTAGCGATGAGTGCGAGGCGCTTCATGCACCTCAGTGGTGCATCTCGCCTGCCATCGCCGCGGCCACGCCGCAGGCGATGCGCGGCCCGGCGTTGCCGGACGGCTGCGTGGTCAGGTCGTCGGGATTCGCGTGCAGGATCACCGCGTGGCCGATGACCGAGCGGTCGCCCGGCGAGACCGTGATCGAGTGCGTCGTGAACGTCGTGTTCACGCCGCCGCTCGCATCGGCGGTCACGTTGCCGAAGTCGCCGGAGTGATGCGATACCGCGCGGGGGTCGCCGTGCGGCATCGACGTCGGGTTGAAGTGCCCGCCGGCGGCGTTGCCGTTGTCGCCGCAGTCGCCCTTGTCGTGGATGTGGAAGCCGTGCACGCCGGGCGGCACGTTCTTCATGTCGACGTGTACCTCGACGCTGCCGTCGGCGTTCTGCTGGAAGTGCACCATGCCGACGGCCTGGCTGCCGCTGATCGGATGGAGCATGGCCATGGCCATCGGCCCCGGCTGCGCGGAACGGCACGACGCGAACGAAAAGATCGCCAGGAGCGAGATCGAAACGAGCGCGATTTTCTTCATGGCCGAAACAATATCACTGAGACCACTTCGCAATCCGCCGCGCCAGCGACCCCAGCCATCCGCCCGCCACATTCTGGTAGTAGAGCGACGCGCTCTTCTGCACGGCGTCGGCGAGCGACGGGTAGGGCGACACCAGCGAGGCGAGCTGGCCGATCTTCACGCCCTTCTTCCGCGCCAGCACGATCTCCTCGATCAGCGTCGAGGCGTGCGTGCAGAGCGCGTGCGCGCCGACGATGCGTCCCCTGCTGTCGCAGACGAACTTGACGAAGCCGCGCGACGCGCGGTCGACGACGGCGCGGTCGACGTCGTCCATGTCGACCTTGTAGACGCGAACGTCGCCGATCGTCTCCCGCGCCTCCGCCTCCGTCATCCCGATGTGCCCGACCTCGGGGTCGGTGTAGAGCGCCCACGGCACGTGCTCGTACGAGACCGCGGACTTGCCGGGGAAAAGCATGTTGCGCACGAGCTTGACCGCCTCGTACGCGGCGACGTGCGTGAACTGCAGGCCGCCGTGGATGTCGCCGCAGGCCCACAGGCGCGGCACCGACGTCTGCAGGTACTTGTCGACCGCGACGTACGACTTGTTCATCGTCACGCCGAGCGCCTCCAGCCCGAGGCCCTCGGTGTTCCCGCGGCGTCCGGAGGCGACGAAGACCTCGTCGACGCGAAGCTCCGCCGACTGGCCGCTCTTCGTCTCGATGCGCACGACCTTTTTCCCGTCCTCGACGCGTACCGACTTCGCACCCCAGCCGGTGCGGATCTCGACGCCCTCGTCGCGCAGGATCTTGCGCACCGCCGCGATCACGTCGGCGTCTTCCTTGTTGATGATCTCGTCGAGCATCTCCACGACGACGACGTCGCAGCCGAAGCGGCGGAACATCTGCGCGAATTCGATGCCGATCGCGCCGCCGCCGAGGATCAGGAGCGAGCGCGGGAAGTCGTCGCGGTCGAGGAAGGAGGCGTGGTCGAGATAGCCGTGCTCCTCGAGGCCGTCGACGGGCGGCACGGCGGTGCGCGAGCCGGTGGCGATGACGACGTCGCGCGCGGCGAGGCGGCGTTCATTGACCTGCACGACGTTCGCGCTCGCGAGCGTGGCCGAGCCTTCGATGACGTCGATGCCGAGCTCAAGGAACTTCTCGGGATCGTCGTGGCGGCTGATGTCGCGGCGGGCCGCGCGCATCGCCTCCATGATCGCGCGCGGGGTGACGCGCGGCTCGACCGGTTCGAGGCCGAAGGCGCCGGCGTGGCGCATCTGGTGAAACAGCTTCGCCGAAGCGACGAGCGCCTTCGTCGGCACGCAGCCGGTCCAGAGGCAGTCGCCGCCGAGCGCGGCGCGCTCGATCAGCGCGACGCGGCGCCCCAGCCGCGCGCAGCCGGAGGCGGTGACCAGGCCGGCGGTGCCGCCGCCGATGACGACGATGTCGTATGACTCCATGGAGCCGACATGCTAGCGTTTCTTTGCCGGATCGGACGATCGCTCCGTGCTCGCGCAGGTTGCCGCTCCGCCATTACGTGTAGCAGTCATCAAACCAACTCGCGGACAGTCGGATAAACGAATTCACCGTCTTGGCGAGCTTGGCGCCCGGAAGAGGGCATGCAGCATAGACTTTCTTGTTTAGCTTACGTGCTGCCTCTACCGCGGGAGTGAAGTCGCCGTCTGCGCTTAGGAGATAAGCGGCGTCATAAACATCATTCATGGCGAGCGTGACGAAATCTACCGCCAGAAACACGTCAACCGCCTTCTCGAAGACCACTGACTGATAGTGGCGCCTGGATATGTCACTGAGCTCAGCGAATACGACCGGATCGATCTTTTTGGTTAGCTTGGCGAGGTACTCTCTCAGTTCCTTTGCAGCATCGTCCGGTGTGGTGCGAGGTTCGATTCTGCCAAAATGCACGGAAATCCTAGGGTCCGTCTTCTGTAGGTGCGCGAGAAAGCTTCTCTGTTGCGCGTACAACGAAGGATTATGTTGCTGATTGAGTTGGCCGATGTAGTATCGACTGCCAACCCACTCGCGCGGACCGATAAGCTTCTCGGAGATTTTCTTGTAATCCAGCCGAGACCTGTCCCGCACGCCAATGTCGCAAAGTGCGTGGAACCAGTTGTTGCCATCGATGAAGACAAGAGCCCGATCGGCCATAAAAAAACCCCAGCGTGTGGCCGGGGCCAGACACCGGGGGGGTTAACGGGCACGCCCCGTAGGGCTACCCGGTGAGGAATATAACCACAATTTGCGCCATGTCAATCCCAGTCAGAGCTCTCGGGCCAACTCAGTGATGGACGGCCCGCGTGCGGGGCGGCTGAGCCGTTCTCAGGAAGACGCGGCTGACGCCCAGGAGCTCCGGCTCGGTGGCCACGCGCGTGTAGAGGAGGCGCCCGACGCTCCCCGGCAGCGCGACCGCGGAGGAGCCGCGTCGCATCGCCGCCATCTCCGCAACCAGTGACGGATCGCTCCTGTCGAAGGTGCCGTTCGCGTCGGTGACGCGCCATACGAAAAGCTGCAGCGTGCCGATGGCCGGCGCCCACGTGCCGGCGGCGTAGCAGCCGGTGGCGTCGCAGAGCGGCTGCACGCCGAAGTCGCTGTAGTAGCCGGGCAGCAGCGGCCCGCTCGATTCCGGCGAGCCTCCCGGCGGTCCGTCCAAGGGCAGCCCCTGGGAGTTGATGCGCACGCCGTAATAGCCGTAATCGCCGTGGGGATAGCCGAGGTTCGCGTTGTCGAGCGCGAGGTATGTCTTTCCGTTCCAGAAGAGCGCCTTTGGCGCCGGGAGCACGCACGATCGGCACGTCGGCGGCGATGACTGCGCCGGCCGCGCTGACGCTCGTGACCGCCGAGGCGTACGTGACGCGCGAGCTCGGCGGCGGCTCATTCCTCTGCCTCGTGTAGACGACCAGAAAGTCGCGGCCGTCGGATGCGACCAGCGGCGCGCCGGCATACGAGTACGTCCACACCTTGTCCGAGCCGACCGCCGTCGACAGCGGCTGATTGATCGCGTGCGGCTGTTCGAGCAAGCCGCCGGCGGCGCTGACGAGCGCGATCTGCGTGGTGTACGTCGCGGAGGTCGCTCCGTTCTCGCGATTGTTGAACGCGAGGAGGTACTCGCTCCCGTTCCACGCCAGCGCCGGCGATGACGGCGTGGCGTTCGCGGTGAAGATGAACGCGGGGGTGTCGTCGAGAAAGCGTCCGTCGCTGCCGATGCGGCGAAGGGCGATGCGGTCCTGCTGAGACCAGGCCACGAGGAAGTCGCGTCCGTCGCTGGCCACCGCGGCGCGCGTCCCATCGAGCGTGGCGTCGGTGATGCGGATCGAATCTGCGTCGAGGATCGTGCCGTTGGGGGCGACGCGGGTTGCGTAGAGCGCCAGGCGTCCGGTGGCGCCGGAGCGCTCGCGCCACGTCACCAGAGCCGTGCCGTCGCGCGCCGTGGCCGCGGCGATCGACTCTTGCATGAAGGGGCCATTGCCGAGGCGGAAGGAATCGGTGCGCCGCGCGGCAAAGTCGCCGGGAGCGGAGAACATCTCCCCGGCGAAGACGTCCTGCTCGATGGCCGCGCCCGAGACGTTGTGCGACCAGAGCAGCATGGCCCGCCCGGCGGCGTTCGCGAAGAGCGCGTACTGGTGTGGCGTGAAGGTCGGTTCGAAGAGCGGCACGGGCGCTCCCGGGACTCCCAGCGTCGTGATCGGGATGAGCGATACCGTCAGCTTGGTCCCCTCGTAGCGCGAGCTCACCAGCGCGTATCCGTTCGGCATTGCCGCCAGGCCCCACTGGCTGGGCTGGAGCGTGTTCGTGTTCAGGATCAGCAGCTCGCTGAACTCTCCGGTCGTGGTGAGTACGGCCGAGTTGCGGTCGACGGTTGCGCCGACGAACATTTGTTCGGGGACGCCGGAGGCGTTGAAGCTGCTCGTGCTGCTGATGACCAGAAAGTTCGTCCCGTCGGAGGCCGCCTTCAGCGGGCCGACGCCGTACGGCAGTTGCAATGCGTCAAAGGCGCGCACGACGTTGCCGTGGGCGTCGAGCGCCACGGCGCGGACGCGGTTCAGGCGCCCACTCCCGTCGAATGCAGAGTAAAACACGCAGAAGCCGTTGCTGTTTGCAGCGACGTCGACGAAAGCGAGGAGGGCGTCGTTGCCGATCTGCTGCGTGGCCCGGACGATCTGCATGTCGTCGTCGAGCAGCGTCGCGTGGATGGTGCGGTCGGAGGCGGTGGAGATAGCCAGGGTGGTCGAGCCGTTCGAGGCGAGCTGCGCCACGGGCGTCACCGGCAAAGCGCGCGGCGCCGTGTCGAGGAGCGCTCCGTCCCGCCCGATGCGTACGAACTGCGTCGAAGTGGCCACGACGTAGTTGCGTCCATTCCACACCGTGAAGCCGTTGAACGGCAGAACGATCGTGTCCAGGACCTTTCCGCGCCCATCGACGAGCTGTGCCATTGCCGTCAGAGGAAACCTGCCGATGTTTGCCGGCGTGGCGGCGCGGCCGTCGTTCCAGACGATGAGGAAGTTCTCGCCATCGCTGGCGCCGTGTACGTCGCCCTGCCACGGACTCGTCGGGCCGCCGCGACGAGGGGAGATCTCGCGCTCGACCGGATAGCTCACCGCGGCGGCGACGGGAGCAACGAGGAGGAGGACGAGGGAAAGGAGCTCTCGGCGCATGATCATCGTGGCCCGTGGTACGCATCGCGGCGGCGCGACGTCGTCACGGAACGTAGACCGTCACTTTCCGCGACCGCGGCCCGTCGAACTCCACGAAGTAGATCCCCTGCCACACGCGGAGCTCCGCCGGGCCGATGCCAACTCAATGACCGGCGGCGCGCCGCCGCACCTGCGGCGTGCGGATGAAGACGCGATTGACGTAGGTGTACTCCGGTGCCACGCGCGTGTAGATCAGACGCGGCAACGCGCCGGGCAGGAGGATCACGTTGGCCGGGAACGACGTCGCATCGACGGCGGCGACGATTTGCGGCGTTTTGCTGCGGTCGCGGAGCGGCCAGACGACTATCGACGAAAGCATGACCTCCGCCGCGGTGCAGCCGCCGGCGTCGCAGGCGACCGATACGTCGTTGCTGAACCGCAATGGCGTCCACGTGTTCGCGCCGGCACCCTCCAGCGGCAGTCCGTCGGCGGAGAGGGGGACGGCGTAGAAATTCGGATTTGCCGGAATCGAGCCGACGACGACGTAATCGTTACCGTCGAAGAACAGCGTATTCGCCCGCACGGGTTGGGCGGTGCTCAAAGGACCGATCGTGCCGTTCGCGTACACGCGTACGGCGACGTTCGGGTAGAGCTCGACGAGGAAGTCGCGCCCGTCGGAGGCGATGAGCGGTCCGGAATCGTAAAACTGCACGATCGCCGGGATCTCCGGGAGCTGTCCGTCGATGACCTCGCCGCGCGCGGTCAGCCGCGTCGTGCGCACGACTGCGCCGGAGTGCAGGTCGCTCGAGCCGATCCACCCGAGGAGATACTCGCTGCCGTTCCAGGCCAGAGCGACGTGGTTCGTAAAGCAATATTTTTTTCCTTCGTAGGCCGGTGACGAGTAGACGTAGACGGGAAACGGCGTGAGCCGGCCGTCGGCGCCGATGCCGCGCGTGTAGATGCCGTTGCGCGTTGCCCAGGCGACGAGGAAATCGCGGCCGTCCGTAGCGACCGACGGCGGCGTCGTGCTGCACGGCTCGTCGTCGATGTGGATCGATTGCGCGTCGACGACCGCGCCGGTGGCGTCGACGCGCGTCGCATACAGCGCGAGGCTCTTTCCTCCTTCGACGTTCTCTTGCCACGCCACGAGCGCGAGGCCGGACGCCGCCGTCGCCGCTGCCGGCAATTGCTGCGCGAACGCTCCCTGGCCGACACGGAATGGTGCCGTGCGGCCGTCGCTGAAGTCTGCCGCCGCCGTGAATGCGTCGCCGAGGATCGGCCCTTCGTGCGAACCGTGAAACTCGTCGGTGTACGGAATTGAACGAAGAAGCACCGCGCGTCTTCCGGAGAACGCCAGCCCGAGGACCCGGCCGGCCACGCCGATCGCGATGGGAGCGCCGACCGTTCCGGTGGAGGAGATGGGCGTGATCGTGGTCTGGCCCGTCGTCGAAAGGTAGCCGTTGACCATGACGAGCGAGTACGAGCTGCCGGTCCAGGCCAACCGCGCATTCTCCTTGTCGTTCCAGGCGAGCTGTCCGAACTGCGGGATGACCGTCTGCAGCGCGCCGCCGCCGTCGAGGATCGCGCCGACGAACATCGCGGTGTTCAGCGCCGTCCCGTCCATTTGAAGAAGGATGAGATAGCCGCGGCCGTCCGAGGCGACGCGAAACGACAGCGCCCGCCTCGCTGCCTCGAAAACTTTGGCGTGGCTGACGAGGTTGCCGCTGCGGTCGATGACGGCGTACCAGAGGGACGTCACCGACGCCGCGCGCTGCGTGTAGGCAACGACGAACGTGTCGCCGTTCGATGCGGCGTCGGCCGGGATATCGTAGGCGTAGCCGTCGGCCTTTCCGGCGATCGACGTGGTCTTGATCGGTTTCAGCGTCTCATCGAGGAGGATGACGTTGAGTTGGTCGTTTCCTTGCGACAGAGCGAGAAAGCGCGAGCCATTGAAGGCTCGCGGCGGCGGTCCCGGCAGCACGAGTGGCTTCGGATCGAGCAACGCTCCGTCGCGTGTCAGACGCACGTACTGGGAGTTGTCGTAGCGCAGGTAGTTCGTGCCGGTCCAGAGCATCCAGGCGCCGAGAAACGACGGGATGCCGACGTTCGGAACGTCGAGGACGTTGCCGTCGCCATCGATGCGCGCTCCCATCGCCACCAGGTTGGAGTGATTCGGAAGCGCCAGGGCGCGGCCGTCGCTCCAGACGACGAAGAAGTTTTCGCCGTCGCTGGCGATGGCGGGGTTCGTCTGCACCGCACTGGCGATGCCGCTGCGACGGACCGCAATCGGCCGCTCCACGTCGTACTGCTGGGCCGCGAGCGGCAGGGCGATCGCGAGGGCACAAAGGATCATTTTCATGACCGGACCGAGGACGTTCGGCGGATTCTACGCTACATACACCGTCACCTTCCGCGTCCGCGGCCCATCGAGCTCGACGAAGTAGATCCCCTGCCACGTGCCGAGGACGAGCGCTCCGCCGCGGTAGGGCCACGTCAGCGACGTGCCGATCAGCATGGAGAGGAAGTGCGCGTCGGAGTTCCCTTCGCCGTGGCGGAAACTCACGTTCGGCACGAGGGCGCCCAACGCCTTGGTCAGGTCGGCCGGCACGTCGGGATCGGGTGCGCACGCTGAAAGTGCTCTCCTGCACGTCGGTATAATCGCAGAAACGCATGCCTCTTCATTGCATCCATTGCCGGTCGGAGATCGATCCGAAGTACAAGGCGTGCCCCTACTGCGGTGAACCGATCACCGAGTTCATGCGGCGCTACGCCGACTCGCCGCTCGACGGGAAGTACCAGATCCTGGCGCGCCTCGGCGTCGGCGGCATGGGTGAGGTCTACAAGGCCCTGCACATTCACCTCAACGCCCTGCGCGTGATCAAACTGATGCGCTCCGGCATCGCCAACGACCAGGGCGCGCACGAGCGCTTTCTGCGCGAGGCCCGCATGGCCACGCGCATCCATCACCCCAACGTGGCGGCGCTCTTCGACTTCGCCACGCTCGAGGACGGCACGCGCTACATGGTCTCGGAGTACATCGAGGGGATCAACCTGCACGAGCTCATCAACGAGCGCGGCCCGCTGTCGCCGCGCTACGCCGCCACGCTGGCGGTGCAGGCACTGATGGGACTCGACGCCATCCACCGCGCCGGCATCGTCCACCGCGACGTCAGCCCCGAGAACCTGATGGTGACGCGCGACGACGAGGGCAACGAGGTCGTCAAGATCATCGACCTCGGCATCGCCAAGCAGTGGGGCGACACGACGGAGAGCAAGACCAAGACGGGGATGTTCGTCGGCAAGTGGAAGTACTGCTCGCCCGAGCATCTCGGCATCGTGAACGAGGGCGAGCGCATCGACGGCCGGGCCGACATCTACTCGTTCGGCATCGTGCTCTACGAGATGCTCACGGGCGTGCCGCCGTTCCAGGCCGATACGCCGCACCGCTACCTGATGATGCACGCGTCGCAGCAGCCGAAGCCGCTGCAGCAGACCAACCCGACCACGACGGCGTCGCCGGAGTTGGAGGCGCTGATCTTCCGCGCACTGGAGAAGGACCGCACCAAGCGGTTTGCGACGGCGCGCGAGCTCGGGAAGGCCATCGAGGCGCTCATCCCGACGCTCGACGACAAGCCGGGCGCGCTGCCGGTGCTGCCGACGGCGAGCGAGCTGACGGCGGAGCCGACGCGGCAGTCGGTCGACGTGCACGCGCCGACGCTGCCGGATCTGGCCACGACGGTGAAGTCCGAGAAGGGTGTCGATCAGCCGCTCCTGGCGCGGACGATCGAAGAGCCGGTACGGCCGCGGGCATCGCTGTGGCCGTCGGTCATCATGGCGGCCGCGCTCATCGCGGTCATCACCGGCATCGCGTTGTGGCAGCGAACGCGGGCGCCGCGGCCCGCGAAGCCGGTCGTCGTCGCGCGCGCCCGGCTCGGCATCAATGCCTTTCCGTGGGGCGAGGTCACGAACATCCGCAACGTCGACAGCGGCGAGACGGTGGCGATGAGCGCGCCGATCGTGACGCCGGCGCCGATCGACCTAGCGCCGGGGACGTACGAGATCACGCTCACGAATCCGAAGTACCCGCAAACGCTGCGCAAGACCGTGTCGCTCCGTCCCGGCGAAGAGCAGGCCATCAACGTCACGTTCGTCGATCCTTCGTCGGTGTCGCTGCCGCGCTTCGACGGGGCGGCGCAATGAAGCGCGTCCTCCTGATCTTCCTCATCGCCGCGCCCGCGCTCGCGCAGCCGTGGTACGACGCCTACAACCGCGGCGTGGCGGCGGTGCGGGCGAAGAACTACGCCGCCGGCGCGGAGGCGCTGCAGGCGGCCATCCGCGAGATCCCGACGGAGAACGCGAAGCTCCGCGCCAACCGCGAGTTCATCACCTACCTGCCGCACATGTGGCTCGGCATCGCCCGCGCCGGACTGAACGAGCCCGACGCCGCTCTGGCGGAGTTCCGCATCTCCGAGGAGCAGGGGGTGGTGCAGAACACTCCGTTCTATGCACTGATGCGCGACTGGGCCTCGCAGGCGCAGCAGCAGAAG
>WNGF01017002.1_pt1 | contig 14970 bp, 16 predicted proteins | sample 5400641 | NCBI WGS metagenome assembly WNGF01 (sample SAMN13153371, study PRJNA577476) | soil metagenome | isolation source: 80 cm soil or saprolite under grassland replicate 2 | place: USA:California | collected 2016-06-15
TGGCTGGCGCGGCGGGTGCCCGTGATGGGCGAGGCGGGGAGCCGACGCGGGGCAGCGGCGCTCGGGGTGGGGCGGAGGGCGGGGGCGGGGACGGGGGCGCCGGGGATGTGGCGGGGCTCCGCGGAGCGGCCACCGGCGCGACGGGCACGGGCACGCCGAGCATCTCGGCCAGCCGGCCGACGAACCAGTGGGTGAGCGAGCCGCGGTCCACCTCCAGGTCGTCCGGCCAGGTGACCCAGTCCTTGACGGTTGCTTCCATGCCGGCCGCGAGGCGCGACGCCTCCATGAACCCGTATGAGCCGGCCGACCCGTGGACCTTGTGGGTTTCGCGCCCCAGTGCTTTGAGCGCCTCCCGGTCGTCACCCGCGGCGGAGAGACGGTCGGCCAGCCCCGCGAGCACGTTGAGCTGCGCGCGCGCGTTCTCGAGATACTCCTCGAGCAGACCCGGAGGGAGCTCGGGTGGCGTGGCGTCGCCGGCCATGGACTACCAAGATGGGGAACCGACCTGGCAAAATGCCATAGCCGGCGGCTGCAACAGCGGTTGCGCGCGCGGGACCGGCGGCGATATTGCCTCGAGGACACCGGCAGGAGGGACAATCCATGAAACGGTCGATGCATGAGCTGATCGCCGACGGCGTCGTCGGCGGCGTCCTCGCGGGTCTGGTGGTGGCGCTCTGGTTTCTGGTCGTCGATTCCGTCGCCGGCCGGCCGTTGCACACGCCCGCCGTCCTGGCGAGCGTGCTCGCCCGCCAGGAGATCGCAGCTCCGACGTTCCGGCTCGTGGTCGCTTACACCGTGGTCCACTTCGGCGTCTTCGCACTGCTCGGGATCGCGATGGCCGCCGCGCTCGGCGCGCTGCAGGCGCCTCCCCGCCTGCTCCTCGGTGTGATCTTCGGTCTCGTGGCGCAGGAGCTGGTCTTCTACGCCGGGCTGGTGCTGAGCGGGGCGTCACGGGTGGCGGTCGTCCCGTGGCCGCACGTCGTGGCGGCGAACGTGCTCTCGGGATTCGCGCTCATGGCCTACCTGCGGTACGCCGAGCGCGATCAGTATCCGTTCGGGCTGATCGTGCTCAAGCGGCACCCCGTCCTCGCTCAGGGCCTGGCGACCGGATTGATCGGCGCGGGCGTGGTCGCGCTGTGGTTCCTCGCGCTCGACGTCGCCTCCGGCCACGCGCTCCGCACGCCCGCCGCGCTCGGGTCGGCCCTGCTGTTCGGCGCGTCCAACGTGGAGGGAATCCACCCCGCCTTCGGCGTCGTGGCGGCCTACACCGTGGTGCACGTGGTCGCGTTCGCGGTCGCGGGCACCCTGTTCGTTGCGATCGCGGAGCAGGTGGAGCGCGCACCGGCGCTCATCCTGCTCGTCGTCATGGCCGCCATCGTGCTGGACGCTGTCGTGGTGGCCGTGCTGGCGCTCGGCGCGCAGTGGGTGCTGGGCACGCTCGGCGTGTGGTCGGTGCTCGGCGCCAACGTGCTGGCGGTGGCCGCGATGGGGTGGTCCGTGTGGGCCACGCATCCGGTGCTGCGGCGCAGGTTGCACGAGCCGGTGCAGGTGCATGTGTGACGTCGTCCGTCATCCGTCATCCGTTATCCGTTATCCGTTATCCATGGTGCAGCCACGGACAGCAGATGACGGACGACGGATGACGGACAACGTCGGTCTTTGCTTCACCTGCCGCTGGGCGCGCGTCGTGACCAACCGCCGAGGCTCGACGTTCTACCGCTGCGGCCTTGCCGAAACCGACATGCGGTTCGTGCGCTACCCCCCATTGCCGGTCCTGCGCTGCAGCGGGTTCGAGCGAGGGGAGCGGCGGGAGTCGCCGCAGGACGCGTAACTCGGCCCCGCACCGGCACCTACGGCTGGCGAGCGGGTTGCGGCATTGCGCGCGCGGCAGGGTATCCCCACTTTGGGTCCCGCGCCCGCAGACGATAAAATCACAGCCTCGAGGTCTCACGTGGCTCACGCACGCTCGCTGGAGCGCGCCAAGCTGTTCTTCTTCCGCAACTTCGAGCGGATTTTCGTCCTGCTCCTGGTGCTCGCCATGGTCGCGATCCACGGCCTGGTGGAGCAGAAGTTCGCATTCCTGAGCTTCTACTATCTGCCGATGATCCTCGCCGGCTTCTACGGCGGGCGCCGGTTCGCCGTGATGGCGGGCGTGTTCGTGGTCGCGCTCATTTTCTTCTATCAGTACGTGCAGGGCCTGGACATGCTCCCCGGCTTCTACGGCGACGCGGTGCTGGCGCTGTCTCCCTGGGCGGGCTTCCTGATCCTCACCGGGTACGTCGTGGGCGGGCTGGCCGAGCAGCGCGAGTCGCGGCTCGGGGAAGTGAAGACCGCGTATCTCGCGACGCTCGAGCTCCTCACGTATCACATCGAGTCGACCGAGCGGCACCAGGAGGGCCACTCGCACCGGGTCGCGCAGGTGGCGGAGGCGATCGGCCGCGAGCTCCAGCTGCCGGAAGAGGACGTCGAAAACCTGCGGGTGGCCGCGCTGCTGCACGAAGTGGGGACGCGGGACCAGCGGTTGCTCCGCCTGCTGTCGCGCTCGGTGACGGACTCGGCGGTGTCGGTGGCGCGCGCGATGCGGGGCGCCGCGGAGATCATCGGTGAGTACGGGCACTACTACGAGATCGTGGGCGAAGACTGGGACATCGAGGCGCTGCCGCTGCCGCTCACCGTGAAGATCCTGGCCGTCGCCGACGCGTTCGAGACGCTGCAGATGGCCACGCCGGTGCGGCCGGCGTTTCCGAAGTGGAGCGCGCTTGAGGAAGTCGAGAAGGGGGCGGGGAAGACGTTCGCGAAGGACGCGGTGCGCGCGCTGCGCACCGTGGCCGGGACGCCGGAGGCGAGCGCGGCGCCGGCGGCGGGACTGAAGGTCGTCTAGGGTCCCGCTGCGGGGGGGCGCCGCCCGCTCGCGACGCCGCCCGCCACCCCCACCCCGAACGCCACCGCGGTCCCGAGCGTCACCACCGGGAGCAGCGCGACCGGGAGCACGACGGCGGTGGCGGCGAGCCCGGCGACGACCGGCGCCGCCGGCCGCCGCACCGCATCCACGAACCGCAGCCGGCGCCGCACGAAGTTGCGCGCGGCGACGAATCCCCCGCCCAGTGCAGCGACGCCCACCACCAGCCCGATGATCATGTCCCGCTCCCTTTGGGGCGGTCCTACGCAACTTGCGGCCCCGGAGTTTCCGGCGCAAATAGAGTGCCGAGATGACACCCAAGCTCACATTGACCGTGGCGGGGCTCGCCGCCTTACTAACCGCCTATCCGGCTAACCGGCTAGCCGCCCAGGCTCTCCGCGTCCCCTACACCACCTTCACCCTGCCGAACGGGTTGCAGGTGGTCCTCCACGAGGATCACGCGGTGCCGGTGGTGGCGATGAACACGTGGTACCACGTGGGCTCGGCCGACGAGCGGCCCGGCCGGACCGGCTTCGCCCATCTGTTCGAGCACATCATGTTCATGGGCTCGCAACACGTCCCCACGGGCGAATTCGACCGGCTGCTCGAAGCTGCGGGGGCGGACAACAACGGCTCGACGACGGAGGACCGCACCAACTACTACGAGGACGGGCCGGGCAACGCGCTGCCCTTGATGCTGTGGCTCGACTCCGACCGGATGGGCTTCCTGCTGCCCGAGATCACCGCCGACAAGGTCGATCTGCAGCGCGGCGTGGTGCAGAACGAGCGCCGCCAGAGCTACGAGAACCGGCCCTACGGGCTCGCGGAGGAGAACATTCTCAAGCGGCTGTACCCCGCGACGCACCCGTACAGCTGGCCGGTGATCGGCTCGATGGCCGACCTCGACGCCGCGTCGCTCGAGGACGTGCGCCAGTTCTTCCGGACGTACTACACGCCGAACAACGCGACCGTCGCCATCGCCGGAGACATCACGCCGCGCGCGGCGCGCGCGCTCGTCGAGCGCTACTTCGGCGACATTCCCCGGGGGCCGGCCGTGACCCGCACGCCGCCGCCGCCCGTCGCGCTCGCGGCCGACAGCTTCGGGATGCTCGAGGACCGCGTGCAGCTCCCGCGGGTGTACGACGCCTGGCACACCGTCAAAGGCTTCGGCGCGGACGACGCGGCGCTCGACGTCGTCGCGAACGTGCTGGCGGGCGGGCGCTCGTCGCGGCTCTACCGGCGGCTCGTGTACGAGCTCCAGATCGCGACCGACGTGGTGGCGTTCCAGGACGGCGGCCGGATCGACGGCAAGTTCGAGCTGTACGCGACCGCCCGGCCCGGCCACGAGCTCGGCGAGCTGCAGCGGGTGATCGACGAGGAGCTCGCGAAGCTGGCCGACGAGGGGCCGACGCCGCGCGAGGTGCAACGGGCGCAGAACAGCTTCGAGGCGCAGTTCCTGTCGCGACTGGAGCGGGTGGGCGGGTTCGGCGGCAAGGCGGACCAGCTGAACTTCTACAACTACTTCGTGGGCACGCCGGACTACTTCCAACGCGACCTCGATCGCTACTTCACGGTGACCCCGGCCGACGTGCAGCGCGCGACACGCCAGTATCTCACCGGGGCGCACCGCGTGGTGCTGAGCGTGGTGCCGCAGGGGAAGCCGGAGCTGGGGGTGAAGCAATGAAGGCGGTTAGGCGGTTAGGCGGTTGGGCGGTTAGCGGCGCGGCGGCCGTTTTTCTAACCGTCTACCCGCCTAACCGCCTAACCGCCCAGGTGGATCGAACCAAGCCTCCCGCGCTCGCGCCCGCACCGTCCCTGAAGCTCCCCGCCGTCCAGACGGCGACGCTGGCGAACGGGCTCACGCTCACCGTCGTGGAGATGCACAAGGTGCCGGTGGTGGACGTGCAGGTGCTGCTGGAGGCGGGGGCGGCGCGCGATCCGGCGGACGTGCCGGGCCTCGCGACCTTCACGGCCGCGATGCTGCAGCAGGGGGCGGGGAAGCGGGCCGCGCTCGAGATCGCGGACGAGGCGGCGTTCCTCGGCGCGCAGCTCAACACGTCCGCGAGCTTCGACGGGGCGACGGCGTCGCTGCACGTCCCGAAGCGGCGTCTCGCGGCGGCGCTCGACCTGCTCGCCGACGTGGTGCTCCGCCCCACCTTTCCCGACTCGGAGGTCATGCGCCAGCGCGAGCTGCGCCGGGCCCAGCTCGTCCAGCAGCGCGACGAGCCGGTCGCCGTGGCGAACGTCGCGTTCCCGGCGATCGTGTACGGGGCGGGCCACCCGTACGGACATCCGCTGAACGGCACGGAAACCGCGACGGCCGCGCTCACGCGCGACCGGGTCGCCGAGTTCTACCGCGCCGCCTACCGTCCCAACGCCGCGCGGATGCTGGTGGTGGGCGACGTGACGCTCGCCGAGGCCCGCCGCCTCATCGCCGCCCGGTTCGGGGGGGGCGCCTGGGAGCGGGGCGACGTGGCCGCCGTCCCGGCCGCCGCGACGCCCGCGCGGGCGGCGCGCGCGGTGTACCTCATCGACAAGCCGGGCGCGGCGCAGTCGGTGATCCGGATCGGGCACGTCGGGCCGCCGCGCGCGACCCCGGACTGGTACGCGCTCGAAGTGCTGAACACGATCCTCGGCGGCGCGTTCACCTCGCGGTTGAATCAGAACCTGCGCGAGACGCACGGCTACACCTACGGGGCGTTCTCCCAGTTCGTCCCGCGCCGCATGACCGGGGCGTTCGTGGCGCTCGCGTCGGTCGTGACCGCGAAGACCGACAGCTCGTTGATCGAGTTCCTCAAGGAGCTGCGCCGCATTCGCGACGAGGCGGTGGCGCCCGAGGAGCTCGCCAAGGCGAAGGCCTACATCACCCTCGGCCTGCCCGGCGACTTCGAGACCACGGGCGGCGCCGCGGCGCGCTACCGCGAGCTTCTCGCCTTCGGTCTGCCGCTCGACTACTTCGACCGCTACACGGACCGGATCACCGCGGTCACCGCCGAGGACGTCCAGCGCGTGGCCCGCCAGTACATCGATCCCGACCACTTCGACATCGTGGTGGTGGGGGACAAGAGTCAGATCGAACCGGGCATCAAGGCGCTGAACGAGGGGGCGATCGTGTACCGCGATCTCTGGGGCCAGGAGATCCGGTGAGCCCTACCACCGGATCGCCGCGCTCGCCCAGGTGAACCCCGACCCGAACGCGGTCAGGATCAGCAGGTCCCGGCGCTCGAGGCGCCCCTCGCACAGCGCCTCGTGCAGCGCGATCGGGATCGACGCGGCGGTGGTGTTGCCGTATTTCTGGATGTTCACGTACACCTGATCGTCCCGCAGGCCGGTCACCTTCCGCACCATCTCGATGATCCGCAGGTTCGCCTGGTGAGGGACGAGGAGCTTGACGTCCGCCGCGGTGAGGCCGTTGGCCTCGAGGGCCGTCGCCACCGACTGCGGCATCAGCACCGAGGCGAACTTGAACACCTCACGGCCCTCCATCGCGGCTCGATGCTTCCCCTCGCGTATCAGTGCCTCGCTGATGAAGGGGTCGTGCGCCAGCCCGGGCGCGTCCACCCACAGCTTCTCGGCGTGGCGGCCGTCGGCGTAGAGGTGGGTCGAGAGCACGCCGCGCTTCGGGTCGTCGGTGGGACCGAGGATGACGGCGCCGGCGCCGTCGCCGAACAGCACCGCCGTGTCGCGGCCGCGGGTGGTCCGGTCGAGCCCGCGGGAGTGGACCTCGGCGCCCACGAGGAGCACCCGGCGGTACTGCCCGGTGCGGATCCACGCGTCGGCGACCGAGAGGCCGTAGATGAACCCCGAGCACTGATTGCGCACGTCGATCGCAGGGATGTCGGTGAGGCCGAGCTCGCGCTCGAGGAACACGCCGTTGCCGGGCTCGAAATGATCGGGGGTGCAGGTGCAGTACACGATGCAGTCGAGGTCCGCGGGCTTCATGCCCGCCTTCGCGAGCGCCTGCCGTGCCGCCTGCCGTGCCAGCGTGACGCCGGTCTCGCCCTCCTCCACCCAGTGCCGCGTCTTGATCCCCGAGCGCTGCGTGATCCACTCGTCTGAGGTGTCCATCATCCGGGAGAGGTCGTCGTTGGTGACGACACGGTCGGGAACGTGGAACCCGGTGGCGATGAACTCGGTGCGCGGCATCGGTCTTCCTTGCGGGAAAGGGGCGACGGGAGAAGATTTCGCCCCCGGGCCGCCAAAGCAAGGGAGTCATGGATCTCACGGTCACCCGCGCGCAGTACGATGCCGTCCGGGGAGCGCGGCACCTCCCCGACGTGCTCAAGAAGGTGCTGCACGGCGCCGGGCCCGCCCGTGACGGCTACGTGCTGCACCTCACCTACGAGGAAGCGACGGCGCTGAACGAGCTGTGCTCGTGGAACGTGCACACCGACGCGGGCGGCGCCGTGACCCCCGAATCGAAGGTGTTCGACGAGCTCGTGAAGGCGATTCTGACGCATCCGGACTACTGAAAAAGAGGGCGATGGAATGAGAGGCGACGGCATGAACGGCGACGGAAGGACGGAATGAACATGATGCGACGGCCCCTGATCGTGCTTGCGGTTCTCACCCTTCCCCCGTCCCTCGTCCCCCGTTTCCCTCTTCCCTCTTCCCTCTTCCCGCCCTCGCCCAGCAGCGCGCCATCACGCTCGACGACTATCTCGCGCTCAAGTCGGTGGGCGACCCGCAACTCTCGCCCGACGGCAAGTGGGTGGTCTACACCGTCACCGAGTACTCGCTGAAGGACAACCGCGGCACGGCGCGCGTGTGGCTCGCCGACGCCGCCACGGGGCAGGCGCGCGAGGTCACCGCCGGCCCCGGCTCGGACCGGCAGCCGCGCTGGTCGCCCGACGGCAGGACGCTGGCGTTCGTCTCCACGCGGCAGAACGGCCCGCAGGTCTGGCTCCTCCCGATCGCCGGCGGCGAGGCGCGCCGGGTGACGAACCTGCCGGACGGGGTGAGCGATCCCGTGTGGCTCTCCGACGGCAAGGGCCTGCTCGTCACGAGCGACGTCAAGTGGCCCCCCCCGGCGGACCAGGAGATCGACCGGCGCAACGGGGACTACCCCACCGACGCGCGCATCTGGACCGAGCTGCTGTGGCGCCACTGGGACGACTGGCGCGCCGGCAAGCGCCAGCACGTCTTCCTGGTCCCGGTCTCGGGCGGGGGGGAGGGGGTGAAGGATCTCACGCCGGTGGACCACGACGTGCCCACGATCGCGACGGGCGGCGACGGCGACGTCGCCGTCGCTCCGGACGGGAAAGAGATCGCCGTCGCCATGCACGGCGACGCGACGGTCGCGGACAATACAAACGTGGACGTCTACGTGATCGAGCGGGACGGGGCACTGCGGCAGCTGACGACGGGCCGGGGCGCGGACAACACGCCGCGCTACTCGCCGGACGGCAAGTGGCTCGCGTACCTCTCGATGGAGCGGCCGGGGTTCGAGGCGGACAGACAACGGTTGATGTTGGTCGGACGGAAGGATGGAAGGACGGAAGGTGGGAAAGTGACAGAGGCGACAACCGGGTGGACGCTGTCGGTCGGGTCCTACACATGGTGCCCGGACTCCAAGTGCATCTACGCCGTGGTCGAAGAACGCGGGCGCGACAACATCTACCGAATCGACGTTCCAACCTTCCGTCGTTCCATCGTTCCAACGGGCGGCGGGGTGAACACCAACGTGCACGTGATGCCGGACGGCCGGGGGGTGGTGTATCTCCACCAGAGCAACACGCAGCCGGCCGAAGTGTGGACCGCGGGGCGGCCGCTCACCCACCACACCGACCCCATCGTGTCCCTGCTCGACCTGAAGCCGCTCGAGGAGTTCGGCTTCGTGGGCGCGCTAGGCGACTCGGTGCACGGGTGGCTCCTGAAGCCGCCGGGGTTCGACCCGTCGAAGCGGTACCCGCTCGTCTACCTGCTGCACGGCGGGCCGCAGACCGCCTGGCTCGACCTGTGGCACGCGCGCTGGAACTACCAGATGTTCGCCGCCCGCGGCTACGTCGTGGCCGCCGTGAACCGCCACGGATCGACCGGCTACGGGCAGAAGTTCACCGACGCGGTGTCGCAGCACTGGGGCGACTACCCCTACGAGGACCTGATGAAGGGCCTGGACGTCCTGGCCCGGCTCCCCTACGTGGACTCGACCCGGGTCGGCGCCGCCGGGGCGAGCTACGGCGGCTACATGATCTACTGGATCGCCGGCCACAGCCAGCGCTTCAAGGCGCTCGTCGCGCACGACGGTGTGTTCAATACGACGAGCATGGCCGGCACCACCGAGGAGCTGTGGTTCACCAACTGGGAGTTCGGCGGCACGCCCTATGCGAACCGGGCGCTGTACGAGAAGTGGTCGCCGCTCAACTTCGCGCAGAACTGGAAGACGCCGATCCTCGTCGTGCACTCGCAGCTCGATTACCGCGTGGACCTCTCCGAGGGCTACCAGGCGTTCACCGCGGCGAAGACGCTGGGCGTCCCCGCGAAGTTCCTGTACTTTCCGGACGAGGGCCACTGGGTGCTGAAGCCCCGCAACCGGCGCCTGTGGTGGGGCACGGTGCTCGACTGGCTCGACCAATACCTGAAGCCGGCGCCCGCCACGGGAGCGCGCTGATGCCCGAGCCCTTCGTGAAGACGGTGACGCGGGCCACGGTCGCCGCGCTGCTGTTGAGCGTCGTGTTCCTGATCGCCCTCCCGCGCCACGGGTCCTTCGCGTCGGACTTCGTGGACGCGTTCACCGTGGCGTTCTGCTTCACGTTCTTCGGGCACTACGTGGACCGGCTCCTGCTCGCGCTGCCCGACATCCACGTCGGGGTGGGACACGTGGTCCGCGTAGCCGGCTGGTTCGCGGGCGGGCTGTGGTGCTACGTGATCGCGCGGTGGTTGTGGATCAGGTACGGGCGCGACCTGGGCGAACTGCCGGGGCTCATGTGGGGTGGGGTGTTCTTGATCGCACTCCAACTGGTCATGAACAGCGTTGCCCGACGCTACGACGCTAAGTCAACGTAGCGTCGTAGCGTCTTACAGCGCCGTCAGCGTTTCACCCAGACATTATTCCCCCGCCGCACATCCGGGAGATTCTGCCCCGGGTCGATCTCCGCCTTCGTCACGTCGGCCGGGACCCTCCGCTCGTAGGCGAAGCGGCTCCCCTGGAACCAGATCTCGACCGGCAGCCGCACGTCCTCGGTCGTGCCGTTCGCGTAGCCGAGCCGCAGGTCAGCGGGCATCGGGAGCGCGCCGAGGCTCGAGAGGAACACCAGCGCCGTCGTCCCCGCGGAGTCCGTCCGGGTCTGCACGGAGTCCACCGCCAGGTCCACGACGTCCGACCGGTAGAACCAGCCGCGCCAGAACCACGCGAGGTCCTCGCCGAGGCCGTCCTCCATGCTGCGGAAGAAGTCCGCCGGGGTGGGGTGCTTGTACGCCCACCGCCGGATGTACTGCCGGAAGGCGGCGTCGAACCGCGTCGTGTCGGTGAGGATGTGATGGCGCAGCAGATACAGCCCGGTGGCCGGCTTGTTGTACTCGATCTGACCGAGCAACCGCGGCGTGACGCGGTCGGCGGCGAGCATCGGCGGCTGGTCCTGGCCGGTCGCGGCGAAGCGGGCCCACTGCAGCGCGTTGCCGCGGCCCTGCAGCGTGGTGTCGTGGTAGAAGTCGAGAGTCGAATAGATGTTGATGAAGCTGTTGAACCCCTCGTCCATCCAGGCGTACAGCCGCTCGTTCGACCCGACGATCATGGGGAACCACTCGTGGCCCAGCTCGTGCGTCGTCACGCCGAACAGGGCGCGGTCGCCGGCGCGGTCCGAGCAGAACACGATCATCGGGTACTCCATGCCGCCCACCGGTCCCGCGACGTTGATGGCGGTGGGGTAGGGGTAGCGGAACCACTTTTCCGAGTAATGCTTGATCGAGTGCCGCGCGTACTCGGTGGAGCGGGCCCAGTCGGCGTTCGCTTCCGGCGGGTAGAACGACTGGATCAGGACGCTCCCCCCGCCCCCCCTGTCGTAGCCGCTCGCGTCCCAGATGAAGTTGGCCGCCGCGGCCCAGGCGACGTCGCGCACGCGCTTCGCGGTGAAGCGCCAGGTGAGCGTGGGACCTCCCCCGGATCCGCCCGGCCGGGTGAACGGCTGCCCCGCTTCGGTCTTGCCGATGATCGCGACGGTGGTATCGGACTTCGCCGCCTGCGCGAGACGCGCGCGCTGGGTCGCCGTGAGGACCTCGAGCGGGTTCGCGAGCGTTCCCGTCGCCGCCACGACGAAGCCGCGCGGCACCGTGAGGGACACGTCGAAGTCGCCGTACTCCAGGTAGAACTCGCCCTGTCCCAGGTACTGCTCCGTGTTCCAGCCGCGCACGTCGTCGTACACGGCGACGCGCGGATACCACTGCGCGACCTCGTACAGCCAGCCGCCGGAGAACTGCTCGCGCCCCATGCGGTCGGAGCCGTGCTCGGGGACCTCGAAGCGGTACGCGATCTCGAGCTCCACGCGGCCGCCCGGCGGGAGGGGCTGGTCCAGGTCGGCGCGGAACATGGTGCCGTTGAGCGTGGTCACGAGCGATAGCCTTTTGACCGTCTGAGCGCCTGTCCGCCTGACCGCCCTGGTGTAGTCGATCGCGTAGCCGCCCTCGAACCCGCGGCCCGCGAAGCGCGCGTCGGTTGGGTTGAGCGCCGCGCCGCGGCTGTTCACCCGGTAGATGTTCTGGTCGAGCTGCAGCCAGATGTAGCGCAGCGTGTCCGGTGAGTTGTTCGTGTAGCGGATCGTCTCCGACCCCGCGACGGTGTGCGTCGCCGTGTCGAGGGAGACCCGAATCGTGTAGTCGGCGCGCTGCTGCCAGTAGTGCGGCCCCGGGGTCCCCGACCCTTCGCGGATCAGGTTCGGCGTCGGGAGGGCGAGCCGCCGGAACGGCGAGGTGTCGCCGGACTGGGCGGGGAGGGCGGCCGAAGGAGGCTGCTGCAGCGCGGCGAGAACGAAGGTCAGGGCGAGCATCGGAACAATCTATTCCGACGCTCGCGCTTCTTGGAGGTACCCCGCCGCCACGCCGCCCACGACCATCGCGAGCCCCAGCCAGCCGAGCGGCGAGAGTTGCTGATTGAACAGGAGCAGCGCGAGCAGCGTGCCGACGATCGGCTCGATCGTCGCGGCGACCGCCGCCGGCGCCGCCTCGATCCGCTTCACCGCTGCGAAGAAGAGGATGTTCGCCGCCAGCACCGAGCCGGCCGTCAGGCCGGCCAGCCCACGCCACGCGGGCGTCGACGGCGGCGGCGCGGGCGCATGACCCGCCAGCGTGAGCACGATGCCGAGGATGACCACGCCGCCCAGCGCCTCCGTAGCTCAAGGCGGACAGCAGGCCGCCCGCGATGCCCGCCCCGATCCCGAGCCGGGCCGCCTCCGCCCCCGCGTTGCTGCCGCCGCTGACGGTGAGGGCGACGCCCGCCATCACGAGCAACGCGAGCAGCAGCCGCGTGGCGGTCAGCGCTTCCTTCAGGATCAGGCGGGCGAGCACGGCGACGATCACCGGGGCAGTGTAGAGCAGCGCTGCGGCGCCGGCCACGCCCACGCCGGCGATCGCGTACTGGTAGGCGACCTCGAACAGGGCGACGAGGAGTCCCCCGCCCAGGCCCACGAGCAGCCAGCCCCGGCGATCCGCCTGGAACAGCTCGCGGTGGAACGCGAGCCCCCAGAGCGCGAGGCACACCGTTCCCATGAGCACCCGCCAGAACCCGATGCTCGTGGCGGGCATGAGGCCGTACAGCCCGGTGGAGAGCGGGCCGGTGGTTCCCCAGGTGGCGCCGGCGCCCAGCGCGAGCAGGTAGCCCGCGAGGCGGCTCGCCCGCGCGGGCCGGTGCGGAGTGGTGGCGGTCAGTCGGCTAGTCCCGGGCTACCGCGGGCGGCAGCAGCACGTCGAGGACGACCCCCGCGTGATCCGAGGGCCAGATCGGGTAAAAGGGACCCGCCACGCGATCGCCCGGCCGGGCGCCCACGATCTCCACCTGGCCGAGCACGTTCCCGCGCGATCCCGCGAGCCCGCGCACGAAGACGTAGTCGATCCGCTGGGAGAGCCCCGCCACTTGATTCGACAGGTCGGCGGCCTCGCAGCACGTGAACCCGAGCGCGCCCGGCCGCAGCGCCCCCCAGGCGTCGGTGAAGCCCGCGCCGGTGACCACACCGTACATCGTCGAGCCCGGCGTGTCGTTGAAGTCGCCCAGCAGGATCGCGGGGGAGGCCGCGCCGACGACACTCGCCAGCTCGGCGGCTTGCGCGGCGCGCAGGGCAGAGAGGCCGGGCGCGCCGCCCGACTCGAGATGGGTGCTGGCGATGCGGATGGGCGTCCCCTCAATGGTCACGTCGATCATGACCAAGCCCCGTTGCAGCACCACGCCGGGCGCCACCGGGCCGATGTTGAACGTGAAGGTCTGGGCCGTGACAGCCGGGTTGACCGTGACCCGTTCCGCGTCCACCAGGATCACGTCGTGATCCCTCAGGCCGATCCCGGGGAAGGGCGCGGCCGTGACGTTCACGACCAGCCCGGCGACGGCGTAGTCGAGCCCGCGGGCGGCGAGCGCCGCCTGGAGCGCGGAGAGGAATTCCTGCTCGATGTCGATTGGGAGGCCGAGCGCGGCGAGGTGGATCCCGAGGCTGTCCACTTCCTGGAGCCCGACCACGTGCGGCCGGGCGCGGGCGATCTCGTCGGCGAGGGCCTCGACGCGGGCGGGAAAGTCGGTTCGCTGGAGCACGGCGATGGCGCCGAGCAACGCCGGCAGGTCGTCGCCAGGGTCGGGGGATGCGAGCGCGCCGATCACGGCGTCGACGTCGGCGCCGATGTACATGTTGCGCGTCATCACCGTAACGCGCCGCGCGCTTGGCGTGGACAGCTGGGTCGCGAGACGCGGCTGCACGCTCGCGGCAGGAGCCGGCCCGGTAACGTTTGCGTCGCGGCAGCCGACGAGCAGGAAACCGCTCAAGGCGAGGGTGAGGTGGCGCTTCACGAAAGCCTCCGGAAGATGGGACCGCACCCGGAACGTGCATGCCGTTCCGGAGGCCGTCAAATCACTCCCCGGATCACTTGGGCCACCACAGCCCCGGCGTCGCGAGCTCCACGAGGTGGCCGTCGGGATCGCGGAAGTAGATGCTGGTGCCGCCACGGGGCCAGCGGACTCGCCCTTCGATGGCAATCCCGCGCTCGCCGAGCCGCGACTCCCAGGGCGCGAGATCCATCTCGGAGATCGCGAAGGCGAAGTGCAGGTGGCCGCTGCCGTCGTGGGGCGGGATGACGCCGAAGGGGAGGCGGACGGGCTGAGTGGTGCCGCCCTGCTGGAACAGGAGCAGCACTTGGTGAGCCGGCACCTCGAGCGCCGTGAAGCGCGCGTCGCCGTCGAGCTTCGCGAAGCCGAACAACGACTGGTAGAACTCCGTGGCGCGCCCCACGTCGGCCACGTACAGCGCCGTCTCGAGCACCCCGGCGACGCCGGGCGGACGGCTCACACCAGCTCTCCGCGGAGCACCGTCACCGCCTGGCCGCCGAGTCCTACGCGGTCGCCGGCGAGCCGCACCCGGACCACGCCGCCGCGCGGGGACGCCTGGTATGCCGTCATCTCGGTCTTGTGCAGCCGCTCGCTCCAGAACGGCGTGAGCGCGCAGTGCGCCGAGCCGGTGACCGGGTCTTCCGGCACGCCGGCCTGCGGTGCGAAGAAGCGGGAGACGAAGTCGAAGTCTCGAGTGCCGGCGCGGCTGGTCACGATGATCCCGCGCGCATCGACGCGCTGGAGCGCCGCGATGTCTGGCACGAGGCTCCGGACGGTCTCCTCGGAATCCACTTCGACGAGGTAGTCGAAGCGGCTCTTGCCCACCCAGCGTGGCGCCGCCGCGAGGCCGAGCGCCTGCGCGAGCCCCGTGGGCGGCGACGTCGGTGCGGCGGGTGTCGCGGGAAAGTCGAGCTCGATCCAGTCGCCCGTGCGATCCGCCGTCAACAGTCCGCTCTTGGTGTGGAATCGCGCTTGACGTCCTGCGGGCAGGTGCCCGTCCTCCCACAGCACGTGCGCGCTCGCGAGGGTCGCGTGGCCGCACAGCGCGACTTCG
>WNGF01006571.1_pt1 | contig 14967 bp, 16 predicted proteins | sample 5400641 | NCBI WGS metagenome assembly WNGF01 (sample SAMN13153371, study PRJNA577476) | soil metagenome | isolation source: 80 cm soil or saprolite under grassland replicate 2 | place: USA:California | collected 2016-06-15
TCGAAGAAGTCTGATGTTGAGTTAGCAGCCGAGGAAACGGAGGAACCGCATGGACGTTGTCTTCTTGATCGGGCGCATCGTTTTCGCGCTCGTTTTCCTCTTCTCGGGGTCGACGGTTCACCTGCTGCAGGCGCGTCAGGGCATCGAATACGCACGCATGTACCGCGTTCCGGCGCCCGAGTTGCTCGTGCCGCTCAGCGGTTTGATGGCAGTGCTCGGAGCGCTCTCCGTCATTCTCGGAATCTGGGCCGACCTCGGTGCGTTGCTCCTCGTCGCCTTCCTTGTGCCGGTGGCGTTCTTCATGCACGCGTTCTGGCGCGAGACGGACGAGCAGATGAAGGCGAACCAGATGGCGCACTTCATGAAGAACATGGCGATGACCGGCGGCGCGCTCGTGCTCTTCTACACCTACAACCAACTCCAAGGCGACGCCGGGCTCTCGATCACGAATCCGCTCTTCGCACGCGGCTGAGAGACGCTGCTGTGCGGCTTTCGAAGGCCCATGCTGAGGGACGAACTGGAGCCCCCTTACCTGTGTCGCGTGGTGCAAGCCCGCAACACCGAGTTCTCCGCAGCCGAATGCGCCCGTTAGCAGGCGGTCGCGACTCGCGGCAACTTCGCGTGCCTCACTCGTGGAGGTTCGCCGTGCTCCACGAGGTACTTGAACGCGGCGAGTGTCCGCGGGCCGATCCGGCTCAATTGGTAGGCAACGAACGGCTCGAGCAGCCTTCCGAGCGGGCCGCCTTTCAGGACGACCTCGGCTTGACTCGTCAGAAGCGTCTGATCGTCCTCCGGTTGCACGCTCCACTCGTTCCTCGCGCGAGCCACGAATGGAATCCCCACACCCTCGTATGTGAAGGAGCGCCCCTCGTCCCAGACGAGCCAGCGCTCGCGGATCGTGATACCTCCGCGGAGATCGCAGGTTCGCTCGGCGCCGACACCCTGCGAGAGCGCTCCCTCGCAGCGGGCGTCGAGAACAGCCTCGGACCAAAGCCGGATGTCCTCGAGGCTCGCCAGACGCGCCCAGACGACTTCGGCGGGCGCTTCGATACACACCGATGCGAATAGCCTGATCGTCCGCACAGTCTCGCAGACACTCAGTGCGCGCGACGTGAAGCGCTAGCGCCTCGAACCCACAGCGCGAACGCGCAACTTGCCTTCCGCGGGCTACACCTGGGACGAGCAAACAGGAGCCTTCACGCCGCACAGCGTCAACGTGCTCACCCTGCGCGGCGGCGAGATCGAAGAGATCACCGCCTTCCTCACTCCCGACGCCTTCCGGCACTTGGCCTACCCAATCCAATCCCAGCCCGAGGTCGCAAATCTCGAGAAGGATGCGATGAAACGCTTCTGTACCTGTTACACGCGCGCGAAACCATGTTGGAGCGGCGCGCGAGATCCGCGTCGCCACCCGCATCGCGATGAGTCCTTAGGACGACCCATCGGTCAGCGGAACGCTCTCGCCGCTTGTTGGGCGGCGCATTCAATCTCGCCATGTGAAGCGCTCGGAGGCGACCAGGCGGATCGTGGTTGGCCGTGTGGTCTGTGAGCTTCCGATGACCCCTTCCTTGTGGAGAGGGGGTCGAGGTCTCGCCTGCTCAGACAACGATCTCGCGCCTTCTTGCAGGGATTTCGTCGCCCCAGGGGATCGTGTCTTGTGCGGGCGGTTGTGTCGGAAGGCGTCGCGAGACGTCGCGGTGCGTCGCTCGTACCGCAGATGTGTCCGGAATGTGTCCGCGTGTTCTACGGACAGACAACATTAAAGTGCCGATTTGCAGGCATTTTACCTAAGCCCTCTGACGGACTCGAACCGTCGACCCCCTCCTTACCATCTGTCGGCTCCGGCTACGTCATCTCGGAAGCGCGCTTGATAGAGCGCTTTCCCTGCAATTGATCCGGTTTTGCCGCTTGCGGCATCCCTTCCCTCAAGGGCCCTGAGCGGCCCCGAAAAGCCTCCAACCTGTCCCCAAAACCTAGCCCCAACCGAGCTCGTGGGACGTTGCCTCTGCTGACGACAAGTAAGCTTCGCCCAGGAGTCAGCGCACCATTCGTCATCTCTTCGGGCTGGTGGCGCATCGAGAAGCGACGCTAGCGCTGCGCGCGGATGGCGTCGACGGAAGGCGGCACACCCTCGCAGAGCGGGAGCGACGGGACTCGGACCCGCGACCTCCGGCGTGACAGGCCGGTCATGGCACTTGCGGGTGAGGCGGGAAGAGGCGGGGATTCCCGGCCAGAGCAGGCCTTTCCGACCCTGGCGTTGCGGGGATTGCCGGGACTGGGCGGCTACTTCCGGCGAACTCTGCGGGATGTGCGCGGGATGGACTCGTTGCCTGAGCCGCAAACTGCGGGATGTCTACGGGATGAGGTGGCCGTCTCGGCCCCAGCGCATGCGAAAGGTGCCCGCCGCGAGCCCGCTCAGGCGAGACGACGCTCGCGCACGCCAGGTACGATCCGCCGGTTCCCCGCGCAGGGCTACTCCACGCGGTGGGCAGCAGCCGCCGCTGCGGTGTCGTGATAGCTCTGGAATCGGGCGAGCTTTCCATCCCGGATCGTCCACACGTGTGCCTCCGGATTGACAAACGCGCGGCCGGTGTCCCGAACCGTTGCCTCGGAGTACACCAGGGATACCACCTTGTCGTTCTGGGCGATGAACTCTCGTGGCTCGAACATCGTGTAGTCGAGAGTCGATGCAACACCACCAAACCAGCCTAGGACTGCTTCCTTGCCTTTGAACGTTCCGGCGTTCGGGTCGTCGTCGGGATCGCCGGGATCCACCCACTCGATGTCGTCGGCCATCACCTCGGCAAGCGCCGCCATGTCGCCCCGATCGAAAGCCTCATACGCACTCTGGACGAGGCGGGTGTTCTCTTCTGCTGACACCTGGAACTCCTTGTCGAGGGTGAGCGAGGAGTATCTCACTCGTGGAGACTCGCTCCGGTCACAGTGACACCGTGTCGTCGAGCATCCCTCATGTGACTGTGAGGCAAGCGCGCCTCAGGGTGTCTTTACGAACACTGGCCCAATCGAGCGGCCTGTTACTCGATCTGAGTCGCGGACAACCGCGGGTTCAGCTACCGGCCGGGGGGTAAGAAACGACCCCGTGGAACCGCGTCTGGACGTGATCACCCTGGCCGTAGCCGACCTCGAACTCGCGCTCGCGTTCTACCGCCGTCTCGGTCTCGAGTCGAAAGGCGTCGTCGGGACGCAGTGGGCGGACGAGAAGACCGGCGCGAATGGCGCCATCGCGATGTTCAAACTCGAGGGAGGACTGCTCCTCAACCTGTACCCGCGTGCCGATCTCGCCAAGGACGCAGCGATTCCGGTCGGGCCGCCACAAAGCGGCGAGTTCAGCCTCGCGCAGCTCGTTCGTAGCCGCGACGAGGTCGACGAGTTACTGGAGACCGCGGCGGCCGCGGGCGCCACGGTCACACCAGCCCACGACCGACCGTGGGGGATCTACTCCGGCTACTTCCGCGATCCTGATGGCCACCTTTGGGAGGTCATCTGGAACCCGGACGGGGTTCCGAAACCGCGCGGCTGAAGCCTACGAAGCTCGGACCGCCGCGCTCCCGATGCGAATCCTCGCGCTAAGAAGTCCTGATGGGAAATTACGCTGGCGTCAGGCGGCGACCTCCTGCAGGGTGACGTGTTGGCCGAGTCGTTCGAGTTGAGCGACCAGGTGTCGGACGTGTCGTTCGGGGTCGCGGCGGGCGAAGTAGTCGGCGCCGAGGTCGTGATAGAGCTCACCGGTGGCAAGCATGTGCCAGCAGGCGACGATGATCGTGTGCTTGACGGCGCCGACGGCGCGGCCGTGACCGCGGCGGGGGCGGAGGCGCTGGTATTGGGCGGCGAGGTAGGAGCTGCTGCGCGTGCGGGTGGCGGCGAGCGCGGCTTCCTCTAGTGCGGCGCCGAGCCACTTCGAGCCCTTGCGCGCCGACCGCCTCCTGCATCACCGGCAATGCGGCACAGTCCGGGGAAGGCGCCGCAGCTCCGCCGCGCGATACGCTCCCAGACGCTGGCGGAGCAGCGCACATGACGCCGAGTTCACGTGCTCACCGAGACCCAGTCCGCTAGCTCGCGAGCCGGCCTCCTCCTTGAGGATCGAACTCAGAGCACCACGATTCCTCGTCGTGGTGCGCGCACCACGTTTTTCAGCGACTCGAGCTCCATACCTGGCTCAAGTCCCTTGTAGCCTCTGGCCCACGGACGCGGCGAAGAGGAGGGATTCGCAGTGACGAGCGGGCACAAGTTTGATCACGTCGTCGTAGTGATGTTCGAGAACCGGTCGTTCGACAACCTGTTTGGCCATCTGTACGAGCCTGGGGAGGTGCCCTCGTTCGAGGGCGTGATCGGCCGGGATCTGTCGAACCCGATCCCGAGCTATGCCCCCGGAGCCGAGCGTGGCGTGGTGCCGCTCCACGTGGCTACTTCCATGGACGCGCCGAACCCCGACGCGGGTGAGGAGCATCCCCATACGAACACCCAGTTGTTCGGGACGGTGGCCCCCGAGGGCAACCAGTTCGTGCCGTACGAGGAGATGCAGCCGCCGTTCAACGCCCCGGATGACCCGACAGGTGAGCCGACGATGGACGGCTTCGTCCTCGACTACGTCAACACGTTCCGCAGCGAGATGGGCCGGCTGCCCGAGTACGACGAGTACGCGCAGATCATGTCGGTCTACACGCCCGAACAGGTACCGGTTATCTCGACCATCGCCAGGGGGTTCGGGACCTTCGATCATTGGTTCTGCGAGGTGCCGTCGCAGACGTTCACGAACCGCTCCTTCTACCACGCAGCCAGCGCGTCCGGCCTGTTGGTCAACGTCCCCTACGAGAGCTTCCCGACTAAGAACGACGCGGAGACGATCTTCGAGCGGCTCGAAGCGGCTGGGCTGTCGTGGCGGGTCTACGTGGACCCCGGCATGCCGATGTCGATCACGGGGATGATCCACACGCCCCGGCTCCACGGGCGGTTCGCCACCCACTTCTCGACCCACGACGACTTCTTCGACGACGCCGAGCATGGGACGTTGCCCACCTATTCGTTCATCGAGCCGAACCTGCTGCACGCTCACAACGACTACCACCCGGCCTACAACGCGATCGTCCCCGGGCTCTCGGCTGATCCCCCGTCCTCGATCCTTGGCGGGGAGGAACTGCTCGCTCGCATCTACTCCGCCATCCGCGCCTCATCCACGGACGACGGGTCGAACTTCGCCAACACGTTGTTCCTGGTCGCGTTCGACGAGCACGGCGGCACGTACGACCACGTCCCGCCACCGAGCGCTCCTCCGCCCGACCCGGCCGCTCCTCCCGGACAGATGGGCTTCCGTTTCGATCGCTCGGGTGTCCGAATCCCGACGTTGGCCATCTCCGCATACATCGACCCGAAGACCGTTGTGACCGAGGAGTACCGCAACACGTCCCTGATACGGATGCTCAGGGAGCGCTTCTCCCTCGGGCCACCTCTCACCGGGCGCGATGCGGTTGCCGCCGACATCGCCCCGATCCTCACGCGGGATGCCCCGCGTCCCCAAGAGGATTGGCCCGAGGTCACCGCGCGCCCGGTGCCCCCGCTGCTCGACCCGATGACCGAGATGGACAAGCCGCTGCCTCCGCTCGGCAAGTACCTGCTCGGCGTGGCCATCGCGTTGGACACTATGAATACCGGGGACATACCCGCCATCGACCCGAAGACCGCAACCGGTCAGCAGGCCCATGACTACATGCTCGACAGGAAAGCCCGGATCTGGCCGGGGTTGATTAGGAGTTAGGGCGGCTCGCCCGCTCACCACTCCTCGGTCATGGTCGGTCCCCTTCGTGTCGGGCGAGCGCCGAGGAAGCCCACGAGCATTGGCAACACCGGCGGACGCGAACGAAGTTTCATGCTCCCCGATCGAGGATCCGCGCTCGGCAGATGACGGACTTCCCGCTCGCGGCCGTGCGTGAGTTGCCCGCGTGGGCAGACGTCGGCGCGATGGTCGTCGCGGCCGCGTTCGGTGCTCACGCGGCGCGTGAGAGGCGCATCCCTCTATTCGGAATCCTCCTGGCCGGCGTAGTGGTCGGACTCGGGGGCGGCATTACGCGAGACGTGTTTCTCGGCCTCGAGCCGGCAGCGATTGCGAACTGGTACTACATCCCGGCCGTTCTGATCGCCGCAATCATCGGGGGCTGGACCGCCCACCGGGTGATTGCGAGCCGGCTGCCATTCGTCGCGACCCAGGCGATTGCGATTGGGCTCTTGATCGGCATCGGTGTTCAGAAGGCGCTCGAGTACGATGCGCCAGTCCCGGGCGTCATTTTCCTCGGCGTGGTGACGGGAGCATTTGGCGGGGCGTTGGCCGACGTCCTCGCTGGTACCCGGGCCGCGATCATGCGCGAAGGGCATTGGCTGCTGTCAGTCGTCGTCGTCGGCGCAGTGGTGTTCTGGTTGTGCACGGTTTACATCGGCTTCTATGTCGCCGTGGTGACGACCGACCTCCTCGTCGTCGCCCTTCGTGTCCTGAGCATCCGCCTCGACTGGACCAGCCCTGTCTTCCCCGGCGATGACCTCCGTTCTCGGAATCCTTGACTCGGACGCGCACGCGTCCCCTGAGTTGCCCTGCTCCCGGGGCCAGGACACCCTCCGCCCGTGAGCGGGACCCGCTTCGACTGAGAGCAGTTCCGCTCCGGCATGGACGTCGAGTTCGAACACGGGTCGCACGACCCCCAAACCGACGTCACCGGCGACGACCGATCCTGACCGGCAAGATCGCGCTCGCGCACGTGAAGGAGTTTCCCGACTACTACGAGCGTCTCGAGCGGATGGAGGCAGAAGCCGAGCGAGTGGGCAGGGAAGAAACCCTGACGGGCCCGTAGCCGATCACCCGCTCGACACGAGATGCACCTCGATAGAAAGGCCTGCGAGCCCTCGTCGCTAGTGCTTGCCCTTCGGGCTCGTCCCTCGCGCGCGTGTACATAAAGGGACCGGCCGAGCTGCCTGTTCAGGCAGCTCGCGAACGCCCACGACCATGCGACGGAGGCGCGCTGAGCTCACGATCACTTCGTTTCTACGAAAGGGGGTGGGAGCGAGGTCCCAGCAGGGTCAGCTGATCCGGTTGAAGACGACGGGCCGAGACGGGGAGCCGCTGTGGGCGTACCGGTATCGGATGGCGGTCGGGACTCGACGCGGGTGCAGCGTGGCGGCTTCGCGTCCGAGCGGGATGCGGCGGAGGCTTTGGAGCGCGAGCTCGAGCGGCTGCGGCGGGAGCGGCGCGTGTCGCGATCGCTGACGCTCGCCGAACTTGTGGAGGTGTACCTGGCGCAGCACGATGTCGAGCAAGTGACGATCGAGAAGCTGCGCTGGCTGCTGGGAAAGGCCGTTGCCGTCTTCGGCGAACGGCCGGTCGGGGAGCTCCGCTCCGAGGAGGTCGCCGCCTGGCGGATCGCGCTCTCAGCCGGTTACCGCTTCGACGCGAGGCAGGCGCTGCGGCAGGTGCTTGCGCGGGCGGTCGTCTGGGGGATGATCGACGTTAACGCGGCGAAGCTTGGTGTCGACAACCCGTCGCCGCGGCGCAGGGAGCAGCGTCCCTTCGAGTCCTGGGCCGAACTCGCTGCCGTCGCCGTGAATCTTGCGCCTCGCTACCGGCCGATGGTGATCTTCGCGGCTGCCACTGGGCTTCGTCCGGCCGAGTGGCTCGCGCTCGAGTGGCGTGACCTCGACCTGGAGGCGCGCGTCGTTTATGTCCATCGCTCGTTCACGAAGGGTCGGTTGAAGTGCCCGAAGACAGAGGCGAGCCGCCGCGCGGTGCCGCTGCAGACAATCGCCCTCGAAGCGATCAAACGGCAGCCAGCGAGTTGGCAGAGCGGACTCCTGTTCCTCGCCGAGCGGGGTGGCTACCTCGACCTGCACAACTTTCGCAATCGCGAATGGAAGTCGGCCAACTCGCTGCGGGGATCGAGCCTCTACGCAGGGTCTACGATCTTCGACACACCTTTACGACCTTCGCGCTCCGTGCCGGCATCTCCACCTTCGAGCTCTCCCGCTATATGGGCGCCAGCCTGACCATGATCGACCGGCACTACGGCCACCTCGCCCGCGACGGACGCGAGCACGCGATTCGCCTGCTCGACGAGCTGAGCGCCGGACAAGGTCCACGGTGGACGCTGGTGGACGCTGCGTGGACACCAAATCCCGCCGCCGAAGTCAGCACAGTCAACGGAAACGGCGCCTAAGCAGGCAGAAACTCGAAGCCCTCTGACGGACTCGAACCGTCGACCCCCTCCTTACCATTTGCGCGCTTTTCCTGCAATTCGGCTGGTTTCTCTGCTTGCAGCACCCCTCCCTTGAAGGACCCCGAGCCTCCCCGGAAACCCTCGAACCTGTCCCCAGAACCTAGCCCCAAGGAGGCCTCCACTCGTAGTCGACGCTGGCAACGGGGGAGCGTCGCGCGGGAATCGGCTCGGGCGGCCGTGATGCGTTCTGGCTGGTACGGCATTCGGGGAAGCCAGGCTAGCGCTGTACGCGGATGGCGTGGACGAAAGCGGGGGGCAGAGCGTGGACGGATGCCGCGCCAGTCTCCTGCGCCCTTGCTGGATCGCGACGTCAGCGCGTCGGCGTTGTGAGCATTCGGAGGGGCAGTCGTCGCACGGCTACGGTTGTCTGGGCATGAGCGGCTCAGGCGCGTCGGCACTGCATCGGCACGGAGAGCGTGTCCACGACCATCCCTACGCGCGAGCGCACAGGCATCTCTGGCTCATTCAGCGATCACAACCTGTCTTGCCAGAGGACCATCAGCATGGGGACGAGCACGACGCCGAGCACGGCCATTCGCACGGGCTGGTCGATCGCTCGATTGTGCGCTCACGCGCGGGGGTGAAGGCAGTTTCGCTGAGCCTCGCGTTGTTGGGCGCCGCCGCGCTCGCCCAGGTCGCGATCTTCGTCCTCTCCGGATCCGTTGCGCTGCTCGCCGACCTGATTCACAACTTCGGTGACGCTCTAACGGCGGTGCCGCTCGGGATCGCCTTCTTCCTGCGCTCGTTCCGGGGCGAGAAGCTGGCCGGACTCGCCGTCGTCCTCGCGATCTTCGTCTCGGCCTGCGTGGCTCTCTACGAGACGATCGAGCGGCTGATCCATCCGCAGCAGCTTTCGCACCTGTGGGTATTGGCGGCTGCGGGGTTGATCGGCTTTGTGGGCAACGAGCTCGCCGCCCAGGTTCGTCTCCGCGCCGGGAGGCGACTCTCGAGCCCCGCGCTGATCGCCGACGGAAACCATGCTCGAGTGGACGGGTTCGTTTCGCTGGGCGTGGTGGCGAGCGCCATCGTCGTCTCGCTGGGGGCGGAGATCGGCGATCCGATCATCGGCCTCGCGATCACCCTCGTCATCCTCCGCATCACCTGGCAGTCGTGGCGGACGGTCTCGAGAAGCGATCCCGGCGAGATGATCGAGGCGCACGAGCACAGCCACTAGCCCGATGCCGGAGCGGGCCGGTTCTGACGCTCGCCTTCAACTTTCACGTCGCGGAAGAGGAAGTAGAGGCCGGCGTCGTAGACGCTCTTGAGCGCGCCGGCGATGAGGAACGGTGCGCCCAGCGAGCCACGGAGTGTGGCGCTGGCGATGAGCGGGGCGACAGGTCGTGTGATGTAACGGGCGCTGTTCGTGTAGGCGGCGGCCGCGGTGCGCTCGCTCGGGTCGACCACTGCCATCACGTATGCCTGCCGGGTCGGCACGTCCATCTGCGAGAGCGCGAACCGCGCGAGCAGCAGCGCGATCGCCAGGGCGAGGTTGGGCGCGAAGGCGACCGCCGCCAGGAGCAGGTTCGAGGGCAGGTGGGTGAAGACCATGGTGCGCAGGAGGCCGATCCGACCGGCGAATCGCACCGCGAGCTGGAAGGAGAGCGCCTGCAGGATGCCGATCGAGAAGAAGACGATCGCGAGTGTCTGCGGCGAAGCCTCGTACTTGCGCACGAACAGATAGGCGATGAAGGTCTGCGGGACGAAGCCGCCGCCGAAGCTGTCGAGCGCGAACAGTCCCGAGAGGCGCATGACGATGCCGCGCGAGCGGTGCAGCGGCGGCAGCGGCTCTTCCTCGAGCTCGTGGCCGAGCTCGACCTTCGCCGAGAGCCTGGCCGAGGCGACCAGTCCCGCGGCGGCGGCGAGCGGGTAGGCGAGCAGCCACTGTGGTGACGAGCCGACGAGCGCGAGCAAGGCCCCGCATGAGCCGGCCAGCGTCGCGACCGTGTTGTAGGTGCCGAACAGGCGGGTCGCGTTGTGTTCGCCGGCGGCGTGCGGGAGCATCGCCTGCTCGAGCGAGGTGAACGGCCCCGACTCGACGACGTCGGTCGAGACGGTGCCCGTGATGCCGGCGAGGGTCAGCGCCGGTAGCCAGCCCGTCAGCGCAAAGACGGTGCCGGTGATCGCCATGCCAATGAAGAGCAGGCGATAGCAGCGCCGCCGCCCGACCTGGTCGCCGTGCCGGGCGATCAGGACGGAAACGAGCGCACTTCCGGCAAGCAGCGACGCGAGGACAACCCCCACGGCCGCGTCGGAGAGGCCGCGATCGGCCAGCGTGAGACCGATCAGCACCGAGCCGAGCCCGTAGGCAAGCGCCCGCGCGGCCTGTGCAGCGATGATCCGGCGTGCGTCCGGGCTCAGGCGCGTTCCTCGTAGAGCGCCGCTCCGCCGCTCTCCGGGCAGAAGACGTACAGGCAGCCCCCTTCCGTATCCCACCCGATGGTGTGCGCGCCGCGCTCGGTTGCGACGGTCTCCGCCTGCTCGAGCCGCTCGCTGTCGAAGCAGCAGACGAGACCCGGCTCGCCGACCGCCACGTACAGTCGCCGCCGGTCGCGGTCGTGCATGACCACGTCCGGCACGCCGGGAAGGGGCAGCCTCTTCAACACGTCGCCGCTGTCGCAGTCGAGCACAACGAGCGCACCGCCGTCGGCGGCGCAGAACAGCCGTCCCGCATCGAGCCACAGGCCGTGCGGCCCGGCGCTCGGCACCGGCAGCGCGCCCTGGATGACGGCGCGTTCGCAGCCGACGACGACGATCTGCGCAGGCTCTTGGACGTTGGCGTAGACGACGTCCCGCTCCTCGTCGTAGACCGCCCAGCGAGGTCGGCCCGGGAGCGGCAGCTCCGCGAGCACCCGCATCGAGTCCAGCTCGACGATCGAGGTCGTGCAGTGCTCGCCCAGCGGCTCGCCGAGGTTGAAGCTGTACAACCGCCGCCGGCGGCGGTCGTAGGCGAGCCCGTTTGGGTGCGGCCCCACCTCGACCTGTGCGAGAAGCCGCTCTTCCGAGCAGCGGAAGACGCTGACGCGCGCGGCGGCGCGGTCGCTGGAGAAGAGCAAGTCGTGCTCCTCGTCGATCAGAACGCCGGCGACGCCGGGCAGGTCCGCGGGAAGCGCACGCAGGTAGCTGCGCGCCGCGCAGTCGAGCACCTCCATGCGGTCAGCGCCGGTGTGGGCGACATACATCCGTGCGCCTGGACGGAAGATGTCGGCGTGGTCGAAGCCTGGCTTCGCCCCTGGCGGGATAGTGATGAAGCCGGCGCGGACGAGCGACACGGTCAGCCGTTCTCACCGGCGCGGCCGACCTCGTTCTTGCACCAGGCGTACAGCGCGTCGTAGACCGGCAGCGACAGCTCGAGCTGGCGGTGGTCGCCCAGGTTGAGCAGGTGGAAGCCCTCGGCAACGGCGAGCAGGCCCCGCGACTGTGGCGTCGCGTCGCGGTCGTCGGCGACATCGGCGCCGTGCACGATCCGTGCGAGCAACTGCAAGGCCGGGTCGTCGAGCTTGTACTCCTCGAGCAGCACCTCGAACGAGCAGAGCCCATCACGGTGCGTGTACTCGGCGTCGGGCGCGTCGTAGGAGTGCGCCCCTTCGCGCTCGGTAACCTCGAGCACCTGCTCGGCAGGCACGTAGAGGAACTCCGCCTCGGAGTCGATGAAGTTCTTGATCAGCCAGGGACAGGCGATCCGGTCGGTCTTCGGACGCTCTCTCGTCACCCATTTCATCTGCTTCCTCCCTTCACTCGGTCAACGTGATCAGGCGGGCTCGCGTCCGAGCAGCAGTGCTCGTTTGCGGTACTCGTACAGGCCATCGAACAAGGGACCGGCAAGGGCGAGCAGCTGCTCGTCGTCGCGCACCATCGACAGCCCGCGCAGGAGCACGTCGAGTCCCGGCGCCTCGGGCGCGTCGTAGCGCTCGTCGGCGAGGTCGGCCTCGTGCACGACCTTCGCGATCTCCCACAGCACCGGATCGGCGAGCTCGTAGCGGTGCAAGAACGTCTCGAAGCTGCAGTCGCCGCCGTGGTGGGAGAGCTCGACGCCGCGCATGTCGAACGGGGTCGCGTCGGCCGGCACTTCGTCCGAGTCGTCGACGAAGACGAACTCCGCCTCTGGATCGAGGAAGCGGCGGATCAGCCAGGCGCAGGCGGCGCGATCGACGTGACAATGACGGCGCGTCGCCCACCTCATCCGACCGGCTCCTCTACAAGGGCCACCAGCTCCTCGACGGCCTGCTGCGCGAGCTCGCGTTCGCGCGGCGGGAAGTAGTCGCGCGACCTGATCCGCCGCAGCTCGCGGCGCAAGCGCCTGAGTGTCCGCCGGCGCCGACCGGGCGGCTCCAGGCGCGCCGCCTCGGCGTCGGCGATCAGCGTCCGATAGTCGGCGGCGACTGCCTCGGCCATGCTTCGTGCCAGCTCGCGCTCCTGCGCAGCCGAGGTGAGCTCGCCCACCCAAATCGTCGCCTCGCCGCCAGCCTCGACGACCTCGTCCGCGAGCCACTCCAGCTGCTCGCGGTTGCGCGCGTCGAGCGGCAGCGCGGCCATCCCATCTAGGACCTGTGCTGCGCCCAGCCGGCGCAGCTTCCGCCAAAGCCCACTGCGCGGGGTCGAAGGCTCGCGCGGCAGCCGGTAGGCGAGCAGCACCCAGGACGTGCGGCCAGATGGCACGCGAACATTATGACCGAGATCTGCAACACCGGTTGCATGGCTCGTAGCTGATTCGGATCTACTCTGGCCATGTGAAGCGTTCCGAGGCGACGAAGCGGATAGACAGTCTTCTCGCTCGCGTCGTGACCGGCGAGGGCCGGTACTTGCCGCGGGTGCGTGAGGTCTGGATCTTCGGCTCCTATGCGCGCGGCGCGCTCAAGGTCGGCGATGTCGATCTGGCGGTGGAGTTCGAGCAGACGAAGGACGAGGCCGGCCGCTGGTTCGCGACCCTGATGGCGGGCGGCTTCGATCATCTCGGTGCGCTCCGACGTGAGCTTCGCGGGAACCAGCGCGTTCTTGAGATCCACTTCAACGAGCTCGATGACCTGCGCAAGGAGGGCTTCGAGCCACGGTTGCTCTGGCGGCGCGGCGAGTCACTCGAAGAAAGCGCGCACTCGACTTGCTGGCTTGGCGCCGGATGCGAGCGCGCACCGTGCCGCGCGCGACACGGTTCATCCGCTCTTGGCCACGGTCGAGAAGCTGATCCCGCGGCCTGCGCGTCAAGAGTTCTCGCTGTTCATGTGGGCCGGCTGGCTCGACGCCAAGCTCGTCGAGCTACCGCCGCAGCAGGCGGCAAACCCGGTGACCCGCCGTCGCTTTGCCGAGCAGTGGTCCGAGTCCAATCCGCGCTTCCGTGCGGCGTACGCCGTCGCGAGCTACCTCGAGCGCGAGGGAGTTGCGCCGCTGACCGCGGGCGGAACGCTCTACTCCGACGAGCGGGAGGTCCTCGATGCGGAGCGGGACTACTGGCAGCCGAGCGTGGCAGTCCACTTTGGTGCCAAGTGCTCAAGTGGGCGATGCTCGACTTCGGCCAAGGGATACCGCGCGTGCTCCTCGTCTTAAATCCGACTGCACGGAAGCATGCCCTTTCGCGCGCTCGACATGCGGGCGATTATCGACCGCGAGGAGTTCTTCCAGTTCCAGCATGGCGACGGCCGGCTGAGGCTGATCGAGCGCTTGGCCAGCGCCTACCGGGCGGGCGAGCTCCCCGACTACACGCTCGAGTTCGTCGACTCGCTCGGAACGCGCACGACGCGAGCCACGTCCTGAGCCACCGACCGTTCCGTCCCAACTGCGCGTCCCCGTCCCCAAAACCTGTCCCCAAGATTCGTGGGCCCAGGCAGCGCAATCCCGAATGTCTTCTGTTCCAGCGACTTTCGGTGCTCCAGGCCACGCCACACCTTCGAGCCCCTCCGAATCAGGGAGGTGCTCCGCTAAATCGGAGAAGACGGTGATTTGCAGGGAGTCTTCGGGCCTGTAGCCGATTACATCCGCGACCCCCTCCTTGTTCAAGAGGGACTCGGTAATGATCGAAAAGGGCAGTTTTGCAGGTATTTAAGCCCTCTCCCGGACTCGAACCGGGGACCGCCTCCTTACCATGGAGGAGCCCCAAGGAAGCCCGTATCTGTTGTCGACCGCGCAACCGAGGCGACCTTCGCCCCGGAGTCCGTCGCGTCGCAGGCTTTGGTGCGCCATCGGGTAGCCAGGCTAGCGTCGAGCGCGGATAGCGTGTGGTCAGAGCCCGGAACGACTTTCGTCGGTGACAAGCGTCGGTTCGCATAGCCGGGAGCCGCCGGAACAGCGCTGTAAATCCAGCCATGCGCGCCAGATGTGCGCCGCTATCGAGCGGATCACGTTCCCGTCCGAAACTGCGACCGCATTCGGCTCGGACAGCAGAAACGAGACCTGGTTAAGCGTGATGGCTACTGCCGCGCCATCGCAACCCGGAGGCGCTCATCCGGCGTGATCAGGTGGTCGGCGTCCTCGGCATCATCGCCGAGATCGATCTGCACCCATTTGACCTCGCCAGTGAAGACGCTCTGCTCGCCCGAGTAATCGTCGCTGACGGGGGATGCGGTGTCCCGTCCGACATCCATGGTCTCGTCGGCGGAAAAGACCATAGGGATCGTGCCTTCGACACGGCCTTCGCCGACCTTGTCTCCGTCGACGTAGAGCGTCACGGTGCCGCCCTTGGCGAGCCCGCCCCCGTCGTAGGCGA
>WNGF01008519.1_pt1 | contig 14966 bp, 8 predicted proteins | sample 5400641 | NCBI WGS metagenome assembly WNGF01 (sample SAMN13153371, study PRJNA577476) | soil metagenome | isolation source: 80 cm soil or saprolite under grassland replicate 2 | place: USA:California | collected 2016-06-15
AAAGTATTCCGGGAACTTGACGCGGCCGCCCCCGAGAAGACGATCCTCGCCTCGAACACCTCCGCGTTGCCGATTACGAAAATGGCCCTCGCGACGAAGCGGCCGCAGAAGGTCGTCGGCATGCACTTCTTCAACCCGCCGATGCTCATGCCGCTCATCGAGGTCATCCGCGCCGACACGACGAGCGACGCGACGCTCGCCGCGGCGGTCGAGCTGACGAAGTCCCTCGGCAAGACTCCGATCGTCGTGCGGAAGGATGTCCCGGGCTTCATCACGACCCGCGTCCTCGGTCCGTACTTCGAGGAGGCCGCGTGGATCCACGAGCAGGAGGGCATCCCGATCGAGACGATCGACGCCGCGATGAGCTTCCGGGCCGGGTTCCCGATGGGTCCCTTTGAGCTCGCGGACCAGGTCGGCGTGGACGTCCTGCACCACTTGATCGTGAATGCGAACCGACCGATGCCGAAGGCCGTGCAGGCGCTCGTCGACTCGAAGAAGGTCGGCCGCAAGGTCGGAGCCGGCTTCTACGCGTACGCGGAGGGCCGGCCGAAGCTCACCGCCGAGATGGGGGCGACGTTCGAACCGATCCGGATCCTCGCGCCGATGATCAACGAGGCCGCGGAACTCGTGTCGCTGGACGTCGCGAGCCCGGCCGAGATCGACGAGGCGATGCGTCTCGGGACGGCGTTCCCGAAAGGCCCGCTCGCGACGGCGGACGATCTCGGCATCGACCTCGTCTTGGCGGCGTTGAAGGGGCATCCGCGTTCCAGGCCCGCGAAGATCCTCGAGGACATGGTCGCCCGGGGGGACCTCGGGGCCAAGTCCGGCAAGGGATTCTACGAGCACCGAGGCGGCGGTGCGATGACGAAATACGAAACGCTGCTCGTGACGACGGACGCGGCGAGCATGGTGGCGACCGTGACGTTGAATCGACCCGACCGCCTGAACACGCTGAGCCCGCAGGTCTTCGACGAACTCGAGCAGGCCCTGATCGAGCTCGACCGCCACGCCGACGTGCGGTGCGTCGTCATCACCGGGGCCGGCGACCGGGCGTTCAGCGCCGGCGCCGACCTGACGTCGTTCAGCGACATCTCGAAGGCGTTCAAGGTCTGGCAGTTCTCCCGCCGCGCCGAGGAAGTCTTCAGCCGCTTGGCGAATTTCCCGAAGCCGACGATTGCCGCAATCAACGGCCATTGCTTCGGCGGCGGCCTGGAGCTCGCCATCGCATGCGACTTCCGGATCGCGGCGAAACGCGCGAAGCTCGGGCAGACGGAAGTGAACATCGGCCTCGTCCCGGGGGCCGGCGGCAGTCAGCGACTCGTCCGCATCCTCGGACAACCGAAGGCGAAGGAACTCATCTTCCTCGGTTCGCGACTCAGCGCACAGGAAGCGGCGGCGATCGGCCTCGTGACGAAGACGGTGGAGAACGAAGCGTTCGACTCGGAAGTCCGATCGTTCGCGGAAAAGCTCGCGAAGCAGGCGCCCATCGCGATCCGCCTCGCGAAGGCGCTCCTGAACCGCAGCGGCGATGTCCCAATCGACGCGGCGCTGGAGATGGAGGCGATGGCGTTCGGCCTCGTGGCCTCGACGGAGGACATCTACGAGGGCTTGCAGGCCTTCATGGAGAAGCGGGAACCGAAGTTCAAGGGCGAGTGAACGCTTCCGACTCGATCCAGCAGAATTGCACCGATCATTTCGCGATGACGCCCTTCTTCGTGAGATCCGCGATCTGGCGTGTGGTGTAACCGATGGATCGCAAGATCGAGTCCGTGTCCTGGCCCTTCTTCGGGACGCGCACAGGATTTCGCGTCGTCGTGGCAGTGTGCTTCGCCGGATGCCCGATCACCTGGACCTTCCGCAGACCGGGGATGTCCACCGTGGGCAGCAGGCCGCGTGCCTTCACCTGAGGATCTTGCACGACCTCCGGGACTCGTTTCACGGCCGTGACAGGAAGTTGTTCCCCGGCAAAGAGGCCCTCCCACGATTCGAGCGTCCGCTCGCGGAACTTGGCGGCGAGCGTCTGAGCGACTGCCGCCCGGGCCTCTCCCTCCGCGAATTGCTGATCCGCGAGGTCAGGAGCGCCGACGAGTTCGCACATTCGAGTCCAGAACTTCGGCTCGACCGTTGCGACGGCAAGCCACCGTCCGTCTTGCGTCTCGTAGAGATTGTAGAACGGGAACACCCCGGTCAGGAGCGTCTCCCCCGCCACGGGCTCTTCTCCGGTCGCCAGGTATCGCGCGAGGCCGAGCACCATGAGGACGACCGCGGTGTCGTAGATCGCGACGTCGATGAACTCGCCCCTCCCGGTCGCGTCGCGCGTGCGGAGCGCGGCGAGGATCGCAAGGGCCGCGTTGAATCCCGCCGCGAGGTCCGCGATCGGCACGCCCGGGATCGCCGGTCGGCGGTCGTCTCGGTTCCCTGTCACCGCGAGGATCCCGGCGAGCGCCTCGAAGTTGATGTCGTGGCCCGGAAGGTCCTTGTACGGCCCCGTCTGCCCGTATCCGGAGAAGGAGCAGTACACGAGACGGGGGTTCATCATGGCGAGTCCGTCGTAGTCTACGCCGAGCCGCGTCATCACGCCGGGTCGGAACTGCTCGACGACGACGTCCGCGCGGCGGGCGAGCCGCCTCAGGATCTCCTGTCCCTCAAGCGTCTTCAGGTCGACCGCCAGGGAGCGCTTCCCGCGGTTCACCATGAGGAACGGATACGAGGTGTCGTCGATCGTCGGCGGGACGGCCCGCATGTAATCGCCGAGTTGCGGGTCCTCGATCTTGATGACGTCGGCGCCGAGGTTGCACAGGAGCTGCGTGCAGAACGGGCCGGGGAGGAGGCGCGTGAAATCGAGGACGACGATCCCGTCGAGCGCCGCCGGCATCGGGCGTGGAACCCGCGGCCTCGGTATCAATGTTCGGGCCCGCTGGCGAACCTTCTTATCCGACGCGTTCCATCGTGTCGATCGAGGCAGGAAATGCCCGAGGCCGTGATCGTCGAAGCCGTGCGGACGCCCATCGGGCGGCGCGGCGGCTCCCTGAAAGACTGGCGGCCCGACGACCTCGCCGCGTTCGCGCTGCGGGCCCTCGCCGACCGCTCCGGCATCGAGCCGAAGATCGTCGAGGACGTCGTCCTCGGATGCGTCACGCAGGTCGACGAGCCCGGCCTGCAGGCGTTCAACTTCGCTTCGATGGAAGTCATGACGGGCCAGGCGGACGTCGTCGTCGCGGGCGGCGTCGAGTCGATGTCCCGCGTCCCGCTCGGTTCGGACGGCGGCGCCTTGAGCCCGAAGCTCCTCGAGAAATACGAAATCGTGCAACAGGGGATCTCGGCCGATCTGGTGGCGGACAAGTACCACGTGACGCGGGAGCAGATGGACGAGTTCTCGCTGTGGTCCCACCGCAAGGCGATCCGCGCGATCGACGAGGGCCGGTTCAAGCGGGAGATCGTCCCGGTGCCGGTCTTTGACGAGAGCGGCAACAAGCGGATGTTCGACACGGACGAGCACCCACGGAGGAACACGTCCCTCGAGAAGCTCGCATCCCTCCCGCCCGCCTTCAAACCAGACGGACGGATCACGGCGGGCAACTCGAGCGGCATCAACGACGGCGCCTGCGCGATTCTGATCACGAATCCGGAGACGGCGAAAGAGCTGAAACTCGAGCCCCGCACGCGGCTCACCTCCACGGGTGTCGCCGGCACGAACCCGACCATCATGCTCGACGGCACGATCCCCGCGATCCGCAAGGCGCTCGCGCGGGTCGACCTCAAGCCGGACGACATCGACCTCTGGGAAGTCAACGAGGCGTTCGCGTCCGTGCCGATCGCGACGCGCGAGACGATCGGATTCGACGACGCGAAGCTGAACGTGAACGGCGGGGCGATCGGGCTCGGCCACCCGCTGGGCATGAGCGGCGCCCGGCTCATCACCACGATGCTGCACGAGATGGAACGTCAGGATGTGCGCCGCGGCCTCGCGACCTTGTGCATCGGCTTCGGCATGGGCGTGGCGACGATCATCGAGCGGCCCACGTGAATTCGGCGGTTCCCGCGCTCAGAGCATCGGTGTCTGGCCGCGGGCGATCTGCGCCGCTGATCGCGTTGATCACGCGGTCTGCACCCGTGCCCCGAGCGTGTCTCGTCCCACGACCGGTCCATCATCGGGACGGGCTCAGGTCGCCCCACCCGTGAAGCCGAACAGCATCAGCAGGACGCCGAGGCCCTGGGTAATCGAGAGCAGCAGGAGCAGCGCCCAGATCTTCCCGACGGTTGGTCGTCGCACGAAGAACGGATAGAAGACGATCTGCAGTCCGAGGAACGGCCAGAGGCGGCCCATCGCGTCGACCGCGCCCGCCTCCGCGACGGAGAACGGAAATGCGCGGAGCGTCCAGCCGACCGCCAGGGCGAGCACTGCGAAGCACTGCAACACGAATCCCACCAGGAGCGTGCGCTTCACGCCGAGACGCACGGCCAGGGTCCGAATCCCGAACGACCGATCGCTCGCGTAGTCCGAGGCTGTCGTCGGCGCGTAGACGGCGCCGAGGAAGAGGGTCATCGCGACGAAATACCACCACGGTGCCTGTTCGATCGGGCGGAGCAGGCACCACCCGGCCGCGGGGCAGATGAGCCCGAAGCCGATCATGTTCGTGACGAGATCCATGCCCGCGACGCCCTTCCAATGGATGCGGGGATGGGAGTACACTAGGGAGAGGCCCACCAGGAGGAGCGTCAGTAGGACGAAGGCGTACGCGCCGGCGGGATTCCCCGCGCCGCCGTACGAGATGAGGTTCTGCGAGATGTAGAACGCCAGCAGGACGCCGATCGCTGCGAACCCGATCGATCCGAGCAGGAGCGTCTCGGGATCGACGAGCTCCTCGACGATCTTCACGTATTTCTTGCGCGGATTCGCCTGGTCCGTGGTCCGCATGTCGTAGTACGTGTTGAAGAGCAGTGTGAAGGTCCCGAGGAACGGCCCGACGACGAGCAGACCGAGGACGACCCGGAGGTCGTTCACGAACAGGTGGCGGTCCGTGGTCGGCTGCGCGAGGACCCAGCCGATGTACAGCGGCGCCATCGCGACGATCCAGAATTTCACCCCGCCGAGGGAGAGGATTAGCTCCCACAGATCGCTCGGGGCGATGTACAATTCCTTTGTGACGCGGATCTCGTCGCCCACGGTCCCGGAGCCCGATATTCGATGCGTTGGATAAAAGTGCCGCATCAATTCTCCGTGCAACGGGGACCGCCATGAGGTCCGCTCGGGGCTCACGCCGAATCGCGCAGGCTCTTCCAGTCCTCCAGGACGACATGTGCGCCGTTGTATCCGGGCGCCCCGCTCACGCCGCCGCCCGGGTGCGTCCCCGCGCCGCACAGGTAGAGGCCTTTCACGGGCATGCGGTAGTTCGCCCACCCGGGCACCGGGCGGAACGAGAAGAACTGGTCCACGCCCATCTCGCCGTGGGATTGGTGGGCCTCCGTGAGGCCGAAGCGACGTTCGAGATCCAGCGGCGTGATCACGTCGCGCGCCAGGATCGCCTTCGGGACGTTCGGCGCGTATTCGGCGAGGGTCTCGACGATCCGATCGCCGTACGACTCCTTGATGTCGTCCCACGACCCCGATGCGAGTCGATACGGGCTGTACTGCGCGTAGATCGACAACGTATGCTTTCCCGGAGGGGCGACGGACGGATCGAGGACGCTCTGCGTGACGACCTCGAGCCACGGGTGCTCCGACGGCTTGCCGTACTTCGCATCGGCGAACGCGTCCTCGACGTATTCGATCGAAGGCCCGATGTATGTCGAGCCGCGGTGATGCGGGCCCGGCGTCTCCAGCGCCGCCGTCCACCTCGGGAGCTCGGAGATTGCGCAATTCACCTTCATTGCCGCCCCGTGCATCTTGATCCGGCGCACGGCCGCGAGGAAATCGTCGGGGAGGTCCGCGGGGTCCATCATCTTGAGGAACGTCCGCTTCGGATCGGCGGTTGAGACCACCGCCTTCGCCGCCACCTGGCGTCCGTCCGCGAGCCGGACGCCGGTCGCCCGTCCGCCGCGCACGAGGATTTTCTCGACCGCGGTTTTCAGGAGGATCTCGACCCCGCGCGAGCGAGCGGCCGCCGCGAGAGCACCTGGCAACGCCCCCATGCCGCCGATCACGAAGCCCCAGCCGCCGACCGCGCCGTCGATATTCCCGAGCAGGTTGTGGCTCATCGTGAACGCCGTCCCCGGCGTCGTCGGCCCGGCGAAGTGGCCGATGACGCTCTGGTTCGCGAGCGCCGCCACGACCTCGTCCGATTCGAAGTACTCGCGCAGCAGGTCCTCGGCGCTGGAGAAGATGAGCCGGCGGAACAACTCCTCCGTGTCCGGATCCCGCAAGAGGGACGCGAGTTCGGCGAGCGGCACGGGCGGGGCGAGGATCATCGGCTCCGTCAGCTCGTAGACCTGCGACCACATCGCCTCGTATTCCGCGTACGCTTTCGCGTCCTTCCTCGAGAACGCCGCGATCTCCTCGGCCGTCCTCTCGGCGTCGTACCAGAGCCGCAAGGACCGCCCGTCCTGGAAAGGACAGAACGCCTGCGGATCGAACGCGACCTGTCGCAGGCCGAAATTCTTGAGCTCGAGGTCCTCGATGATCTGGGGCCGAAAGAGGCCCGAGACATAGGCCGCGGCACTGACCTTGAAGCCCGGGGCGATCTCATCGGTCACGCACGCGCCGCCGACGCGGTCCGAGCGCTCGGCCACGAGGACGCGCAACCCGGCCCTCGCGAGGTAGTTCGCCGCCACGAGGCCGTTGTGGCCCGCGCCGACGACGACCGCGTCCCATGCCGCCATAGCCGGTGCGGCGCGGGACGTCCCGCAACCCTATCTCGATTTCCATGGCGGAGCGGTCAGCCAAGGCTCAGATGGACCACGCGCTCGTCGACCACGAGGCGGTCGATTGCGTTCACGGAGAGCACGGCGGTCGTCCCGGAGGCGCCGAAGGACATGACCGCACCCGTCGGGCGGACCGTCTGATTGAACCAGACGGCCCAGGCGGCCGCATTCGGGCTGTTGATCGTGAAGGTGACGCCCTTGTACCAGTTCTGCCACTGGTCGAGCGCGCAGGCCAGCCCGAGGACCTGGTCCTGCGTGGACTTCGCGAGCCAGCGTTGCATCGCGCCCGAGTTCGCCTGCCTGTCGGCTTCGGCCGCGGCCGCGGATAGCTCCGCTTTGGCGCTGTCGACGTTGAACTTCGCGAGGGTCGGACGTCCGGACGTCCAGTTCGCGTCGCCCCATAAGAGCTTCGCCTCGGCCCGTTCGATCGGCGCTCGCACCGCGGCGGCCGCGGCCAGCGTGGCGGCCCCCTGCTGGGCCCAATACTCGACGTAGTCCGAGATGTTGCCCGCCTCGCGGCTCCCCGCACCGAGGTTGGGCCGGTCGATCGTCTGGTCGTCGACGTGGCGGTGCAGGAACCGTGCCGTGATGAACTGGTAGTCCGAGCCCGCGGCTTCGAACGAGTCTCCGATATAACTGACCACGGAGAGCCGGAGCGTCCACGATCCGAGGCCGTTCCGATCGATCGCGAGCGGGATGCCTTCCTCAACGAGGGCGCCGTCAGGCTGGGTGAGCGTGATGCCTCCGGCCTCGAGCCGCAACGTCTGCGACGGATAGCGGATGTTCCCGAGCGTGAGGCTCATGGAGCCGCTGAGTGCGTTGGCCGACGTCAACGTGCCGCAGGCGATGAACCCCTGGTACCGCTGGCTGATCTCGAAGTAGATCCAGCGGATCGAGGCGGCGTCCGGCGCCGGGTAGTACGTCCCGCCCGTCGTCTGCGCGATATCTTGGAGGAGCGGGCCGTCGACGTCGGAACCGAGCCCGATCGTGAAGATCGTGATCCCGTTCACCTTCGCCCGCTGTGCCTCCGTCCGGGCGAGGGTGTCCTGCCAAGGGAAATTGTTGTGGCCGTCGGTGAGGAGGATCTCGATCCACGCGTGGTTCTTCATCGCGTTCGCGAGCAACTCGTCGTTCGCGACTTGGATCGCCTCTCCGAAGTTCGTGCCACCGCTCTGGTCGATCGTGTCGAGGTCCGTCTTGACTTCCGAATAGTTCGGGATGCCGTCGTGGCCGGGCGTGTACAGATGGTGAGCCCCTCCGCCGACGTTGGCTTTCGTCAGGCGAGCGACGCTGTCGAAGTCGACGACCGCGATGCGGTCCGGGTACCGGAGCCGATCGACGTACTCCTTCGCGCCGGTGATGCGGAGTCGCCCCGGGTCGTTCTGCTGCATCGACCCGGAGCTGTCGATGAGCAGGAGGACGTCCTGGTCCACCCTCGTGACGCGTCCCTGGTGGATCGCGGGCACGAAGGACATGGAGACGTTCGCGTGGGCGACGTCCTTCGTGTCGAACTGGAGGAGTCCGTTGCTCGCAATCGCAAAGGGCGACACCGCGGCGGTTCCGAGAGGGACGGTGACCGTGAAGTGGCCGTCCGTCGCCGCCCCCCCGGCCACGGTCCCCCAGAGCTGTTCGAACGCGGCGATCGCCTCGAGGGAGGTCAGGTGCTCCGCCTCGTACTGCTTCGCCGGAATCGGCGAAATGATGGCCGCCTGGAGGAAGATGAGTGCGATGAGGAGCGTGAAGAGGGTGGCGATCGTCGACGCGACCCCTTCCGAGTCCTCTCGGAGCAGGCTCGCCATGGGTGGCTCTCCCCAGCGCGAACCAAGTCGAAATATCCCGTGTAATAAATTTCATCCGTGATAACCAGGGGTGGAACCACGCCGACATGGGACGGGCCCGAAGATCGGGGGAGAGGCGCGCCTGGAGCGGACTTCACGACGCATCGGTCGCTGCATTAGCCTGGGAAGTTGGGGTGTTAGCGGCATAAGTCGAGCCCTCAGCTGTTTCTCGAAGGTCTCGAGCGCATGTCGCCCTTATCCTCGTCGCGATTTCAACCGGACGAACGCCGGGCGCGACTACCGTCGCCGCTTGAGGGCCGGGTTGAGGACCTCTTCCAAGCCGTATCCCAACATGGCGAATCCGAGGACGACGAGCGTGATGAAGATCCCCGGTGGTGCGAAGTAGAGCCACAGCCCCCGCAGCAGCGCGAGGTTCGTGTATGCCTCGTTCGCGATTTGGCCCCAGCTCTCGACCGCCCCGGGACCTTTCCATCCAAGCCCGAAAAACGACAGAAAGGCCTCGGTGAACACGGCGCTGGAGATCGTCAAGACCGCCTCGGCCCACACGAGCGGCATCACGTTCGGCAAGATGTGCTTCCGGAGGATGAAGCCGTTCCCGGAACCCACCGCGCGAGCCCGCTCGATGAACTGTCGTTCCTTGACGGTCAGCACCTGGGATCGGATGATCCGGGCCGTCGTAGGCCAACTCACGATTGCGATCGCGAAGATGATCGTCGCGAGGCTGCTCGTCAAGATTGCGACCAAGATCAGGACGAACGGCAGCCACGGAATCACGAGGAAGAAATCGGTGGCGCGGGAGAGGAGTTGGTCGGTGACACGGCCGTAGTACCCCGCGACGAGACCGACGGTCGTGCCCAGCAACATCGCCACGGCGGACGAAACAAAGCCGATGAGCAGCGAGACCCGACCTCCATAGACGACGAGCTTGAGGACATCGAACCCCTGCCAGTCCGTGCCGAACGGGTGCGCGGCCGACGGAGGCTGCAACGAGGTGGTGCGGTCGAACTGCGAAGGATACGGACCGACGAGCAACGGTGCCGCCACGGAGATGAAAATGAAGACGAGGATGATGACGAGGCCGGCGACGGCCAGCTTGTTGCGAAGGAGGAGCTGCATGAATTTCTCGAATCGCCTCCAATCGAGTCGGAGCCGTTCGCGGAACACCGTGGCCCGCTGGCCCGCTCTCGACACGATCGTCGCTTCCAGGTCTCATGCCTCCCGTACTCGCGGGTCGAGGTACATGTAGAGCAGGTCCGCGATTGCGTTCGCGACGACGACGCCGAGCGTCGCCACGAGAAACACCCCGGACAGGAGGGGAAAATCGCGGACCCGGGTCGCGTCCCAGGTGAGCTGTCCGAGCCCCGGAATGTTGAACACTTCCTCGATGACGATGGCGCCGCTCACGACCCACCCGAAGTACAGGGCGGACGCGGTGAGGACCGGGAGCCGGGCGTTGGGCATCGCGTGCTTCCGGAGCTGTTCCCGCTCCGTGAGCCCCTTTGCCATCGCGGTCAACATGTAGTCTTCCGGCAACGTGTCCGTCAACGAATTCCGGAGCGTGAGGGAGAACCACGCCACGTTCGTGATGACGAAGGTGACGACCGGCAGGAAGTAATGATAGAGTTGATCGAGGACCTTCGTCAACGGGTCGAAGGTCGAAGCGTTCCTCGACTGGACGCCGAACGCGGGGAAGATCGGAATCACGAACGCCAGGGTGTAGATCAGCATGAGAGATACCCAGAACGACGGCATCGAGTAGCCGATCAGGGTCGTCATCGTGATCGAGACGTCGACCGGCCGACCCCTCCGCCACCCGGAGATCCGGCCGAGGACGAGTCCGAGCCACATCGTCGCCACGGTCGCGAGCCCGACGAGGACCAGCGTGGTCGACAGCCGCGGGGCGATCACGCCCGCGACCGGAAATCCTCCCTTCTGATAGGTGATCGTCGTGCCCAGGTTTCCTTGGAGCAGATTGGCGAAGTACAAGACGTACCGCGTGGTGATCGGCTGGTCGAGACCCCACTGACGGGTCAAATTCGCCCGGAGGTCGCTTCCTCCCTGTGTCACGTTCGATGAGCCGCGCGGCAGCAGGACCCGCGTGGGATCGCCGGGCAACACCTGGACGATAAAGAAGTTGAGTGAGGCGATGAGGTACACCGTGACCGCGACGTAGACCGCCTTCTTGACGAGGTACCTACGAAGGTTCGTTGCAACGCCTCGAGAATGGTCTTCCGGTTGGGCGGCTCGCTCGTTTATCGCGGCGGGAGATCGATCCTCGCCTCCTCTTCCTCCTTCGATCGCCGTCGACGTATCAAGAGCGCCGCCACGATTGCGACCGCGACAAGGACCACGACAATCGCGATTCCGGCGATTTGAAGGGCCGATAGCCCTCCGCCACCCGTGGGCACGGGGGCGAGCTGGAAGTCCACCGTCGTGGTCTGGCCGCCGGTGACGGCAATGTCCGTCTTGCTCTGCGTCACGTACGCGCTGCTCGTAGCCTTGACGGTGTACGTCCCGTCGACCACGGAGATATTGTACTTACCCTGGCTATTCGTCGACCCGGCGGCGACGCTCGTCCCACTCCCGGTGAGGATGGTGATTCCGATCGCGGCGAGCGGCGTGCTGTCGATTGCGCTCGTGACGGTCCCAGCGATCCATCCCCCAGTGAAGCCCAATGTGAAGTTGACCCACGTCGCGGCAGATCCCGTGACGACGACGCCGCTCGTGCTCGAGCCGTTGTGGAGGGGCGCGCTCGCGGCCACGGTGTAGGTCCCAGGCGGAAGTTGGAACGTGTACGAGCCATCCGTGACCGTATCGTTGCCGTAGTTGCCGGGACTCGCGATAACCGATGCCCCGGCAATCGGAGTCCCGGAAGAGAGTTTGACGAACCCGGTAATCGTCCCCAGGACCGGCGGGGCTTGCGTCACATTCTCATAGATTGCGTCGGAGAATACGGGCGCGTTGAAGCCGTCCGCGACGCTCACCTTGACCGTGTAGTTGCCCGGCGACGGCCATTTGTACGTCTCGGAACTCGTGACGGTTCCCGTCGCCGGCATCGGCGGGCTCACGGTGATGTTCCCGTCCCCCCAATCCCACTTGAACGTCAGGCTGTCCGTGGACTCCGGGTCGGACGAGGTGGCGGTGAACGCCTGGGTGACGTTCGTGAAGGTGCTCCGGAACGTCCCGCCGGAGATGACCGGTTTGGTCGGCGGTTGATTCGGGGTGATCGTGCCGGCGTACTGCAGATCGAAGAACAGCGGGTTCGCGCCCCAGAACGCGTCCATCTGGCGGTACGGATGGGCATTCCAGTCGCCCCACCCCGTCCACAGATCGGTCCGGTACGCCCATTCCCCGTACGGGAAGATGTAGATGATGTACGTCGCGCTTTCATAGTTGAGCTTTTCAGCGGCGCGAACAATGGACTGTCGCTGAGTGGGATCCGTCGCCGCGAGATGATCGACGTACAGCTGGTTGTAGGTCGCGTTGTTCCAGTAGTTGTCGTTCCAACCGTCCAGCGTGTAGCCCGATTCGATTGACAAGAGGTAGTTCGGATCCGGGTCCCCGGACCAGTACCAGATGTACGTGTCCGTTTGCCCGCCGTAGACTTCGGCGGAGAGCGCGTCCTCCGCGAGCGGGACCACGTCCAATTTGATTCCGATCCGCGCCCATTCGGCCGCTAGGTAAGCCCCGGTCTGTTGTTCCTGAGGGAACTCCAGGCGGACGTCCATCTTGAACTCGAGATGCTGGCCTGCGGGCACCACCTTTGTCACGTTTGTCGGGTTCGGGCACAGACACGCGTTCGTCTGGATGCTGAGGGGGATGTCGCTACTCGCGGCCCGATACGTGCCGGTCGAGTCGCTCCAGGTCGCAGTGTACCCCGCCGCGTCGAGCAATGCGTTGGCCGCCGCGATGTCGAACGTCAGGTTCGCACCGGGATCGGATGTGGGGTCGTACCACCATTCGGGCGTGATCGGAGACATCAGCGAATCGCCGCGGACTCCCTTGCCTTGGTAGATGGTGCTCACGATGTAGTCTTTGTTCGTCGCCATCGCCATGGCGCGTCGGACGTTCACATCCCAACGGGCCGGGTTCAGGGGCGTGTTCTTGTTGCCCGGGTCCGATTGTTCGATCCCGATCTCGTTCCAGTACTGGGTGCTGAGCAAACCCTCTTGGGTGCCGATGTTCGGCTGCCCGATGACCGTCCCGATGCCGGCGGAGGTCATCTTGGCGAGATCGATGTCCCCTCGGAGGAGCGAGATGGCCATCGTGCTCTCGTCCTGGAACTGCTGGAGATAGATGTTGTCGATTTGAGTCGGGGCGATTTGGTTTCCCACCGGGTGGTAGTTCGGATTCTTGAACAAGTGGAGCGCTTCGGCGGGCTGGTTCTGGTACTCCGTGTAGATCGCGGCGTCCGCGACGAACGGCCCCGTCCCGATCGGGTTCGGGTTCGCGAACGAGTATTGCGCCTGCTGAGGCGAAACCCCCTTCCACTGGGCTTCCTGAATGATTGGCACGAACAACGATTTTCCGGGAACGAAGGGTCGATCGAAGTACACGGTGACGTTCCAAGGGGCATTGCTGTACGCCCCGCAGCCCTGTTTCGGGTACTTGCCGGAACACTGAACGACTCGGTTCATGTACGGCTCGAACGCCCAGAGATGGAAGATGCTCTGGCTGTTGTAGTTGATCGAGAACACGACATCGTCGACGGTGAAGTCCGTGCCGTCGTGCCACTTCACGCCCGGTCGAATCTCGTAGGTCCAGTTCATGCAGACCGCGTCGCACGATGCGCTCAGTGCGAGATTGGGAACATAGTTCCCATCTTGGTCGAACGAAAACAGGTAGTCGTAAATGAGGCCGTACAAGAGATACGACGGATCATTCAGACCTTGGAAGGGATTCAGGCTGTCGACCGATTCGAGGAACCCGATGCGCAGATCCGCCGAGGTAGCGTTCGGCTTCGGCGTCGTCCCCTCCCCGCTGAGCGGGGCCGCAGCTCCGATGGACTGCATCGAGAGCATCAGCACGACAAGGCCACAGATCAAGGCGACGACGCCCGATTTCGTGGAGACTCCTCCCGCCCCGGCGCGGACCTCAAGAAAACTCTCGGCCCGCTCCATAGAAGGGATGCCTGGCAGCCATTAAATAGATTGCCAGAGTGCCGCCCAAAGAGAGCCTGAATAAACCTCCTCATGGGATTGCCGATTACTGTCCATCGATTCGGCATCGATCCGGAAACCAAAAGTCAAGCCCGTGCCAACCACGCGTGGGCGCGCCGAGAATGGGACGGCCTCGCGTCGCACGCAGCCCGGCTTTGGGTTGCGCGGCTGCTCTGACGATTCTTCATTGAGATAATTTTGCCCGGAACGGTTTTATAAAACCTCAGAGTAGGGTCAGGCCGCGCGGACGCGGGCCACCGGCCCGAAGGAGTCTGCGAAACGATGGACGAGGACGAAGAACCCGGCAGTCAACGAAGCGAGGCGAGAGATGGAGCTCTGGCTCGTCTGCGCCCTCCTCACGGTCGTGTGCTACGGCGTGGGCGAGGGCCTGTCAAAGGAGCCGACGGTCCGGCTAGGATCAGCCCGGATGCTCGTCCTGTACGCCCTCGGTAACGCGCCCATCTACGCCGCGTGGTTCTTCCTCGGGTCCGGCTGGACGCGCCTCACGCCCGGGGGGCTCGCGCTCGGCATCGCGAGCGGCGTCTGCGGTGCCCTCGGGACCGCCTCTTGGTTCCGCGCGATGGAATCCGGCACCGCCTCGGTCGTGAGCGGATTCACGGCCGCGTACCCCGTCATCACGGTCGCCGCCGCGGTCGCGATCCTCGGCGCGTCGCTCGTCCCGCTGCAGGTCGTCGCGATCGCACTCCTGATGATCGGCGGGGTCCTCCTCGGCGTCTACGATCACCCGGGCCATGCGGCCGTCGGCCGCGCGTGGCTCGCGCCGATGCTCCTGGCGATCGTCGCCTGGGGCGCCTGGGGGATCCTGGAGAAGCTGTCGATCGAGGCGCTCGGATTCGCGGGGAACGCGGGCGTCTACGTCGTCGTCTCGACGCCGATCTACCTCGTGATCGCCCGTAATGGGTTCGACCGCCGGAGCGCGTGGGACCGCATCGGGGTGCGGGAGGCGCGGCCGTCGCTCCTGCTGTTCGGGATCGCCGGGATCACGATCTTCCTCGCGATCGGGCTCGGTCCCCTCGCCGTCGTCGTGCCGCTCACGACCGCGTACCCAATGGTCGCGATCCTCGTGCGGCGGTTCTGGATGGACGAGCGGATGACGCTCCCGCAGAAGTTCGCCGTCGGACTCGCA
>WNGF01014470.1_pt1 | contig 14964 bp, 9 predicted proteins | sample 5400641 | NCBI WGS metagenome assembly WNGF01 (sample SAMN13153371, study PRJNA577476) | soil metagenome | isolation source: 80 cm soil or saprolite under grassland replicate 2 | place: USA:California | collected 2016-06-15
CCGGCGGCCGGCCGTTGACCACCCGAATGGCCAGGCGGCCGCCCGCGACCTGCACCTCGACCCGCACCGGCGCGCCGCGGCCGTGCCGGGCCGCGTTGCTCAACGCCTCCTGCACGATGCGGAACCCCGCCACCTGCACCCCGGCCGGTACCGACTCAACCGCGCCCCGCACACACAACTCCACCGGTACCCCGGCCTGCCGCACACCATCCACCACCGACGCCACCGCCGCCAGATCGGGCTGCGGCCCACGCTCCGCCACATCCCCCGGATCCCGCAGGACCCGCAGCAGCCCACGCATCTCACTCAGACCGTCCCGGGCCAGATCCCGCAGCGCCGCGAACGCCTGCCCGACCTGCGGCGGCAAATCGGCGACCCGATGCGGCGCGGCCTGCGCCTCGATCACGATCAACGACAGGTGGTGCGCCACCACGTCGTGGAACTCCCGCGCGATCCGCGACCGCTCCCGCAACACCGCCAGCCGCGCCGCCTCCGCCCGACCGGCTACGACTACCTGCACGAGGGTATCGATGTGCTCGCCGTCCGGGTGCCGAGCCTGCATGGGGCGCTGTTGGCGGCCAAGGCCGCCGGGTACAGCCACGTGAGCATCGACGGGGTGCTGATCGAGACCGATCGGGTATCCCGGGTGGGTACCCATCCATGCGCACCACTACGGAACGCAGAAGGCGGTCATCACCCAACGTGTAGCGTCGCTCGGTAACCAGAGCCTTCGCGGCATGGGGCGGTATCCAGACAAGTCGAGGATGGTGAACGCTACTCGGCCGTCACGTTGCGGTCGACGAGAGATCGGGAAGGTCGACGACGACGTCCAGACAGCCGTCGCCTGCCGGTCTGACGGTCAGATCGCCTAGGCGACGCAGCAGTGCCAGGGAGGCCGGGTTATCCGCAGCAACCCGGGTGATGATCCGCCTGATCCCCTCGGGACGTCGGCGAATGAGAGCCTCCAACAGCGCCGAGGCAACGCCTCGTCCTTGCCATTCGTCGGTGACCGTGACGGCGACATCGGCCGTGTCCAGACGGTCCCGGTAGCGAACGATCCTGGCGACTCCGGCGGGGATCTCGCCGCCATCCTCGGGCAGCCCGAAAAGCGCCAGGGCGACATGGTCGACACCGTCCACATCATCGATGAGGCGGTCCAGCATCGTTTCGGTGAGGTGGGGGACTCCCGTAAGGAACCGGTGGAACCGGGATTCCGGCGAAAGGTATTCGTACTGCTCCCGGAGGACTTCTCGGTCGGTGGGCAGCAGGGGCCGGATGACGGCGTTCGTGCCGTCACGTAGCCGGACCCGCTCAGTCACTCGACGCGCTCCTGATCTCGCCAGGTCGTTAGATGGTCGCCAGTGCCGGTCACCCGCGCGACTGTCCGTCGTACATCGAGTCGAGCAGCGACTCGTATTTCGTCTCGATGACCTTGCGCTTGACCTTCATGCTGGGCGTCAGCTCGTCCTGTTCGACCGAGAGGTCGTGGTCGAGGATCCGGAAGTCCTTGATGGTCTCCCAGCGGTTGAGCCGGCCGTTGAGCTCCTCGACGCAGGCCCGCACGTACGTGTGGACCGCGGGGTTCCCGGCGAGCGAAGGGTAGTCGGTGGCCCTCAGGCCCTGCGCCCGGCCCCACTGGGCCAGCGCTTCGGGATCCAGGGTGATCAGCGCGGACGCGTAGTTGCGGCCGTCGGCATGAACCAGCATCTGGCTGGCCAGCGGACAGACCGCCTTGAACATGACCTCGATGATCTGCGGCGCGATGTACTTCCCGCCGGAGGTCTTGATCAGGTCCTTCTTCCGGTCCGTGATCCGCAGCCGGCCCGCCTCGTCGATCTCGCCGACGTCACCGGTGGCGAACCACCCGTCGGCGCCTAGCACCTCGGCCGTGGCCTCGGGCAGGTTGTGGTACCCGCGCATCACCCCGGGACCCCGCACGAAGATCTCCCCGTCGCCCGCGATCTTGATCTCGGTGCCGACAAGCGGCGGGCCCACGACCCCGAACGTCGGGTCCTCGGGCCGGACGATGCAGGCCGCGGCGCTGGTCTCGGTCAGTGCGTAGCCCTCGAGCACCAGCAGCCCGGCGGCGTCGAACCAGGTGGCGACGTCCTTCGACAGGGCCGCGCTGCCCGAGACGAGGAAGCGGATCCGCCCGCCCAGCCCTGCTCGTATCTTCGACAGCACCAGACGGTCGGCCAGCGCGTGCTGGGCCTGGAGCACACGGCTCGGTTGACGGCCCTGGGCCCGGGCCTGCGAGACCTGGTTGCCCACGCCGAAGGCCCAGGTGAACAGCCGGTACCTGATCCCGCCCTCTTCCTGGACGGTCTGCACGATCTTCCCGTGTACCTTCTCGAAGATCCGCGGGGGACCCGCCATGAACGTGGGCCGGACCACCGCGAGGTTCTCCACGATCTTGTCCATGCGGCCGTCGACGGCCGTGGGGAAGCCGATCTGCAGCTGCACCGCCTCCAGCATCTTGCCGAACGAGTGCGACAGCGGCAGCCAGAGGTACTGCAGGTCGCTAGGCGACAGGATGTCGATGGCCTCGGCCCCGGCGCCGATGTACGTCCAACAGCGCTGGGGCAGTTCCACGCCCTTCGGCCGTCCCGTGGTCCCCGACGTGTAGATCAGCGTGGCCAGATGCTCGGGCTGGACGGCGGCCACCGCCTCGTCGACCGCGGTCGGGTTCTCGACGAGGTGCTTGGCCCCCAGGGCCAGCAGGTCGTCCAGGCTCAGCACCCACTCGCCGTCCGCCTCGCCGTCGAAGGTGACCACCCAGAGCAGGTCGGGCAGGTGGTCCCTCTGGGCGCGTAGCTTGGCGATCTGGGCGTCGTCCTCGGCGAAGACGATCCGCGATCCGCTGTCGGACAGGATGAAGGCGACGTCGTCGCCACCCGTCGAGGGGTAGACGGCGGTCGTCGCGGCGCCCGCGCACATGATCGCGAGATCCGCGTATAGCCACTCGATGCGGGTGGCGCTCGCGATCCCCACCCGCTCCTCGGGCTGGATCCCCAGCGCGAGCAGACCAGCGGCCGTGGTCTTGACCGTCTCCTCAGTCTGCCCCCAGGTCACCGACGCCCAGCCACCGTTGGTCGGGAAACGGAACGCCTCGGCTTTGGGGGTCGCCGCGACCCGGTCGCAGAACATCCTGGCCACCGACACCGCCGGCGTCGGGCAGCTGCTGTTGTCCGCTGCGCCGGTGGTCGTCGTGATCACGACTCCTCCATTCCAGCCCGACCGTTTCCCAGCCGGGCGGGTGAGTCGGGTACGCGGCAGGTCAGCCACGCGGCTGGACGACTCCGCTGTGGCTTCCAGCGTCGCGCGGACGGTGAGGACGACGCCAGGGCACCTCGTCCCAGATCCACACACGGAGGAGCACACGTTTTTCACTCATCTAATGGCTGCCGCCGTGCGGGTGCGCGGGCTCGGGCCGACCTTGGCGAATGGTATGGTCGGACGTCGCGATTTGGTCACGGAGCGTGGTCAATCTGCCGTGACGGCATGCGCGTAGATCCGCCGTTAGGGACGGCTACGGCCCGCCCCCGGTGCCCGTCAACTGAGGCGCGCAGAGCGGGGTAGCGCTGTGCTTAGTGCTGTGCGTAGGCCGCTCGGAAGCCCTGGCGCCAGGTTGGGTAGCGAAGCGTCCAGTCGAGTTCTTTCTTGGCCTTGGCGTTGGAGGCGCCGCGGGACTCGGTCATCATGGCCAGGCCTTCGCCCATAAACAGCCGCGCGAGCCAGCTGGGGGCGCGGCGGGGCGGCTTGGCGCCGACCGCGTCCGCGAGCACCGGCAGCCAGTCGCGCACCGGGGCGGGCTCGTCGTCGGTGATGTTGTAGACGGCCGGGCCGTCGTGGTCGAGCGCGAGCACGGTCGCGGCGGCGGCGTCGTGCAGGTGGATGAACGGCATGACGCCTGCGCCGTCGCCGATGATCGGGTAGTACCGCTTGCGCACGGCCTTGATCAGCGCGTCGGGATCGCCGTAGAAGCCGCCGTAGCGGAGCGCGATCCCGCCGACGCCGGTGACCGCCTGGTCGAGGTGGTTCATCGCGGCAAAGGTCTGGCGCGCCGTGGCGGGCGGGGCGGAGTCGAGCGGGTCGTCCTCGGTCTTGACCGGCCCGCCATCGCGCGCGTAGCGGTAGGGGGCGAAGCTCCGAGCGACGAACCGGCGCACGCCCGCCTCGCGGGCGGCGGCCAGCAGGATGTCGGTGCCCTCGGTCCGCAGCGGGTTGGTCTGGGCGAAGGTGCGGTCGAGATTCCTGGAAAAGCCCGCATCCGCCAGGGCCGTCGCCTGGTAGATGATGGCCTCGGGCCGGGCGGCGGCGACCGCAGGGCGGACAGCCCTGGCGTCCAGGACGTCGAGCACAATCGGCTCGGCGCCGAGCGCGCGCAGCCGTTCGGCTTTGGCGGGTGAGCGGGAACTGCCGATCACCTCGTGTCCTCGATCGGTCAACTGAGGGATGAGCCGGGTGCCGATCGCACCGCTGGCTCCAACGACCAGGACTCGCATGACCTACCCCTCCTTTTCTTTGGGATGTCGTGGCAGGTGCTTTCGCTCATCGCTGACAGCCCCTGTGCCGGGGTTCAATCCGGGGTTTCACCGCGCCTTCTTCCCGGCATTAACCGATGGAGGCTTCGGTGCTGTGGCTGGCCTGCCGAGTCCTGGGGATGGTGCTCAGCTCACACAGGCCGTCTGAGCCGATGTTCAGGCCGATGTTGGTCATGTTGTTCAGGTGCTCGCTGGCGACCAGCCAGACGATGTCGCAGATCTCGCGCTCGCTGTAGAAGCGCGCCAGCCGCGCGAACGTGTCCGCGTCGACCTTCTTGTCTCTGGTGAGTTCGGTGGCGTAGTCCAGTGCAGCGCGCTCGGTATCGGTGAACAGCGGGCTGGTTTGGTACTCCGGCAGCGCGTCGAACCGGGCCCGGTTGTCCGCCGATTCCCTGAGCGCGTACCACCGGGCGGCGTCCATGCAAAACAGGCAGGTGTTGATGCTGGCGACCTGCTCGCGGATGAGGACAGCGGTTCGCTGCGGCAGCTTCAGCTTCTTGTCCAGCTTGGACAGCTACATGAACACAAACGGCATGCGCGCGGCGAAGATGGTGATCGGCGTGATCACCTTCCCGACCTGGCGGCGGGTGAAGAAATACACGATCCTCAGCAGCAGGCCGCGTGGCTTCTCAATGGGCGGAAGGTATGTGGCCATGTGCAGGACTCCCTTTGGGTTGTCTGGAGGCCCGCGTTCTGCGGGCCACTTGTATGGCAAGGAAAGGCATGTGACGGGCGGGCGGCACGCTAGCCGGTGCTCCGGTTTCCGTGGATCCCTGCCCGGTCTGCGTGCGGTTGGCGCGGGTGGTTCAGCTCACCCATTGTGCGGTCCATTCGCCGGCCACCTGGCCGGTGGTGACGTTGAGCCGGTTCCAGGTGTTGATCGCGGCGATGTGGGTGACCAGGGCGGCCAGCGCTGGCTCGCCGTAGTGCTTGGCGGCCTCGTCCCAGATTTCGCCGGGCACCGGGTCGGCCCGGTCGGCCAGCCGGGTGGCGGCCTCGGCCAGGGCCAGGGCGGCCCGCTCGGGTTCGGTGAAGTAGGGGGCGTCCCGCCAGGCCGCCAGGGTGGCCAGGCGCTCGTCGGTCTCGCCGGCCTTCTTGGCCGCGCGGGTGTGCATATCGAGGCAGACGGCGCAGCCGTTGATCTGGCTGGCCCGCAGGCACGCCAGGTTGATCGTCGCGTCTGGCAGGCCGGCCTGGCTAGCCGCCTGGTTTGCCGCCTTCCCGAGCGCCTGCAGGGCCTCCAGGGCGCCGGGCACGGTCATCGCTAGGCTGGTGATACGAGGTTGCATCGGCTCTCCCTTGTCACATCGGCCGGGTTTGGCTTGTCACTGTTAATGACACGCCGCGAGAGGGGAACGTGACCGATGGGCGGACAGGCGGCCGAGGGTGCCTGGCTGGCGGAGCGGTTCGAGGAGCACCGGGGGCACCTGCGCGCGGTGGCCTACCGGATGCTCGGCTCGCTACCCGCCGCCGACGACGCGGTGCAGGAGGCCTGGGTCCGCTTCAGCAACGCCGGGGCCGACGGAGTGGAGAACCTGGGCGGCTGGCTGACCACCATTGTCGCCCGGGTCTGCCTGAACGTGCTGCGCGCCCGTGCCGCGCTGCATGCGGAGAAGACACGATCAGTGATCGACCACGGCAGCGTATTCATCTCGGACAACTTCCGGGGCCGCCTGCCTAGCCTGCCCCGGGACTGCGCACGTTCAAGCCCGTAGCAGCCGTTGTTCGAAAGGTTCGGTGACTCCGGTCGCTATCAGGCGCGACCTGATAGCGGGGGCCGCGCGACCCCCGCCTTCGCGCGGCCCCCGCCTTCGTGCGGCCCCCCCGATCGTGCGACCCCCGCAACCGCCCGACCCGCTTTCGCGACCTCTAGTCACGCTAATTCGCCAGCCGCTCAATTCTCGGCTGCTACGCAGCGGGATCATCCTCCCTGCCTGTCGATGCTGCCGCAATGACCTAGGTCGGAACCTTGTAAAGTTCTTGTTGCGTTGCCGGGCGTGCCGGTCTGATGGCTGCCTGCGCGAGTCGGGTCGTTCGATCGAGGTGCAGTGGTGGAGTTTCGGCTGCTGGGTCCGGTGGAGGTGTGGGCCGCCGACGGATGCCTGGAGATGGGGCCACCACAGCAGCGGGCGGTGCTGGCTGCCCTTGCCGTCGATGCTGGCAGACCGGTGTTTCGGGGCACGCTCATTGATCGAATCTGGTCCGAGCGCGCGCCGGAGGGGGCTGCGTCGGCGCTGTACGCGCACATCAACCGGATCCGCCGGGTGCTGGCGGTAGAGGCAGCCGGTGAGGAGCCGGTGCGGCTGGCCCGGCGGTCCGGCGGGTACGTGCTGGAGGTCGATCCGGAGGAGGTGGATCTGCACAGGTTCCGCCAGCTGGCCGTAGCCGCCCGTGATCGGCAGCGGCCCGATGACGAGCGGGCCAGGCTGCTGCGAGAGGCCCTAGGCCTGTGGCGAGGGGAGCCGCTGGCCGATCTGCCCGGGGAATGGCCAGCCCGGATGCGCGACAGTTGGGAGGAGGAGCGGCTGGACGCGGCGGTGGCGTGGGCGCAGGCCGAGCTGCTGATGGGTCGGCCCGATGAGGTGATCGGCCCAGTCCGTGAATTGGTGGCTGGCCACCCGCTTAAGGAACGGCCGATCGGCGTACTGATGCAGGCGCTGGCGGCGGCGGGCCGGGACGCCGAGGCCTTGGAGTGTTACGGCATCGCCCGATCTCGGCTGATAGAAGCGCTTGGCGCCGAACCGGGGCGGGAACTGCAGAGCGTGCACCTGGCGATCCTGAAGGGCGAACGACCGGCGGCCCTAAGGGGCGAGGGACCGGTGGCGGGCTCGGCGTCCCTTTGGGCGCCGCTACCCGTTCCTGCGCAGCTGCCGTCCGACGTGCACGGCTTCACCGGTCGCCACGACGAACTTGACGAACTCGACCGCATGCTCATCGACGCGGATGACCAGTCCACCGCCGTAGTGATCTCCGCGGTGGCGGGCACCGCCGGGGTGGGCAAGACCGCGCTTGCGGTGCGGTGGGCTCACCGGGCACGCGACGCGTTCCCCGACGGGCAGCTATATGTCGACCTGCGCGGCTATGGCCCGGACCCGCCGATTCCGGCCGGAAAGGCTTTGGCCCGGTTCCTGGCCAACCTCGGCGTGGCCGGGCGGGATATCCCGCTCGATGTCGACGACCGCGCCGCCAGATACCGGACCGAGATCAACGGGCGGCGGATGCTCGTGGTGTTGGACAACGCCGCCTCAGTCGAGCAAATCCGCCCGCTGCTGCCTGGTACGCCATCTTGCTCAGTGGTGGTGACGAGCCGGGATAGTCTCCTGGGACTGGTTGCTCTACATGGCGGCCGCCGCTTGGACCTGGGCCTGCTGCCCCTCCCGGACGCGGTCACCCTGCTGCACAAGCTGATCGGCGAACGCGTGGAAGCCGAACCCGGGGCCGCCGCCACCCTCGCCACTCAATGCGCGCGGCTGCCGCTGGCCCTGCGGGTGGCCGCCGAGTTGGCCACCGCACGCCCCACGACTCCGCTTGCGGATCTGGTTCGCGAGTTGGCCGATCAGGCCCAGCGACTGCGACTGCTCGACGCCGGCGGTGATCCCCGCGCAGCGGTCCGCGTCGTGTTCTCGTGGTCGTACAAGCACGTGTCCGCTGACGCTGCCCGCGCCTTCCGGCTTGCCGGCCTGCACCCGGGCTCGGACCTGGACGTCTACGCGGCTGCCGCTCTGACCAACACCACTGTGGACGGGGCAAAGCTCGCATTGGACGTCCTCGCGCGAGCACACCTGATGCATCCGACCGGCCCCGGCCGCTACGGTACGCACGACTTGCTGCGCGCCTATGCTTGCGACCTCGCAAAGTCTCAAGATTCAGAGGCTGATCGGCGGACGGCGCTGACCCGCCTCTTCGACTACTACCTGGCCGCCGCAGCGACTGCGATGGACGCTCTGAGCCCAGCCGAACGGCGTCAGCGGCCCCGCATCTCCCCAGCCGACTCGCCCACCCCATCGGTGGCTGACCCGGCCGCCGCTTTTGCATGGCTGGATGCCGAACGACCGAACCTGGTCGCCGTCTGCACGCACACCGCCGCCCACGGCTGGCCGGGACTCACCATCCGGCTGGCCACTACCCTGTTTCGTTACCTCGATATCCGCGCTTACCTCCCCGACGCGCTGAGCATCCACACCGACGCCAGAAACGCCGCCAGGCAGACGGGTGACCGCGCCGCCGAAGCCCACGCCATGGCCAATCTGGGCATCGTTCACCTGCGGCAGGGCCGCTACGAGCAGGCCGCCGAGCATTACCGGGGGGCCCTGCCCCTCTTCCGCGAGACCGGTGACCGTGGCGGCGAAGCCCGCACGCTGACCCACCTCGGGCTCGTCCATTGGCGGCAGGGCCGCTATGAGCTGGCCGCCGAACGCCACCGGCAGGCGCTCACCCGCTACCGCGAAACAGGCAACCGCGTTGGCGAAGCCAACGCGCTGAGTAATCTCGGCCTCGTCCGCTGGCGGCAGGGCCACTACGAGGAGGCTGCCGAAGGCCACCGGCAGGCTCTCATCGTGTACCTGGAGACCGGCCGTCGCAACGGCGAAGCTAACGCTTTGGCCAATCTCGGCGTCGTCTACCTGCGCCAGGGCCGCTACGAGGAGGCGGCCGACGATCTGCGGCAGGCCCTAACCCTGTTCCGCGAGACCGGAAACCGCATCGCCGAAGGCTACGCACTAGCCAATCTCGGCGTCGTTAATCTGCGGCAGGGCCGCTACGAGCACGCGGCCGATGATCTGCGGCAGGCTCTCACCGTCTTCCGCGAGACTGGCAACCGCGACGGCGAAGCCGAGGCTCTCAACCGCATCGGGGAAAACCTGCACGCCACGGGACAACCCGAGCAGGCTCGCGCCCAGCACGCCGCCGCACTCACTCTGGCCGTCGAGACCGGTGACCGGTACCAGCAGGCCCGCGCCCACACCGGTCTCGCTCACACTCGCCACGCGGCAGGCGAGCACGGCCTGGCCCGCCAGCACTGGCAGCGCGCCTTGACGCTTTACACCGACCTCGGTGTCCCCGACGCCGACGACGTCCGCGCGCACCTGGCTGCACTCGGCCATATAGCCCGAAGTTCCGGTGACTCCCTGTAGAACTTCTGTGCTCTGACCTGCGCAGTCAAGCCCTCCGCGAGTTTAATATTGTAGCCAGAAATTTATCGAGAAGATACCGGCTTGTCACGGCATAACCCAATAAGATGGCAGGTATGGCAGGGCAGCCGACGGCGATGCACGTGGCCAGGATCCGCAGCGGCTACACGGACAGGCGGGGCCGCCGCCGCGAGTACGAGTCCGCGTACCTGCGCCGCACCTGGCGCGACGGCGGCGCGGTCCGGCACGAGACCCTGGCGAACCTGTCCGGGCTGGGCGAGCAGACGGTCGCCCTGATCGAGGCGGCGCTGAAGGGCGTGCCGCTGGTCCCGGCCGGGCAGGCGATGACGATCACCCGGTCGCTGCCGCATGGCCACGTCGCCGCGGTGCACGCGATGGCCGCCAGGCTCGGGCTGCCGGCGCTGCTCGGGCCGGCCTGCCCGCGGCGGGACCTGGCGCTGGCCCTGGTCATCTCCCGCGTGGTGGCCCCCAGCTCCAAGCTGTCCACGCTGGCCTGGTGGTCCGACACCACGCTCGGCGCTGACCTGGGCGTGGCCCAGGTCAGCGCCGATGACGTGTCCGCCGCGATGGACTGGCTGGGCGCCCGGCAGGACGCGATCGAGGCGAGGCTTGCCCGCCGCCACCTGGCCCCGGAGGCGAACCCGTCGAAGATGGCGCTGTTCGACCTATCGTCCTCCTGGCTGGAGGGCACGCACTGCCCGCTGGCCGCCCGCGGCTATTCCCGCGACGGCAAAAAAGCCAGGCTGCAGATCGAGTACGGGCTGCTCACCGACCCCGAAGGCCGGCCCGTCGCGGTCCGCGTGCTGCCCGGGAACACCGGGGACCCGGCCGCGTTGACCGAGATCATCAAGGTCGTGCGGGACAAGTTCCACCTGGCCAGGATGGTCATGGCCGGCGACCGGGGGATGATCACCTCCGCCCGCATCGACGCGCTGCGCGAGCTGGATGAGGACCACGGATGGATCACCGCGCTGCGCGGCCCCGCGATCAAGAAGCTCATGGCCGATGACGGCCCTCTCCAGCTCAGCCTGTTCGACGAGCAGGACCTGGCCGAGATCACCTCGCCGGACTTCCCCGGCGAGCGGCTGGTCGCCTGCCGCAACCCGGTGCTCGCCGCCGAGCGCGCCCGCAAGCGCGAAGACCTGCTCGCCGCCACCGAACGGCTGCTCCGCCCCCTCATCGACCGGGTGGCAGCCGGGCGGCTGCGCGGGGCGGACGCGATCGGCCTGGCCGTCGGCAAGGTGATCGGCACGCACAAAATGGCCAAGCACCTCGCCGTCACCATCACCGATGGCAGCCTGGCCATCGAGCGCAGGCAAGACCAGATCGAGGCCGAGGCCGCGCTCGACGGGATCTACGTCATCCGCACCCCCGTCCCGCCATCCGAGCTCGGCGCGGGCGACGTGGTGACCGCCTACAAGAACCTCAAGTATGCCGAGCGGGACTTCCGCCACATCAAGGCCGGCGACCTGGACCTGCGCCCGGTCTTCCACCGGCTGACCCGGCGCGTCAAGGGCCACGTGCTGATCTGCATGCTCGCCGCCTACCTGGTCTGGCACCTGCGCCGCGCGTGGGCGCCGCTGACCTACACCGACGAGGACCCGCCCGCCCGGCCGGACCCGGTCGCCCCCGCCCGCCGCTCCGAAGCCGCCCAGGCCAAGGCCACCGCCCAGCACGACCAGGACGGCCGCCCCTACCGCAGCTTCCGCGGCCTGCTCGCCCACCTGGCCACCCTGACCCGCAACCAGGTCCGGTTCGCCGGCACCCCCGCCGCTGTCCCGGTACTCGCCGAGCCCACCAGCGAACAGCGGCAGGCCTTCGACCTCATCGGCGTCCCGATCCCGCTCGCGCTGACGTAGCCAGGACAACCACCCGCGCCCGGCGCCGAAACCGCAGGTCAGCACCATAATCGGTTACCAGACCTCTCGGAACTTCGGTAATCGGTTACCAGACCTCTCGGAACTTCGGTATAGCAGAGCACAACGGTGGTGGCTGACCGCAGAAAGCGCGCACGGACCAGCGCAGAATCGCTGACGGAAGGGCCAGGTGCACGAACGGAGCCCAGGCGCGCACGGCATAGTGCCCCGCAACACCGGTTCTGACCCGACGTGCTCTCATAACCCAGAGGTCGCGGGTTCAAGTCCCGCCGTCCCGACAAAGAACGAGCAGGTCAGAGGCCACTTCGCCGCTGTGGTGAGGTGGCCTCAAGATTCTTTGACCGCACAGTGACCGCAGGATTAGGCGGCATCGCGCGGCATCTCCAGGGCCTCGGATGTGACCAACGTCACCTCTCGACTGTAGCCGCCGCCGTCCCTGCGACCTCCCGCGACGCCGTCGAGCGGAAGGCGCCGTCCGGGGGCATGGTGCCAGGTGGCCGCCGTGCCGCCTCAGCCGACTGGCTGGCGTTCGGTCCTGGCCCCCGAGACAGCATCGAGGTCGTTGACTGTATCGACCTGTTGACGGTCAGCTGGCGGGTCCTGGCGGTGCTGCGCCGGCGGCGTACGCCTGCATTGGTACGTCTCCGGCTGTCCATGCCTTCATCACGGGGTCGATGATGCGCCATGCCTCCTCGGCCTCGTCGCCGCGGATGAACAGGGTCGGGTCGCTGTTGAGCATTTCGAGGATCAGATGGGCGCAGGCCGTGAACCGGGGTGGTGTCGAGCGCGCTTCGAGCTGCTGTGTCTCGGCTGTTCGTTCCGGGCCGTTGAGCGTCGTGGACAGCCGCACGTACGGCTGTGTGAGACCGAGCCTGAGGACGTTCGGTTCGACGCCGGGCCACTGGTCGAGCAGGTATCGGGGAAGCGGGCGGAAGTGGATGGCGATCTCGGCCGAGTCCGCCGCGAGAGCCTTGCCCGAACGCAAATTGAACGGAACCCCCGCCCACCGCGGGTTGTCCACCTCCACGGTCAGGGACGCGTAGGTCTCGGTGTTGCGGCTGGGGTCGACGCCGGGCTCGTCGACGTACGACGGCACCTGCCGGGTCCCGATCGTGCCCGCGGTGTACTGGGCACGGACCGTTCGGCTGCGCATCCGCTCTGCGGTCGGCGTGGCCACTGCCCGCAGACCCTCGACACGCACCCCCCGGAACGAGTCGGCGTCGATGCGGGCCGGCTGTTCCATGAGGACCAGCGCCATGGCCTCCATGAGATGGTTCTGCACCATGTCTTTCATGGCGCCGGCCTTGTCGTAGTAGGACGCGCGGCCTTCGAGGGTCAGGCTCTCCAGCCAGCTGATGTCCACACTCTCGACGTGTACCGCGTTCCAGAGCGGCTCGAAGACCCGGTTGAGGAACCGTAGGGTGACGACCCGGCGGACGAGCACGTTAGACAGGAAGTGGTCGATCCGGAAGATCGTCGGCCGTGGCAGCTGGATGCGGAGGATCTCGTTGAGCCGTTGCGCTGACGCCAGGTCGGTGCCGAAGGGTTTCTCGATCGCGACCGCGTCCGAGGTGCGCAGGCCTGCTGCCGCCAGTGCTGGCAGCACCGACACCAGCAGGCCCGGCGGCAGCGCGAGGTAGACCAGCGTGTCCAGGCGGTCCTCGCCGATCAGTCGGCTGACCTCCTCCGCCCGGGTGACGTCGGCGGGCTGGAAGCTGAGCATCCTCACAACCGCATCGCGGGTCGCCGGTGTCACGCTGGCGTGTTTGTCCAGGTTGTCGGCTATGTGCTGGCGGAACTCGCCGGTTGACCAGTCGGTGTTGGCCGAGCCGAGCACCGTGAACCCTGATGGCAGGAGCTTGGCCTCGGCATGGGGTGCCGCCTTTCTTCGGTCGTGGCGGGCCGGCGTCGCGCTCTGGCAACGGCGCTGGCACGGGGCCCTCGTACCGCGGCGAGGGCCGCCCCGTCACCCCGGGGCGGCACCGGAAGATCGCGCCGGCCAGGGGCTGGGCGGCGCGGCTGTCTGCTTCGCAGTCGAACCATGAGGTAGTGATGTACAGGTCGCGCCCCTCGATGCCGCCGAAGGCCACCGAGGTGGGGTTCGTCGTCGGTATCTCGACGACGCCGTCGAGTGTGCCGTCGGGGCGGTAGCGGTGGACGGCCCCGGCCCGCCCGAGCGCGACCCACAGCATGCCCTCGTCGTCGACGGTCATGCCGTCCGGCCAGACCTGCGCATCATTGAGGTCGAGGAAACGCCGGCGGCTAGTGAGGACACCCGTTGCGGGGTCCAGGTCGAACACGTCGACCACGAAGAGGGCGGTGTCGGCGAGGTACAGGCGCCCCGCCGGCTCGTCGAAGGCGGGTCCGTTGGAGATCGTGAGGCCATCGACCACGCAGGTCACCTTGCCGCCATCGACCCGGTACAACGCCGCGTTCCGTGGCCGCTTGTCGAAGGCCATCGTGCCGACCCAGGCCCTGCCCCGGCCGTCGACCTGGACGTCGTTCGCGCGGTTCTCGGGTCTGTCCTGCTCGATCGGAACGCGAAGGTCCATCGTGCCCGTCCCGCGGTCGAGCACGGCCAGGCCGTCGGGGCTGGCCACGACCGGCTCTCCCGCCGCGTTGAGGACCACGCCACCCGGCTGCCCGCAGGTGCTCCAGGAGCTGTCGTTGCCCGACTGCGGGTCGAAGCAATGCACCCGTTCTGCGGTGATGTCCACCCACCACACGCGGGCGGTTGCCGCGTCCCAGAGCGGGCCCTCCGCGTGCTCCGCCCGGATCCTCAACGCGACCTCTACCGGTGTGTCACCCATGACGCAGGCCTGCGATCGGTTCGTGGCTCGTCAGACGTGTTCGAGCGCGCCGGGGGCGCTGGGCCAGCTCGTCCTCGGCGTGGGCCACCATCGGCATGCCGCCCTTGCCCACCGTCAGCGGTGTCCGGTGGTAGCCGTGGTAGGTCATCGTCCCCCCGGCCAGGAACGCCACGTCGTCCCACCCGTTCTGCTTCAGCACGCAGTAGGCGATGTAGCTGCGGAAACCCGACCGGCAGTAGGTGTACACCGGCTTGTCCCGCGGCACCTCATCCAGCCGTTGCCGCAGCTCGGTGAACGGCAGCAGGACCGCCCCGGGGATGTGCCAGGCCCCGTACTCGGCCGCCGTGCGCACGTCGAGGATCGTCACCCGGTCGCGGCAGCCCGGGTAGTCCTCCGGATACCACAGGTCGATGTCCCCGCGCAGCAGGTTCGCGCCCAGGAAACCGGCCATGTTGACCGGGTCCTTCGCCGCACCGTAGGGCGGGGCATAGGCGAACTCTAGGTGCTCCAGGTCATACACCGTCATCCCGGCGCGCAGGGCGACCGCGAGAACGTCGATGCGCTTGTCGACGCCGTCCCAGCC